>Ga0105237_10003393_pt1 | contig 18941 bp, 18 predicted proteins | sample KBSC24metaG_FD_81520 | JGI IMG/M metagenome (GOLD analysis project Ga0105237, IMG submission 81520) | Corn rhizosphere microbial communities from Kellogg Biological Station, Michigan, USA - KBS C2-4 metaG | ecosystem: Host-associated > Plants > Roots > Rhizosphere > Soil | place: Michigan, USA... | reverse complement strand
CCCCCTCGTTTTTTCCAATCTTCCTCTTTTTTCCCCACCCACCCCTTCCCCATTCCTTTGATTCCCCCCCCCCCCCAATTGCAGGATGCCTATATTTCCTGCAGATTTTACACCCGGGTTATGCGCCTAGAAAAACCGAGTTTGCGAGCTCTTGAGAACAAATAAAAACATAAACACTTCGAAAAAATCAATATTGCTCAGAGAGGACCTCAGGGCGCCTTGCCACAAGAGCGCAGCGAGGCAAGGAGTCCAGTCCTCGAAGAGTAATTTGATTTTTCAAAAAAAGAAAACCCGTGTTAAAATCCGTAGGAAATCCTGAATCCCTGCATCACCCTCTTGTTCCCGTCATATGCAAAGCCATAGGTTGCTCTGAAAATCAACCTCTGCAAACCAAAATAAAACTCCTTGTAGTTTTTCTTCAAAGGCTGAGTCAGATAATTGGCACCCAGCACCTCTTCAAGCTTCAGTTTACGGATCAAAGGAATCTTATTGGTGATCAAACCCGCAAAATTATGTTCCAGGTGCGCCTCAATATAATGCTTGTCTGTATTGTATTCGTAGAAATCCAGGAAAGAAAACCTTCTCAGGTCGGGAAGCGCGGTTAAAGAATTGTTTCCCCTGAAATGTTTACTGTCCGGATAATACACCGATTTATTGTTCAGGAATTTGCCCGCTCCGGCAACAAAGGAAAAATAACCCCATAAACCCGTACCAATTCTGTCCTGGTAAAGTTCAAAAGCCAGTAAATCATAATCCGAGGTACTCCCAAAAACGTTTTTAATTCCTTTTCGGTAGTTCAACTGGATCTGTGGGTAAACAGAGGCTGTGTAGAATTTGCCATCCGGGCGGCTGATGTATTTCTGTCCTATGGTATAAGTTAAAGTGGCATCTACAGTCAGCGCTTTATAATCCGGAAAAAGAGGCGTTTCTGAGTCTGGTGTGAAGGGGTTGTTTGAAGTGAACTCTCGACCTTTCCTGTTAAAAAAGGTGAAATCTGTATGGTTAACCAGAGTCTGGTTTTTGGCATATTCTACAGAAACATGCGCCTGTAGCCCCGTGGCCAGTTCACGGGAGGTACTGGCTTCCAGGAAATTCTTCTCATAAAACTTTGAAAAGTTCTTTTCGAAAAACAAACCATTTAAGGAGTTGGATAAAGTACTCATAGTTTTATAACGGTTCAGGTCATAAATTCCCGATCCGGCAGAAAATTCGACATCAGCCTTCTTTAAAGGATCGTACAGGTAATTCACTGTCAGGTTACCTGTTAAAGTATGATTGGCCAGTCCATACCTCAGTTCGGGTCGGATGCTGTAATAGCGGTTGTATTCAAAGCGCTTGGTATAGGTAACACCATAACGAAGTCCAAAACCTTCAACTGTATTGTAAAATAAACCCCGGAGAATAGGATCTAATCTTAAGTATTGCTGATCATAACGGTTATTGATCGTATAACCTGTAAATAAGAATTTGCTGGCCGAAAAATTATTGTTGACCCGCTCCAGTGAGTCGAGGTAATATTTAGACTCCTTCCTCTTTTCAATGCTGTCCTTTTTAAAATAATTCAACCTTTCTTCCCTGGTTAAGGGGATTGGCCGATTGGTGTTCCAGTAGGCAGAATCTTTTTTATTGACCATTTTCGTCACTTTCAGAATTTCGCCGCTGAAATAGTTCTTAGGAAAACCGGGATGAAGGTTATAATTGTTGTAAACTCCAAGGTAGTAGCCTTCAAATTTAAAGCCCATAACATTGCCGTTAAAGGTGAAATTGATATTGGAAGGCATATAGTGCTGTTCCACCTTCATAAATTGCTGGGTAATGTTCAGCGTGTCAATCAGGTTGATGCCGGTGTTTTTAGTAAGATACAATTCAGTTCCCATGATCCGCCAGCTGTCATCAGCAATATAAATAATTCCTCTGAAGACAGGGTCGTGTTGCCGGCGAGGAATAACCTCTATCTTATGAACACTTTCTCCATTTTCTACAGATGTACCTAATAATTTATACCGGTAGTAGAATAAGGCCATATCCGCAATCGGGGATACAAAGCCCCTGGAACTGAGTACATTTTCAAGGAGGAAATTATTGTAGAAGTTGATTTCCAGATCCGAAGCCTTATTAAAACTAAAGGCATTGTTGCGTCCGGCAACTTTAGATGCAATCATCTCCTCCCGGATATGATTTGTTCTTTTATAGTGATAATTGGACTGTGATTCAGATTGATAAAGGATACCTCTACGATTGGTGTCCAGTTCCAGGGTCTTTTGAATATCCCTTCCAAAAAAGCGTTTTGGGGCGGCCATCAATTTTTGAAGGCCCTTAATGTACACACTGCAACTGAATTCTTTAACTTCGGTTAAATGGTGCTTCCTGTTTTTTATCGCATTTCTAATGATCTGGTAGGCAGGATCCTCAGCTGAAGCACTAATGGTGACGTTCCGTAAAGTATAAGATTCCGGGCTTAGGGTCACATTCTGCGTGATATTGGTGTCTATTTTGAGCTCTTTTTCTATGCTTTTAAAGCCAATCGCCTTATACACCACAGTGTAAATCCCTTTTTCCAGATTTAAACTGTAGTGGCCGTCGATATTGGCAGAGGTACCTCTGGTGGTGTTTTTCAGGTATACAGACGCGAAAGATACCGCCTCACCGTTTGGATCTTTAATATGGCCGCTGAGTTTGAATTGTTGCGCGTGCGACGCAAGGATTTGGGCTAGAGATAAAAGAAGGACAAGGCAGATTCTGTTCATAAAAACCCTAAGATAGAAATATCATTGATTTGCCGGGGCAGAATAATTTAGATTACCACCGGAAGATGATATTTTCCTAACTTTGGTTGCATCAATTCATTATAAAATGTACAAAACACTACAGCCCGTTCTGAAACAGGAACTTGAACAAATAGAAAAAGACGGATTATATAAACGTGAAAGAATTATCGTTACCCCTCAGGGTGCTGATATTAAGGTAAGTACCGGCCAGGATGTTGTAAATTTCTGCGCGAATAACTACCTGGGGCTATCTTCTCATCCTGCAGTACTTGAGGCAGCCAAAAAAGCAATTGATCAGTATGGTTACGGGATGTCTTCAGTTCGGTTTATCTGTGGGACTCAGGATATACACAAAGAACTGGAAGCGAAACTGTCCCAGTTCCTGGGTACAGAGGATACGATTCTGTATGCGGCAGCTTTTGACGCCAATGGTGGTGTTTTTGAACCTCTTTTTAATGATCAGGATGCCATCATTTCTGATGAACTGAACCATGCTTCCATCATTGATGGGGTTCGTTTGTGTAAAGCCAAGCGTTTCCGTTATAAAAATGCCGATATGGAAGATCTGGAGGCACAATTGATTGCCGCAAAGGATGCCAGACATCGCATTATTGTAACAGATGGTGCTTTTTCTATGGATGGGGTAGTGGCACCTTTGGATAAGATCTGTGACCTTGCGGATAAATACGGCGCATTGGTGATGATTGATGAGTCGCACTGTACTGGTTTTATTGGAAAAACAGGCAGAGGTACACATGAGCATTTCAATGTCATGGACCGTGTGGATATTATTACAGGTACGCTGGGTAAAGCTTTGGGAGGCGCTTCAGGCGGATTTACTTCCGGAAAAAAAGAAATTATTGAAATGCTTCGTCAGCGTTCCCGTCCTTATTTATTTTCCAATACTTTAGCTCCGGCTATTGCTGGTGCATCTGTAGCGGTACTGGATATGCTGAGCGAAACCACAGAATTAAGAGATAAGCTGGAAAGCAATACGCAATATTTCCGTCAAAAAATGACAGAAGCAGGTTTTGATATTAAGGAAGGTGTTCACCCGATTGTACCGGTGATGCTGTATGATGCAAAGCTTGCACAGGAATTTGCCGCTAAAATGCTGGAAGAAGGAATTTATGTGATCGGTTTTTATTATCCGGTTGTGCCTCAGGGTAAAGCAAGGATCAGGGTGCAACTCTCTGCTGGTCATGAGAAACACCATTTAGATAAGGCTATTGCCGCATTTACTAAGGTAGGGAAAGCACTGGGAGTTATTTAAGATCTTCTCGTCCCTGAAATTTTCAAAGCCCGGGTTCATTTTCCTTAATGACACGGGCTTTGACCTTGTTTTTGAACCCTGGTATATGAAAATTATTACCGAAATAGCTGTATATTTGCCCCATGTTACAAGATAAGATAACACAATACACTGAAGAAATTAATGCGTTTTCTACCGCTAAAGCCGCAGAGCTGGAGCAATTCAGAATTAAGTTTTTGGGTACTAAAGGTATTATTAAGGATATTTTTGATGAGTTTAAAGCCGTTTCGCCAGAGGAAAAGAGAACGCTGGGAAAGGTATTGAATGTATTTAAGCAATTGGCAGAATCCAAGTACCAGGCTTTAAAAGAGCAAAGTACAGAGACCTCTGCAGGAAAAGAAGAAGGATTAGACCTGACGCTGCCTGGTGAGGGTTTTGAAATCGGATCACGTCATCCCCTGGCTTTGGTGAGAAAAGAAATTGTAGAAATCTTTAATAAACTTGGCTTTATCGTAGCTGAAGGACCTGAAATTGAAGACGACTGGCACAACTTCTCTGCATTAAACTTCCCGGAAGAACACCCGGCAAGAGATATGCAGGATACTTTCTTTATCAAGAAGGGTGGAGAAAAAGGGGATATCGCGTTGCGGACCCATACCTCTTCCGTACAGGTGCGCATGATGGAGTCTGGTAAACCGCCATTCAGGGCTATTATGCCAGGACGGGTATACCGTAATGAAGCAATTTCCGCAAGAGCACATTGTTTCTTTCATCAGGTGGAAGGTCTTTATGTGGATGAAAATGTTTCTTTTGCAGATCTGAAGCAAACCTTATTTTACTTCGTTCAGGAAATGTATGGCGAAGGTACTAAGGTGCGTTTCCGCCCATCTTATTTTCCATTTACAGAGCCTTCTGCAGAAATGGATATTTCCTGTACCATTTGCAAAGGCGCTGGTTGTCAGTTTTGTAAGTACAGTGGCTGGGTAGAGATTCTGGGCTGCGGTATGGTAGATCCGAATGTTTTGGAAAACTGCGGTATAGATGCCAAGAAATATAGTGGCTTTGCTTTCGGAATGGGTATTGAAAGGATTACCAATCTGAAATTTGAGATTAAGGACTTGCGTTTGTTCTCTGAGAATGATGTGCGTTTCCTTAAACAATATAAAACAACCTTGATTTAATGATAAAAAAGATCACAGTTCTATTTTTGATGCTCGGCCTTTTTACCAGCTGTGGAAAGGAAAGTAATTATATCGCCAATGTGGCGGTGAATTATAATGTAACCATACAGGAGTTTAAAATCAAGGCTGTGAATAATGTTCTAACCGTTCAGGGGGTTGGTGTGGCAGGTATACTGGTCGTTTATAATCCATTTAACAGTGCATATATGGCTTACGACCGTTGTAGTTCTGTGAATCCGGAGGCGATGTGTAAGGTGAATCCGGACGATGGAGGATTAAGTGCTACAGATCCTTGTACGGGAGCTAAGTTCTCTCTGCTTGATGGAAGTCCTTCAAAAGCCCCCGCTGTTCGAAATTTAAAATCTTATAATGTTTCCCTTCAGGGTGGACAGCTTTTACATATATCTAACTAATGGAGCCGGAAAAAATAAAAGAGAGTATACTGAGAGCAGCTAAGGAGTTGTTCAGGAAATACGGTTATCATAAGACCAGTGTAAATGAGATTGCCAAGAAAGCCCGTATTGCTAAGGCAACGATTTATAAGTATTTTGACAGTAAGGAGCATGTGCTGGATGCTATTTTGATGGACTATCTGGATTTGAACTTACGGGAAATCCTGAGGAATAAGGCTCAGTTTGCCGACGAAGAGGAGCACCTCAAGGCTTTGGTGATGAAGACTTGCAGGCTTACTTTTACGGTTTGCAATGAGTTTATCGGATGGGATTTTGTTCGTGAGAATGCCAATTCCCAGGAGTTTTTGAAACATCTTTCGGATCAGCTGGAGTCATTGTTACTGGCGGCTTATCTGGAGCTGGATCATTTTAAAAATAATCCTTCGCGTAAGGAGGGATTGGCTTTTTTGCTTAAGGCGAGTAAGAGTATCGTTTTTTCTTTCGCTTTCACTTCTGTGAGCGATTCTGATGTCAGAAAGAATTTTGTGAGTTTTCAAAAGGAACTGTTGCCGTTTCTTGTCAAAGCTGCGTTGTAAAGATTGTTAAGCTTGTTGTGAAAAATAAATGTACTCTTCGGAGACTACGCTTTCTGCGCGCCGCTTTGCGGCTTGCTTCGAAAGCTGAGGTCTCCTCTGAGTAGCATTGATTTTTCTTAGGGTGCTTAACTAGAGGGCGCATCCAGGTATGGCGTAGAAGAGTTTATGGAAGTAGGATATTTGTTCTGCTTTTTTTGATGTGCTTAATTTGATTGTCCATAATTGTTTACGGAATTAGTTTAGTTTTTTGGATATTCTTTCCATTTTAATTCCTTTCAGTGCGTTCTAGTTTCTATACCCAGTGTGATATCCCCCAGCTAAGCGCTCAGAAAAAATCAATTATTTGCAATTGCTTTCTAACGCTCTTCAGCGCTTTCTATTTCTGCGCCCTGCCTGGATATCCCCCCAATTAAGCACCCAGGAAAAATCAATGTTACTCAGAGGAGACCTCAGCTTTCGGAGCAGTCTGCGCAGCAACTGCGCAGAAAGCGTAGTCTCCGAAGAGTACATTTATTTTTTACAACAAGCTTAACCCCCACAAAACTGATTTGGTTTTTGGTCTATAAACACTTACATTTGATATGTAACAATCATTTACAATGAGCAAAGAAGTTTTAGAAATTTCGATACTGGTAGATGAAAAGTTTGATGTAAGCTTTGACCTGGTGGAAGGTATTCTTGGAATAATCCTTAAAGTATTTGGCAAGTAAGAAGTAACATCCGGCTTTCTTCTCTTTGCAGGCATTTAAAATGCCTGGAGAAGACTTCTGCGCCAAAAAAAACCGTATATAATTCAAACGAAACCTGTAAATTTGCCGGATAATGAGTAGAAAGAGAAAATCAGGGACGGTTACTATCCTTCCTAATTTGCATATTATTGATATCGCTGAAGAAGGTAAAGGCGTAGGAAAAGCCGATGAGCTTGTCGTTTTTGTAGATAAGGCAGTGCCTGGTGACATTGTTGATGTACGTCTGACCAAGAAAAAGAAGAACTTTGCCGAAGCTGTAATCGAAGAACTGCACACCGCTTCTGAGTTCAGGACAGACCCTTTCTGTCAGCACTTTGGAACCTGTGGTGGTTGTAAATGGCAGCATATGCAATACGATGCCCAGCTAAAGTTTAAACACAAAAATGTAGAAGCCGCTTTACAGCGCCTGGCGAAAGTAGATACCACTGCTATGGAACCCATCCTGGGATCAGCAGAGAATAAATACTACAGAAATAAACTGGAATATACTTTTTCAAACAAACGCTGGCTGGAAAAGGAAGACATGACAGACCGGGACGATCTGGAACTGAATGCGCTTGGTTTTCACGTACCCGGACGTTTTGATAAGATCCTTGATGTTCAGCATTGTTATCTGCAGGCCGAACCTTCAAATACACTAAGAAATGAAGTGAGGAGCTATGCCATTAAAAATGGCTTAACTTTTTATGATCTTCGTAACCATGAAGGGAATTTACGGAACCTGATCATCAGAACCTCCTCTACGGGAGAAGTGATGGTTGCCGTGATTTTTGCTTATGCAGAGCAGGATCAGATTGACGGACTGATGGAATACCTGAAGGTCAATTTCAAAGAAATCACCTCTTTACTGTATATTGTTAATCAAAAGAAAAATGACACCATTTTTGATCAGGATGTAATTGTGTACGCCGGCCGGGACCATATCTTTGAGGAAATGGACGGTCTTAAGTTTAAGATCGGTGTTAAATCTTTCTATCAGACCAATTCTGATCAGGCCCATGAATTGTATAAAATTACCAGGGAATTTGCCGGCTTTACCGGAAATGAGCTGGTGTATGATTTATATACCGGGGCGGGAACTATTGCAAATTTTGTTGCCCGTCAGGTAAAACAGGTGGTTGGGGTAGAATATGTGCCCACGGCGATTGAGGATGCGAAGTTTAACTCTGCATTGAACGGTATAGACAATACCATTTTTTATGCGGGTGATATGAAAGATATCCTGACTGCTGAATTTGTAACAGAGCATGGCAAGCCGGATGTAGTGATCACAGATCCGCCAAGGGCAGGTATGCATACCGATGTGGTAGAGCGCCTTCTGGAGATGGAAGCAGAAAAGATTGTGTATGTAAGCTGTAATGCAGCGACACAAGCCAGAGACCTTGCCTTACTGAAAGAGAAATATGAAGTTGTTCGTATCAAACCGGTAGATATGTTTCCGCATACCCAACATGTGGAAAACGTAGTTTTGTTAAAACTCCAAAAATAATTTAAATGGATGTAGAAGAGTTAATGCCGCAACAGCCGGCAGGTGACGGGAAAAGTGAAAAGAAACAAAGCCCGCTGGTGAGCCTGGAGAAAGATCTGGAATTTTATGCAGAATCTATTAAAGAAGTGGCTGTAGAAATTATGGTAGAAGGCATTTCAGCCCACCCGATCTTTATTGCCCATCAGCATAGTGTGAGTATAGGAGAACTGATCCTGAACAGGGAAGAGTTGAACACCAACTGGACCATTCAGGCCTCCACACTGGAAGAATTTATTCAAAAAGGAATTATTCAGCCGGACAGAAAAGAACTGTTCTTGAAGAGCTATAAAAGGCCCGAAGATTATATGTGTGTATTTGTGATTGTACCGGAAGGCGCAAATTTCATTTACTATCCTTATAAAAAGAGGCATTAAAAAAAATCCCTGCCAGGGAGGGGATTCCAGGGCAGGGATTACAAACTAAAAACTAAACTTAATTTACTTTCGTTACATCTCCGCTTTTAGAGGAGTTATTTCTTAGAGCGGCATCTCCTTTATAGTGGATGTCACTGCCTCCGCTGGCACTGGCTTCAAGCGCACGTGTTACATATACATTGGCATCTGATCCGCCACTGGAACTTACCTTTGCATTCTCTGCTTTAAATTCATAGGCTTTGATATCGCTTCCTCCGCTCGATTGAATTTCCATATTGGTTGCACTGCCTTTGAGGGTTACATCAGAACCACCACTGGCCTGCAGCTGGAAATCCCTCGCGGTCAGGTCTAATTTAAGATCAGAACCACCCGAAGCCCTTACGTTCAGACGGTCCGTTTTTATAGGCGCCTGACTAAAAACGTCGCTGCCTCCGCTTGCAGAAAGTGCCGTTAATGTTTTAAAGTTCACATAAGCTTTGATGCTTTGTCCTTTAAAAAATCTGCCCCATCCCGAATTGTCTTTATACCGGATGGTCAGGGTATTGCCGTTTTTCTCAACGATCACATTTTTCAGTAAATCATCGTGTGCAACAACTTTAACAGCTTCGGTTCCGTTCTGCGTCAGATAAAGGTCGATACCACTGGCAACAGCGACCTCACTAAAATTATTTACAGAAAAATTTTTACTCGGTTGTGCGTAAAGGGTCAGCGTGCTTAAGCAATAGACCAGCGCCAGGGCGAACATTGATTTAACAGGGTATAAGGTTCTCATGCGATTAGGTTTTACTTAATTTAGACGCACAAAGTATTGAAACGTTGCAAACTTTAGAAAATATTTTTTAAATATTTGATTATGATCGTTAAAATAGTTCTTTTTGTAGGACAAACAATGTACAAATGGCCGATTCTCAATTAGTAGTTCTGGATAAAATACAAATACAGCAAAAGATCAACCGGATTGCTTACCAGATCCTGGAAGACAATCTTAATGAAAAAGAGATTGTACTGGCTGGTATATGGGACAGAGGCTATAAGCTGGCTTTGAGGCTTAAGGAGGTTCTGTTGAAGATTTCCGATCTGAAAGTCCTTATTCTTAGGATTGATCTGGAAAAGAACAACAGTAAACTGGTGGCCAGCACAGATCTGGATGAAAGCAAGTGGAAAAATAAGGTGATCATATTGGTGGATGATGTGTTGAATAGTGGGAAAACTCTTGCTTACGGATTGGGTGTATTTTTAAACACCCCCCATAAAAAGATCCGTACCGTTGTATTGGTAGACAGAAGCCATAAAATTTTTCCGGTTGCCACCGATTTTGTGGGTTTACAAATGGCTACAGTACTTAAGGAACATGTAGATGTGGTTCTGGATGTGGACGGACAGGAAGACTCTGTTTACCTGAGCTAGGTATTTGTTTTTCTGGCTGTTTTTTTGCACTTTAGAGGATGCACCAGCCGCGTAAGAATTCAATTGTTCAGCAGGTCTTTTCCTGGTATATCGATTATCTCTTTAAAAGGGATTTCTCTTCTTACAGTTACACCACAGACCTTAATGTAAAAGAAGATGAAGCTATTCTCCTGCTGTCTAATCATTTTAGCTGGTGGGATGGTTTTGTCATGGTATATTTAAACAAGAGGGTATTTAAGAAGCAATTTCATGTACTGGTAACAGGAGAGGATTATAAAAAGCAATGGTTCTTAAAGTATTTTGGTGGCTTTGCCCCGGAACAAAAAGGTAAAGATGTGGTAGAGACATTACTTTATGCCGGACACTTGCTGGATGACCCTTTAAACCTGGTTCTGCTGTTTCCGCAAGGTAAACTGCATTCCGGGCATGTGGGCAGTATCACTTTCGAAAAAGGGATTATGCAGGTACTCAACGCCTCCAAAAAGAAATTTCAAGTGGTTTTTTCGGCAACGCTGTGTGATTACTTCAATCAGCGTAAACCTCAGATGAGAACTTATCTTAAAGAATGGGAAGCCGAAGAATACGTGAGTCTGCAATTGCTTAAAAGCGAATACAATAAGCATTATGACCATGCGCTGAAACAGCAGTCAAAAATTGCACTATAAAGGCTCCCGGTTTTTACGTATTTTTGCAGAAAGAAAGAGAAAATATGTCCTATAATTTAACGGTTACTATAGATAAAGATTCTGGATTCTGTTTCGGTGTAGTCTATGCTATTGAAATGGCAGAGGATATACTGGACCATGAAGATTATCTGTATTGCCTGGGAGATATTGTTCATAACGATGAAGAAGTCAGAAGGTTAACTGACAAGGGCTTGCGGATCATTGACCATGAACAACTCAAATCACTCAGAAACGAGAAAGTTTTGGTTCGTGCACATGGCGAGGCACCATCCACCTATGAACTGGCCCTGAAAAATGAACTGATCCTGATAGATGCTTCCTGTCCGGTCGTTTTAAAATTACAGAACCGGATCAAGAACTCTCATGATGAGGGAGAGCCTATTCTTATTTTTGGAAAGCATGGCCACGCAGAGGTCATCGGTTTACAAGGGCAAACGGATGGACAGGCTATTGTGTTTCAAGACCTGTCGGAGCTCGACAATGTGGAACTGCCATCATCATTTACCCTATATAGTCAGACCACCAAAAGCACAGATAAATTTTACCATATCAAAGACCAGTTACTGAGCAGGGGCTACGAAGTAAAAGCTAATGATACCATTTGCAGGCAAGTATCCAACCGTTACGGTGATCTTGAAAAGTTTGTGGTTAATTTTGATAAGATCATCTTTGTTTCCGGAAAGAAATCTTCCAATGGTAAAGTATTGTATGATGTTTGCAAAAAATACAACGACAATGCTTACTTTATCTCCAATGTAGAAGAAATAGATCTCTCCTGGTTTAATCCGAATGACAAGGTGGGGATTTGCGGGGCAACCTCCACACCAATGTGGCTGATGGAGCAGGTGAAAGCATTTCTTCTTCATCATTAAAAAGTAATTATTAGTTTTCAGAAAACAGATTAAGCATTATAACGCCTTGATTCGTTATTTTTGGGCAATTTATGGGAAAAAAGGGTATATTATTAGTGAATTTAGGGACTCCAGACAGTCCGGAAGTTAAAGATGTTCGTAAATATCTAGATCAGTTTCTGATGGATGAACGGGTGATTGACATTCCTGCCTTCAATAGAACCCTTTTGGTTAAAGGGATAATTGTTCCTTTCCGAAGCCCCAAAACATCCAAACTCTATAAAGAAATCTGGGATGAGAATGGCTCTCCTTTACTGTATTTCAGTAAGATCCAGGCCGCCCTGTTGCAGGACCAGCTTGGACCAGATTATCAGGTGGAGCTGGCCATGCGTTACCAAAACCCTTCCATTGCCGCAGCACTTGAAAAAATGAAGGCCAATCTGGTGGAAGACATCCGGGTCATCCCAATGTTTCCACAATATGCTTCGGCCAGTACCGGATCTGTGATACAAAGTGTGATGGAAATCCTGAGTAAATGGCCGACAGTGCCCCCGGTATCTTTTGTAAATTCTTTTCATAACAATGAACTTGTGCTGGAGGCTTTCGCTGAAAATGCGAAGAAATATCAGCCGGAAACTTATGATCATGTTTTGTTCAGCTTTCACGGACTTCCAGAGCGGCAGCTCTTGAAATGTGACCATACTGGAAGCTATTGCCTGAAAATGGACAATTGCTGTGAGACATTGAACGATACCAATAAATATTGCTATTCTGCACAAGGACATGATACCGCAAGATTAATCGCTCAAAAGCTACATATAGCCAGGGAAAACTATACGGTTTGTTTTCAGTCCCGTTTAGGGAAAGAACCCTGGGTACAGCCTTATACTACAGATGTGTTAAAGAAACTGGCTGCTGAAGGTAAGAAACGTTTGCTGGTGTTTAGCCCTGCTTTTGTTGCGGACTGTCTGGAAACTTTGTATGAAATTACAGTGGAATATCATGAAGAGTTTAAGGCACTGGGAGGAGAACATGTTCAGCTGGTAGAAAGCCTGAACGATCATCCCAAATTTATAAAAGCTCTGGTAGAACTGGCCCAAAACTAATTCAGGTATTTACTGATTTCTTTCAGAATGCCTTCAGTAGCTCCCTTTCTCTCTTTCACGTAGTCTTTTGCCATTTGTCCGAAGGCTGGCTGGCTGGAAAAATGTTCGAAGGCATCTTCCAGTTCCTGTTCGTTATGAACGCTGATGGCTGCTTTTTTTAGGACCAGGTCTTTGGCTTCCTGAAATTTCTCGTATCTGGGTCCAAAGATAACCGGTAAACCAAAAGCGGCAGCTTCCAGTGTATTGTGTATGCCTGCCCCAAACCCACCGCCAATATAAGCGATAGTACCATATTGATAAAGGGCGGATAAAAGTCCAATATTGTCTATAATAAGTACTTGTTTGTCTGCTGAAGACTTCTGCAAAACAGAATACCGGATCGCTGAGGGAAATTGTTTCTCTATTTGCCGGATATGGTCAGCCCCTATCTCATGTGGCGCCAGTACAAATTTCCAGTTGGGGTGTTTCAGCGTAAGCTGAGTCAGCAAGTTTTCATCTGCAGGCCAGGTGCTGCCAGCCAGAAGAACAGGGGCACGGGAAATAAATTCCTCGATGAGGGGCAGAGGTTTAACAGCTTCCGCATTTTCATAAACCCGGTCAAAACGGGTATCTCCGCTCAATTCCACATTTTTTAAGCCGATTTGATGAAGCAGGGTTACACTTTCTTCATTTTGGACAAAAAACCAGGTTATACAATTTAGCATGTTGCGGTAGAACCCCCCATACCATTTAAAGAACATTTGATTGGGTCTGAAAATGCCCGATATCAGGAAGAGCGGGATGTTCTTTTCTTTTAATACTTTAAAATAATGGTGCCAGAATTCATATTTGGTGAAAACGGCGATCTCCGGGTTTACAATTTCTATAAATCTTCTGGCATTGGAGGCGGTGTCTAGCGGAAGGTAAAAGATGCCATCGGCCAGTGCATAATTTTTACGCACTTCATATCCTGAAGGAGAGAAGAAGGTAATGATGATCTTTTTATGTGGGTAAAGTACTTTGATCTTCTCCAGCACCGGGCGACCCTGTTCGAATTCGCCAAGAGAAGCAAAATGGAACCAGATGTGCTTTTGCTCTTTTGTTATTTTTTCATGCAAAATAGAAAACAGATGCTTTCGGCCCTGATTAAATAATTTGGCCTTAGAATTGTAAGGGGCAATTGATTTAACAACAAGGTTATAGAGAAAAATACCAAAATTATAAAGCCAAAGCATTTTGAGTGTTTATTTGTTATCTTAGCCGAAGATACTTTTAAAAATTAAAACTAGAGTAATAATATGAGAAACGAAGCTTCCGGAATGCTGCTGATAAGTACGTCTGACCTTGATTTCTCCACATATTTTAAACACCCCAGCATTATATGAAAATTGCCGTAATTGGAACAGGATATGTCGGTTTGGTAACCGGGACATGTCTTGCAGAAACAGGTAACAATGTTATTTGTGTTGACATTGATGAAGCTAAAGTGCAGAAGATGCAGAATGGCATTATTCCAATCTATGAACCTGGCCTGGATGTGTTATTTCATAGAAATATCGCCCAGCAACGGTTAACTTTTACCACCGACCTGGCTATCGCTGTTCAGGAAGCACAGATCATTTTTATGGCGCTTCCTACGCCTCCCGGAGGTGATGGTGCTGCTGATCTTTCCTATATTTTAGGTGCAGCAAAGGATATTTCAAAACTGGTGACTGAATATAAGGTCATCGTGAATAAATCTACGGTACCCGTTGGTACAGCAGATAAAGTACAAGCTGTTTTTACAGCACATACAGATGTAGAGATCGACGTGGTTTCCAACCCTGAGTTTTTACGGGAGGGTGTGGCTGTAGAGGATTTCATGAAACCAGACCGTGTAGTGATCGGTACGGGCAGTGAAAAAGCAAAAAAACTCATGGCAGAGTTGTATGCACCTTATGTGCGTCAGGGAAATCCGGTATTGTTTATGGACGAGCGTTCTTCTGAACTGACAAAATATGCTGCGAATTCCTTCCTGGCCACCAAGATTACCTTTATGAATGAGATTGCTAACCTCTGCGAAATTGTAGGCGCAGATGTAGATGCCGTACGTAAAGGGATTGGTTCTGATGACCGGATTGGTAAAAGATTTTTGTTTCCTGGTATCGGTTACGGAGGAAGCTGTTTCCCAAAAGATGTGCAGGCACTGGCCAAATCTGCAGATGAGCATGCCTATGATTTTCAGATTCTGAAAGCCGTTATGGATGTGAATGAGAAACAGAAAATTGTTCTTGTGGATAAAGTGTTGAAATATTACAAAGGAGACCTGAAAGGAAAGCATTTTGCGCTTTGGGGATTGGCCTTCAAACCGGAAACAGATGATATCCGGGAAGCACCGGCGTTATACATCATTGATCATCTGGTAAAAAATGGCGCTACAGTAACTGCTTTTGATCCGGAAGGGATGAAAAATGTACAGGCTATCCTTGGCGATAAAATTAAATTTGCCAAAGATCAGTATGATGCGCTGAGCGGTGCAGATGCTTTGCTGATTGCAACAGAATGGTCTCTGTTCAGAAATCCTGACTTTGAACGAATGGAGTCTTCCTTAACCAACAAAGTGATCTTTGATGGCCGGAATCTATATGACCTTCAGAAAATGATAGATCTGGGTTATTATTATAACAGTATTGGACGTAAGCTTGTAGACTAATGGAACGCAAAAGAGTTTTAATTACCGGTGCGGCCGGTTTTCTTGGATCACACCTTTGTGACCGGTTCATCAAAGAAGATTACCATGTCATCGGGATGGACAATCTGATTACCGGTGACCTTCAGAATATTGAACATCTTTTTAAACTGGAGAATTTTGAGTTTTACCATCACGATGTTTCTAAATTTGTTTACGTACCGGGTAAATTGGATTATATCCTGCATTTTGCTTCTCCGGCCAGCCCGATAGATTATTTGAAAATCCCTATCCAGACTTTAAAAGTAGGGTCTCTGGGTACACATAATTTACTGGGTTTAGCGAGAAACAAGGGTGCCAGGATGATCATTGCTTCTACTTCTGAGGTTTACGGCGATCCAAGTGTTAATCCTCAGCCCGAAGAATATTGGGGTAATGTGAATCCTGTAGGTCCAAGAGGTGTATATGATGAGGCAAAAAGGTTCCAGGAAGCCATGACTATGGCCTACCACACCTTTCATGGTGTAGAAACTCGTATTGTAAGGATCTTCAATACATATGGACCCAGAATGCGGCTAAATGACGGACGGGTATTGCCGGCCTTTATAGGTCAGGCTTTGCGCGGAGAAGACTTGACCGTTTTTGGTGATGGTTCTCAAACCAGGTCATTCTGCTACGTGGACGATCTGATTGAAGGAATTTATCGTTTACTGATGAGTGATTATGCCTTGCCGGTGAACATTGGTAATCCGGATGAGATCACGATCAAACAATTTGGTGAAGAGATCATTAAATTGACTGGAACCAGTCAGAAGCTGGTTTTGAGGGATCTTCCGGTAGATGATCCTAAACAGCGCCGTCCGGATATTACCAAGGCCAGAGAGATTCTGGGCTGGGAACCAAAGGTAAATAGGGCAGAAGGATTAAAGATTACTTATGAGTATTTTAAATCACTACCTAAAGAGGCCTTATTTAATAAAGACCATAAAGATTTTACAACCTATAACCGATAAAAAAGAAGTATAAAAATGGCTAAAATTTTAGTAACCGGAGGAACGGGATTTATTGGATCACACACTGTTGTTGAATTGCACAATGCAGGATACGACGTGGTCATTGTAGACGATTTCTCCAATTCCAATCCAAAAATCTTAACACAGCTGGAAAAGATCACCGGAAAGAAACCTGAGTTTCATGAACTGGACCTTTGTGATGAGGCAAAAGTGAATGACTTTGTCAAAAAACACGCGGATATCAGCGGCGTTATTCATTTTGCAGCATTTAAAGCCGTGGGTGAATCGGTTCAGCAGCCTTTAAAATATTACAGAAATAATTTTTATTCCCTGATCAATCTGATCACTGCCTTCGACCAGAAGGTTAACCTGGTGTTTTCATCTTCCTGTACCGTTTATGGACAGCCTGATGTATTGCCGGTTACTGAAGATGCGCCCGTGAAAAAGGCTGAATCTCCTTACGGAAATACCAAACAGATTGCAGAAGAGATCCTGCAGGAAACCTGTGCGGTAACACCTTCATTAAAGGTAACTTCTCTGCGGTATTTTAACCCGGTAGGTGCACATCATACTGCATTAATTGGCGAATTGCCAATTGGGGTTCCTCAAAACCTGGTTCCGTTTATTACCCAGAGCGCGATTGGGAAACGTGGTCCGATTACTGTGTACGGAGACGATTATAATACTCCGGATGGCAGTGCTATCCGTGATTATATTCATGTAGTTGACCTTGCCAAAGCTCATGTGGCTGCGATTCAAAGGCTGGAAAGTGAAAAAGCAAGTTCTAATTATGAGGTGTTTAATCTGGGAACAGGTAAGGGCTCTTCTGTCCTGGAGATCATTCATGCTTTTGAAAAGTCTACAGGAGAAAAGCTGAACTATACGATTGGTGCCAGAAGAGAAGGGGATATTGAGCAGGTATGGGGAAATGTTGAAAAATCGGCGAGAGATTTAGGATGGAAAGCCGAGCTGGACATTGATGAAATGATGCGGTCGGCCTGGAACTGGGAGAAATATTTAAAAGATAACCCTTTTTAAGGATGTTGTTAAAGGAGCATAAAGTGCTGAAAACAGCCATTGTTGAACTTCCTGAAAAGGAAAAGGACAAGCTTTTGCTCCGTTTAATTGCGAAGGATAAAGTTTTAACGGAGCATTTGCATTTTAAATTGCTCGAAGATGAATCGGATCTGGAACAGAGATCGGTACAGCTGAAGGCAGAGATGGATGAGGCGGGAGCTGTATTTGCACAGGATCCGAAGCTTTCTTCCAAGGATGTCCTGACTACCTTTAGGAAACTGAACGGAAGGATTAACCATCACTTTAAGGTGACTAAGGACATCAGTTCTGAGGTAGAACTCCGGATTTACCTGTTGAACTGCATACCTGTGCTGTGTAAGGAGTCGGTGTTTTCTTCCTTGTATAAATTCCAGGAGAAACTGATTACTTATTTTGTAAGGACAACTTTATCTGCGGTTAACAAATACACTAAACTGCATGAAGATTTGCAGTTTGACCTGAAAGATGGTCTTAATAACGTACTCAATAAAATATACACCGGCAAAATGGCTGCTGCTGCGCAGGAGTTGAAGTTGCCAAAAGAATTCTAAAAATGAAGAAGATTTTAATTACCGGCGGGGCAGGTTTCATAGGATCACATGTAGTGAGAAGATTTGTGACCAATTATCCGGATTATGAGATTGTAAACCTGGATAAGTTGACTTATGCAGGAAATCTGGCGAATCTGCGTGATATAGAAGAAAGTTCAAACTATAAATTTGTTAAAGGCGACATCACTGATGCTGCGGCAATGAATGAACTCTTTAAAAGAGAGAATTTTGATGCGGTGATCCATCTGGCAGCAGAATCTCATGTTGATCGTTCCATTGTAGATCCAACGGCATTTGTGATGACCAACGTGATCGGAACAGTGAACCTGTTAAATGCAGCCAGGGAATTCTGGAAAGGCGATTACAATACCAAACGTTTTTATCATGTCTCTACAGACGAGGTTTATGGAGCTTTGGGAGAGCAGGGCATGTTCACTGAAACCACTGCATATGATCCTCATAGTCCATATTCTGCATCGAAAGCTTCTTCCGATCATTTTGTTCGTGCTTATCATGATACCTATGGTTTAGATGTGGTGATCTCTAATTGTTCCAATAATTATGGTTCTCACCATTTCCCGGAAAAATTAATTCCTCTGGCCATCAATAATATCAAAAACAGCAAAGCTGTTCCGGTATATGGCAAAGGTGAAAATGTGAGAGACTGGCTATGGGTAGAAGATCATGCCCGTGCGATTGATGTGATCTTTCATGAAGCCAAAACGGGTGAAACCTATAATATCGGTGGTCATAATGAATGGAAAAATATTGAACTGATACATTT
>Ga0105237_10003390_pt1 | contig 18951 bp, 12 predicted proteins | sample KBSC24metaG_FD_81520 | JGI IMG/M metagenome (GOLD analysis project Ga0105237, IMG submission 81520) | Corn rhizosphere microbial communities from Kellogg Biological Station, Michigan, USA - KBS C2-4 metaG | ecosystem: Host-associated > Plants > Roots > Rhizosphere > Soil | place: Michigan, USA... | reverse complement strand
TGGCGACGCAGAATCCCATCGAGAATCAGGGCGTCTATCCTTTGCCCGAGGCGCAGCTCGATCGCTTCCTGTTCAAGCTGCTGATCGATTACCCGGACGAGGCCGAGGAGATCCGCATCGTCGCCGGCCACGGCAAGGATCGCGGCACGCCCTCGCCGGCGCGCTGGGGGGTGAGCCAGCAGGCGGACGCGGCCGCGATCGGCGCGGCGCTGGCGGCGGTCTCCACCGTCACCCTGGTGGACGAGGTGGTGGCCTATATCGTCCGCCTGATCCGCGCGACCCGCACCAGCGTGGAACTGACCGTGGGCGCCTCGCCCCGCGCCGCCGCGATGCTGGCCGGCGCGGCGCGCGCCGCCGCCGCGCTCTCCGGCCGCGACTATGTGGTGCCGGACGACGTGCGCGCGCTGGCGCCCGCCGTGCTGCGCCACCGCATCGCGCTCTCCCCCACCGCCGAGATCGATGGCCGCAAGCCGGAGGACGTGGTCTCCACGCTGATCGCCGAGGTCGACGCGCCGCGATGAGATGGCGCGCGGGGCGATCGGGCGGCGGCCTCTATCCCACGGCGCGCGCGGTGCTGCTGATGGCGGCCGGCGCGCCGGTGGCGCTCGTCATCGGCGTCGCCGCGCCGGCTTTGTGGACGATCGGCTTCGCCTGGATGCTGCTCGTCATCCTGCTGCTCGGCGCCGACGCGCTGCTGGCGCCCCGGCCGGGGCAGGTCGCGGCGACGCTGACGCTGCCCGGCAGCGCCCCGGTGGGCAGCCGGATCGACGCGCGCCTCGATGTCGCGTCCAGCACCCGCGTGCAGGCGACGATCGACATCGACGAGCGGCTCGCGCCGGTCGCCGGGATCCGCCGCACGCTGTCCGGGGACGACACCCGGACGATCCCGCTGGAGGCCGCGCGTCGCGGCACGGCGCATGTCTCCGCGCTCTGGCTGCGCTGGAAGGGGCCGCTCGGCCTGATCTGGAAGCAGCGCCGCGAGGCCCGCGATCATGCCGTGCTGATCACGCCCGATCTGCGCCCGGTGCGCGAGGACAGCCAGTTGCTGATCCAGCAGGCGATCAGCGGCGAGACGGCGCGGCGCGAGATCGGCACCGGCTCCGAATTCCAGTCGCTGATCCAGTGGCAGGCCGGCATGGACCGGCGCGCGATCGACTGGAAGCAATCCGCCCGCCACGCCACCCTGCTCGCCAAGGACTGGCAGATCGAGCGCAACAACCAGATCCTGCTGGCGATCGACGCCGGCCGCGCCATGGCCGAGCCGCTGGGCGGCGTGCCCCGGGTCGACCGCGCCGTCACCGCCGCTTTGCTCGCCGCCTATGTCGCGCTGAAGCTGGACGATCGCGTCGGCCTGTTCGCTTATGCCGAGCAGCCGATCGTCTCGTCCGCCGTCTCGCTCGGCGTCCACAGCTTCCCGACCCTGCAGCGGCTGGCGGCGACCATCGATTACGGCACGCGCGAATCCAACCATACGCTCGGCCTCACCCGGATCGCGCAGAAGCTCGACCGCCGCACGCTCATCATCCTGTTCACCGAATTCACCGATCCGACCAGCGCCGAGCTGATGGTCCGCGCCTGCGCGCCCCTGCTGCAGCGCCACCTGCTGATGTTCCTGATCTATCGGGACGAGGAGTTGGAGACCCTCGCCGCCGCGGAGCCCGAGACGCCCGAGGACGTCACCCGCGCCGTCGCCGCGCAGGCGCTGCTGCGCGAACGCGCGATCGTCGCGGCGCGGCTGCGGCGGATGGGCGTGCATGTCGTCGAGGCGCGGCACGACACGGCGGGCACCGCTCTGGTCGAGACCTATCTGGGCCTCAAGCGGCAGGGGGTGGTGTGAGCGATATTTCACCCATTCCTTCCAGCGCTCCGTTCGTCCTGAGCCTGTCGAAGGACGGGCTATACGCGCCGGCGCGTGCAGCCCGTCCTTCGACTTCGCTCAGGACGAACGGAGCATATGATCCGGGCAGCCAGCTCTGATGCCCCTCCGCCTTCCCTTCCGCAAGCGCGAGCCGCATCTGCCCGACGACGCGCCGCACGCCCCGCCACGGCGCCTCGACCCGCTGCCCTCCGCCAAGTTCCGGGCCGAGCGCGAGGGCGACTGGCGGCGGCTGGAGGAGCTGCTCGACCGCGCCGAGCGGCGGTCCGCCGCCGCTTTGTCCGACGAGGAGCTGCTGGCGCTGCCCACCCTCTATCGCGCGACGGTGTCGGCGCTGGCGGTGGCGCGCGAGACCTCGCTCGACCGCGCGCTGATCGATTATCTGGAGGGCCTTTCCACCCGCGCCTATTTCTTCCTCTACGGGGTGCGCGGGCGGATCGGCCCGCGGCTGCGGCACTTCTTCCGCCACGACTGGCCCGCCGCCGTGCTGGGCCTGTGGAAGGAGACGCTCGCCTCGCTGCTGCTGCTCGTCGCCGGCACGCTGGCGGGCTATCTGCTGGTGCGGGCCGATTCCGGGTGGTTCATGGCGCTGGCCGGCAGCATGGCGCAGGGCCGCACCCCGCAATCCTCCACCCAGCAGTTGAGCGACGTGCTCTACAAGAGCGGCACCGGCGGGCTGGAACTGCTCGCCGGCTTCCTGTTCACCAACAATGCCAGGGTGGCGCTGATGTGCTTCGCGCTCGGCTTCCTGCTGGCGGTGCCGAGCGCCATCCTGATCCTGATGAACGGCCTCACGCTGGGCGCCTTCCTGCAGCTCTACGCGAGCCGGGGGCTGGCGCTGCAGCTGACCGGCTGGCTCAGCGTCCATGGCACCACCGAGATGTTCGCGATCGTCCTGGCCGGGGCGGCCGGAGTCCGCATCGGCTGGGCCGTCGCCTTCCCCGGCCGCCTCTCGCGGCTGGACGGCATGGCGGAGGCCGGGCGCCAGTCCGGCACCGTGATGGCGGGCGTCGTCGTCATGCTGTTCGTGGCCGCGCTGCTCGAAGGTTTCGTGCGCCAGCTCGTCACCGTCGACTGGCTGCGCTTCCTGATTGGCGGCACCATGCTCCTCCTGTGGCTCGCTTATTTCTACGGGCCGGCGGGGCGGCGACGGCCATGAGCATGCGCATGCCGCAGGATGCCAAGCGCGTCCGCCTGCTCGTGACGCCGGAAGGCGTGGCACTGCCGCTGGAGATCGCGGATGCCGGCCAGCGCGCCGGCGCCTTCGTCCTCGATCTGCTGATCCTGTCCGGCATCGCGCTGGGCTTCACGCTGTTCCTGGCGCTCTCCGCCCTCGCCGTGCCGATCCCCTTCATGTGGGTGGCGATCGCGCTGATCTGGACGGTCGGGCTGTTCTTCCTGCGCAACTTCTACTTCACCTGGTTCGAGGCGCGCCCGCGCGGGCAGACGCCGGGCAAGCGCCTGCTCGGCATCCGCGTGATCGCGCGCCACGGCGGGCGGCTGACGCTGGATGCGGTGATCGCGCGCAACGCGCTGCGCGAGGTGGAAGCCTTCCTGCCGATCGCGCTGATGTCCAGGGCCCTCGCCACGCAGGGCTACGACACGATGGTCATGCTGGCCGGCCTCGGCTGGACGGCGATCTTCCTGTTCCTGCCGCTGATGAACCGGGACCGGCTGCGCGCGGGCGACCTGCTCGCCGGCACCTGGGTGGTCCGCGTGCCCAGGCGCCCCCTGCTCCCCGAACTGTCCGCCGACGTCGAGGAGAATGCCTTCACCGAGGCGGAGCTGGACGCCTATGGCGTGTTCGAGCTCGAAACGCTGGAGCAGGTGATCCGCCAGGCCCACGCCCCCGCCGTCGAGACCGTCACCGCCACCATCTGCCAGCGCATCGGCCGCCAGCATTGGAGCGACGAGGGCGGCCCGCGCGACCTCGCCTTCCTGCAGGCTTATTATGCCGGGCTCAGGGGCCGGCTGGAGCAGAAGCTGCTGTTCGGCCGGCGCCGGGCGGACAAGCATGATCGCTCCTGAACGGATGATCCGTTAAGGTTTTGCGACATTCTTGCAACATCATACATCGGTCGTTCAGCAAAGGGCCGAACCCGATTGACCCCTTCGCCCCCAGTCGCCAACCTCCTGTCATGCCATTGAGGGATGGCGAAAAGGACAGGGGACACAAGGACATGGGTATCTGTAAGGCGCGGCGTGCCGTGCTCGGCGCGACGGCCATCGCGGCGCTCGGCGCGGCGCTCGCTTCGGCTCCGGCGAATGCCATCGTGATCAACGACGGCTACGACCCTGGCGACATCGTCGACACCACCAACATCAACGGCATCGGCCAGATGGTGACCGACGAGCAGAACGGCTTCATCGGCCTGTGCACCGCGACGCTCATCAATCCCCGGACGGTCATCCTGGCCGCGCACTGCGTCAACGAGCTGCCGGCCTCGGGCTATGGCAGCGCCAATGGCGGCCATGCCATCGGCGTCGCCTTCCAGGCGAATGCCCGCGGCTCGATCAACGACTGGTTCGCCAGCGGCTTCCAGACCAGCAAGACGGACGCTTTCTACAACGGCAGCTTCGTCGTCTATAACAAGCATTCGCTCGACACCGCCTTCGTCGATGAGGACGGCAACCTGCAGGGCAACTTCCTGCAGGGCGACATCGCGATGATCGCGTTCGACACGCCCGTCTCCGGCGTGCCGACCCACGACCTGCTGTTCAGCCCGCTCGACGGGCCGACCCATGCGACGATCACCGGCTATGGCGGCCACGGCACCGGCACGACCGGCAGCGACGGCTCGAACATCGATTTCAAGCGCCGCACCGCGGAAAACATGGTCTCGCTGCTGGGCTCGCTCAACGATGTCGACGGCACCCTGTTTGGCGTCGACGACGGCCTGCCGCAGAATCTCTACCAGATGGATTTCAACAGCCCCGGCTATGCCAGCTTCACCGATTTCGGCCTGTTCGGCGATCTTCCCCTGCCGAAGGAAGGCATCACGGCGCCGGGCGATTCCGGTGGCCCGCTGCTGATCGACGAGGCCTTCGCCAGGCCGGTGGTGGCCGGCGTGCTCTCCGGCGGCAGCACCTATTTCAACGGCCAGCCGGGCGCGTCCTACGGCTCGTCCAGCTTCTACCAGCCGCTCTACCTGTACTGGGACTGGATCGTCGCCAACAATCCCTACAAATATGTCGGCGCCAAGGCAGGCGACGGCAGCTGGACCGACCCCAATCACTGGGTGATGAACCTCGATCCGGTCTATCAGGTGATCGGTGCCGACGGCCAGCTCGTCAACGGCCTGCCGACCACGCCGGCCGGCGGCGTCAACGGCACCACCCCGAAGTTCGGCTACATCTGCGACGGTCTCGAGTGCACCAACCTCGCCACCGGCGAGGTCGTGCCGCAGAGCCCGACGGACGGCACCCCGCAGACCGGGGCCGGCGGAACCGGCGACGGCGCCACCGTGACCAACGACAAGGGCACCACCAAGCTGTCCTCCAGCACGGGCGCGACCCAGGGGAGCAAGGGCACGCCCGACCAGATGACCAATTCGGCGAGCGCCGCCGTCGATCCGGTCGGCGATCCGCCGGCGGAAGGCTCGGCCTCGGTCGGCGGCGAGATGGTGCAGGGCGCGCCCGGCTCGTCCAACTTCGTGCCCAACGACACGGATGGCGACATCACCACCGGCGCGCCGGCCCGCTATTATGACGTCACCCTCTCGGCCGCCGGCACGACCACGCTGTCCGGCGCGGACGTCGTGATCGACCGCCTGACCCTCTCGGGCGCCAATGCCGGCCTCACCATCGCCGCCGGCGCCAATCTCGGCACGCTGATCGACACGACGCAGACCAACGGCATCATGACGGTGGACGGCCAATATGTCTCGATGGGCGAATATTATCTGGCGGGCGGCCTGCTGCAGGGCACCGGCACCGTCGTCGCGCCGGACGTCATCTCGATGCTGGGCGCGATCGCGCCGGGCCGCCTCGGCACGATCGGCACGCTGACCGTCGGCGGCAACGTCATCATGTCGTCGGGCACGCGCACCTACATGGACATCGGCGCGAAGACGGCGGACAAGCTGGTGATCGCCGCCAATCCGTTCGTCGATCCGACCATCGCCGACGCGGAGACCGGCATCGGCGACCTCGGCGGCATCCTCGCCCTCGCGCCGGCCAAGGGCTATCATTACGATCCCAACCGCACCTACACGCTGATCACCGCGGAAGGCGGGCTGCAGGATCATTTCGCGGCGGTGACCGAGCTCTCCGCGATCCTGTATCCGGTCGTCACCCAGACGGCCGACACGCTCTCGGTGCAGATCCGCGCCCGGCCCTACAGCAGCGTGATCGGCGGCACGCCGATCCTCAACGGCTACGCGAACCTGCTCGATCGCAGCCGCGCGGGCGGTGCCCTGGTCCAGTCCTTCTACGACCAGACCGACGTGATGGACCTGGGGACGCTGAAAGGCTCGCTGGAGGCGGCCGGGCCGTTCGCCCAGCAGACCGAGGTCGGGCTGGTGCGGATGCAGGACGAGGCGCTGGCCAAATTCTACCGCGATCGCCTGAGCCTGCTCCGCCACGGCGGCGGCGGCGAGACGCTGGCGGTGCTGGGCAATCCGCTCGGCGTCGTCCGCACCGGCTACCAGACCGCGCAGGACGTCGCCTCGGGCCTGCTCCAGGCGCCGACCAACCCGCAGCAGACCGCGGTGAAGCTGCCGGAAGGCGTCAGCGCCTATGTCGCGGGCGGCTATCTGGACGGCACGTCGCGGCCGCTGCCCAACACCATCTCGGGCAAGAAGGACGACCTGTCCGGCTGGTACGTGGCGGGCGGCATCGAGAAGCAGATCGACGATCGCACCGTCGCCGGCCTGTCGGCCAGCTATTCGCACGGCAAGGGCGACACGCTCTTCTCCGAGCAGGCGCGCAGCAACCTGTTCCAGCTGGCGGCCTACGGCACCTACAGCTTCGGCAACGGGGCCTTCATCAATACCTCGGTGTCGGGCGGCCTGATCAACATCAAGACGCGCCGCCACTTCGCGCTGGGCGATGTCGACGCCAAGCTGCACAATGAGGAGAATGCGCCGATCTTCTCCGGCGAGATCGCCCTCGGCTACGATCTGAAGACCACCAACTTCACGCTCACGCCGATGGCCTCGATCCGGGGCAGCCACCTCGAGTTCGAGGGCGGGCAGGAAAGCGGCGGCGTCGGCTCGCTGACCTATTCCAAGCGGGACTTCAACAGCCTGCAGGCGAGGGTCGGCGGCCAGGCCTCGATCGACATGGGCAGCGTCCACCCGCATATCGACGCGGCCTTCGTCCACGATTTCCGCAAGAATGGCGAGGACATCGTCGCCCACTTCACCGAGGCGAGCGGCACCGGCCTGCCGGGCGCGGACTTCGGCTCCTTCGGCCGCGACCGCAACTGGGGCGAGGTCGGCGGTGGCCTCAGCATCTCCAGCCGCACGACGGACATCGGCATCTCCGCCGACACCGTCTTCGGCCGGCAGGACCTGAGCTACCAGGTCTATCGCGGCTCGGTGACCTTCCACTTCTGATGATCCTCCCCTCCCTGCAAGGGAGGGGATCGAGGGGTGGGTATTGGCGCGCGATACGGATCGGCTTGCGATCCGAAACCGTATCACCTGGCCTCCACCCACCCCCAACCCCCCTCCCTCGCAGGGAGGGGGCTTTCGATTTCTGGGGATGGTTCGGCCCGACTCGCTTGGCGTGCCGCGCCCCGCCCCCTAGAACCGCCCGCATGACCGTTGCCGTCGACATGGGCAGCGCGCCGGACGGCGCGGCCGCCACCATGGATCTCGAAGAACTGCTCGCCACCCGCTTGCTCGTCCAGGGCAATTCCGGGTCCGGCAAGTCGCACCTGCTGCGCCGCCTGCTCGAAGGCTCGGCCCGCTGGGTACAGCAGGTGATCGTCGATCCCGAGGGCGACTTCGTCACCCTTTCCGATCGCTTCGGCCATGTCGTGGTGGATGGCGGCGCGCACAGCGAGGCCGAGCTGCGCCGCCTGGCACTGCGCATCCGCGAGCAGCGCGTTTCCGTCGTGCTGACGCTCGAAGGGCTGGAGGTGGAGGGCCAGATGCGCGCCGCCGCCACCTTCCTCTCCACCCTGTTCGATGCCCCGCGCGAACATTGGTACCCGGCGCTCGTCGTGGTGGACGAGGCGCAGCTCTTCGCCCCCGCCGTCGCCGGCGAGGTGTCGGACGAGGTGCGCCGCCTGTCGCTCGGCGCGATGACCAACCTGATGTGCCGCGGCCGCAAGCGCGGGCTGGCCGGGGTGATCGCCACCCAGCGCCTCGCCAAGCTCGCCAAGAATGTCGCGGCCGAGGCCTCGAACTTCCTGATGGGCCGCACCTTCCTCGATATCGACATGGCGCGTGCCGCCGACCTGCTGGGGCTGGAGCGGCGCCAGGCGGAGCAGTTCCGCGATCTCGCGCGCGGCCATTTCATCGCGCTCGGCCCGGCTTTGTCGCGCCGACCGCTGCCCATCAGGATCGGCGATGTCGAGACGCAGGCGCGCAGCTCCTCGCCCAAGCTGATGCCGCTGCCCACCGTGCCCGACGAGGAGGGCCGCGCGAAACTGTTCGAGCGGCCGGCGGAGCTCGATCTGCCGATGCCGGCGCCCGCCCCGCCGCCTCCGCCGCGCCCGAGCATGGAACAGCTGCTCCGCTCGATCGAGGCCCCGGCCACCGGCCCGGCCGACGAGGCGCGGCCCGAGAAATCGCCCGAGGAGCGCGACGCGATCGTCGCCGCCTGCCTGGCCGAGATCGTCGCCGACGAGGGCGAGAGCTTCCGCCCGGTGCCCACTTTGTTCCAGGATTTCGGCGTGCGCTGCCGGATGCGCGGCCTGGCCGAGTCCGGGCTCGACCTCGCCGCCTTCCGCACCCGCCTGTCGCTCGCCCGCGCCGGCCTCTACGCGGCGATCGGCGACGGCGATCCCATGGCGGACGCCGCCCGCGAGGCGGAATCGCTGCCGGAGGATGCGCGCGGCGTCTTCCTCCTCCTCGCCCGCGCCGCGCTGGAGCGCGTGCCCTGCCCCTCCGATGCCGAGATCGCCCGCGTCTACGGCACGCATTCGACCGGGCGCGCCAAGCGGCTGCTCGGTTTCCTCGAGCAGCAGGGCGCCATCGTCGTCCGCATCGACCTGCGCGGCGGCCGCGCCATCGCGCTGCCGACGCTGGGATGGACCACGGCGGTCTCGGACAAGGTGGCGGCGGAGGCGTAGCCTCTTCCCACCGCCCCTCTTCCCGTCACCCCAGCGAAAGCTGGGGTCTCAGGACGGTCGAGCGCCGCGCCCGCCCCAGGAAGATCCCAGCTTTCGCTGGGATGACGTATGGGGCTTACCCATCAATCCAGCTTCCCGCACTCCGGCAGCTTCAGCGCCTTCATGTCGCCGCACGGGCGCACCTGCACGCTCTCGTCCGGCCCGGTGAAGATGGCATAGTCGCCGCCCGGCTGGCAGTGCGCCACCCAGAAGCCGAGATTGCCGTGCGGCCCGCGATAGGCGCTCTTGCTCAGCCGCCCGCATTTCTCGTCGGAATTGGTGATCGCCCGGCGCAGCGCCCCGTTGCGATCCGCCAGGCTGAGCGCCAGCACCTTCTGATTGAACGGATTGGCCCATTGCGGCACCGCCGCCATGGCGGGCACCGAGAGGCTGATCCCGATCAAGCCACCGATCAACGCGCGCATCCCACATCTCCTTTCGCGACCGAACCTTTCGTGCGAACCCGTCGCGCGATTCGGGCGTTCGTCATCCCGATAGGCTACACTGTCACGGAGTCACAGCACATGAACGAGGACGAGATCAAAGGCACGGCCAAGAAGGTGGTCGGCACCGCGCAGGAGGTGGTCGGCAAGGTCGCCAATGACGAGCAGCTGGAGGCCAAGGGCTATCTCAACCAGGCGCTGGGCGCCGTGCAGGACGGCTATGGCAAGGTCCGCGACAAGGTGAAGGACATCGTCGACGACGCGCCCGCCACCGCGCGCGGCGCGATCGACAGCGGGCGCGATTATGCCCGCCGCGGCTCGGCCGTGGTGGCGCGCGCGACCGGCGACAACACCGTGCTGGTCGCGGCGGTGGCGGCCGGCGTGGCCGGCCTCGCGCTCGGCTGGCTTGCCTGGAGCCGCCGCGGAGGCCGCAAGACCGGGGAATGAGCGCCGGCGCGCGGCGGACGATCAAGGTCGCCAGCTACAATATCCGCAAGGCCATCGGCACGGACAGGCAACGCCGCCCCGAGCGCGTGCTGTCCGTGCTGAACGAGCTCGGCGCCGACATCGTCTGCCTGCAGGAGGCGGACCGGCGGCTCGGCGCCCGCCAGAGCGCGCTGCCGTTCGAGGCGATCGCGCGCGAGACGCCGTACAAGGCGGTGCCCTACGAGATAAGGCCCGGCGGCATGGGCTGGCACGGCAACGCCATCCTGGTGCGCCGCGAGGCCGAGATCCTGGATCACCGCCCGCTCACCTTGCCGGTGCTGGAGCCGCGCGGCGCGGTGATGGCCGACATCGCGCTCGGCGGGCAGATGCTGCGCGTGGTCGGCATGCACCTCGATCTGTCCGGCCTGTGGCGCCGCAAGCAGGCGCGCGCGGTGATCGAGCATGTCGCGGCATGCGACGGCCATATCCCGGCGGTGCTGATGGGCGACCTCAACGAATGGAGCCTGGCGGGCGGCTGCCTCAAGGACTTCATGGACCATTTCCACTTCGCGCCGACCGGCCCCAGCTACCATGCCCGCCGCCCGATCGCCCGGCTCGACCGGATCATGACCACGCCCGATCTCGCGGTGATGGACGCGGGCACGCATCATTCGCCCCTGGCGTTCCGCGCGAGCGACCACCTGCCGATCTGGGCGACGGTGGGGTTGCGGTAGGGGGGCTCCACCTCATCTCCAATCGTCACCCCAGCGAAAGCTGGGGTCTCAGCGAATCGCCACAAGGCCGGCCCCAAGATCAAGCCATTCCGGGTTGGAAGCTTCGATCAGCGCCTCCTTCCATCCACGTCGCCACGCCTTGAGCGCTTTCTCGCGCGCGATCGCCTCCTCGATCGTCGGGTGCTCCTCCGCCAGCACGAGCATCGTGCAATTGTAGCGTCTGCAGAAGGAGGAACCTTGCCTGCTCCGATGCTGGTGAATGCGAGCGGCGATGTCGGCCGTCACGCCGACGTACAACACGCCATAGGGCTTGTTGGTCATGATGTAGGTCCAGCCGCCCTTGCGCATGTGGCGGGGCTAGTCGCATCGGGTGGCAGTTCGATGAGATGCCAGCTTTCGCTGGCATGACGTGAAAGCGCTGAAAGGAGGATAGCGAGTAGACCGAGAATCCTACCAATCCCCCACGCCCACCTCGCCCCGCCGATACTCCCCGATCCGCCGCGCCGAGGCCGGCGAGATGTCCTCCGGCAGCGCATCGAGCGCGAACCAGCGCGCCGCCTCGATCTCCAGCGCGTCCGCCGCGCGGATGGCCGCCGTCGGCTCGGCGGTGCGGGCGACGAAGACCACGACGTGATCGTCCTTGCCCTCGGCCGCACTGCGATAGACGCCCAGCACGCGCTCCAGCCGGACATCCTCCAGCCCGATCTCCTCGCGCACCTCGCGGGCCAGCGCGACGGCGAAGCTCTCGCTTTTCTTCACGCCGCCGCCGGGCAGATACCAATAAGACCGGTAGGTGTGCTTCACCAGCGCCACCCGCTCCGCCCCGTCCAGCACCAGCGCGCGGACGCCCAGCGTGCGCGGCCGGCGGATCGCCCACCACAGCCGCGCCGCCCGCGCGATCAGGCGGTGGGCGCGGGCCATCCGATCACCGATATTGCTTCGAATATTTGAGCGTGATCGACGGCCCGGTCACCCCGCCCGCCTGGCTCAGGATGCTGAGCGCGCGGGAGAGCGCGATGGTCAGCTGGGTCTGGGTGAAGCCCTTCGCGTCGCTGATCACCTCCACATAGATGTTCTTGGAGATGTACTTGCCCGCCGCGAGGCTGGTGCCGCGCCCGGTCGTGTCGTCGGCGCCCAGCACGCGCAGGCGATCGAGGCCGGTGGCGCCGCGCAGCTTGCCCAGCGCCCCCGCCCCGCCGCCACCCGAGCGCAGCGAATTGAGCGCGGCCGCCAGCTGCAGCGCCTGCATCGGCGACAGCGAGGTGACCGAGGATCCGAACAGCAGCCGCGACAGCACCTCGTCCTGCGGCAGCGCCGGCGAGGAGGTGAAGGTGATCTGCGGATGCTCGGCATCGCCGCCGATATTGATGATCACGTCCACCCCCTCGACCGAGGTGCTGGCCGAGATGTTCAGGTCCGGATCGAGCAGCGGCCCGTTGAACTGGATGGTGCTGCTGTCCGCCACGTCGAGGCGGCGGCTGGCGAAGCTGTAGGTGCCGCGCACCACCTGCAGCTTGCCCACCACGGTCGGCGCGCTGACCGTGCCGCCGATCCGCATCCGCGTCGTCCATTCGGATTCGAGGCCCATGCCCGAGACGAAGATCTGGTTGTCGCCGCGAATCCGCATGTCGAGCTTCCAGTTGCTCGGCGCCGGGCCCTGGGCGGCGGCGTTCGGATCGACCGGCGGCGCGCCCTTGCGGCGCACGCCGGTCAGCTCGGTCACCTGCGCGGCGTCGTTGCGGACGTAATTGTAGCGCGCTTCCTGAATATTGATGTCACCCTTGATCAGGCCGCCCGCCGCCTTGGAATTGGTGACGGCGACGGTGCCCGAGACGGTCGCCCCCATCGAATCCGAATGGGCGAGCTGGGCATTGGCCAGCTTGGCGGTAATGTCGATCGGGAAGCCGCTGTCCGCCGCGAAGCCGACCGAGCCGGAGGCCTGGATGGTGCCCTTGCCGGCATTGCCGGTGAGCGTGTTGAGCTGGAATTGCGACTGGGTGAAGCGCCCGTCGAGCGCGATGTTGGTGATGGTCGTGCCGGTGGTGCTGTTCTCGTAGCGCAGCTGGCTGGCGCGGACCACGCCCGTCACCTGCGGATCGGACACGCGGCCCGAGAAATCCGCGCCGATCGCGATCGGGCCGGCGAGCGTCTGGCCGCCGATGCCGGTCAGCGTCCACAGCACCTCGGCCGGGCCGTTATAGCGGATGCCGCCCGAAATGGGCCCCGCCATCAGCCCGGACATGTCGGAGGCCGGCGCCATCCGCACCTGCACGCGCCCGATATTGGTGCCGCCGCGCCGGATCAGCGCGTTCACCGCATTGCCCTCATGGCCCAGCGTGCCGAGGATCGCGATGTCGACCGGATCGGAGATGACGAGCGCACCGGTGCGCGTGAAGTTGCTGATGTCGATGCGCGCCCGGGCATCGGGGATGGCCGATCCGTGCAGGGTGAGGTCCACCGTGCCGTTGGCCTTGCCGGAGAGGCCCAGCGATGGCGCGAAGGCCTGGACGATGCCGATGTCCATGTCGTTGAGCCTGGCATGCGCCTCGCTGGTCGCCCCGTAGCGGCCCGAGAGATCGACGCTGCCCTGCTGGAGCACGATGGTCGCGGGCTGGAGGACATAGTCCTTGCCCTGCTTCAGGATCACCGCCGGGCGGGCGAGGCTGAACGGGATGGCGTTGGCCGAGCCCTTGAGGTTGGCGAGGATGCGATCCGGCGTGAAGCTCGCCTGCGCCGCCACGTCGAACGGCACGCCGCTGGTGCCGCTGGCGGTCAGCGCCGCGGTGCCGCGCCCGCCGGCATAAGCGATCTTCGCCCGCGCCGAGCGGACCAGCAGGGTGCCGCTGCGGACATCGACGAAAGCGGCCGATCCGTCGATCGATGGGCCGGCCGGCAGCATCACCAGCGTCGCGCGGATCAGGCCCGATCCGATCGTCACCGGCGTCTTGCCGGGCAGCTTGGCCTGCGTGGCGGTGAGGTTGATGTCGGCCTTCTGGTTCTTGCCGGCGGCCGCCAGCGCGACCCGCCCGTCGAGGCCCGATCCGTTGACCAGCAGCAGGCCGGCGAACGGCCCGGCGGCGGTCTGCACGATGTTGCCGTGGACGGTGATTCCCGCGATCAGCAGCGAATTCACGCCGATCGCCAGCGGCCCCTTGCCGGCCTTGATCAGCACGTCGGCGGTGAACGGCCCGTAATCCGATCCGCCCTTCGCCTGCACGCGATAGCCCGCCGCCGATCCGGTGAGCACGGCGTCGAGATCGGCCAGCCCGATGCCGACGCCGGGATGCGCCGCCTTCAGCTCGGCACGCGGATTGGCGATGGTGCCGGACGCGGTGATCGTGGCGGGGCCATAGGTGCGCGACCAGGCGCTCGCCTGCGCGCGGATCTGCCCGGTCTGGAGATTGTAGGTGGCGCTGCCGTGATCGATGCGCAGGTCCGGCGCGGCCATGCGCAGATTGCCGACCGTCGCCCCGGCCCTCGGATCGTAGCCGACATCGGCGGTGATCACCGCATTGCCGCCGAGCTGCTGGGCGAGGCTGGCGTTGGTGATCTTCTGCGTGTTGATCCGGACATGGCCCTTGACGCCGAACCCGCCATTGTCGGTGGGCACCAATTTGGCGTCGGTGACGAGGTTGATCCGCCCGAGGCCGTCCACGTTGTAATCGTTCACCCGTCCCTTGAGCGCGCCGGTATAGGTGCCGCTGGAAAGATCGGCGAGGATCAGCGCGGTCGCGTCGATCTTGTCCGAGCGCAGGTGGAGATTGTCCGAGAAGACCTGGCCCTTGGCATAAGCGACGTCGCCGTCCAGCCGGATGTTGGTGACGAGCCCGCCGGCCGCCGCGTTCAGGCCGGTGACGCGGCGCGCGGTGGCGTGGATGGGGACGAACCATTTGTCGGCCTGGGTGTGCGCGGCGCCGCTCGCCTGCAGCCCCTCGATGCCGGTCGCGCCGAAGGCGATGCTGTCGGCGGAGAGCTTGTAGGCGATGTTCGGGGCGAGGAAGCCGCCGTCCAGCGTCGCCTGCACCTGGACGTTGCGCCCCGCGAGGTTCGGCGCGATCGCGCCCGGCGTCAGCAGCCGCGCGGCGAGCTGGAAGTCGCCGAAGCGGCTCTTGTCGAAGTCGAGCAGGCCCTGCGCATGCGCCGCGAAGGCGGCCGAAGCGAGGCTGAGGCTGGTCTGCGCGCGGCGATGATCGAGCGTCACCGTGCCGTCGATGCGGATGGCCGGCGACGTCATCCGCGCCGCCGGGCCGGTCAGCATGATCGCCGGCATCACCTGGCCGAGCGCGCGGAAGCTGCCATCCTTGCCCGTCAGGCCGACATCCATCAGCGGCTGGCCGCCCAGCGTCGCCGCCGCCTTGCCCTGCCACAGATGCCAGTCGCCCTGCCCGCCGACCGACAGGCTCAGCGGCCGGCCGAGCTTGCCATAGCTGTCGACGAGGCCGCCGGCCGGGGCATCGAGCTTCACGTCGATCCTGAGGCGGTTGTCGGCCGGCACCGCGTCGATCAGGGCATGGAGCTTGTCGCCGCCCGCCACGCCCGGCGCCGCGATGGTGTCGGCATCGACCAGCAATTGCGCGCGCCCGTCGGCGATGGCGGCGTTGCCGTCGATCTTCACGATCGAGCGCTTGCCTGTCACCGGCGGCTCCAGGATGAAGCGCTCGATGTGGAGGTGCTTCAGCGTCAGGTCGATGTCCGGGATGGTCGGGGCGTTGGGATCGCTCGGCACCGGCTTCAGCGCCGGATTGCGCAGCATGCGGATCTCGCCCGCCGTCACGCTGTCGAGGTCGATCTTCGAATGGATGTAGGCGAAGGGATGCCACTCGATGTCGACCGACGGCGAGGTGATGAACACGCCCTGCTGGTCGCGGATCTCGAGACCGTGAAGGATCATGTGGCTGTAGATCGAGCCCTCGATCCGGCCGACGCGGATGTTGATGCCGGACGCCGTGGTGTAGGCGCCGAGCTGGCTCGCCAGGAAGCGCTTGCCCGGCCCGGTGTTGAGCCCGAGCACCAGCGCCACCACCAGCCCGAGCAGGATCGCCAGCACCACGGCGATGCCGGCCGCGATCCGTTGCCAGAGCGGCTTGCGCGGGGCCGCCACGACGGTCTCTTCCGCGTCCGTCGCCATCAGAAGGCCTGCCCTATGGAGATGTAGAGCGCGATCTTGGATTCTCCGGGCTGGCGGTCGATCGGGGTCGCGACGTCGACGCGCAACGGCCCGAAATTGGTGTAATAGCGCCCGCCCAGGCCCGCGCCGTAGCGCAGGTGGCTGATCCCCGGCGTCGAAGTCTCGCCCAGCCGGCCCATGTCGAAGAAGGGCACCACGCCGAAATTGCCGAAGCGGTAGCGCACCTCGGCGGCGAATTCCGTGGAGGAGAGGCCGCCGATCGGATTCTTCTGCGCGTCCTTGGGGCCGAGCTGCTGATAGCCGAAGCCGCGCACCGATCCGCCGCCGCCGACATAGATGCGCCGCGACGGCGCGATCTCGGCGATGTCGTTCACGCCGACGATGGAGCTGACCAGCATCCGCCCGGCCAGCACGATCGACTGGCCGATCGGGAAATAGCCGGTCGCCTGGCCCGTCAGCCGGCCATAGCCCTTGACGCCCTTGTGGATCGACCCTTCCGGGCTGACCCGCGCCAGCAGGCGGAACCCCCTGGTCGGGTTCAGCAGGTCGTTGGAGCGGTCATATTGCACCTGCATCGGCAGCGCCGCGATCAGGTAGTTCTTGCGCGGCCGGTCGCCCGTCGCGTCCAGCGCGGCGCCCTGCTCGTTGGTGCCGACCAGCTCGGCGCCGTAGCTGTAGGTCCACAATTTCTGCCAGATCGGGGTCGACTGGCGCGACCAGTTGATGCCGAGGTTGAGCGACTTGGCATCATAAGCGTCGTAGTTCGAGCGATCGAAGCCGCCGGTGATCTGGAAGGTCTTGTCGCGCTGGCCGGCATTGGAGCGGCGGAAGGTGGCGTTCGCCCCCTGCTCCTGCGTGCCCCCGATCACGCCGAGGATCAGCGCGCCCTCGGGCGGGAACATGTTGCGCGCCGTCCACGTCACCTCGCCCTTGATGCCCTGGCCGGTGCCGTAGCCGGCATCGGCCGCCCAGCTGTGCCAGGGGCCCTTGCGCTGGGTCACTTCCAGGTCGGTGATCTCGGTGCCGTCGGCCGCCTTCTGCCCGGTGTCGACCGGCTGGATCGCCACCGTCGAGAAGATGCCGGTGGCGACCAGCGCCTGCCGCAGGTCGTCGGTCTTGCGGCTGTCATAGAGGTCGCCGGGCTTGAAGCGCGGGAAGACCGCCAGATGCTTCTCGCTGAAGATCTTGGCGCCCTTGCCCGCCGGGCGCACCCGCCCGAAGCTCGATCGCGGCCCGGCGCTGAGCGGCAGGGTATAGTCGCCCGTATGCGCCTGGTCGTCGAGCAGCACGTCGCGGTCGCCGACCTTGGCGAAGGGATAGCCCTGCTGCGGCAGCTGCAGCGCCACCTGCGCCTCGCCGCCGGTGATGTTGAGCGAGCGGATCGGATCGCCCACCTTGATCTGGGCGGTGAGCGCCTTGGTGGCGATGCCGGTCGGCTCGGGATCGGCGCCGGTAACGAGGATGTTCGAGACGGTGTAGCGCGGCCCCGGCGTGACGCTGACCGTCGCCACCACCTGCCCCGGCTGGTTCGGCACCGCCAGCACCGTGGAGGTGGCGACGCCGTCATAATAGCCTTCGGAGCGCAGGATCTTGGCGGCGAGCTGCTCGTCATCCTTGGCGCGCGCCGTCACCTGCGCGGCGTTGGCGGCCTTCTTGCGGCCATTCTCCAGCTCGGACAGGCTGCGGAACTCGTCCTCCAGCCCGATCTTGGAGAGGCCCTCCACCTTCACGGTGTAGCGGATGCGGGTTTCCTCGGTGCTCGGCACGGCGGCCTTGCTGGCGTCCGGCGTCGGATCGAAGCCGGCGAGCGGCGGCAGCGGCTGGGCGAGCGCGGGATCGTTGGCGACGGGCGCCGTCGCGGGCACGGCCGGGGCCACCGTCGCCGGCGGCGCCTGCACGCTGTCGAGGGGCGGCAGGGCCGCATCGAAGGCGGGATCGGTGGCCGGATCGACCGCCTGGTCGGGCTGCGGCTGGGCCGTCTGCGCCGGATCCTTGCGGGCATCGGCCCGGGCGGCGATCGCCAGCGCCACGGCCAGAGCGGAGATCAGCGGGGTGCCGGCACGGACACGATACTCACCCCCTGATCGCACCCCATACCCCTTCTCAGCCGACGCAACGCATCGCTCCCATTGGGCCAACGCCGCATCGCAGCATGGGTTCCGACGAAAGTTAACGGCCTGTCGCGCTGGAAATATCCGGCGCCTCGTTCATTGTCACCCCATGCCGGACGAGATCGACGCCGCCCCGCCGCGCCACCGCTTCGAGCGCACCCAGGATTTCGTCCATCGCGCCGAGGAGGCCGGCAAGGGCTTCTTCGCCACCCTGATCGCCAAGATCAGCCGCGACAATGTCGGCCTGATGGCGGCGGGCGTGGCCTTCTACTGCTTCCTGTCGCTAGTGCCCCTGCTCGCCGCGGTGATCCTCACCTACGGGCTGATCGCCGATCCCAAGACGGTGGCCGACCATATCCGCACCATCGTCACCATCGTGCCGCACGACGCCGCCAAGCTGATCCTCGACCAGCTCGTCGCGGTGGTGACGGCGTCGTCCGGCAAGACCGGCTTCGGCCTGATCGTGGCGCTGCTGATCGCTATCTACGGCGCGACTCGCGCCTTCACCGCGATCATGGCGGCGCTCAACGTGATCTACGGCCAGCAGGACGAGGGGCGCGGCTTCATCATGGGCACCTTCGTGTCGATGGGGATCATCGTCGGCGCGGTCGGCGTGGCGGTGACCGGGCTGCTCGCCGCGACCATCCTCGGCTGGCTGCAATCGGTGCTGACCAGCCTCGGGCCCGTGGCTCTGGTGGTCATCAAGGTCGGCACCTGGATCGTCGCGGCCCTGCTGGCCAGCGCCGCGATCGGCGGCGCCTACCGCTTCGGCCCCAATCGCGCGCCGACCGGCTGGCAATGGATCAGCATGGGATCGGGCATCGCCACCCTGCTGTGGCTGGCGGCCACGGTGGGCCTCGGCCTCTACGTGTCGAGCTTCGGCAATTACAACGCCACCTACGGATCGCTCAGCGCCGTGGTGGTGCTGCTGATGTGGTTCTACGTCTCGGC
>Ga0105237_10003389_pt1 | contig 18955 bp, 23 predicted proteins | sample KBSC24metaG_FD_81520 | JGI IMG/M metagenome (GOLD analysis project Ga0105237, IMG submission 81520) | Corn rhizosphere microbial communities from Kellogg Biological Station, Michigan, USA - KBS C2-4 metaG | ecosystem: Host-associated > Plants > Roots > Rhizosphere > Soil | place: Michigan, USA... | reverse complement strand
CGTAGATCGTGAACGAGTACGTCTTCTTCGTTGTCGGGTCGGCCGACTGCTTGAACAGGTGGCTGGACGCGGACACGATCGGCTCCGTCGCCAGGTGTGCCTTCGTCAGGCCCACCGTCTGGCCGACGACCGTTGTCACGGTCAGGCTGTACGGGCCGGAGCCGGACACGGCCGACACGTACGCGTATTCCAGCGACGTCCCGGTTCCCACCTGGATGTAGGACAGGGCCGGGATGGAGGCGTTGGACGGCAGTGTGGTCGCGCCGATCGAGGATCCGCCCGTGGCCACGGTCGTGGACACGCCGGCTGTCACGGTGTCCGGACCGATGATGCCCCGAAGGAAGTGGCCGATGATGTCGGGATACGCCAACAGGGAGATGTCCCACGTCGCGTGCACCGGCCCTTGGTACATGCCCTGGAGCATGGTGTCGTTGGCGCGGTAGCTCTCGTCTTTCAGCTCTGTGTAGACGTCCTCGAAATCCGCCTTCATGAAGGGGATGTAGAACGTGGGGCTCACGTAGGTACCCGCGACAGTCTCAGGCGCGCAACCCAGAATCGCGAGGCGGGAAAGCTGCGTCACCGGTTCACTTCTTCGTCGGTCTCGGCCGACGGGGCGGCCTGATCATCGTCTTCCTCCAAGGGCGGAAGACCTTCGAGCATGTTCGCCATCGCGACCGGTTCGGCCACAGTGGACTGTTCGTCTTCGACAACTTCCATACCTGCCAAGAGGTCTGGGAAGTCGATCTCGTCACCCGGGAGGACTTCCACGGGCGGGTCCAAGGTGGGCAGCACGAGCGGGCTACCCGAGGTGTTGCGCTGTCGCACGCGTGCTCTCCCTTAGATGATGTCTTCCACGTCGTCCGCCGAGTACGTGGCTGTTGCCGACAGGAATCCACGGTCCAATGTGGTCTCCGGAGGGTCGAAGTCCACGGAGATTTCCGGTTCCCTGCCTGGTGTCTCTCCTACCGACAGGAACTGTCCGCCGTGTGTCTTGTCCCCCAGGTAGCCACGGATCCGTTGCAGGAGAAGATCAATCGCGGTGTCGAACGCCTGCTGTTCCGCTTCCGCCAGGCTGGCGGCCGTGGTGGTGGACCCGATGCGCCAGAACAGTTTCAACCGGAACGCGTGCGCTGGTCGCTTGCGCTGGTTGGAGATACGCACGTCCTGCAACCGGTGACGGGTGACGTAGATCCCGTTCAGGTTGTAGTTCGGGGTACGTGGCCAGTACGCCTGCACAACGTCCCACGGGCCACCGTTGGACGCGAGAAGGGCCGGGAGGCCGGCGGTGACAGCCGCCAGCCAGTTCGCTTCCCGCTGTACCGCGTCGCTGGTGCTCATCGCTTCCTCCGTTTCCACACGCGGTGATGCCTGACCCGGCGGTGGATGACAATCCGGTGCCGGTGCTTACGCGGGTGGTGGATCAGACCTTTTCGATTTCGGTAGGTGTGCGACGAGATCAGCCGATGTGTTCCACTGCGGAACTTGTGGGTGTGATGCGCGCGGGACAGTTTCGGCGCGTGGTTCACGTTCGGCGACGGTGTGCGGGGCCGCAGGTTCGCCAGGGACTTCGCGGACGGGTGCCGGCCTCCGGCAGTGGCACGGGACTTGTGGGTTCCACGACTGGTTTGAGACGCGTAGTGCGCCCGGAGTGCCTCGGCGATCTTCGCCCGGGTCGTCGCCGACTCGGCGTGCCCCTTGTGCGGGTGCTTCTTTCCTTTGAGCGCGGCGGAAATCTTCGCCCGTGCCGATGAGGACAGCGCGTGTCCCTTGTGTTTCTTGCCTTTCAGGGCGGCGGAAATCTTCGCGCGGGCTTCGGCCGACAGGTGTGTTCCTTTGCGCCGCCCGGCCACGGGTCAGCTCCGCATGTATGGCGACAGCCAGGACACGGCCAGTGCTTCCAGCTTGTCCGGGTCGTGTCCGTGCTGGGACTGCAACATGGGATCCAGTTCGCGGCAGGCGATGGCGGCGGCCATGTACTTGCACGCGCGGACCAGGTCGGCGGGGATCACGTTGTAGCCGGCGGAGTAGGTGACGCGGGCCAGGGAGCCAATGGGGATGAACTTTCCCAGGTTGAACCACACGTGCCCGGAGTCGACTTCGGGGCCTTGGAACTGTGTGGCCACAAGGTTTTCCGACCCGCCGTAGGAGCGGACGATAGTCAGTGAGATGTTCGAATACGACCAGTACTCGGGGTACAGGGGTGCGTACTCGTTCAGCCACAGGTGTCGGACGAGTGTGGACGCGCCCATGGCGTAGGCGTACGACCGGCCCAGCGCGCCCTGAAGGTCCAGGGGAAGGTTCGCGGTGTCGGTGTACTCGTCCGGGTCGATCCCTTGGCACCGGTGGGTTTCGAAGTGGCCGACGAACGGGGCCAGGCGGCGTTGGCATTCCGTCTCACACGCACGGGTCGCCTCCACCATCATCTCGTTGAGGGCGTCCAGGCCGAAGCTGCGCACTAGGTCCGCGAACGCCCCTTGCTGCATCTGTGCTGCCGTGGCGAGCGGCGTGGGCGAATCCAGTGCCATGGCTCACTCCGTGAAGGTGGTGACGTCGATTCCCTTGGTGGGGGTACGTTTCACTGCCGGCTTGGCCGGTGTCCGCGCGGGCGGCGACTCGTCGAGTGCCTTCGCCGGTTCCGGCGCTACCTCGCTGAATCCGGCGTCCAGGATGCGCAGGAGTTGCCGCGCTTCCTCATCGGGAACTTCGACTACCGCACCATCTTCAGCCCACACGTGGCCGAACGAGTCGGAGCCGGCTTGTGCCTTACGCAACAGCATGTTGTGAACCTCCATTGTGGACGCGCCCCGCCGACACGGGGAGGTCTTCCGGTCGGCGGGGCGCTTCGATGCCCGGCGGCGTGCTGGTCACCGCCGGGCATCGGGTCATCAGACCGCCGTGTTGACGCGGTACAGACCACCGAGGTACTTCGGCGCGCGGACGGCCAGCACGGTGTCCGCCGTGATGGCGTACGGGAGGCTGTCCGGGCTCGATGTGGTCGGGTAGACGTCCAGCGGTGTCAGCTCACGAACGTACGGCCGGCAGATGTTGTCGTAGTCGCGAGACATCAGGTAGATGTTCTCCTGGCCTACGGCCGGCGGGAACTTGCTGGTGTTGGTTCCCTGGTATGTCGACGGGAAGGTCCCCGGCTGTGTGACGCCGTTCTGCGGGATCAGGGTCGCGCCAGTGTCCACAATGGATGTGGTGAGCACCGGTGTGATGCCGTCCGCCGAGAATCCGACGTTGGCGTCCACGTAGCCCAGCAGGGTCTCCGTGCCTGTCGCGGTCGAGCGGTACACCTTGTAGAGAGTCGGCTGGAGGCCGTCCAGTCCGGACGGTGTCGAGAACGACAGCGTCACTGTGGAAGTGGATCCAGTGGTTGTCTGGGAAACCTCGGCCGAAGCCGCGATCTCGCCCTGACGCGCCACAACGGCCGACACCTTGTAGAAGTAGGTCGCGGCCGCGAGCGTTCCACCCGTAGTCGCTGTCGCAGTGGTCACCGATCCCATCTGGATGGAACGGGTGCTCATGAACGACGACTTCACGAACGGAATGTCACGGTAGGTCGGCACGAGCAGACCGGCCTGTACCTCGACACGGTCCATGAACCGCTGCTGGTTGGTCAGAAGCTGAGCAACCTTCGACGCAGCGGTGTTGCTCATCACGAGCATCCACGACGAGTCGAACACGCTCATGGCGGCGTTGGTCTCCACCATGTCGATCAGTTCGTCCAGGTGGGCCAGGGTCAGTGTCGCGCCGGCCTTGTCCTGAGCGTTCTGGTTTCCACCGCTGTAGGTGTTGATCAGCGAGTCGAGTCCGTCGAACTGCGGGTACGGTCCGAACTGAGTGGAGCCCGCGTTACCCCACAGGAGCGCGGTCTCGATGTCCCAGTAGAGACCCTTGATGGATCCCTCGATTTCTCGTGCTCGCAGGTCACCGATCACCTGACGAGTGACTTCCTGGGCGTAGCCGGTGATTGCGCCGACAACTTGAAGGTGCTTGATCTGGAACGAGTTCTGCACGTAGGTCGAGTTCGACACGACCCGCGCGCCACCGTCGACAACGAACCCGCCGTTCGGGTTCACGGTGCGCTGGTTGAAGTAGTACGTGTCGCTGTTCCACTTCTGGGACGGAATCATCCGGACCAGAGGCGAGTAACGACGCTGGTACTCCAACAGCATCGGGTCGATGATCTTGGGGATAAGGGCGGACGCGCCGGCGGCGGTCAACGCCTCCCTGAGCTCAGAAGGCACGGGGGCCTCACTTCCGTTAGTTGATGGTCATAGCGGTTGGGGGCATGAAAAAACCGTCCACAAGGGACGGTTGGTGGTGACCATCACTGCCGAAGCGGCACCGCGTGCGCGGCGGTCGGTTCGATCCCCCGAAAACCCCGACCCGGCAGGGAAAGTACCGGGTCGGGCGGGTCTCACTGCTGGCGGTAGATGGAGCGGTTGCCCAGCACGGCCTGTTCGAGCATCGGCCGCGTCACGGCGCGGAACTGCTCTTCCGTCAGCTTGTGCGGTGGCACCGGCTGACCGTTCTCGGTCGGCCAGTTCGCGGGGTACTCGTCCGCGCCGGCCACTGTCGCGGCGGTCGCGGTGCTCTCGTTGACCGGAGCCACCAGTCCCTTGCGGCCAGGGCCCTGCCCCGACTCCACCAGGTCCTGAATGAGCTTTGTGCGCTCCGACGCCATGCGCTCGTCCACCAGGCGCATGATGCGCTGGTCTTCGGTCTCCTGCACGGCGACCGGAGCGACTGGCGCTGTCTCAACGGCCGCCACGGCAACCGGAGCGGCCATCTTGGTCACCAGGCCGGTGATGGCGTCGGTGAGCTTGTCGAACTTCGCGGACAACGCGTCCAGGGCGTTGCCCTCGGTCGCCTTCTCCTCTTCGACGGCGGCCGGAGTCCCCGACGCCTGTGCGGTTGGCTCGCTCACGGCGGCCTCCGTTTCCTGATCGTCGGCAACCGCTTCCGGTGCCGTTTCCTGTGCGGTCTCTGCCGCAAGTTCTTCCGTTGCAACGGATTCCATGGCGTCGTCGTCCGGCTTGGACTCGGTGTCCATGTCCGGGTCCTCGGCGGGAGCGCCAGGGACGTCCATGTCGCCGTCCATGTCCGGGTCGATCTTCTCCAGCGCGGCGCACGCGGCGTCCATCGCCGCGTGTCCCAAGGCGTCCAGGTCATGCGGATCGACGCAGCAGGACGACACCGTCACGCACACCATGCCGTTGTCCAGGGTGACGTGGAAGCTGGCCTGGTTGCCGTCCAGCATGGCGTACGCCATGTTCTCCCGTACCGTTTCCGACAACTCGCCTCGGTCCAGAAGCCATGATTCGTCCGTGACTTCCACGCCGTACTTCTTGAGCGCCGCTCGGATACGGCCCTTGATGCGCTTGAGTTGCGCGGCCGTGTAGTTCCGGGCGTTCTTGGCCTGATTGATGTACGACCAGGCCGCTTTGGCACGTGCCTTCGTGTCCAGCGGGTACCGCTTCGCCTTGTCCCCCTGATAGCCGGGGTCGGCGTAGGTGCCGGCAGGAGCCTTCGTCGGTGGGGCCGCCGCCTTGCCGGACTTCGTGGGCGGCGCGCCTTTTTCGGTGACGGATTCGGTGGTGGCGTTCACGCCGCAGTTCTCGCAGCACTCACCGTCGCATCCGGACACGCGGTGGTCGGCTGCCGCCTCCTCTGTGTCCACGTGTCCCTCCACAATGGATTCGAAGATCAGGACCTGGTCAGTTGTCTCCCGGGCCCCGGTCTTCGCGAGTTGCCAGCTGGTGTCAGCGGCGCGGTACCCGGTGATCTCCGCGCCTGGCACTCCCGGCGTGCCGGTGTAGTCGAGTCCGAAGATGTGCAGGTTTTCCCCGGTCTCCACAGGCATCCCGTCGTGCAGGACGGTCCGTGTCTTCCCGGACCACGCTCCCCGAATGGAGACGCCCTTGAGGAACGGCGGAACGTCATCGGGGTCGTCAGGATCCTGTACCGGGCGGATCAGGCTGTCGATCGCACGGGCGTGCGGGGTGTCAGCGATGTCCGCCTCGAACTCCGCCTCACCGTCGTCGTTGACACGCAACGATGTGATGCGGCCGACGATGCGGGTCGAGTCGTCCTCAGCGGCGTGGTGTGTACGTTGGGACATCAGGTCTTCCGGGTCCTGATCGTCCATCCGGCGGATCTTCGCTCCGCCGGAACGAATCCGCTCCTGGGCTTCCGCCACGGCCCGCGCGATGTGGTCCCGCGTGTACAGTCGGCCGTTGCGGCTGACCCCGGGGCGTAGCGCGATTCCGCTCACGGTCGCGATGCGTCGGGCCATGGCGTTCTCCCTGTCAGACGAACGAGATCGTCACGGCTGGGTTCGCCGCGTTACCCTGCACGGTGATCCCGTTGGCGGCCGGCATGTCGAACGTGGCGACGGTGCCGACGGTCGGGGATGCGGCGAACGCGCCGATGATGGTTCCGGTGTGGCCGGACGCGTTGTCCCAGATGGCCATCGGGTTGGTTCCGGTGGTGGTCACCAGGACCTTGCACAGGCGGCCTGGGGTTGCCTTCACGACGGTGTCCGTGGCGGTGCCGGCAGCAATGGCAACGGTGGTCGTTCCGCCGGGCGACACCAGCGTCACACCTTGACGGGACTGTGCTCGTTCGTAGGCGGTGCCGTTGTATGTCTGGTTGTTGACGTTCAGACCGGTGTAGGTGGAGGATCCGTCGCCGGTCGCGCCGGACGCGATCGGGACGGCGTTGTCGTCGTACAGGGTTCCAATGACGTTCTTCGCCATGACGGCTCACTTTCTCGTGCGCTGGCCACGAGCCAGCGGGGCCGAACTGGACTGCGCACGCCCAATGATTCGGAGAATCGCCATCTTGACCTCCGGCACTTCGAGCGCTTCGAGCAACGCGGCGACGAACGTATCCGCGTTCGAATGCGGATCCGGGACATGCCCGGCGACGCGGGTCACCGGCCCACCACCGACGCGGAGAACGTGACCGACGTCGGAGCCCCGGTGAACGTCCATCCGAACCGTGCCTGTGTGGTGAACACAGCGTGCTGGGTACCGTTGGGCAGCCCGGTGGATGCGAACCCTGGCCCGATGTCGAACGTCACGCTGGACACCGTTGAGATGGCCGGCAGGCTGGAAACCAGGTACCAGACACCGTCAGCACCCAACCGTTGGAGAAAGAAGTTGACGGCCGGACTGGTACCGCCGGTCAATGCGGTGACGTTCATGTCTACCGCGAGGTAGGTGATGTTGCTGGTGGAGAACGCGGTTCCTGTGTTCGCCGTCGTGTACGCGGCCGACGGGACCACAAGCAACGTGGTCGCGGCCGACTGGGTAGGCAACCCGTTCTGGTCAACCAAAGTCATGACGGGGTTGTAGGTCACGACGTGGCCCCTTCCGGAAGATACGGCGTGAAGTCCAACGCCTGAAGTGGTTGTGTGGCAACAAGAGTGCACCGACAGAACGGATGGATACTCGGCGCTGGCGCTTCCACCAACGCGTAGGGACCTTCACGTTCGAACGTGTCGCACACCGGACACACGCGAGTGTCTCCCGCTGTCAAAAAATCCACCTGCCGCACGCCTTCGCGGGCATACAGGGCGAGCGCTCCTCGGCTGAAGCTCTGCCCCATGGCCAGGTCGACCAATGTAGACACGGCGCGGATGTCGCCGTTGTCGAGCAGGGCGGAGACTTCAGTGGTCATGCGGTCCGCGTCCGCGCCATCCTCGGCGAGCCGGGCCAAGAGTTGACCGACGTTCGTGGCGGTGCCGTTAAGGACTTGGCCGAGCCATCCTTGCGCGTCACCCCAGTAGGTTCCCAGCCTGTCCAATGCCTTCCACGCGTCGCGGAAAGCAATGTCGAAGTCGATGCCGACGATGTGGGCGTGTTGCGCGGCAAGGGCGATCGCGCCGGCTTCCCCTTCCGCCATGCCGTCCTTGAGCCCCTCCGCAAGGGCTTGGACGACAGCGACGTAATCGGGGTCGGTAGGGTTGTCGGCGGCTTGGTGCAGGAGCCAGATGGCGGCCGCTTGCGCGGCGGCGGCGCGGGCCTTCTTGTCGGGGTCAGCAGCCTCGGTGAGGCCGGCGGCGCGGCGGAATCGTTGCACCATCGCGGCTACCGGCAGGCGTCGGGCGAGTGGACGGAACGCGGCAGTGACAGCATCAATGTGCTTGGCGTACAACACTTCGCGTCGTTCGTACACACGCGCCCACGTGCCTTCGAGGCTCCCAAGTTTGAGTGTCACCTCGAACACGTCGGCGTCGTCAGGGTGTTCGCATCCCATGGCGACCGCGACCCGGCAGGCTTCCCGGACGCGGTCGGTCATGGGGCCTCCGCTGGCGGCCCATCCGTAGGCGAATGCCTTGCGGAGGTACGGGGCAATCTCATTCATGAGACCCCCTCAGTACGCCCCTACCAGAGGGATGAACCCTGTTGACGTGCCGACGGTGGTCGGGTTGAACGATGCCGGCAACGCGGATTGGCCGTTAAGGTAGAAGCACCGCTTGTTTCCGGAGTTCGACACGGCGAACGCCAACCATGGCGCGTCGGCGTCAGTAGCTCCGACGGCGTACGGAACCACAACCCCGGTGAATCCTCCCAGGATGTAGAGGATGTACACGAACCGCCCGGTTGCCTGCGCCGCAACCGTGGTGATGGTGCGAGACGTCCATCCGGCAGTGGTCCAGAGTGTGTTGTCGTCCGTGGTGGCCTGAAGCTGAACTCCGGTGTCGTCGTAGACACCCAGCTGGTTGGGCACAGCGGACGCGGAGTACGTGCCGCCGGTTTTCACGGCGGCCGTCAGATGCGACAGGGCCGTGTTCGCCGGAACCCAACACCGCGCCCCGAACACTGTGCCGTTGGTCAACCCGCTGGGGTTCTGGAAGAACGCGGGTTCGTCGGAGGCGACCAGCAATCCGTAGCCGGACAGCGGGAACACGGTTCCGGCACCACTTGCGGCGGCCCATTTCACACCCGTGGACTGTGTCGAGTCGGCCGTGAGCACCTGGCCGTCCGTGCCGATGCCTTGCCGGGCGATCGTCGCGGACGCGGTCGCCACCAAGAGATCACCTTTGGTGGTGGCCGTGGATGCCTGCACAGCGCCCGTGATCCGGGAATCGTTGCCCTGTGCGGCAGTTCCCGACACGGTGCCGTAGGACACGGTCAGCGTGCGGTCCACCGTGAGGTCTCCGCCGCCGGTCAGTCCGGTTCCGGCGGTGATCAGCCGGGACGTGGGAGCCTTGGCAGCAAGGTCGCTCACCAAGTTGGTGACCTGTGATTCGGCAATGCTGTTGACAGCCACGGTCGGCGCGGTTGCGGTGCCGCCTACGGTGATCGTGGAGTTGGCGGCCGTGACGGATGCGACCTTGCTGGCGACGGCCGTTGCCAGTGTAGACAAGTCACTGACGAGTCCGGTTACTGCCGCTTCGGGAAACGAACCGTTGGGCACCACGGGAGCGCTGGTGAAGGTCTTGATGCCGCCGATGTTCTGGCCGGTGGTGAGGTCTACGAAGTTCTGCGTGGCGGATCCGGTGCCGCCCTGTGCCAGCGGAAGCGGCGACGCCAGGTGTGTGGCGACGATCGTGGGGGAGGTGGCGGTGCCGCTGATGTCTCCGGCGAGTTGGATGGTTCCCAGTGTGGTGGGTGTCGCGGGGGCGGAGCCGGTGGAGACGTCCACGTAGTGTTTCGTGGCCGCCTGCAACGGTTGCGTGGGGTCGCCGCCGAGGGTGACGGCTCCGGTGAAGCTGTTCGGCGCGGTCCAGGTGTTGGATTGGGCCAGCACACCGTAGATGGATGGACTTGGTTGTGGGGTGGAGCCGCCGACGTCCACCGTCGAAATCACGTTGAGCAGTCCCACGGGTTGCACGGGGACTTCGGGGTTGCCGGCGACTTTGATCCACATGGTGTAGACGCCGGCCGGGAGGGCGAACCCTCCCGGCCCGATGAGGCATTTCGCGAAGTACGCCGGCCCAGGGTCGATTTCCCACACGCCGGGCTGCCAGTCCGAATTGGACGGTGGGCCGACAACCATGAACGCGAACTGGACAGTTTCCACGGTGGGGTTGAAAGGAGCACCGTTCACGGTGGTGGACACCTGCACACCGACGTATTCGGTGGACAGAACCGAGATCGTGATCACGCGCTCCTCCTTTCAGTCCCGGGTGATCTGGCCGAACGTCCACGGCCGTCGTGCCCGACCCCACCGCCACACCACGTCCGCGACGACACGGAACACGGTGATCACGGCCGCCGGAGTTGTGGTGATCGCGGCGTGGCCGATCAGGCGATAGGTGTTGGACATCGTGGCCGTGACAGTGACGCTGGTGGCGGGGAAGCTGTGCGTCAGCTGGCCGACACGGGTTGCGGTCGCGGTGAGGGTGCCGGCGAACGTCTGACTCAACGCACGTCCGATGTGGACGGTGGTGGCCAGTATTACCGGGTACAGATTCTTCATGTTCCGAGACAGCACGACGGACAGCGTTACGGTGAGACGCAAGGCAATGCCTGGACGCAACACGGTGCTGGGCACAGTGGTCACTGTGACGGCATCGTGCACGCTGGCCACGCGAGCCACGGCCGGGGTGAGCGTGGCCGTGGTCGGGTAGGTGGTGTTCGCGGCGCGGCCGACACGTCCGAACAGAGAGATCGTCGTGTTCAGTGCCCGCTGTGCTCGCATCGTCACTGTTGCGACGGTCGTCATGGTGACAGCGGAGAAGGTGGACAACGCGCGCCGCACGGAACCGGTCAGCGTCACCGTGGCCGGGAATCCTCGGGTGGCCGCCCGTGTCACGCTGGGGAACAACCCAACCGTGACCACTGATTCCAGTTGTCCGACGTGGCGTGTCACCGACGCCAGAAGGGCCACTGTCACTGGTCGCGTCACCGACAACGCACGAGACAGGGACACCGTCAGCGATACGGCCGCCGGCCACGTCCGAAGCAGTTGGCGCGGCAACGTGACTGTTGCCGTCGTCGTCACTGTCACCGGTTCCGATGTGGACAGTGCGCGTCGCACCATCCCGAACAGTCCGGACGTGGCCGCCAGGACCAGTTTCGGGATGCGCGTGATCATCGCGAACGTGGACACGGTAGCGGCGAACGGCTTCTGAACCGTGTTGCGCGCCGTCGGCGTCACCGTCACGGTGAGCACGCCGAAGCTGTGTACGAACGCTCGCAGCAGACTTGCGGACGTGGTCACCGTCACCCGGTATGTGGCGGACACGAGCCGAACGAACGCTGGTGTCAAGGCCACGGTGACCGGGTAGTGAGTGGATGTGGCCACCTGCTGGCGTCCGATTGTGCCGATGGTGGCCGTGTACAGCGGCTTGCCGGTGCGGGTGAGTGCGCCGGTGGTGGTGACAGTGGGCTGGTAGGCGCGGCTGCCGGCCCGGGTGAGCGCACCGGTCAGGGTAACGGTGGGTTTGGCAACGGTGGACAGTGCACGGAGCATCGCGCCAACCGTGATCACGGTGCCGTTGTAGTGGCCGCCGACAACACGGGTTGTCGTGCCGGCAGTGGTCACCACGCCGGCCAGGAGACGGCCAACCCGATTTGTTGTCGCACCAGTTGTGGTGACAGTGCCGCTGTAGTGGAGCTGGGCCGCAATTGTCAGGGTCGCGGCTGTGGTGATCGTGACCGGCAGGCTCTGCGTGTTGGCGGTCCCGACCTTGACGGACCGGATGAGGACATGTTTTCCGGGGTAGGCGCGAAAGAACCTTGCCATTTCCGCGCCCCCCTAGAAAGCGGTGGTCACTCTTCCCAAATCACGTAGCAATAGGCATTGACCGCTGTTCCGGCGGTGACACGCACACGCAGGAACTTCGACACCGGCACCTGAAACTCTCGGCCGAGTGGCCATTGCTTCACGTACTGGTTGGTTGGTGCGATCAATTGAAGGTCACCGTACCGAGTGGTGGTGATGGTTCCTTCCGCTGATGCCGTGTAGCCGGTGGCGCTGGTGCCCAAGGTGACCGTGGACGCCGGGGCGTTCGGGTCGTCATAGGGTTGCACACCAGCGGCCACGTGGGCGGTGACGGTCGCGGCCACGTCCGTTTGGATCAGTTCGCACTGAATCGGGGTCGCGGCGGCGGAACCGTCGAACGAGATGCCCCATTCCACTACCTTGAGTGGCCGCGTCGCGGACGGTGCAATTTGAAGCATCGTTTTGATCGCAGTGCCGGTAGTGATCTTGTTCAAAGCGGCCGTGGTCGGCATGGCACCATTAGCCGCGAAATACAGTGTTGCCATGCTGCCCTCTCAGGAGTGCTTGACCGTAATCGTGCTCTGGAGGGAGTCCCCGGTGTTCAGCGCCAATCCGGTGAACGACGCGTGTACATACAGGGTGCTGTTCGCGGTCGCGGTTCCCGGAGGGTTTCCGGTTGTCACGGCGTCGCCGTTGGACTGCGACACGGCGGCCGATCCGTTCTGGCCACGGGCCAGCGTCAACGACGTGGTTCCGGTGCCGGCGGTCACCTGCATGACTTCGGTGCGGCACTGGATGTAGGTGTTGTTCGCCGGGGTGTAGGACGCGGCCAGGGTTCCGGTTGTGCCACCGGTTCCGGTCGGCGCAGTTGCCCATGTGCTGCTGAACGGCTTTGTTGCGGAGTCCGACAGGAACACTTCCGCAATGGTCTGACCCGACAGGGACGTAATCGTTCCCACGACCTGGTAGGAGTCGTTCGTGCTGGTGGTCGTCGCAATGGACGATGTGCCGGCGACACGAGTCTCCGCCGCCTCCGAGAATGGCGCGACGTCGGTTGTGGCGGCAGTGAATGGTCCGCCCGCGACTCCGCCGGTTCCCCATCCCAGTTGCTTGGGCTCGGTGGCGGATCCGGTCATACGGCCCGCAATCACCTCACGCCCTTTTGATGTAACGACAACGACCGTCGCCATTATCCATCACCTCTCACTTGACAATGCGCGACGATTCGCGCGCCGGATCCGGAGCTCCGCCAGCGGTTTCCTGACGCATACCCACAGGGCTTGTCGGAAGGGGTTGCGGTAATTTGCCGTGACCACTCCGAGGTTGACGATTTCAGGGGGTGCCGTGTTGCCGCAGTTTGCACAGGGCACGCCCGGAGTGCGCGGCGATCCGCAGGCGCAACCTCGAACGATGATGTGGCTGACTTCGGCGGACGCGATGGCTTCGGTGTTGGCGTCGCTCATCTCGTCACCCGTTCTGTGTGCTGTCCATCGTGACCTCCTTCACCACTGCTGTAGTGGTGTCCATTCCGGGGTGGTGCCGATTGCGTCTCGGGACTGGTAGGCGCGTTCGAAAGAAGATGAACTTCCGGAGGGTTGCCAGTCCAGATATGCGATCGCGTCTGACCACTTCGTGAACTTCAGTGTGACGAAAGGGCTGAAACCAAATCCAGGAATAGTCATTACCCAGCATTTACCATCGGATTTGATTCTGATTTTGTCCCGCACGATCGACCCCCTAATCAATGATTTTGGGAATGAGGGCCGTCACCTTGTCGGCGGTCAACGGACCGCCTGGGATGTCTTCCGGTTCCGGAGCGACCGGAACACCCGGTCCGGGGTGCTCCGGCATGGTCGGCTCACTCGGCGAAGTCATCCGGAAGCGCCTTCAACGCCTCCTTGAGACGCGCCCGGTACCGCTGCTGCCACGTTTCCCGTGCGGGTCGGCCGCCAGGCGGTTTCCTGCCAGCGGGGCCACCGGCTGGCGGCGCGCCCGGTGCCGGTGGCTGATCCTGCGGACCACCTGGCGGGATGCCGGCACCGGCGGCCAGCGCGGGCGGAAGCGGTTCCTTCTCCGGCTTCTCCAACTCCAACGGCTCGTCGTTCTCGCCCGGTTCTCCCGGTTCCAGCGCAGTGCCCTTGAGCTTCGCGGCGACTCCAGCACGAGAGTAGGCGACCATGTCCCGCCACAGGACAAGGTTCTGGCGGTCCACCAACACAGCGGTGTCTCCACCGTCCACAGCGGGTTCGCCGATGTCGGCGCGGTACCGGTCCAACGTCCAGGACCCGTTCCGGAGACGCATGTCCCGAATGTCCTCGATCGTCTTGGAATCGCGCATGTCGACTTCGCCGAACTTCAGGTGCCAGCCCTCGATACCGAATCCACGCTGGACGATATAAAAGTTAAGCTTTTCCAGAACCAGTTCCGCGATGGGCTGGCAGGTGTTGACCAAGAACGTCTTGCGCTGAGATTCACCCGTACCGCCACCGAGGTTCCCCGATTCGATAACGCCTGCTTCGGCCGGCGGAACACCGTAGGTCGCAAGGATTTCATCGCGCTTCTGGTCCAGCGTGTGGAGGTATTCCTCCACCTTGTTCTGCTGGAGTTCCTTGACACCAGCCCCGCCCTTGGTCATCAGCGGGAAGCCGATGTTGCGGGGTCCAATGTTGCGTTGCATGTACTGGGCGACCCACCGGTTCATCTCCGGCTGGCTCATGCCTTGCGGCATGTCCACGTGAATGTTCGCCGGGTTGCCCTTGCGGAATGTTTCCTTCAGGGTGGCGGCGGCGAACAGCCACGCTGTGATCGGCAACAACGCGGCTTGCGTGGGGGACACGCCGAACACGCCGGACCGAGGGGAGTCCAGGGAAATGTGAATGATTTCTTTCGGCTTGAACTCGGCGCGCTGTCCGAACTCGGTCACCTGCACATAGCCGGTGACTTCGCCGTGTTCGTTCGCAATGGGGAAAGTGGACGGGCAGTCCAGGCTGTACAGGGCGACCGGAATACCACCCAGCCACACCACTTCAATGTAGGCGTCGCCGAACACCAGCAGGTCGGAAATGATGCCGCGCAACAGCTGGCGCATGTCTTCCTGCGGGTTGCAGTACTTCAGGAGCCGTTCCAGCGCGATGACGTTGGCTGGTTTCTCCGGTGCTTCCTGGTCGCCTTCGCCGGTGTCGGTGTCCCAGTCGGTCATGAGGCCACCGGCGGTGATGGTGCGGGCGATCGCGTTGGTACACGCCCAGCTCCACGGGCACGCCAGATACGATTCGTAGAGCTGTTGCAGCATGGAACGGCGGTCGGTCTGTGTAGCCGCGCCGGTCCCTTGCGTGTATTCGTTGATGCCACCGACGGGAATGCCGTATTCGTATCCGGCGCGGGTCGGAGTTTTGGTCGGGTCGATTTGCGTCAATGATTTTGTCGCCTCTTCGACCGGTGTCATACCCAGGAGTCGTTGCCAGAAGCCCATGGCATGATCACCTCCCCGCCAAATTCGTCCGCCTGGTAGTAGTCATCACGCCGTGGAACAACCGCGAATGTTCCCAGCGGTTGCGCCACCACGATCTGACTTTCAGCGTCCGGAAGAATACTGTTGTCCACGTTCATGAATTCGGGGCCAGCACCCATGTTGACGATCATGTAGCGAAGTGCGTCCGCAATGTGGTCGTCCGATTTCGTGTCGACGTCCTCCGGGTCGCCCACCTTGGCGTGCGGCAACGCGGGAATGGTCTGGATGAACTTCTCGCACGTGTCGAACACGTGGATCATCGGACATGCCAGAAGCCCCTGTGCCCGATGGTGTGGGCAGGCGGGGGCATCGGCCATGTAGGTGTGGATGCGTTGCCAGCCGTTGACGCGACTGCCCGCGCCCTTGCCGGCCTTGGTGAGGTGCACGCCGTTCTCCGCGTACACGTCGGCGATCGGTTTGGCGTCGCCTCGGGTGGCCCACATGGCGTCATCGGCGAACCGCTCCGAGATGTTCTCGGTGCTGTGTTCGGCGGCGAGGATGCGCCGCGCCTGGTCGGCTTCTCCGACCTGGACGTCATACAACTCGCGGTAGATCCACAGGCGGCCGTCTTCGTCCACCGCGCCCCACACAACCGCCCACGGGGCGGTGTATCCCCAGTCAACGCCGCTGTAGCGCTTCCACGTGCCCGGCAGGGACATGGGCGGCACGATGAACTTCTCGCCGGTGCCCCATTCCTTGAACACCTGACCGGCGAACAGATTCCAGTCGCCGTTGATGAATGCGCGCCGCAGTTCCTCCGACAAGCCTTTGAGGTCAGAGGCGTACTCGGGATTCAGGTGTGGGTTGTCGGAGAGTTTCGACGGAATGAAACGGACGGTGCGACCGCGTTCGTCGAACACGACCTGTTTGCCGTTTTTAGTGGCGTCGATGTACTTCTTTTTGACCGCGCCGTGCCCGACGCCACCCGGGTTCGTTCCGGATCGGATTCCGAGAACGGGAATGCTGGCACGACCGGAGCGAAGGCGTGATTCCAGGAAGGCGCACACGTCCGGCGGGGTGAGGGTGCGCTCATCGAAAACGAGCAACTGGTACTGTCCACCTTGACGGCGGGTCGCATCAGCCGGTGTTTCCGCGTACCGGAACATGACGATGGATCCGTTGGGGAACTTCAGTTCGTACTCGGATCCGTTCCATGCCGCGCCGACCGCTTTGGCGTATGACATGTTGAGCAGTTCGGCGAGCAGTGACTCTTTTAGTTCCGGGTAGCTACGACGGAATGCGCCGACCCGCAGACCCGGGTAGGTCACGCACGCTCTGATTGCTTCAGCAACAAGTGCCTTGGTCTTGCCGCCGCCCACCGCGCCACCGTAAAGCACATCGAATTCAGTGGCGTCGTGGAATTCCTGCTGGCGTGGAGTGGGAACGTATTCCAGTTCCTTGAACACGTCCAGCTTGGGTGGATCGAGCTTGTCAGCCAGCGACGAGACGAAGTTGGTTCGCAACAAGGGCCTTCGCCTCCCGTTGCTGGTCGAGCGTGAAGCCCATCTCGTTCAGAGCGGCCGTGAGCGCGTTCGCCACGAATTCGGCCTGTTTCTCGGAGACTCGGGCCAGACGTTCGTCAATGTTCAGTTTCGCCATGTTGGTAAGAACCGAGTTGCATCGGTCCAAGGCGCGTTCGAACACGATCACTTCGCCCCGGACCTGTTCGCCACTCTTCTCGCCGTCATAGCGGATGTCATTGAGGAAAGACACACGCTCCGCAATGACGTCTTTCCAGGCGATGGCTTCACCGGCCAGTTTGGCCATTTCGGTGAGCGGGTCGTCCACGGGAATGATCGTCATACGGCCGATGCGTTCACGTACATCCATGGTTAATGCGTCCACGCTGGCGCTCACATTTCCGTTCGGGCTTGAGCCGCCATGTTGGGAGCATCGTCCGAAACCGGGATGTTGGGTTCCGTGGCCTGCCGGTTTTGGGCATTCGGTGATGTAGCTACCGGATTTGTCATAGCCGGAGTAGTTCGCGCCGCATTTATTCCTTGTCGCCACGGCCTACCCCCATCTCATCCAGTCGCATACGCACATCGTCCACAGTGGCTTTGATGACCAGCAACGCCTGATGATCGGATTCGGCCTTTGCGCTGCGTTGCACATCCGCCTTGTTCTGGGCATAGTTCAACAAGGGGAGTGCCCACAACTGGATCCAGCCGGACGCCAGAAAGAACACCACATTCTGCACGGCCACGGAAAACAGGAGCGCAATCAGCGGAATAGCCATGAACGCGGCTGTGGTGCCGGTGGATCCAAACACGGTGACAAGCCGGTCAGCCACCCAGTCGTCCCAACGGGACGGAGGAAGGAAGTGTCGGGGGTGCTTGATCTCGGGGGGCATAGGTTTCACCCCCTGGGCACAGCTCCGCCGCAACTCCCTGGATTCAACCATATCGGGGGCTACGCTGTCACGGACCACCCCGGGAGGGAGACGACCGTGCCGACCACTGCTCCGATGCCGCTGGCGCTGGTGAAGAACGTGGGAACCACCAACTCCAACAACAGCGGCATCACCACGTTGGCCATCACCGTGCCGGCGGCCGGCTGTGCCATGGGGAACCTGGTGGTGGTGCGGTTCGCCGGGTTCAACTACACGTCAGGAAGCGTGTCCATTGCGGACACCCGGTCGAACACGTGGCATCTCGACTTCGCCAAGACGAATTCATCGGACGGTATCAATCAGGTGTGGTCGTCGTGGCTGACAACGGCGTTGCAGTCCGGCGACACCATCACCGTGACGTTTCCGTCAGGCAACCAGAATTACGCGATGGGCGCGGACGAGTTCACGGGGATCGCCGCGTCGGGTCAGCAATTGTGGACGGTGGACGGCACAGGCACCACCGGCACGTCCGCCACCCCGTCGGACACGCTGAGTCCGGGGGCGACGACGCCGGCCGTGCTCTGGTACGGGGCGCTGTTCGTGGCGGCGGCGTCGGGTGACTCGTTCACGGAGGACAGCACGAACACCACGGGTGGTGCGTGGACGTCGTTGAGTCCGGCGCTGACGGCGACCGGGGCGAATGCGCAGGCGACGCGGGCCACGTACAAAATCCCGAACGGGTCGTTGACGGCGTCGCAGACGTGGGCTCCCACGATCACGTCCCGAGGGTGGATCGAGACGTTGATCGTGTACGCGGGTGGCGGCACGGGCGAGGTGTACCAGCGGCCGGTGTTGGCTGTGTTGCGGGCGGCTACGCGCTGACTTTCTTCAGTACCAACGTTTCCACGTCGCCGAGTCGGTACAGTCGCGCGCCGGTGCGGTCGTCGGTGTCAGCGATGTCGAGTTCCCCTCGGTTCGCCCAGGTGGTGATCGTCTTGCGGTTGACGGTGACGCCCAGCAGGACCGGCAGAGCGCGGGACAACTCGGCGGCGGTCATCACGTACTGGCGGGCAGCGTCGAACAGGAACGCGCGGCGCGCGGCCATGTTGTAGGTGGCTCCACACAGCGTGCACGATCCGGCCTCAGCGTCAGGCACGCCGAACACATGCCCGGGACAGCCGTCCACACTGCATGGTCCGGCGTACCAGCGGTCAGGAGCGCGGTCCACGATCCGCCACGCGGCGTCCACGGCGTCCAGCACGTCCCGGTGGAGGTCGGCGGCGTCGGGGTGGCGGCGGATCCACTGGGGGTGACGCAGCAGCCATGCCGTGAGGGAATCGACGGTGCCGATGAAGTCGGGTGGTGGGATGAAGAATCCGGTGGGGTCGGTGGGGTCCGGGAGCTTCGACGAGTACAGCAGGTGTAGG
>Ga0105237_10003388_pt1 | contig 18955 bp, 19 predicted proteins | sample KBSC24metaG_FD_81520 | JGI IMG/M metagenome (GOLD analysis project Ga0105237, IMG submission 81520) | Corn rhizosphere microbial communities from Kellogg Biological Station, Michigan, USA - KBS C2-4 metaG | ecosystem: Host-associated > Plants > Roots > Rhizosphere > Soil | place: Michigan, USA... | reverse complement strand
CGCGGCTGATCCCGGCAAGCCAAAAGAAAAATCTGAAGGCGCGTTCTACATCTGGAGCTATCAGGAAATCGTGGACATTCTCGGCGAAGCCGATGCAGCAGTGTTCTGCCGCCGCTTTGGCGTCGAACCAAATGGCAACGTGCAGGAAGATCCGCACGGCGAGTTCAAGGGACGCAACATCCTCTATGAGGCGCAAGACGCGCCGGCCAATGAAGTATCTATCACGAGACTGCTCGACGTTCGTTCGCGGCGGCCACGCCCGCATCTCGACGATAAAATCCTGGCGGGTTGGAACGGTATGATGATTTCGGCCTTCGCGAAGGGCGCGCAGATTCTAGGCGAGCGACGCTATGAGAAAGCAGCTCGTGACGCGCGCAATTTTGTTTATCGGCACTTGTGGCGGGAGGCGGATTCGACACTGCTGCGCCGTTATCGGGATGGAGACGCGGCTATTGAGGCGTTCCTGGATGATTACGCAGCACTGATAAACGCGTTGGTGGATTTATATGAAACGGACTTCGATGCGGCCGATCTCAAGTGGGCGGCGCAGTTGGCCGGACGCACCCTTGCGCTGTTTCAGGATGGCGAGGGTGGCGCATTCTTCAGCCCGCCTGCGAATCAAGGCGACTTGGTGCTTCGCCTTAAGGACGATTATGACGGCGCGGAGCCTTCCGGGAATTCCGTGATGGCACTCGCTCTCCTGCGGCTCGCACGGATGACAGGAAACGACGATTTCCGCAGGGCAGCCGAGCGTACGCTCGAAGCATTTTCCGGGCGCATGCTGGCAGGGGGCTCGGGGTTGCCACAAATGCTGGTAGCGCAGATGTTTGCCATGGGTAAGCCGATGGAAATCGTCCTGGCGGGACCCCGTGAGCAGCAATCTGGGATGCTTGCGGAGATCCGTAAGCACTTTCTACCCAATGCGGTAGTGATGCAGGCTTCTGAAGCGCCGACCCCTATGCCCCCGGTCGACGATCGCGCCACTGCCTATGTTTGCGAGAATTACGCATGCAAGCTGCCTGTCACGGAAGCGGCGGTGCTCGCGGAATTACTACAATAGAGGTCTATGGAGAGACACGTGGAGAGACCAGGAGCTACAACACTTAGAGGAAATCCGCTGACGGTGCTGGGACCGGCCTTGAAGGCGGGCGAGAATGCGCCGGATTTTAAGGCGGTCGACGATTCGCTGAAAGACGTCAATCTGGCAGGAACGGGCGGCGGTGTCCGGATTTTCAGCGTGGTGCCCTCGCTCGATACTCCGGTGTGCGATGCGCAGACCAAGCGGTTCAACGAAGAGGCCGGCAAACTGCCCGACGTGAAGATTTACACATTCAGCATGGATCTGCCCTTCGCCCAAAAGCGTTGGTGTGGGGCCTACGGCGTGGACCACGTCAAGATGGTTTCCGACCATCGCGATGGGTCGTTCGGTGAAGCGTACGGAACCCTTATCAAAGACCTTCGCATCATGAGCCGCGCGATCTTTGTGGTGGATAAGAACAACGTCATTCGCCACGTAGAGTACGTCAAGGAAGTTGCGGATCATCCCGATTACGAGGCAGCGCTCGCAGCAGCACGCGCAGCCGCTAGCGGAGCGGCCTCCGCATAGCCGCTCTATCAAACTTTTCAAGTCAGGATAGCCGTGAAATCGGTCTTAGCATGAGCGACGCGACCTTCGGGACCTGGAGTGCCGCACCGAGCCCACTCACCGTCGAGTATTCGCTGGTGGTGATCGAGGAGATCCGGCACGAAGTCGCGGAGGGTTTCCAGAAGCTTTCGCGCGGCGGGATCGAAGTGGGCGGCCTGCTGTACGGCGTGAAGGAAGAGCAAACCGTACGGATCATGGCGATTCGTCCAGTGGCTTGCGAGCACGCCAACGGCCCGACCTTTCGCCTGTCCGAGCGGGATCGCGCCGCGTTGCATGAGCAGATTCGCCACGATGCAGCAGATTCGCGCTTAGAGGATCTGGTGTGTGTGGGCTGGTACGTCTCGCATACGCGGACCGAAATCATCCTGAGCGCATCCGACCAGGAGATCTTTTCCACCTTTTTCCCCCAGCCCTGGCAGGTGACCCTGGTGGTGCGGCCGAGCCGGGGTGGAAACATGCGCGCTGGATTCTTCGTCAGGGAGCCGGATGGAACCGTAAACGGCACCCAGAGCCACCTGGAGTTCAACTTCCCAGACCGGATGGCGGGGGTTTTTGAGAATCGCGGGGAACGCCGCCCCGAGCCTCGCGTGGATCGGCCAAGATCGTTCGCCGTGCGGCCGTCGCCGGAGCCCCGGAGTTCTCCCTCAGCCGACGTGCCGGTTGCAGTGCCTACGCCGGAGATTCGTTCTGCGACGCAAGCGAGTCCGGTACGCCCTTCGTCCAATCCGGCAACGCTGTTCGGACAGCCGATGCAGGCGCCGCCAGCGGCTTCGCCTTCCACGCTTGACCTGATTGAACCCGAACCTGATCCCGTTAAGTCAACTTTGGGTAAAAAGTGGCTTTGGCTCGTGGCGGCCTTGATCGTTCTCGTTGTGCTGGCGGCGACAGGCGCGCGCTTTCTGACCTCCAATGCCCCGAACGAAACCATTGCCCTGAGCGTTCTCGAGCGGGAGGGCCAACTGGATATCGAATGGAACCGTCTGGCCGCTCCAATATCCAAAGCGGTGCGCGGCACACTGGAAATCGCCGACGGCCCGCAGAACCGCAGCATCCCGCTGAAGCCGGACGAATTGGCGCTAGGGAAGTTTTCCTATAAGCGCGATACCGGCGATATTCAAGTGCGTATGATCGTCGACGAGCCCGACGGAAAAAAAGTACAGGAGGCTTCGCGCTTTCTCGGTCCGCCGCCGTCTTCGGGAAACACGGAGCAGCTAAAGACGCTACAGCAGCGTAAAGACCAGCTCGAGGCCGAGGTGAACCGGCTCAAGCAATCGAATGACGATCAGGCGCAGCGCATTCAGCAGCTCGAGCGCACGTTGAAGATCCTTCAGACCAGGCAAGGGAACTAACCGGGCCGCCTGTCTCATCGATACTATGATCCTTCCCCTGTACCAGGTGGACGCCTTCGCCAGCCAGCCCTTTCGCGGCAATCCGGCGGCGATTTGTCCGCTGGAACGATGGCTTAAGGACGACGCACTGCAGGCGATCGCGGCTGAGAACAATCTGTCAGAGACCGCTTACTACGTTCGCGAGGGGAACCGCTATCGGCTGCGCTGGTTTACGCCCACGGTGGAAGTCAACCTATGCGGGCACGCCACTTTAGCGACGGCTTACGTGATTATGGAGCTTCGCAAGGAGAGTCTTTCGTCGCAGGTAGCTTTCGATTCCCTGAGCGGAGAGCTGACCGTCACGCGCGAGGGAGACCGGTATGTGCTGGACTTTCCGTCGCGTCCGCCTCTGGAGTGTGCCGATGACGCAGTGCTGTTCGAGGCGTTAGGCGCGCGCCCGGCCGAATTCCTCCGGACCGGCGACTGCTTTTGCGTATTCGAAACTGAGGATCAGATACGGTCCTTGAAGCCGGACATGAGCAAGCTCGCGGCTGTCGATTGCCGGGGGGTGATCGTCACCGCGCCGGGACAAGATTGCGATTTCGTGTCCCGCTTCTTTGCGCCGCGCGCCGGCATTCCGGAAGACCCGGTGACGGGCAGCGCCCACACCACCTTGATTCCGTACTGGTCCCGAAAACTGGGCAAAAAGACCCTGTTTGCGCGCCAAATTTCGCAGCGGGGTGGAGAATTGTGGTGCGAGGATCGAGGCACTCGTGTGGGAATCGGGGGCCGGGCTGTAAAATACCTGGAGGGGCAGATCACAATACTCTCCGAATGGGTGTAACTACTTTTTGATCAGGGGCATCTGAACGTTTATGAGAAAACTCGTGGTGATGGCGGTCCTGGCATGTGCCGGAGCGGGCTCAGCCTGGGGGCAGTTGTTCGAGGTGTGGTTCAACGGGGGGCAATCGCTCCTCTCGAACAAGGGATTGGGGACTACTAACGTAGACCAAAATGGCGCGCCGCTTCCTGGTGCATCCAAGAACGACTTCCAACTGGAAGATGGCTTCCGCTTCAGCTTTCGTATGACGCTTAATAATGAGAGTCATTTCGGCCACGAAGTCCAGTACGCCTACAGCCGAACCAAATTGAACTCGGGCGGCGTGGAGCAGGGCATGGCGATTCACCAAGGCGGATACAACTTCCTTCTGTACGCAACGAACGAAGGCACTCGGATCCGTCCTTTTGCTACCGGAGGCGTGATGTTCGCCAATTACGTGCCGCCAGGATCCTCGGCTACTTCAGGCGGTGGTGACAATAAATTCGGATTCAACTATGGAGGCGGCGTGAAGATGCGCATAACTTCCCTCTTCGGAGCGCGCTTGGATGTCCGGCAGGCCACCACGCCCAAGCCTTTCGGTCTGCCTTTGGCGTCGGGTTGGTTGCGTCAGACGGAAATCTCCGCCGGCTTCGGCGTTTTATTCTAGGAGCGACGGCCGGCGAGGCTAAGATAAAAACAAATGTGCCTGAAGGCGTTGCGGCGAGTTGGTCCGGCGGCAGGACTTCTGGTGCTGGCTACGCTGGCGTTGCCTAACAGCGCTTTCGGGCTCGATCCGAGCCGGCAACTTACCCAATACGTTCACCGGATCTGGCAGACCCAGCAAGGTTTGCCACAAGGCGGCATCCTCCAGATTTTTCAGACCCGGGAAGGGTATTTGTGGCTGGCCACGCAAACCGGCTTGGTACGCTTCGACGGAGTGCGCTTCCAGGATGCGGAAGACATCCTTCCGGGAATCCCAGCGAATCTATGGGCGCGCGTCGCGTTTGAAGATGAGAAGGCCAGACTGTGGGTGGGCACCAACGAATCGGGGATTTACCGCATCGGACCCGACGGCGTGAAACAGTACACCACAGCCCAAGGACTCCCATCGAACGTGATACAGTGCCTGGTTCCTGGACCCCACGGTGTGATGTGGGTATGCACCGATAATGGTCTGGCTCACATGGATATTTCCGGCGACCAGCCGCGCATCCAGGTTCCCGTAGATGACGACTTGACGGTTTCGCAAAACATACGGACAGCCTGTGTGGATCCTCAAGGAAACGTGTGGACAGGCGGCGACCGGCCGGCGGTTGAACACGACGGCCACATCACGCCGCTAAAAGGTATTCCTGCTTCCGCCACCGTGAGAGCGTTGTTATGCCTGGACGACACCGTGTGGGTTGGAACCAGCGATGGTCTGATACGGATTCGCGATAACGACCAGCATCTTTTCACCGTAAAAGACGATTTGGCTGACAATTTTGTGTTCTCTTTGGCGCCCGGCGCGGACCACATTATTTGGATTGGAACCCGCAACGGTTTCAGCCGCCTGCGCAATGGCGACATCGATAGTTTCCATCCCCAGGACGGACTGTCGCAGAGCACGGCGATTACGATGTTTGAAGATCGTGATGGAACGCTGTGGGTAGGCACCAAACGCGGCTTGAACCAGTTTGTGGATGGGCGCGGCGTGCCTTACACGGCCAGTGAAGGGCTTCCCAGCAATGAGGCAGGTCCGGTGCTCGCGGGGGGGAATGGCGCGGTTTGGGCGGGTACATTAGATCGCGGGCTGGCCCGCTTCGATGGGCAGGACTTTCATACTTTGACTGTGCGCGATGGCCTGGCCTCCAACACGATCTTATCGCTGGCGGAGGATCGCGATGGTTCGCTGTGGGCAGGTACTCAAAACGGCCTGAACCGCTTGCGGGGGAATCGTGTCGTTGAAACTTACAACGTCCAGCGTGGACTGCCGGGCAACGCGATCCGGACGCTGTATCAGGATCAGGCCGGCGTCCTGTGGGTGGGGACTGAAAAAGGGCTAGCGGCGTTTCGCGGCGGACGTTTCGAGCCCGCGCCGGGCGCGCCGCGCGAGGCCGTCACCGCGCTCTCGGAAGATCGCGAAGGACACATTGTGATGGCTACCGAGCGAGGAGTCTTTCAGGGGTTGCCTGGCAGATTTCGCGAGCTTACCTTCAACGGCGCGGCGATTCGGCCCGTGAACACGCTCTATCGCGATGTGGACGGTCTGCTGTGGATGGGACTGAATGGCGGCGGTCTGCGCATGTTGGATGGGTCCAGGATTACCGGCTTCCAGGCCCGTGATGGACTCTTCGACGGCGAAATCTATGGGATCGTGCGCGACGATCAGGATCGCCTGTGGATGGCGTGCAGCCGCGGAGTGTTTTCAGTGCCGCGCGGGGAGTTGCGGGAGTTTGCTGCCGGGAATATCAAGAAAGTGACCAGTGCTCCCTATAGTCCCATGGACGCCCAGCGCGTGATCGAAGGACAATCCGGAGTTGCCCCCGTGCTTTCAAGGACCAAAGACGGACGCCTGTGGTTTTCGACCATTCGCGGATTGTTGGTGCTCGATCCCAGCCACTGGCAGCGGGAGGCCACGCCGCCGATGCTAGTGATCGAAAACCCAATCGTCAACGGCCACAGCGAGCCGCCGGACCTGATCGGACAACTGCCTCCGGGACGAAAGAATGTGGAGTTCAACTACACTGGTCTGGCCTATTATTTGCCAACCCGCCTGCGCTTCCGCTACATGCTGGAGGGCTACGACCGTGACTGGATCGATGCGGAAAACCGGCGGGAAGCATTCTACACAAATCTTCCGCCTGGGAATTTCCGGTTTCGAGTGACCGCCTGCAATGCCGACAATATTTGCAATGAACAAGGCGCCACTGTGGCGTTTTCCCTGGCGCCATCCTTCTATCAGCGGATCTGGTTCTGGCCGTTGGTGGCGATTGCAATCGCAGCGCTGGGATGGCTGGTCTACCAAATGCGTATCCGGCGCTTGCGTGAACGTTACGATCTCATCCTGGCCGAGCGCAGCCGCATCGCGCGCGAGCTGCATGACACGCTCATTCAAGGTTTTTCCGGAATCACTATGGCCATGCAGGCGCTGGCCGGCCGGCTGCGCTCCTCGCAAGAACGCGAAACGCTCGAAGACATTATTCGCGATGCTGCCACTTGTTTGCGCGAAACGCGCCAGTCTGTGGCGGGCTTGCGGGCTGGACACGATTCACAATCGGGCTTGACCGCGGCCATTGCCACCGCGGCACGCGACATCACCGATACCAAAGACGTCCGGCTCAAACTCAAGCTGGATAAAGTCGAGCGGAAACTGCCCGCGGAGGTGGAATACAACCTGTTGCGAATCGCCAGCGAGGCGATCTCCAATTCCGCGAAACACTCCGGCGCGCGAAACATCGAGGTAACCCTGGAATCGACGCCCGAGGCCTTGCGGATCGCAGTGCATGACGATGGGTCGGGCCTGGGAAAAGACGGGGCTGCGCTGCGTCCGGGCCATTATGGAATCATCGGCATGAAGGAACGCGCCACCCAGATTGGTGCCGATCTGCAACTACTTAGCGAGCCGGGCCAAGGAACGACGGTTTCTGTACACTTGCCAGCGCGCCGGGCGGCGGCGCCGGAAAAAATCGAAAAGGTGGAAACATTACAATGACTCCGACCATGACTTCGACCACGACCACACCGATACGCGTCTTGTGCGCGGACGATCATCCGCTGGTGCGAAAAGGGATCGCGTCCATCCTGGCCAATGAAACGGACGTTGTACTGGTAGGCGAGGCAGGCGGCGGCCAGGAAGCCGTGGAACTGTTTAGAAAGCTGAAGCCGGACGTGGTCCTGATGGATCTCCGCATGCCAGAGATGAGCGGCATCGAGGCCACCCGGGTTATTCGCGCGGAAGCCCCGGAGACCAAGATCATCGCACTCACCAGCTATGACGGCGACCAGGATATCTATCGCGCGATTGAAGCGGGGGTCCGTGGCTACATTTTGAAAGAGATGGTTCACACCGAGGTGCTGCGGGCGATCCGCACCGTGCACGCCGGGAAGCGCCTGATGCCGGCGGAAGTGGCCGAGCGCTTGAGCGAATATTTCCCGCAGATGGCCTTGACGCCGCGCGAAGTGGAGGTTTTGCGCTTCGTGGCCAAAGGCATGGCGAACAAAGAGATCGCCCATCAATTGGGCACCGCCAGCGGAACCATCAAGATGCACATCCAGAACATCCTGGCGAAGCTGGACGCATCCGATCGCACCCACGCCGTGACGATTGCGCTGGAACGGGGAATCCTGCATCTCGATTTCTGACATCGAAACACCACGGTTGCGACTGCGCCGCTGGCGGCCAGAGAATCTGGAGCCCTTCGCCGCACTCAACGCCGATCCCGAAGTGATGGAGCATTTTCCGTCGGTACTTTCACCCGAGGAGACTGCCGCCGGGGTTGACCGGATCGAGAAGCATTTCGAAACCCATGGCTTTGGCTGGTGGGCTGTGGAAGTACCGAGCCAAGCGCCATTCATCGGGTTCATCGGTCTGGCGGTGCCGGCCTTCGAAGTGTCATTCACGCCATGCGTCGAAATCGGATGGCGCCTGGCGCGTCCCTGGTGGGGACAAGGGTTGGCTACTGAAGGGGCTCAAGCAGCGCTTGCCTATGGATTCGAGCATCTGAAATTGCCAGAGATCGTGTCCTTCACTGTGCCCGGCAACAGGAGTTCCCGACGCGTGATGGAGAAGTTGGGGATGCACTACACGGAAGATTTCGAGCATCCTCGCATCGAGGCTGGGCATCCCCTGCGTCGTCACGTGCTGTATCGGCTGACGTGCGTTGAATGGAGTTCTAACCAACGGTCTTAAGGCGAGTCGCCGGCATCCACTGGTAGCCGAAGGGATCGAGGAGCCCCGCAGTTCGGTCGCCGTAAGCCTGGTCGGTGGGCGGCCACAGCGATGTAGCGCCGGCGTCGAGCGCGCGCTGGTATGCCGCGTCGCAATCATCGACCTGCAGGTAGAAGCTGCTGGGTTGAAAGTCTGGCGATTCGCCCATTTCGAGCACCGCATCTCCAATCCGAACGGCTGCGTGCATGACGCGACCCTCATGCTGGTAAACGGCGATCTCCTGCGCGCTGAACGCCCGCTTCAAGAATTCGATAAAAGGAAGCGCCTTGGCCGGATGCGCATACGGCGTGACAGTTCCGGCACCCTCGATATAAACGGGACCGGGCAGCCGAGTAGCGATGTACCAGTAGTTGCCGGTCAAGTCTTTCACAAACCCCGATCGTTCCCCATATGGGCGGTCGGCGGGATCGCCAAGGGAAGCACCCCCGGCCTCCACGGCGCGGCTAAAGGTGGCGTCGCAGTCCGGCACGAAAACGTGAAACGCGCCAAAACGCTCGTGGCCGCGCACGGACTCACCTCCCATGATGAGAAGGTCCGAGTCACCTACTTTCAAGGAGGCGACGAACCCGTCGGCGCCGTGCGAACGGCGGGAGATCTCTTCAGCATGGAAGGTCCGCTTCAGGAAATCGATCAGCTCAGGAGCCTTCGGAACGGCGATAAAGGGGGTGATGGTACGTAAACCTTCACGAATCGGTGTAGCGGCGGAAGTGGTCATGGTTGCGATCCTTTGCAAGTTAGATTTCAAACGTTTCTGGAAGTTTTCGTCGGGGAGATCGCGCAAGACTGCCGCGATCTGGGTAAGGCCGGCCGGACCCGGACCGGCTACGGCCGAGCCCGCTAATAAAGCGTCGATGGCTTGATCGAGTTCTTCGACCTTCACATTGTCTGGTATGAGCGCGTCGTCAGGCATGAGCGCCCTCCATTTGGGCCCGCAGATTTTCGATGGCCCGAAGTTGTAGTTGTTTCACCGCGCCCTCACTGCGCCCCATCTCTCCGGCGATCTCGCGGATGCTTTTCTGTTCCACGAAGCGCATGTGAATCACGCGGAACTGCGCTTCTGGAAGCCGGTCCACCAGTTGGAACAGCATGGCGCTGCGTTCGATTTCCTCGGGTGCGGGACGATCTGTATCCAGTGCCGGATTGCTCGCTTCGCGGCCGCTACGCTGCCAGTGGTCGGCAATGGCGCGCGAGGCTATTCGCAAGAGCCACGCAATGAACGGAACGCCGCGCCATTCAAATTTGCTTATTCCGGCTAGCGCCTCGTGGAACACTTCGGCGGTCAGGTCCTCGGCCTGGCTGCGGTCTCCGACCCGGCGGACTACGTAGGCGTAGACCCGATGGAAGTTTCGCTCGTAGAGCTCGTCAAACCGCGCCGGATCGCCTTGGGCGGCTTTCACCAGAAGTCGATCGTTTTCGACCAGGCTCATGTCTCGTTACAGTAATCCTTCGGGAAGAGTAAAAAGTTACGGCCGCCGTTTGGGGGCTTTAACCTGCTTGTTGGTCCAGGCTAGCCGCAGGGCTCCGCTGAGGATGTCGGGTTTCACCTTGGCCAGGCGCACCAAAGTTGCACCTTTCTGACCCCATTTGTTCGGGACCGGCAGGAAAATATCCGGAGCGTCCTCTATCATCCCGGCCTGTTGCTCGGGCGTCAGCAGCAATACGCCGCACCCTTCCTGTTTGTAGGCTAGCGTGGCGAAAATCTTTCCGCCCACACGGAAGTCTGCGACGTGGAAATGCTTACCTTCTGCCGTGTCCGGAAGGCTTAGAGCAAGACGCCGAAAATCAGCTGGGGTCACGCTGACAGCATAATCTAAACCAGCGTATGCCGTATGGCGCATCTTTTACTGGACTCATTGGGGGTCGATCCCAGCGGGTAAAGTCGGCATAGTGAAGCTTAGAGCGATGCTCAAAATTGAGTCCAATCCGGAGATTACAGGCACGGTCAAGCTGGCTCTTTCCGGCAGGATGCACGCGAACTCGCTGGGCGAACTCCGCCGGGCCATCGACCGCGCACGCAGGAAGCGAGCCCGTCGCGTTGCGCTGGACCTTAGCGAGATCACACTCGCAGACCGCGCAAGTATCGAGTTTTTGTCGCAGCAGCGCAAGGAAGAGATCGAGCTGGTCAATTGTCCTGCGTACCTGGAAACCTGGCTCGCACGGGAATCTTGAGGATTTCTACACCGGTGGCTCGCCGACCACCAGTACTGCGGCGGACACGGCGTGGCGGACGCCATCAATAGTGGTACCGAAGATCAGATCCTTTATTCCGGTATGACCGTGCGCTCCCATCACCACCAGATCGGGCTGTAGAGTGCGAGCCGCGCGTATGATTTCGGATCGTGGGCTGCGTCCGTGGACGATCTGGAGATCCGCTTCAAGACCGGTCGCCTTCAGGGAATTTACGATGTCTTCCAGGTACTGCTGACCGGAGGAGACTTCGGCGGTCGATGCCAGTGGTCCGAACAACTGGCTAGTGGCTCCCTCCTCGACGTGCAGCAAGTGGATCGTGGCGCCATGCAGGCGCGCCATCGCCACGGCGTGTGCGACGGCGGCGCGATCGCGATCGGAATGATCCAGCGGAACCAGAATGGAACGGTACTTGAGGCCCGGCAGATCCAAAGCTACCGCGGCTCCCGGATTACGAGCGGGAGTGGCCTGAGGATGAGGACGCGCGAACGTCACCCAGGCGAGCAAAACGACTACGCCAAGCGTTATGGGAATAACGAACCAAGCACGCCACAGGGCATCGGAAACCCACGGAATAATAGCACCGCCGGCCAGACGGAAATTCAAAACGATGATTAGCGCGGCGGAGCTCCAAGCCAAAACGTTGACCCAGGTGCGGTTGGCGAATTCACCCATGCGGCTGCGATCGCTGGTGAAACGAATCAAGGGGATGATGGCGAAAGGAAGTTGCATACTCAGGATTACCTGGCTCAGGATCAGAAGCCTGTAGGTACCTTGATCGCCACTGTTGTAGACAGTAATTACCGCGGGAACGATCGCGACTGATCGGGTCAACAGGCGGCGCAACCAGGGTCGCACGCGCAGGTTCAGGAATCCTTCCATGACGATCTGCCCCGCGTATGTTCCCGTAAGAGTCGAAGACTGGCCGCTAGCCAGCAGCGCGACCGCAAAGAGGCCGCTCGCCAGGGCGGTTCCCAACAAGGGGGCCAGAAGTTGGTGGGCTTGTTGAATTTCCGTGACGACCGTACCGCTCTTGAAAAAGACGGCGGCGGCCATCACCAGGATCGCGGCGTTGACAATCAATGCGCCGTTTAGCGCCACGAAAGAGTCGATGAAATTGTAGCGGCACGCAATTTTCTTTTCCTCGGACGTCTTGCCGATGCGGCGCGTCTGTACCAGCGCGGAATGCAGGTAGAGATTGTGCGGCATCACCGTCGCGCCCAGCATGCCGATAGCAATGTACAAGCTGGCATCGGACAAACGCGGGATAATTCCCGAGGCGACCGCCGTGAATATCGGTTTGGCAAACCACAATTCGACTACGAAGCATCCCGTGACGATAAGGACCAGCGAGAGAATGATGGCTTCCACCAGCCGAATGCCGTAGCGGGTCAGCCACAGGACCAGGAATGTATCCAGAGCGGTAAGCAGGACGCCGGTGGTCAGAGGAATATGGAATAGAAGATTCAGGCCGATGGCCGCGCCCAGCACTTCCGCCAGATCACACGCGGCAATGGCGATTTCGCATAGCAGCCAGAGCGAGTTTGAAACCGCGCGCGGATACGCTTCGCGGCAAGCTTGGGCCAGATCGCGTCCCGAGACGATGCCCAGGCGCGCGGACAGCGTCTGGAGCAGGATGGCCATGGCGTTTGAAAGCACCAGGACCCATAGAAGCTGGTAGCCGAAGCGCGCACCGCCTTCGAGGTCGGTCGCCCAATTCCCGGGATCCATGTAGCCGACGCTGACCAGGTAGGCCGGCCCGGCGAAAGCAAACATCCGGCGGAAAGCCGTCGGCCATGCGGTAGTGACGCTTCCGTGAACCTCGGGAAGGGAAGCGGGGCCCGCTAGCCGTGGTTTCATCCCCATAGTTAACTATAGTTACTATACTCCATTCGGCAGGGGGACATCCGGGCCTTACTGATGTTTGAGGATTTCCCGAGCGGCGTTGTGTCCTGGCGCGCCCATCACACCGCCTCCGGGGTGTGCGCCCGAACCGCACAGGTACAAGCCGTGTACCGGCGTCCGATACCGCGCCCAGCCCGCCAGGGGCCTTAGGACGAACATCTGGTCCAGGCTCATTTCGCCGTGGAAGATATTGCCCCCAGTGATTCCGAAGCGCTGTTCCAGGTCGAAGGGCGACAGTGTCTGGCGCTCAACCACAATGGATCGGATGTTGGGGCAGTATTCCTCGATTACATCCAGAATCCGCTCGGTGTACGGCTCGCGCTCCTGCTCCCAGGTCGTGCCGCGTAGTGTATAGGGCGCGTATTGCAAAAAGATTCCCATGATGTGATGGCCGGGCGGAGCCAGCGACGGATCATACATTGTCGGCATGGTCATCTCGATCAGAGGCGACCGGGAAGGCCGCCCGTACTTGGCATCGTCCCAGGCACGCTCGATATACTCGACCGATGGACAGATGTGCATGGTCGCGCGGTGCTGGGGACCGGGGCTTCCTGGGAAGGCGGCAAATTCGGGCACGCCGCTCAATGCGAGGTTCATTTTGAGCGAAGTTCCCTCAGATCGGAACTTGCGAATGCCGTCGACGAACTCAGGCGGGAGATCGCCCGCATCCATCAATTGGAGAAACGTCCGGTGCGGGTCCAGATTGCTGGCAACGATCGCCGCGCGAATTTCCTCGCCACCTTGCAATACAACACCCTGGACGCGGCCGTCACCGACCAAAATCTTCTCGACCGGAGCGCTGGCGCGGATGACCACGCCGCGGCTGCGCGCGGAATCGGCGATCGCGTTCGAGACGGTTCCCATCCCGCCGCGCACGAATCCCCATAATCCCCGATGGCCGTTGACGCCGCCCATGCAGTGATGCAGCAGAATATACGCGGTGCCGGGCGAGCGCGGACCACCGTTGGCTCCAATCACGCCGTCAGTGGCGAGCGTCACCTTGAGCTGCTCGGACTCGAACCATTCGTCGAGGAATTCAGACGCGCTCTGGGTGAAGATTTTCACCAGGCCGATCATCTCGGTCTTGGACAACCCACGCATGCGCCCGAGCAGCTTCAAATAGTCGATGAAGTCGCCGACGCCGGACGGCGGGAAGTTAGGTGGTGTCGTAAGCAGCAGAGATTCGGCTACAACAGCCAGACGCTCGAGATGCTCTTCATATTTCAGATATGCGGCTGCATCGCGCTCGGAAAACTTGGCGATTTCGTTGAGGGTCTTGGCTCGATCCTGCCACATGAATAAATGCGTGCCATCGGGGAAAGGAGAAAAGAATGCGGGATCCTTGGCGTCGACGCGATAGCCGAAGCGCTCAAGCTCAAGGTCGCGGACGACCTTCTCTTGCATCAGGCTGGCGAGGTAAGAGGCAGTGGAGACGCGATATCCCGGCCAGATTTCCTCGGTGACGGCGCATCCGCCCACCAGCTCGCGGGACTCTAATACAACAACGCTGCGGCCGGCGCGGGCCAGATATGCTGCGGTTACGAGTCCGTTGTGGCCGCCGCCAACAATGATGACGTCGAATGCTTTGCTCACAAGGTTCCATGATAGCGGGCGGGATTCGACTTAACGCCAGCTTGTGAACTTAGCTCCGGCGGGAACGCGTTCTAGCTCGGAGGCGGGCATCAAAAGGCCCCTGCGCAACTCCCACTGTTCCACGGCCAAACCCGGAATGAAGTCCAGATGGCCTCCCGCCGGCGAAAAGAATTGCGGTCGAGGAACACCATTCTGGCGGAGCACAATTCCGTCGAACGGATTCCCGCCCGGCAGCTGCGTATATCCCCTGAGCTCAAACTGATCCGGTGTGGGCAGGTGATTCAGCTTCCATACCGATACGCCGGACGAAAAGAACCCGGGTGCGAATCCAAGAATAGCTTCCATTTCGATCGGTGTTTTGCCGCGAATGGCTCGTGCACAAGTGAAGTATCCGCCGACGCCGTGCAACTTGTGGCCCTGGCTCCGTTCCAGCTCCAAAGTTCGCGAGAGCGAGAGAACCTTGACGGGCCACAGCTCGGGGCTTGAGCGCCATTTCTCAATGACGAGAGACTTAAGCTTCGCCACGTCAAGTCCGGACAAGTCCATGGGGTGATTATATGTCTCTCAAGACTCAACCCGAAAAAGCAACGATGGCAAAGGGCATTACTCAATAAGCCATATCGTTAGCCAGAAACAACGGACCCGACGGCTTGCCTTCGGCGGCCGCTTTCAGCCGAAACATGAGGCCGCCCCAAGTAGTGTTGCACGAGGTGAAATACTCGGTCTCGGCGCGCCAACCGGCATGGGTGAAACGCAGCAGGCTTCCCGCCCCGCGAGCTTCCATGCGAAAGATGATATGCGTGCCGCCCATTCATCTCCTGACTGACACGCCCAATCGACGTGTACGAGTGGTTTATCGATCTCCAACTTCAACCTATAGACGGTGGCGCGATTGAAGAAACCCAAGTCGACAGTGTCGCTGGAATCAGTGATGTCCGCCGCCCACCATTGACCAAGTCCGTGGGCCGTCGCCACGAGCGGATAGACTGCTTCCGGCTTGGCCGCCATTTGGATGGCGTGTTGGATGTCCGGCATGTCAGTCCTCGGCGGTTAGGTCCAGCATGGCTATGGCAGTCTCGGCATCGTCGGAATTCACCTGCAGGCGCATTCCACGAACAACTGGTGAGTCCATCCACGCCATATTCGCGTCAGCCAGAAAGCATTCGATCCCGGCGGATTCCAGGCAGCCTTTTGCCATCAGTGCTTCGCCCAGATTGCCGAAGTGACGAATCGTGACCAGTTCAGTCATTGCTTGACCAGTTCGACCCGGCGATTCTTGGCGCGGCCGTCGGGTGTCGAATTGTCGGCGACAGGTGCAGTCTGGCCAAGTCCTTTTGCCGTAAGGCGTGTTGCGCTCACACCATGCATTACCAGCCACGCAACCACTGCCTGCGCGCGCTTTTCCGAAAGAGCCTGGTTCGCAGCCGCAGCGCCCTGATTGTCGGTATGGCCTTCGACGCGTAGTTTCAGGTCGGGATTCTGCTGGAGCAGTTTGGCAACCTCTCCCAGAACGTTTTCCGAATCCGGCAGGATAAGGGCTTTCCCGGTATCGAAATTAATACCGTAAACGGAGACGCGTCCCGTCTTGTTGATCTCATCGGCAAGCGAAGAGGCATCCGCAGTAACTTCCTGCTTCAACTCCTTCTCGGTCACGATGGTCTGGTAGTAATAGTCGCCGCGATTATCGATGAAGATCCATGTAGCGCCCTTATGCGCGACGATTTGCTCGGGTGACTGCGAGTAGTCAATCGTAAAGCCTGCAGTCTTGATCGCGGCCTGAAAATTCCGAAAAACCTGAATCTCGCTGGTCCCCTGGCGAGTAGCGATATCCCAGGAGTGAAAATCGCCTTCAACGTGCTTCATCTTATCGCCGCCGAGCGGAAAATCGGCTTGCTCATATTCCTTGGTTTCGCAAGAGTTGATGATGCTCCCCGGAAAACGGGTGATCAGGGGAGAATCCTTGCAGCCCTCGGCATCCTTGGGCTTATCGTCGTCCTGTGCGCACAGACTTGCAGCGCAAAATACAATAACAGTGGACAATAGAACTCGTCCGGTCAACCGCGTCATGCAAGTTCCCTCTCTTACGTCGTCCAGTATACAACCGCCCATGCGGGTAATGGCCCCACGATATAATCAATGCAAATGGACCTGTACGACGAAATCGTGCGCCTGCGCAAGCTCGGCCAGAAGTGCGCCGTGGCGACGATCGTCCAGGTGAACGGCTCCATCCCCAGCTTTGAGAGCGCCAAAATCCTGGTGCGGGAAGACGGCTCTTTTATGGGCACCGTGGGTGGCGGGTGCGTGGAAGCCGAGGTGTGGAACGCCGCGCGTGAGGTTATCGAAACCGAGAAACCTCGTCACTTATCCTTCAGTCTGGGTCAGGATGCGGCCTATGACGAAGGCCTGATCTGCGGAGGTCAATTGAACATTTTCGTCGAGCCCGTGATTCCGCAACCGCGCGCTTTCATCTTCGGTGGCGGCCATGTCTCCAAGGGAATTTCGAAGATCGCCACGCTGGCCGGCTTCTCCACATCGATCATCGATAATCGCGAGGCGTTCGCCAACGCGGAACGGTTTCCGGAAGCCGAAGCGACCTACGCAGAAGAATATGAAGACGTGTTTCCGAAACTTGCGGTGAATTCGTCGAGCTATATCATCATCGTCACGCGCGGCCATCGTGACGACATGCGCGTGCTTCGCTGGGCCGTGAACACGCCGGCCAAGTATATCGCCATGATCGGGAGCAAGCGAAAAACAATCTCGGTTGTACATGAGTTGGAAAAGGAAGGCGTCCCACGCGAGGCCTTCGAGAAGGTGTTTGCACCCATGGGCCTGGAGATCGGCGCAGAGTTGCCTGAGGAGATCGCGATTTCCGTAGTTGCGGAGATGATCGCGGTCCGGCGGGCTCCGGATACGGACTGGCGGCAGCTCTCGAAATCAATCTTCGCGCACGACCGGCTGAGAGCTCTGTTGAAGTGATCGCCGGGATCATCCTGGCGGCCGGCGCATCGAGCCGCATGGGTACGCCCAAGGCTCTGCTGGAGTACCGCGGCGAAACGTTTGTCGGCCGCCTGGTTCGGGTGCTGAAGAAATCGTGCAATCCAGTGATCGTAGTGCTTGGATATAAAGCGGACGTGCTGCGGCAAGAAGTTCCTACTGACGCTCTTATCGTCGTGAATCCGGACCCGAGCCGAGGTCAGCTTAGCTCGCTTCAAACGGCTCTCGGCGCCTTGCCTTCCCAAGCCGAGGGGTTCGCGTTCATTCCCGTGGACAGTCCGGCCGTTGCGGAGGACACCGTGGCCTCGCTATCGCAGGCCTTCGAGAAGCGCAGCCCGTCCACGCTGTTCGTGATTCCCCGCCAAGCCGGTAAGCGCGGCCATCCGGTGTTCGCCGCGCGGTCGATTGCGAGTGAATTGTTAGCACTGCCGCCGACCTCCGAAGCCCGTGAAGTCGTTCACGCCCATGTCGATCGCACCGAGTATGTAAACGTGGAAGACTCCGGCATCTTCACCGATGTCGACGATCCGGATGCGTATCGTCGCTTGCAGGAACGGACGGTATGAAGCTGAAGGGCATTCTATGGGCGATCGCGGCGCTGGTGGGGCTGGCAGCCGTCGTTCCGTACTTGCCGACCGACGTCCTGCGTCCCGGCATCGAGCGCGCATTGGAACGTAGCCTCGGACGGAAGGTCGACGTTGTCGGTGGAATACGGCTGACGCTCTTCCCAGGGCCTGTGCCCCGTCCCGGCTTCACGCTGGAGCGCGTTACGATCCACGAAGATCCACGCGCGGGAATCGAACCACTGGCTTACGTCGAATCGCTGGGGGCCAGCATGCGCATGCTAAGTCTGTTCCAGCGCAAGCTCGAATTCTCCAGTCTGAATCTGAATGACGCCACCATCAACCTGGTGAAAACCGATGCTGGTCCCTGGAATTTCCAGTTCCTGTTGGAGAATAGCCCGGCCAATTCCAGGCGCATTCCCTCCATTCGCATGCGCTCCGGACGCATTAATTTCAAGTTCGGCGATACCAAGTCAGTTTTCTATTTCAACGACGCTGACCTGGACGTAAACCCTTCCACTGACGGTTCGATGGAATTGCGGTTCGGCGGCGCTCCCTCGCGCACGGACCGTGCCACGCAGCAATTTGGACGATTCTTTGTGCGCGGCACCGCAGCGCCCGAGAGCCGCCGCTTGGATTTGAAAGTGGAGTTGGAGCGCAGCCCTCTGGCGGAAACGCTGCGGTGGATGGACCCGCGCGGTTTCGATGTCCATGGAACGGTGGCGCTGGAGGCGCAGCTTTCCGGTCCTCCAGCGCATTTGGAGGTGGCCGGTCAGGTTCAACTGGCGGACGTCCATCGCTGGGATCTTATTCCGGACGAGGTGGGTGGGCTGAAGCTGGGCTTTGGCGGCACTCTCGACTTGCACGGCGAGCGCCTGGATTTGCAGACCACGGCCGATCGCAGCGTTTCTCCGGTGGTGATCCGGTTTCGTTCCTGGGATTTCCTGAAGAGCCCGCACTGGGATGCGGGTGCGGATCTGCAGCAGG
>Ga0105237_10003387_pt1 | contig 18960 bp, 15 predicted proteins | sample KBSC24metaG_FD_81520 | JGI IMG/M metagenome (GOLD analysis project Ga0105237, IMG submission 81520) | Corn rhizosphere microbial communities from Kellogg Biological Station, Michigan, USA - KBS C2-4 metaG | ecosystem: Host-associated > Plants > Roots > Rhizosphere > Soil | place: Michigan, USA... | reverse complement strand
GCTTGGTCCGGACAGCGACGACGATGTCGTGCTGCCCGATCCGATCCCGCAATGGCTGGACCAGGCCCGCAAGGGCAAGGCCGGGTCGAAAGCCGCGATCATGACCGTGCTTCCCGGCAACGAGCAGCTCCGGCTGCAATATATGGGCAGGCTGGGCAGCAACGAATTCCTGCTGCGGCTGGCAAAAGATTCCGGCGCCGACGCACCGGCGGAATTCTCCAGCGAGCTTGGCCTGACGACGCGCGAGGGCGAAGTGCTGTCGTGGCTGTCGAAGGGCAAGACCAACCGCGACATCGCGCAAATTCTGGGCCTCTCCCCGCGCACGGTCGACAAGCACCTCGAGCAGATCTACTCGAAACTCGGCGTCGAGAACCGCACCGCGGCTGCTGCGATCGCGGTGAACGCAAAGCATCGAAAATCCTGACGCGACATTCACACATGAGCATCGCCATGCGCGAGCTCGCCGCGACGGCCGTACGTTCTCAATGCGGCAACGACGATCCAGCCGTAAAAGACAACAATGATTGCGGATATGACCCAACCGGAAACATGCCCCACTCCGGCATTCTTGATCCAATCGTGAAAGGTGAGAGCAGCCGGGCTCTCGCCGCCAAAGGAGGGAAACGTCACTTTGAGCGCCCATGCGCCCAGCAGGATCAGGAATATCCAGATATAGTTGCGTCGCAACCTTCGCGACACGGCTTCCGCCATCGACATCACGAATGTCGGCGCCACCAGATCGGCAGCCATGATGCTCTGCCAGTCCTCCTCCGCTTTCACGCTGGGATCGAACAGTTTGGCGTAGTAGTTGCGCTCAAGCCGGCGCACGCGAGACCGATAGACGTCGAAGAAGCGATAACGCCGCGACTCGATCATCAGCAGGAAGAACGCCAGCACCATCGCAAACATCAGCACGCTGTGGTGGGCGTTCGACGTCGAAAGCGAGACCGAGAGCATCGCGGCGACGAGCGTAATCGCCCAATTGGTGGTCCGGTCGATGCGATCTCGCCATCCGGCCATGCGCGCAATCTCGGCCCGGTGGAAGTGAGCGAATGCCGTTATGAATTCGCCGGGAGATGAAGGAAAATAAATGCGGCCGATTTCACGTCCCTCCGGTTCCTGCATTTTCTCCTCCCTGTTTCAAATTCATGACGGCGATTGATCAGCAACGGACGACGACTGGTATGCCAGGTTGGCACGCCGGCCTCGATCGTCACGATTTCACCTGCGAACCGGTCGCTCTTGAGCCGCCTCGCCATGCCACGCATGCGGCCGCCGATGTGGTTGAACAATTTCCTGTATCCGGCGCAGAGATAGTTCAAGGCGAACTTCGGTTCTGGCAATGACGGCTTGCCTGCCTGGCCCCTTTTGCTGCACCGCACCCGTTTGCTTTCCGCGCCGTCAGGGGTCTCTCCAAACCTTCCGAGTGTCTTCACTCCTCCTTTGCGCCGCTTTCTCAGGACATATAAGCTATGTCGAAAAGCAGCCTCAAAAAGTAGCGCTTGCGATGTCCGGGAAGTGAACGCGGGATGGATTGTTGTGTCGGATGACGCCGTGGTCATCATGATGAGAGCATCTGCCAATACCTAACTCCGTCCGGGAACGCGCCTCCGGATTGAGGGCATCGGTTGCGGGTTATGCTTTGCGTCATGGAGACGACGGTTCTGGCGAGCAGCCCACATCAGGGTGACCGATAGCGCGGCCTCTTGAGGGACGGCCACGAACTTCGCACCTCAGAGGAGCCGGGATGGACCAACGAGAAGTGCGGGTCGCGTGGGAGAAATTCGTCGAGCGCGGGGCGCTGTCGGCCGACTTGAACGTATCCGTAGCAGCATCCTGGCAGAGATCCAAAAACCATCAAATTGCGGTCGACCGGGCCCGGGCTCCACTCGTAGCAGAGGCCGAGCTATATCGTCAGCGCTGCAAACACGCCTCGCTCCGTCACGCCGCGCGTTCCGCGCTCGAAAGTTCGAAGACGTTCCTGAGCGATGCAAATTCCATGATGATCCTGACCGACCCGTCTGGATTGATCATCGACACGCAGGGAGATGCCCGGGTTATAGACGCCGGTCGCGCGCTTCACCTGGAACATGGAGGCCGGTGGAGCGAAGCCGATATCGGCACTAACGCCATCGGCGCCGTACTGGCGGAATCGAAACCAGTCCAGATTCGCGGAACTGAGCATTTCTGCTCGGAAGTTCAAAGGTGGACCTGCGCTGCCGTTCCCGTTCACGATCCTGTCGATGGCGAACTTCTGGGCGTGGTGGATATTTCCGGCCCGGCGAATACCTTCAATCCGCAGAGCCTCGCTCTAGCAGTCTCCGTGGGCCAGCACGTGGAAAGCGTATTGGCGCAACTGATCAGGGAGGATCACGAAAAACTGCTGCGTCACTATCTCGCCAAGAGATCGCTATGGATGAACGAGGACTGCCTGGTGCTCGATCGTCGAGGTACGATCGTTCATGCTACCGAGCCCGCCCTGAACGTTGTCCGCAACAGCCGTCACAGCTTTGATAACGAAGCGCCAACCCGCTTTCTGAACTCCGTCCCCTTCGATCAGTGGCCGGTCAAGTTGAAGGAGCTTCTGCCAAACGCGAGCCTCGATCTTGTCAAGAACGAGAACTCCGGCATTGGCGCCATCATCTTGATGCATCCGCGACGGCGTCTACCCGCACCCGATCGAAACGCCATCGAGATGCCGCGGCGGTCGGCAACGCCGCCCAAGCCTTCGGCCACCGGTTTCGTCGCCAACGATCCGGCCGTGCAGGCCATCGTCCGTCAGGTCGAAACCGCGGCGGCGCGCAAAATGCCGATCCTCATCCGCGGCGAGACCGGTACCGGCAAGGAGCAGCTTGCCCGTCACGCCCACGCCGCCAGCGGGCGCACCGGCGCTTTCGTTCCCGTCAACTGCGCCGCCCTCCCCGAGAGCCTCGTCGAAGCGGAACTGTTCGGCTATGCCGAGGGCTCCTTCACCGGCGCGCGGCGCGGCGGCGCCATCGGCCTCGTCAAGGAAGCCGATGGCGGCACCCTGTTCCTCGACGAGATCGGCGACATGCCGGTCACGCTGCAGGCCGTGCTGCTGCGCCTGCTCGACGACTGGACCGTGCGTCCGATCGGCGGCGCCCGCACCAAGGTCGATGTCTTCCTGGTCTCGGCCACCAACGCCACCCTCGACCGCGCCATTCTCGAAGGACGCTTTCGCTCCGACCTGCTCTATCGCCTCAACACCCTCGAGGTGACGCTGCCCCGGCTGCAGGACCGCAGCGACTTCGACGCCATCGTCCAGCATTTGCTGGACGCCATCGATCCGGATTGCGAAATCACCTCGGCAACCATTGCCAACCTCGCCGCCCGCCCCTGGCCCGGCAACATCCGCGAACTGCGCAACATGCTGGCCCGCTTCACGCTCGCCGCCACCGACGGCCTGATCGACGAGGCGGCGGTGGAAGCCATGATCGGACAGCCCCCGCCAAAGACCTCCGGCTCGCTGCACGACATCCAGCGCGCCAGCGTCCTCGCCGTCCACGCCGAGACCGCGGGAAACATCAGCGAAACCGCACGCCGCCTCGGCATCTCCAGAAACACCGTGTATCGGGCAATCGCGCAAAGCCGCCGGGACAATTCATAGCTGTGGGCAAGGCGACTGCTCAAACGCAAAAACAGGAGGCCTGTTCGCCGCCGCTCGGCGCACTCCCGCATTCGGCGTGGCTCATTCCTGCAAGGCCTCCTCGCGCCGCGTGCGGATGGCAGGCAACATGATCAGGACAATGGCGATGGCGGCCGCGGCGAGCAGGCTCGCCGACAATGGCGAAGTCACGAGCACGCTGACGTCGCCACGCGAGAGCACCATGGCGCGGCGGAAATTTTCCTCGATCGCCGGTCCCAGCACCAATCCGAGCAGGAGCGGCGCCGCCGGCAGTTGCAGCTTGATTAGCGCGTAGCCGAACACGCAGAACACGGCCGCTTCATAGACCTCGAACGTGCCGCTGTTGATCGAGTAGACGCCGATCGAACAGAACACCATGATCGCCGGAAACAGGTAGCGATAGGGAATGGTGAGAAGCTTGACCCACAATCCGACCAGCGGAAGGTTCAGGATCAGCAGCATCAGATTTCCGATCCACATCGAGACGATCAAGCCCCAGAACAAGGTGGGATTCTTCGTCATGACCTCGGGGCCTGGCTGGATGTTATGGATGTTCATGGCCCCCACCATCAGAGCCATCACGACATTGGAGGGAACACCGAGCGTCAGCAGCGGAATGAACGAGGTCTGGGCGCCGGCATTGTTGGCCGACTCCGGGCCGGCCACGCCTTCGATCGCGCCCTTGCCGAACTGCTCCGGATGCTTCGACAGCTTCTTTTCAAGCGTGTAGGAAGCAAAGGACGACAGCACCGCGCCGCCGCCCGGCAGCACGCCGAGCAATGTGCCGAGCGCGGTACCGCGCAGCATCGCCGGAATCATGCGACGGAAATCGTCGCGCGTCGGAAACAGATTGGCGATTTTCTGGGTGACCAGCGAAAGCTTGTCGTCCTGCTCGAGGTTCTTGACGATCTCGGCAAAACCGAAAATCCCCATCGCGAGCGGTACGAAATCAAGTCCGTCGAACAGTTGCGGGATGCCGAAGGCGAAGCGTTGCGTTCCACTGCTAAGATCGGTGCCGACAAGGCTCAACAGCATGCCCAGCACGACCATCCCGATACCTTCGATAAACGGACCGCTCGACAGCACCGAGGCGAGGATCAGCCCGAGAATCATGAGCGCGAAGAACTCCTTCGGTCCGAACAGCAATGCCGTCGCGGTGAGCGGCACGGCCAAAGCCGCCAGCGCCAGCGTCGCCACGCAGCCGGCGAAGAACGAACCGATCGCAGCGGTCGCCAGCGCCACGCCGGCCCGACCTTGCTTTGCCATCTGATAGCCGTCGATCGTGGTCACGACGGAAGACGACTCGCCCGGCAGGTTGACGACGATCGCCGTGGTCGAGCCGCCATATTGCGCGCCATAATAGATGCCGGCGAGCATGATCAGCGCCGAGTCCGGCGGCAGCGCGTAGGTGATCGGCAGCAGCATGGCGATGGTGGCAAGCGGACCGAGGCCGGGAAGCACGCCGATCAAGGTCCCCAACAGGCAGCCGAAGAAGGCATAGAGCAGATTGGCCGGTTGGGCCGCGGTGGAGAAGCCGATCGCCAGGTTGTGAAAGAGGTCCATGCGACTGTTCCGTCAGTTGAAGATCGACGGCCAGACCGGAAGCCGCAGCCCCAAGCCGTAGACGAACACCACGAGACACAGCGCGATCAACACGGCCGCATTGGCCAGCGCGCCCTTCCAGGTAAATTCGGGACTGGCCTTGCTCGACACCATGATCAGGACGAACAGCGCGCCAATCAGACCGGCCGGAAAGAGAAGAAGCGCGAACAAGACCACCGAGCCGGTGACCCAACCGAGGCCCTTCCAGTCCCATTTGTGCAAGGACTGCAGATCCGCCGTCGACTTCATCGAACCCAACATCACGGCAAGCCCGATGGCGGCGAGCACGATCGCGAGCAGCCGGGGAAAATAGCCCGGCCCCATCCGGGCCGCCGTGCCGCCGGGATAGCCGAGCGCCACGACGTAAAAGAAGATCGCAAAGCCGAGGAACAGTGCGCCCGAAGCAAAGGCCCGCTGGTTGCGGATCGCAAAGCCGATCATCATTCTTGTCCCTCCTGGTCCGGCGTCCCGCTCGCCTTCTCGTCGATTGCTTCCAACAGGACCGGTACACCGACCGCGCAGGCATGAACGCCGAGGTGAGCCGTCATCTGAAGAACCTGGAGGATCTGTCTCTTGTCTATGCCAAGCCGCAGGGCGCGTCTGATCTGCAGGCGCAGCACAGGCGGATTGAGGCTCGTGAAGCACGCGCTCAAGGCGATCGAAATCAGGCAACTCGCCTGCTCATCGAGCCCGCCTGCCCCACGCCCGCCGGCAAGAAGATCGAGCAGCACGGCGAAATAGCCGGGATCGAGGCGCAGCCACTGATCGCAGAAGTCGGGGAAATCCCCGAATCGAGCTACATAGGCGTCGCGCAGCGCCTGCTGCCGACCGGACAGTTCGCCCCTGAGCGTATCGAGCCCTGCTGCCGCAAGTTCCTCGACCAGGATCCCGACGCCGACATTGCAGCCATCCAGCCCCTGCGCGGTGGCGAGCCGCAACACGTCGACGATTTCCCGCGCCGACGCGCCGTGTTCGAGTGCAAGCCGCGTATGCAATGCCAGCCCCGAGCGAAACAGATGCGTCGCCGATCCATCCAGGGCGACGTAGATCAATTCACACATCTTGCGCGACAGCGGACCGGTTTCGGCGGGATAGCCGCCATAGCTGGCATAGGTTGCAAGAAACGCCGGATCAAGCCGCAGCAGGCCCTCTGTCCACGGCCGCCAGTAACCGCGGGCGCGGACGAAAGCTTGCTTCAGGGCCAGCTCGTCGGAGGTGAGATTCATCAGGAATATCCTGCAGCGGTACGATCGGGACCCGCATAGACGCTGAGCCCGCCGTCGACGGCGATCACGCTACCGGTGACGAAGCTGGCGTCACGGCTGAGCAGAAACTCCGCGGCCTCGGCAATATCCAGCGCCGATGCCGCGCGCCCCAGCGGTATCCGGCCAATGGCGCTCGACGGTGTCCCCTCGATCGGTCCTGCGGCGATCGCGTTGACGCGAATACCGTGCCCGCTCCATTCGCACGCCAGCGTGCGCGTGAACATCGCGACGGCCGCGGCGCTGGCGGCGGCTTCGACATCGCCCCCAAGCGCTACCTCGCCGCAGATCGATGTCAGGTTGAGCAGCGAGCCAAAGCCTTGTTGCTGCAGGACGGGTCCGGCCGCTTTCGCAATGCGGAGCGCTCCCGTCAGATGGCCCGCCAGCGCGCCACGGCCGACATCGGCAGCATTGCCGGTTCGATTGGTCGTGATCACGGCATCCGTGCCGACCGCATTCACGACTCCGTCGATGCGACCGAAGCGGCGCGCGATACCGGCAATCGCTTCCGCCATGGCATGCTCGTCCGAAAAGTCGACGGGGAGCGCGCGGCATTCGGCCACTGCGGCGGCTAGTGCCGCCAATTGCTTGCCGTCAGCGTCGAGCGCCGCCACAGTCGCATCTTCATCGGCGAGCCTTCGGACCGTCGCCTGGCCGAGCGAACTGCAGGCGCCGGCGACAACATAGGTCGGCCGCCCGGGTGGCGCCGCGCTGCCGCCGGCTTCGCGGGCGGCCCCATGCCCGCCGCCGAGCTGCGATCCACCGTCAACAAGAAAGGTAGAGCCCGTGACGGACGATGCACGAGGCGAGGCCAGAAAGGCGATGGCTGCGGCTATTTCCTCGGGTGCCGCCATGCGGCCAAGCGGGATCCGCCGGGCCACGGCGACCGGGTCGATGCGGCCGCGCGCAATCAGCGCCTCGACGAGTTCGGTGCGCGTATAGCCCGGCGCGACCGCGTTGACCCTTATGCCATCGCGCGCCCATGCGCAGGCGTGATGCCGTGTCATCGCCAGCACTCCCGCCTTGGAGGCGCTGTAGCCGTTTCGAAACGGCACCGGCCGCAACGCCGCGCCGGAAGCGATGTTGACAATGGCGCCTCCACCGGAGGCCCGCATGACAGCAGCAGCCTGCTCCGCGGCGACAAGGCTGCCGCGCAAATTGACCGCCACGAGGTTTTCGAAGACCGAAACCGGCTGATCCACCACGCCAACGCCGTCCGTATCGGTGCGGCCTGCATTGTTGACGAGGATATCGAGACCGCCAAGACGGTCGACGCAATGCCGTACCATCCCGGCCACCTGCTCGGGCTGCGCCATGTCGACGGCGAAGAAGCCGTGCGCCGCACCAAGTTCGTCGGCGCGGCTCGCGGCCTTGTCAGCGTCAATGTCGGCGATCAGCACCCGCGCGCCCTGTGCCGCGAAGCGCCGCGCTGCCGCCCAACCGATTCCGCTGGCCGCCCCCGTAATCAGGACGACGCGTCCACTCAGTTCAGCTTCCCGCTCCGCTCGCCTCACAGCCGGTCCTCGCGATGCGCCTGTGTTCTGCACTAGGCGATATTGGTGGCGGTGATACCGCCGTCGACCGTCAGCACCTGCGCGGACATGAATCCGCTGTCGTCGCCGGCAAGGAAGCAGATTGCCCTTGCGATGTCGTCGACGGTGCCGAGACGCCCCAACGGGGTTCGCGCAATGCGGCGCGCATCGAGATCGGCATTGCGGTTTCGCATCGTCCCTTCGGTCGGAATGGCCGAGGGCGCCACCGCGTTCACCCTGATCTTGCGCGCGCCGAGCTCGGCTGCCGCGGCCCGCGTAATGCCCATCACGCCCGCCTTGATGCCGCTGTAGACGATGCTGTTCTTGGCCGAGATGAGCCCGGCGACCGAAGCCACATTGACGATCGCACCGCCGCGCTCCGCGTCCATGGCCTCAGCCGCGGCCTGCATCCCCCAGATGATTGCCTTGAAGCCGATATTGAGCATGCGCTCCACTGTTTCCGGGGCGATCTCGGCGATCGACTGATAGCGGACCCATGCGGCATTGTTGACGAGAATATCGAAGCGGCCCTGTTGTTCGGCGAGGCCAAGCACCGCCTGCCGCATGCCGTCGCGGGTCGAGACATCCTGCGGGACGGCGATCGCCTGCCCGCCTGCTGCCTTGATCGTGTCCACCACCGCGCTGACGAACTCCGGCTTCAGGTCGTTGACGCCGACGACGGCGCCGCGCGAAGCGAGCAGAAGGGCCGTCGCGCGCCCGATGCCGTTTCCGGAGCCGGTGACGAGCGCAACGCGACCCGCCAACGCCTTGTCATAAGTCTCGGTCATCCCAGTTCTCCTATTGTGCTGCCGCTGCTTCAGCGGCCGGCGCGATCTCCGCGACGTAGCGACGGCCGAGCGCGGCGATGAGGCCGCTGGCATCGCCTTGCGCCTGCAGGCTGCGGATTCGGCGCAGGTGACGGTGCACCGGCACGTCCCACGTGAAGCCCATGCCACCGTGGATCTGCAGCGCCCCCTCGCTGATCGACGTGCCGTATGCCGACGCGGCGAGAAACGCCGCATCGCGTTCGAGCACGCCTGCCGTCGCGTCGAGGCTCCGTGTGATGGCGTGGCGCATGCCCTCAAGCCCAAGCTTCTGGCGGGCCAGCGCATGACGGATCGCCTGGTTGTAGGACAGGGCGTGGCCGAACTGGCGCCGGGTCGAGGCGTGCTCCTGTGCAAGCGACAGGCAGGCCTCGGCGGATCCGAAGATCGCGGCAGCGCGCAGCACATTGGCGTCCGAGCGCAGGCGGGCCCACACATCGTCGAAGATGCTATCGTCGGGAATGGCCGCGTTTACCAGTCGTATCCCGTGTTCCGGCAAAGTCAGATCGAGGCCTGCGCTCTCCTCCGCGACAACCCCCTTGGCGTCGGTCGGAATCAATGCCGCCGCTTCCGCGCCGACGCGGACCAGCGCGTAGTCGACTTCGGCGGCGCAAGGCGCCCGGGCGACACAGCCGTTCAGCACGACGGAGTTTCCCTCCCGCTCCGCGACAACACTGCCCTGCCAGGCAATCGTTGCCAGCACTTCGCCCCGGACGATCGCTTCGGCCATCCGCGGCAGCGACTGCCGCAGCAGATCGCCCAGCAAAATCGTCTCCAGCAGCGGGAAGCGCAACAATCCCGCATTTGCGGCGGCGACCACCGGCGTGGCGAACGCCAACGGCAAATCCAGTCCGCCGACGTCTTCGTGCGCGATGACGCCGAGCAATCCGTCATTGGCAAGGAGGCTCGCCTGCTCCTGCAATCCCAAGTCGGAGCAAGCCGCAACGGCGCGCTCCGAGGTCGCAGCGAAATCGGCCGGCCGCAATCCTTTGCTGGTCAGCGCCATCACTTTCCTTTCGAGAGTTGCAGAATTCGATCGGCGATGATGCCGAGCTGGATCTCGGTGGTGCCGGCATAGATCGTCTCGGCGCGCGCCTGTAAGTAGATCGCTTCAAAACGCCGCTTCGCGACCTTTACCGCCGGGAGCAGCGGCAGCGAGGCCTGAGCGAGCAATTCCAGCGCCAACGCCGCAAAGCGCTGATGCGCCTCGCTCCAGTGCAATTTTGCGAGGCTGCCGCGGGCGCCGATCCGATCGCCGCTCACCAGCGCATCGACGACGGTTTCCACGTGCGCCTTCAGCACCTCGATATCAACGACGACTTCGCCGAGCTTCGCCGCGTAACGGGCTTCGGTCACAGACTGCGCCAGCACCGGATCGGTCTTGCAGGCCGAGATCAGGTGCCGCAGTTCGTTCTCGAAACGCCAGGCGCGATACATGCGGTTGGTCGCCCGCTCGATCTCCAGCACGCGGATGGCGGCCGCCCAGCCTTCGTCGGGTGCCCCCAGCGCATCGGACTGCAGCACCTCGACTTCGTCGAAGAACACCTCACAAAAACTCTCGCGCCCATCGATCGATTTGATGGTGCGCACCCGTACGCCTTCGGCATCCAGCCGCACGGCGAACATGGCAAGGCCACGATGCCGGTCCTCCAATGGGCCGGTGCGCGCGAGGACGAGGCAGCGTTGGGAGCGGTACGCACCGCTGGTCCAGATCTTCTGACCGTTGATCCGCCAGATATCGCCGGTGCGCGTGGCGCGCGTACGAAGGCTCGCCAGATCAGAGCCGGCTTCAGGTTCGGAAAAGCCCTGGCACCAGATGTCGCGCATCTCCAATATCGCCGGCAGGAAACCCCGCTTCTGCTCCTCGGAGCCGACCGCGAGGATGATGGGACCGGCAAGTTCCTTGCCGATGGAGTTGACGCTTTCCGGCATCGCGAGCGCGCCGATTTCCTGATTGGCAATCAGGTGCTCGCGCAAGCTTCGGCCGTGGCCGCCATAGGCTCGCGACCATGTGACGCCCGTCAGCCCCGCGCGATACATCGCGGCCTCCCAGGCGATCGACTGTTGCAGCGTCGGCGGCGAGAACGCGGCGCTGTCACTGCGAAAGTCCGCAGGCAGGTTGGCGCGAAGCCAGCGACGCATCGCCTCCCGATAGGCATCACCGGATAAATTTTTCGCGGTGACGGCTTCAGGCGGCGCTGTTTCTATCACTGTCATCGTCCAATTTCCTGCTTTCGCTGCATCACTGCGACTTGAGAAGGTCGCACGCACTCTCCGATACCGGTCGCCAGGCGTCTTCGGCGGCGATCGTCCCCGTGATCTCGTAATAATCGTTGGCGTATTTCGACTCGTCCGGCGTCTTGATGCGTGCCACGTAGAGCGGGCGCATCACCTGCCCGTCGGCGCGGATGCTCACATTCTTCATCTCGAAATCGTTGATCGGCGTGCTCTTCATCCGGCGCATCACCGCGTCGCCCTCGTCGCTATCTGCCGCGGCGACGGCCTTGAGGTAGTGCGTGACGGCGCTATAGGTGGCCGACTTGGCTTCGTTCAGAATCTGGCCGTTGGCCGCTTCGGAAAACCGCTTGGCGAAGGCCCGGCTCTCCGGCGTCATGTCCCAGTAGAACGGCGTGGTCAGGCGCATGTTCTGCAGGTCCTTGAGACCAATTCCATGCGTCTGGCTGATCATCAGCCCCAGAGGCACGAGCAGTTGCTTCTGCGTCAGCCCGAACTCGCGGGCCTGCTTGATGGAATTGGCAAAGTCCGCGCCGGAGTTCGCCAGCGCAATCGCCTTCGCGCCGCTCGCCTGGGCGGTCAGCAGGAATGACGAGAGATCCGAGGAATTGAGCGGATGCAGCACGGAGCCTACGACGGTGCCGCCACCTGCCTTGATGAAGTTCGTGGTGTCGGCCTGCCACACCTTGCCGAAGGCGTAATCGACGGTGAGGAAGAACCAGCTATCCACGCCCTGCGCCAGCAGCGCCTTCACGGTCGCTTTCGGCTGCGCATAGGTGTCCACCATCCATTGCGTGGTCATCGGCGAACACTTGTCGTTGGTGAAAAACGATCCTGCCGTCCCGGCCAGAAGATACGGCTTCTTCCGGCTTTTCATGAGATCCTGCACGGCGAGCGCGATCGAGGAGGCCGAGCAGCCGATGATGGCATCGACCCCTTCATTGTCGAGCCATCGCAGCGCGATGGCGACCCCGACGTCCGGCTTGTTCTGGTCGTCGGCTGTCACGAGCTCGATCTTCTTGCCGCTGACCGCGCCACCGAAATCGCTGACCGCGAGCCGGGCCGCGGCAACCGCACCCGGCCCGCAATTATCCGAATAGGGGCCGGACTGGTCGTTCATGATGCCTATCTTGACCACATCGCCCGAAATCCCCTGCGCCGATAGCGGCGCCGCGGTCAGCAATATGACCCCCAACATCGCGAGCATCCCGAGAGAACAGATAGCCGGCTTGTTCATGTGCATCCTCCCCTGTCCTTCCATCCCGATTTCACTGTTTTTATCGATTGATGTCAGTGCCGTTCCTGTCTCTCGCCGTCCGCACGCGGGATCAGGAGGGCGTCGAGCGCCACGGCGCCCTCGCCCTGCGCTTTCAGGAGCAGCGGATTGATGTCGATTTCGGAAACGGCTTCGGCATGGGCGGCTGCAAACCGCGACAATGCGGCAACCGCCCGCGCCGCCGCATCGAGATCGGCGCGCGGCCGACCCCGCGCACCGTTCAGCACCGCGAATGCCTTGAGCGACTTCAGCATCGTCAAGGCCTGCGCTTCGCTTACCGGCGCCATCTGCACTGCGGTGTCCTGCAGAATTTCCGCGAAGATGCCGCCGAGGCCGACCATCACCACCGGCCCGAAGATCGGATCGATCCGGCTGCCGAGAATGAGTTCAGCCACGCCCTTGGCCATCGGCGCCACGATCACGCCATCGATCACCGCCTGCGGCGCCTTGCGCGCGACGCGCTCGAGCATCTGCGCGAACGCCCGCCGCACCTCGGCTTCCGAGCCAAGGCCGAGAGCCACGCCGCCGACTTCCGTCTTGTGCCGCAGATCGCGCGAGGCGATCTTGAGCACAATTGGATATCCGATCTCGGCCGCCGCGCGCGCCGCCGCATCGGCATCCGGTGCCAACCGTTCGGCGAGCACGGGAACGCCGGCGTCCGCCAGCACACCCTTGGCCCCGAGTTCATGGCGGAATGCGTCAGGCGAAAGCGGCGATGCGCGTTCGATCGCGAGCGGGCTTTCGTTCTTGCGTTTCGCCGCGGCCTGCAGCCTCGCCAGCGCGGCGACCGTTGCGCAACAGCCGTCGAAACTCGAGACGGTCGGATAACCCAACGCGTGCAGTTCCGCGAGCGCATCTCCCGGCCCGTCGACGCACAGGATCACGGGCCGATCCGGATATTCCTTGCGGATAAAGCGCAAGGCTTCCATGTAGACCGAGCGCAACCGCGGCATGTACAGCGAGAATGGCAGCGGCACCACCACCGCATCACAACGATCGTCGGCCACGACCGCCGACAGAATCTTCTGCAACAGATCCGGACGGCTCGACATTTGCGCCGTGGCGTCGACCGGATTGCGCGCGGAGGCAAACGGCACCAGTTCCAAAATGGTTCGCTGCGTCGCTTCGCTCAGCTCGGGCAGCGAGAGGCCCACCGCCTGCGCCGCATCCGCCAACAACACGCCAAATCCGCCGGAAGCCGCCAACAGCGCGACCCGCGATCCCTTCGGCAAACGATCCGGCAACAGGATCGATGCGGCCTGGCCGAGGTCGATCAATTCCTCGATGCTGTGCACCCGCACCGCGCCGCAGCGCGCGAACATCGCGTCGAACACGGCATCCGATCCGGCAAGCGCCCCGGTGTGGGAGGCAGCCGCAGCCTGCCCGGCCTCGGAGGTGCCGATCTTCAGCGCGATGACGGGCTTTCCCGCATCGCGTGCTTCTTCCAGCGCGGAAATCAGACGGCCGGCATCCCGGCAGGTTTCCAGCGCGCACAGGATCACACGGGTGGCGGGATCCCGCGCGAACCAGGCGATGCCATCGGCGATATCGATATCGCACTCGTTGCCGGTGGTGATGAAGCTGCTGACGCCGATGCCGCGCTGGCTGGCGAGCCGCATCGTGAAGCTGCCGAGATTACCGCTTTGCGAGACGATGCCGAGCGAGCCGGCCGCCGGCAGGCTGTGTTCGAGCACGATCGAGAAGGTGGCGATGGATTTGTCGGCGATACTCACCGCACCGAGGCAATTCGGGCCCAGCGCGCGCATCCCGCTCCGCTGCCCAGCCGCCCGCAGCCGCTCCTGCATGGCACGGCCCTTTTCGCCGAGTTCGGCAAAGCCGGAAGAGAACACGACGACGCTGCGCACGCCGCGGGCCGCGCATTGCTCCACGGCCTCCGGCGCTTTTTCGGCTTCGACCGCGACGATGGCCAGATCCGGCGCTTCCGGCAACGCCGCCACCGATGGGTAGGCCTGGAGACCCTGCACCATCGCGGCCTTCGGGTTGACCGGATAGATCTGGCCGGCATAGCCGTAGCGGCGCAGCAGCTCCACCGGCCGGCCACCGATCTTGGTCGGATCCTGGGACGCGCCGATGATCGCGATCGAGCGCGGCCGCATCAGTGCGTCGAGACCTTCTCCCGGCCGCATCATTTAGCGCCCCTTGAACACCGGCGCCCGCTTCTCCAGGAACGCCTGCCGCGCTTCCTTCGCGTCATCGGTCTTCGACAGTGCCATGGTGATGTTCTGCTCGACGCGATAGGCGTCGCGCGGCGGCATCAGCTCCACCATGTTGGCCGCCTGCTTGGCATATTCCATCGCGATCGGAGACTTCGCGGCGATTTCCTTTGCGATCTTCATCGCTTCCGGAATGAGATTTTCGCTGCTGATGCAGGCCTCGATGATTCCCAGCCGATACAGTTCGGCCGCGGGCACCCGGTAGCCCGTAAAGAACATGCGGCGCATCAGCGAACGCCCGAACAGCGTGTTCAGCATGGCCGCGCCGCCTGCCAGCCCGACATTGATCTCGGGCATGCCGAACACGGCCTCTTCGGAGGCGTAGAAGATATCGCACGACGCCATCAGGCCGACGCCGGCTCCGAGGGCGGCGCCGTTAATCGCGGCAATCACCGGCTTGCCGCACTCGCGGATGCAGTTGCCGGTCTCGCGGGTGATCCTGTTATGGCTGTGAAAGGCGCCGAGCTGCGTTGCATCCGGACGGTCCTTCAGGTCCGCGCCGCTGCAAAACACCTTTCCGGCTCCGGTGAGAATCGCAACCCTGACGTCGCTGCGCTCGGAAATCTCGTCGAACACACTGACGATGCGCTCGCGCATCGCCCGGTTGAGGGCATTCACCGGAGGGCGGTTGAGCGTCACCAGCGCGACGTAGTCCGATACTTCGAGGCTGACGATATCGGCGGACATTGGCTTCCTCCTGGCTTTCTGATTGCTCCTGACCGATCGGTCAGCTTGGGTCGCTACTACCACCAAGATTTTCGCCTTGCAAGCCCAGACAACAGATCAGTTGACTGACCGATCGGTCAGGATCTAAGGTTTGCGCAATCACAAAAGTGGATTTTGGGAGGAACCCGCCATGACAGATATCAGTCGCCGTCAGGCCGCAACGCTGATCGCCGGCGCAATCGCCGCACCCTTTGCCGCCCCTTCGATCGTGAAAGCGCGTTCGTCGCAGACCATCTTCATCATCGTGCCCTACGCCAGCGGCGGCTCGATCGACAGCCTGATGCGGTCGATCGCAAAGGCCATGTCCGAAGCGCTCGACCAACCGGTGCTGGTCGACAACAAGCCGGGCGCCAACGGCATCGTCGGCTCGCAATATGTGGCGCGCGCGCCGAAGGACGGATCGGTCCTGCTGGCTGGAGGCACCGGGCCGATTTCATTGAACGTGCTGTTGCGCAAGGCGCTGCCTTACAAGCTGGAGGACTTCGCGTCGGTCGCGATGCTCTGCAACGGACCGCTCTCGCTGACGGTGAATTCGAAGATGCCGGCCACCGACATCAAGAGCTTCGTTGCCTACGCAAAAGCCCGCGACAAGCCGCTGTTCTACGCGACCCTCGGCCCCGGCAGCGTCACGCACCTGTTCGGAATCATGATGGGCAAGTCGATGGGCTTTGCCGTAACCGACGTCGCCTATCGCAACAATCCGTTGTCGGTGATGGAATTGCTGTCCGGAGAGTGCGATCTCAATTTCGCAACGCCGGCCGCGGTGGTCGAGCATGTCAGGGCCGACAAACTGCGCATCCTTGCCGTCTCCTCCGACAAGCGCATGCCGACCCTGCCCGACACACCGACATTCGCAGAATCAGGATTTCCGGAGCTGACGGCCTCGTTCTGGACGGCGCTGCACGCTCCGGCAGGCACCCCGCCCGATATCATTGCGAGGCTGAATGCGGCCGCCAACACGGCGATGCAGAAGCCGGAGATCGCAAAGCAGCTCGAAATCGACGGCCTGCAGGTCGATACCGGCAAGCCCGAACGGCTCGACGCCCAGCTCGCCAAGGATGCGGCGCTGTGGGGGCCGGTGATCAAGGCCCAAAATATCGTGCTGGAGTGAGGATTGTCGCCCGACCCGGCGCACCCCGGCCCGATCCACGTCGACTAGCGTGATTTTCGCCGGGCCGGCTTGGGGCGGTCGGCCATCGGCAGATCCGCGAGTTCTCCGCTCCGCAGGCCATTGAACAACATGTTGAAGTAGATATCGGCAATCTGCTCGGGGGTGGCCGATTTGTTGGGATTGTACCAGCGATGCATCCAGTTGAGCGACGACAGGATCAGGCGCCCCGCCATCGGGACATCGACGTTTCGAATCTCGCCGGCATCGATGGCTTCCTGGATCAGGCCGCGCAGAAAGTTTTCGAACCGGTCGCGCCGCGTCAGCCTCTCCTTCTGCCGCAGGCGGTCAGGGTCGTTCCAGAACGCGGTCGTCGAGGCGATCCATGCCCACCGATAGCGGCGGAAGTATTCCGCCGTTGCAACCATGAACGCGCGGATCTTCTGCGACGGCGGCCCGTCAGGGATGCGGTCGCGCACGAACAGATACAGTTCGAGCGTGGAGCCGACGGCGACGCGTGCGTAGATTTCGTCCTTGTTGGAGAAATGATGGTACAGCAGCGATTTGGAAATGTCGCAGGCGACCGCGATGTCGCGCATCGACGTTCCCTCATATCCCTTGCTGGCGAAGAGTCGCCCGGCTTCAGCGAGGATCTGCAGGACCCGGTCCGAAGCCTCGGCCTGGTTTGCGACGCCGCCCTTTGTGGTCGATAATTCAGCCATCACACCTGCAATCCGGCCCGGCCTCAATATTGAAGCAACTACGGGCCATCACCTGCGAACGAACGTAGTTATTTACCGACCGATCGGTCAAGCCCGCCCTCTATTGAACCCCAGACGAGCATCTCCATGACTGCAGCTCCCGTGATCACTCGCATCGGCACCACAAAAGACCAGCTCGGCGAGAGCCCGGTCTGGGATGTTCGCACACAGTCGCTCTACTGGATCGATGCCATGGCGGGACTGATTCGCAGACTGACCCCTGCGACGAAAGCGGTTGAGGAATTCCAGGTTCCCCCTCCCCTCGGCTCGATGGCCTTGCGGAGCGACGATGGCGCCATCCTGGCGCTACGCCATGGCTTTGCCCGTTACGATTTCGCCAGCCGCACATTGACGCGGAGCGCATCGATCGGACTTGATCATCCGATGCTCCGGTTGAATGACGGCAAGGCGGATCCCCATGGACGATTCCTTGCCGGCACCCTGCACGGCGGCAGGGCGCCGGACGAACGGCCGCTCGGCGGCCTCTACCGTCTCGACGCCACTGGCGCCCTGGAACAGCTTGAGACCGATCTCGGCGTGAGCAACGGGCTGTGCTTCAGTCCCGACGGCCGGACGTTCTACCTGGCGGACTCCGCGAAACGATTGATGTGGGCCTACGACTATGGCCGCGACGGCCCGCTCATGAACAAGCGCGTCTTCGTCGACACGGATAGCCTGAACTCGGGTCTCGATGGCGCAACCGTCGATTCGGAAGGCTATCTGTGGTCGGTACTGGTGCGCATTGGCGCCATCGCGCGGTTCGCGCCCGATGGCCGAATCGTGCGCACGATCGAGATGGCGATCCGCCACCCGACCAGCGTCAGTTTCGGCGGCCCCGATCTCGACGTTCTCTTTGTCACCTCGATTTCACGCAGCACCAATTTGTCGGACGATCATCCGGACGCCGGAGGCCTGTTCGCGATCGAGGGTCTCGGTGTCAAGGGTCTGCCGGCCCACACCTTCATCGCCAGGTAAGTCAGCCCAAGCTATCTGCGATTCGATCCAGCTTTCTTGACCCGCAGCGGCACCTGCTCCGCCATGTAGTCGACAAAGACCCTGATCTTTTCCGGCAAATAGCTGCTCTCCAGGAACGTCGCATAGATGCCTTCGTCAAAGCTGGAATTGGTCACCTGGAATCCGGGCATGAGACGAACCAGCTTTCCGGCCTTCAACTCGCCGGCCACCGTGTAGTCGTCGAGCAACGCGATGCCGTGCCCCTGCACGGCAAGGTCGCACAGGATGATGCCGTTGTTGCTGCCGAAGGTGGACGGCACGACGATCTCGCTGAGCTTGCCCTTGCGCATGAACTTCCAGACGACATCGTCTGGGCCCATCCAGTAAGTCAGGCAGTTATGCGCGGTCAGATCGCCCGGCTGGCGCAATTTCGGCATTCGCGCGACGTAGTCCGGAGCGGCCACCAGAATCCGTTCGCTCCGCAGCAATCGCCGCTGCATCAGGCCCGGGTCCTTCGGCGCAGCGATCTGAAAATCGACGTCGAATTCCTCCTCCCGGAGCTGCGCCCGACGCTCGCTCAAACGCAGTTCGACCTTCAGTTCCGGATAGAGCTTCTGGAATTCGGGCATCAGCGGCGACAGCACCTTGATGCCGAACATCGTTCGCGAATGGATCCGCAGCGTGCCCCGCGGCGCGCTCTGCAGCGCAAGGGCCGCGGCCTCCGCATCCTCGATGCCGTGCAACACCTGCTCGGTCCGCTGGAAAAAGATCTTGCCGGCCTCGGTCAATCCGAGATGACG
>Ga0105237_10003386_pt1 | contig 18966 bp, 16 predicted proteins | sample KBSC24metaG_FD_81520 | JGI IMG/M metagenome (GOLD analysis project Ga0105237, IMG submission 81520) | Corn rhizosphere microbial communities from Kellogg Biological Station, Michigan, USA - KBS C2-4 metaG | ecosystem: Host-associated > Plants > Roots > Rhizosphere > Soil | place: Michigan, USA... | reverse complement strand
TTAGTTGTTTTGCCCTCACTGGGGGCTGTTTAAAACGGAGCAAGGAGAAAAATTATTTTTGCATGTGCTAAGTTATTTAGTAAATTTATGCTAATTTCCTGATCAATTAAATTTTTTTTATGGATACCGGGTTAGTAAAACAATCATCCTTTTTTGTGCCGGACCGAATGATTTCCATCTCCGGGGACAGAAGCGAAGCCGGGCGGCGGATGGAATACCTATTGGTCATTTATCCCTACGGCGAGCTTTTCGAAAAACTGGTGGAGGAGCAGCAGCGGTTTCTCAACGACTATGGATTGGTAATGAAGGGGCGTAACAGGCCGCATATTACGGTAGCGGCTTTTCAGGCGGGGGAGCAGATGGAGGACACCCTGATACGCTGGATACACCGGATATGCCGCCGGAATGAGTGTTTTGAGATAACATTGAACAATTACAGCGGCATCCCTCCTCACACCATCTATCTGCGGGTACAGGATCCGCAGCCTTTTCGTCAGTTGATGCAGCAGATGAGGGCTATCGATGACTTTATCCGCAGTTCGGGCTGTCCTCCTGTCAACCTGATCAGCCGTCCTTATCTGAGCATTGCGGGTGGATTGACGGAACAGATCTATAATAGGGCTATGGCAGACTATTCTCAAAGGACCTTTCATGAGTCGTTCCGGGTGGAAGAGCTGGTACTGTTGAAAAGGGAACATTCTTTCGATGCGTGCAGGACGGTGAATGTGTTCCGGCTGCCTGTGAATGATCTGATGACCGGATCGGGGCAGGGTCCGAATGTTGAAAATCCGGCCTGATGCTGACACTCTTTAAATTTGAGACCATGCAAAAAGCAACCAAACCTGTAGCAGCCGTACTTAACGAGAGTTATAAGAAGCAGCTCGCTACCAATGAATACCTTCTTATCCTTCATCCGCATGAAGAATTGCGCAACAGGATACAGCTGGTGAAAAAGGATTTTGCGGAAACCTATCAGGCTCCGGGCGCTGTCGGTGGCAAGCCCCAGGTGACGCTTGTCCGGTTTACGCAGCTGGCGTTGATGGAAGAGCGGATCGTCCAGCGTCTCCGTACCATCGCCATGGGCTTTTGTCCTTTTAAAGTGGAGCTAAAGGATTTCGGGAGCTTCCCAACGCATACTATTTTTATCAATGTCCTAAGCAAGCTGCCTATCCGCAAACTGGTGACGGAAATAAAGGATGTACAGCGATTGATGAAGCTGGACAAGGAACATAAGCCTCACTTTATCGACGACCCCTATATCACGATTGCGCGTAAGCTGCTGCCCTTCCAATATGAGAAGGGGTGGCTGGAGTACAGTCGGAAAAGCTTCACCGGCAGATTTATTGCCGACGGTATGCTCTTGCTCAAGCGCCGGGAAGGAAGCTACAACGATGGCCCGTCGTCAGGCGGGTGGGAAGCCAGGGGCGCCGGCGCCTGGCAGATCGTCGAGCGGATGTCCTTCCAGAATCTGCCTGTAGCCACCCGGCAGGGAGAGCTATTCATGTAGAAATATTCTACTGGACTTTGGGTCAAGGGACCGGAGGGCCGTTGTAATTGTTTATCCTGAAATTGTCATTTATGAATGAAGAAATCAGGGAAGGGGAAAATACTGCCCTATCCCGTCATAAGATAATCCGCGACAGCATTAAGGAAAAAAAGAAAGAACCGGAAGAGACCGATGCGGACGAATATAAAAAAGGGAGAGGCGCCCAGTTCAATCCCAAAAACAGGTTCCTGAAAAATCAGCGGGTGAAAGAGCATATCGAGGCCATCGATGAATGGATCGAGCCCAATCCTGAGACCATCTATCTGGAAGAGCATGCCAAGAGCATCGTCAATAAAGTGGACAGTCCTGATGTAGGCATGTGGTACAGCATGAATCCTTATCAGGGTTGTGAGCACGGTTGTACCTATTGCTATGCCCGTAACGTGCATGAATACTGGGGATATAGCGCAGGACTGGATTTCGAGCAAAAGATCATCGTAAAGAAGAATGCTCCCGACCTGTTGCGCAAATTCCTGATGAATCCGAAATGGGAATGCCTGCCTATCTCGCTGAGTGGTAATACGGACTGCTATCAGCCGGCGGAAAAGAAATTTGGCATCACCCGCAAGCTGCTGGAGGTGTGTAATGAGTTCAGCCAGCCCGTGGGGATGATCACCAAGAATGCCGGTATCCTTCGGGATAAGGATATACTGGCGGATATGGCGAGGCGAAGGCTGGTGTCAATTCTCGTATCCATTACTTCTTTTGATGAGGATCTGCGGAGGGTGATGGAGCCCAGGACTACTACCGCCAAGCAGCGTCTTCGTACGATACGGGAGCTGAGCGACGCGGGGGTTCGGATGGGGGTCATGCTGGGTCCGATGATACCGGGGCTTAATGAACACGAGATGCAACGGATCATGCAGGCGGCTGCGGAGAATGGCGCTACTTTTTCTGCGTATACCTTTATCCGTCTGAATGGGGCGATCAAACTCATCTTTCATGACTGGCTTTATAAAAATTTCCCTGACAGGGCTGATAAGGTGTGGCACCTGATAGAAGCCAGTCACGACGGCAAGGTCAATGACAGCCGATGGGGAGTGCGGATGAGGGGGGAAGGGAATTATGCGGAGCTGGTGTCGCAGCAATATAAACGCTATACGCAGAAGTATGGATTGAATGCGGAGAGATGGGAGTTGGATTGTACACAGTTCAGGCGGCCAGGGGAGCAGATGAGGTTGTTTTGAGGGAGGAAAATGTTTGGAGGTAAATTGGGATGTGTTTTCGATACGGAACTTATAAGTGGCGCATAAGTTCGACTGGGTATTAAAGGATTCATTGCCAAAATAGGCATCGATCCTACCTCTCCACCCTTCCCGGGGTCACGCCAAACTTCTCTTTGAACGCACGTGTAAAATGCGGAACAGAGCTATATCCCAACTGGTCGGCAACATCCTTGATAGATGCGCCCGATAAAAGACTGGTCTTCGCTTCATTGAGCCGGAAGGTATTCAAATAACCAAAGACGGAAGTATCGAAGACCTCTTTAAATCCTTTCTTCAGCTTGAACTCATTGAGCCCTGCCACTCTTGCCAGCTCTGTGAGTGAAGGAGGGCAGGTGGCATGATCCACCAGATAGTCCCTGGCGAAATAAATGCGCTCTTTATCCTGCGAGGTTTTGCAGGCTCGTGCTCCGTGATCTGGGGCATGCTCATGGGCCTGCGCCTGCAGGGTCAGCAGCTCGATGCACTTAGATTGCAGGAACAGTCCTCTTAAACCTCCCGTCATCTGTAAATGAATGATATCATGTATACATTGATGCATCGCGAAAGAAATAGGAAGATTTTGTGCGCTGACCTCCAGCTCCTTATCCACCTTCTCGGCAAAGTCCATCAACATCGGGCTGCTGTCCTGCGCAAGGGACAAAAAGAAACGCTTGGTGAGACGTACCTCGAAAAATTTATGGACAGCCCCTTCTTCATAATGACTGGAACCTATGAATTGCGGTGTATAATGAAGGTTATGCTCATTCCCTGAAAAGCGATATTCTTTCCCGCTGCTGAGGTTGTTCATGCATCCTTCACCTACCAGGGTAAAATGCATCTCGATATGTTCCGGCTCGGCGATAGAACTGAAGCGAACCGTTTGCGACTCCTTCATCAACATGCTTCCATATATAATATCTATATCCTTAGCAGAGAGCTGAGTAGCCTCCCCCGTCATAAAGGAGAGATCCAATTTCTTATGCACTTGCTGTATCTGCGGCCCGTGGTTTGGCATAAAAGAGACATCGGAAAAGTCTATGTCCGTCGTCTTTCCATGCTTGTCACAAAAAGTCACTTCCATAAAAATCCTTTTTCTGCAAAAAATGCTCCGGATAGTATAAAAGCCCGGAGAAAAGGCTGGCGTACCTTAGTAAAGATAATCTATCGTAATCATGTTTTTGACAGAAGGTAAGTATCACTTTTTTTTCGGAGATGAAACAAGCATTACTTTTTTTGATAATGCCCGGAAAAAAATTCGTCACCCCGAAAAAAGATACATCGGTGTGCTGGAGCTGGAAGAGTGTTATAAAGCGCTGCCCGAGCAACTGGAACTGCTGGTGGACGTAGTGCCTCAAAAAGGGGTATCCGCAGAACATGCCATCCAATTCCTTCATCGGCTGGAGCCCGAATTGTGGCAACTATGGAAAGAAGGCATTTTCCACCTGGCAGGACGATGGAATATAATCCTTCCCTTCCAAAAGGAGCTTACGAGAATGGGGGTACCGGACGAGCGGATCGTGGTGTATGCCCTATCCCCAGTCGAAAGTCCGGACCTGGCCATCAAGTTTCCATTTTGCGGGCTCTAAGGAAGTCAGCCAATCCAATGGCTCGCCGGGCGGCTGCGGACGGGCTGCCCGGGTAAAGGAATCCCGGATCATCTGCTTTTGTTCGGCGCCCAGGACCTCGGGCTGCGGAGAAATGAATAAAGGAGTTCCGCTGGCGGCCAGGAGCTGCATCCATTGTTTGTTCTTTTCCCAGGGCACATCCTTTGTCAGCCCCACGCAATCCCCGTCAGCGGCATAAAAATTATCGTGCTGTATCATCCGGAACCCTAACGTATTTACGCCCATCTTTTTTGTCCTCTCCCACTCCTTTCCACTTGTGTCGTCCCCGACACGGCTCAGCTCGAAGACGCCGGCGCCCAGATGACTGAATGTATTACACCCTATGAGATAAAGATCACTACCCGCCGCATCGCGGATGCCCTTGTACAAGGCCAGGGTTATTTCCGCCGTTGTCCGGGTCTTGTCTGCAAAATGCCAGCCGGGACTTGTAATGTCCGCCTTCATCTGGCTACCCCACTTACCCAATATATCATACGTAGTATAATCATGTTTCACCAGCTCATATCCCCATTGCCTGTACAATCGGATATTATGCCGGACCCGCTCGACATTCTCCTCTATGGATGGATCCAGAATAGGATATTTGCGATGGTCCCTCCCCGGTATGGGAGGGAGCAACAGCGAAACGGGATCATCGTGTTTTGCACACAAGGGTCGCGTCCATATACCGGCACGCATACCCAGCTTGCGCACGCTGTCTGCTACCTTATCCATTCCCTCCTTGAACTTATCGTTGGGCTGAGAGAAGTCATCCATCCAGCCCCCGTCACCAGGATGGTAGGGACTGTACTTTGCCCATCCGGCATCGATGACGCTAAAAGGCCGGTTGTTCGTATCCGTCGCCAGCTCCGCCATGATGCCCGTCAGCTTTACTATCAGCGCAGGATCATTATTGCCATATGCATAATACCAGTCGTTGACACCATATACGGGCTGCCTGCTCAGCCGCGGCTTTTCACAGAGCATATGACAGAAGCGCCTCCCAGTGGCAAATACATTCTCCTCACCCTTACTGCGGGTGACGACGATGTCGGCCGCATGCAGGGTACGATCCCCCAGCAGCACGCCCGCACCGCCGTTACGGGTATCCATGGTCAGCCGCAGCCGATCCCGCCCGGCCTGCCAGCTTGCAATAACAGGGCACCCTGTTTTGACTCCCATACAGGTCGTGGTCTTCCCGTCATGGGCTATAAAATACCAGGGCAATTTTCTGTCAGCGTCCAATGGCTGGAACTGCAGATCACCGTAGGTCCTTTCCCAGTGATCACCCAATATGCCGACAGTGCTTTGTAAGGGGTAGGCCCATTCCAGGCGAATGAATTGAAGCGGCGCCGCAGGACATTGTACGGCGATGTGCATCCCGGAGGGGGAACTGGTTGCGGTGACCGTGATATCCTTATAAGTATAAGTGCCATGGCCCGTTAATGTAAAAACGTCCTTGTCCAAAATGACCTCTACTTTGGAGGGCATCATGAGCTCCTCCCAAGTGGCGCCGTAGAGCGCCGACCATCGGGAGGTTACCAGCGCACCCAACGAAGCTCCGGACATCCGGATGAATTGCTTTCTGTTCATAACCGAAAATAATAAACAATTGTAATTATGTTATCTTGCTAAAAGCTAAATATTACCTCATGCGCTACCGGCGAATGCCTATCGAGATAGAGTCTCCCGAACAGTTGGGATACAGCAGTATCCGTAATAACCTGTCAGAAAGCTCCTATACAGACGCACTATTCCAGGACATAGAAATGCCGGCCTCTGTACTAAAAGACCTCGTACTTTGTTATGGTTCGCATATGGGCCACGAAGGATTGCGGGACCTGATCGTGAAGGATAGTCCCGTCCTTAAGGCAGATGATGTTCTGCTCACCATCGGCGCCGCCGCCGCCCTTTTTATCATCGCCACTTCCCTGCTGGAGCCTGGCGACGAGCTGGTGGTCGTACATCCGAACTATGCCACCAACCTGGAGACACCCAGGGCCATTGGCGCTGACATACGCAGCATCGACCTCCGCTTTGAAGAAGACTTTGCACTGGACCTGCAACGGGTGAAAAAGGCCGTGACAGCCCGAACGAAATATATCTCCGTCACCTACCCGCATAATCCAACAGGCGTCTGTCTTCGCCCCGGGGACATGCAACAATTGGCGGACATCGCACGCGAGCACCATATTCCGCTCCTGGTAGATGAGACCTATCGGGATATGACATTCGGTGAACTGCCGCCCCTCGCGTCGGAATATGGGGATCATGTCATCAGCGTTTCCTCTCTTTCCAAAACCTACGGTCTGCCGGGTTTGCGTATGGGCTGGATCGTCTGCCGCGACAGACAGCTGATGGAGACATTTTTGGCAGCCAAGGAGCAGATTCATATCTGCGGTTCCCCGCTGGATGAAGAGCTTGCGTATCGCTATGTGCAGCATAAAGAAAAACATTACCTGCGTATCGTAGGTGATATACGAGCTAAGTTCTCTATTGTAAAGAACTGGATGCAGCAGCAGGAAGATCTGGAATGGGTGGAACCGGACGGCGGGTGTGTATGCTTCCCGCGTGTGAAGCATCCGGGGAAGATAGAAATAGACCTGTTTTATAAACTGTTGCTTGAAAAGTACGGTACCTATGTGGGGGCCGGTCATTGGTTTGATATGCCAAGGCACTATATGCGTATCGGGTTCGGCTGGCCGACGGTGGAGTCGCTGAAGGAGGGGCTGACAAATATTTCCGGCTGTTTGAAGGAATGTATCAGGCGCTAAGAAAAGCCTGCAGCCTTGCCTTTTCTTCCTCGATCAGTGCTTTTGCCGACGTCAGGTTTGCCGACAAGGTCTTGAAGTCTTCGTGGAGGGAGGGGAACACATCCCTTTCACAATTGCTCTCGAACTGCTGGCAATCAGACTGAAGGGTGGTCAAACCTACATATCCCAAAAGAGGTTTTATCCGGTGGACCGCGCTTCTCAGGGCGCGAATGTCTCCTGCCCGGTAGCATACGAGAACATCCTGCAACATGGGGCTATATTCCTTTAAGACATCCCCAAAGGTCTCATCGACCAGGATAGGGTCATTGTCGTACAATTCATTGATATATTGGCCGTTGAAAGGGTGGGAAAAGGTAAAATGACTATAGTTGGCTCCGCTGTTCATAGTTGACTAAGGGTATTACCTAACGAAGAAATGTAATATTTTATTATTTAATCCGTTGTCTAAATGTAAATCCTTAAATCCTTTACAACACGAGCCAGGGGCCCGTGAAGGGTGATAAAAAAACCGCCTTGAGCAATTACTTACTTCTGACCGTAAAATCCTTCTATGAGGACATCGTCTATTCCGGACTGGGTAGAGAGTCTTCTATTACCCGTCAGAAACAGACCATACGGTTCAATCAGTTTATCCTGCTGATCCTGGCTGCCAACTTCGTCTGCGTTATTTCCTACTTCATATACGGCCTGTATATAAGCGCACTGATCAATCTCAGCGCCGCCTATGTTTTTATAATGGCCTATCACCTCAACCGAAGAAAGCAATACCTGGTGGCCCGTCTGCTGTCCGTGGTGACCCTGAACGGGTATCTGGCCGTTATGAACTATATGGAGGGGCTAAAGGCGGGTGAATATTTCTACTATTGGCCATACTTTCTGGTGATCACCTTTATCGTCAGCTTCAAACGGAGCGTGCTCGAACTGGCCTTCGCCTATTTTGTCACCATGCTGTCCCTGTGGTTCTGTTATACCTGGTGTCCGCAGGAAAATCACTATCAGGTACATATCACCGGCATGGTCACCAAACTGCATGACAGCAACCTGGTGATCTCGATGGTCCTTACGGCCTTTTTCTCCTATGCCATCCTTCGGATCAATAGAAACAACGAGACGGCCATCCTAAAGGAAAAGCAATTTGTCGACACCATCTACAATACCTCCCTGGATGGAGTATTTATTTTGGACTCGGAAGCCCTCATCATTGCCGACTGCAACAGCCGTGCTATCGAGCTGCTGGAGATAGGCAACAAGAATGATATCGTAGGCGCATCCATGGAAAGTCTCTTTACCAGGGAGCACATAAAGCTGTTCAAGAACGTGCGGCAGAACCCCGACGGTGACAATAAGGGGTGGCAGGGTGAATTGTCCTTTACTTCCAGAAAGGATAATACCGTCTTTGCCTATGTGAATATAGTACCCTTTATAGACGATACGAACCATTTTTGGAAGATCAGTATCCTGGACCTTTCGGAGATAAAGATGACGAAGTTCGAGCTTATGAAGGCCAAGCAGAAGGCCGAGGTCGCCTCATTGGCAAAGACCCGCTTCCTCTCCAATATGAGCCATGAGCTTCGAACGCCACTAAATGGCATCATCGGCACGTCCAACCTGCTCTTACAGGAAGATTATCTGCCAGACCAGAAATCGCACCTGGATGTGCTGAAGCTGTCTTCGGAACATATGATGGTGCTCATCAATGAGATACTCGACTTCAACAAGATAGAATCCGGCAAGGTGGAGCTGGAGGCTGTGCCCGTCAATATCCGAAGTCTGATGAAGAAGGTGGAAGCGCAGTTCTCCATGCAGGTGCAGGAAAAGGGGTTGAGCTTTCTTATCGATGTGGATGAAAAGCTCGAAGCAGAGTTCCTTACGGATGAGACGAGGCTGAACCAGGTGCTCAGCAACCTCCTGTCGAATGCGATAAAGTTCACACACAAAGGATTTATAACACTGGGCGCCAGAAAGATATCTTCTTCCAGCAAGCGGTCGACCTTACAGTTCATGGTAAAGGACACCGGTATCGGCATCCCTGCCCACAAACAGCAGGAGATATTCGAAAGCTTTACCCAGGCCGATACGGACACTACGCGGAAGTATGGAGGTACGGGTCTTGGCCTGGCCATTACCAAAAAGCTGGTTAGCCTCTTTGCGGGCGAGCTGATGCTGGACAGCAGGGAAGGATTGGGAAGTACATTTTATTTTTCCGTCGAGCTGGAGATCAATGAAAATGCCCGACCCTACATCAATGATGAAAAGGTAAAAAAGCTGCCGTCCTTTGGCAAGATCAAGGTCCTGATGGCGGAAGACAACGCCGTCAACATGTCGGTGGCCAAGAGATTGCTGAACAAATGGGGTATCGAGGTGCATGAGGCCGTCAATGGCAGGGAGGCGGTGGAGAAATTCAGAAAGGGGGTGTATGAGCTGGTGCTTATCGACCTGGAAATGCCTGAGATGGATGGCGTTACCGCCTTGTCCGAAATAAGGAAGGTGGATCAGGATATTCCTGCTATTGCATTTACGGCGGCTGTATATGAAGACATGCGCGCCGACCTCATCGGAAAGGGATTTATGGAGGTGGTGCCCAAGCCATTCCGCCCGGAAGAGCTGCATAATAAGATCTCGCTCCTGTTGAAGAAAACGGCTTAGCAGGGACGGGTCTTCCATCAATGTTGAAAATAATTTTCCGAGATTTTTTTTGTAAAAGTTGGTTAAAAGAAAAAAACAATTTTTCTTTGTAGAGATAATCAAACGTTTAATGCCCATGCTTCAACACAAGAATACATACAAACAGGTGATTCGCTGGTCCGCGCCGGTGATTTACGCTGTATTCGAGGGGCATAAGATGCGTTCATGACAACTAATAAATGAGTTCAGCATATTAAAGCCCCGCAAGTTGCGGGGTTTTTTGTTAATGGGCTTCGACCAAAGGGTCGTGGGCCGGTTTTAAAAAGGAGGACAAGATGAAATTGAATTTTAGCTTAAAAGCAAGACGAACAGACGAACAGTATGCGCGTGTAAGGGTCTGGACAACAGACAAGCAATGGGAGCTGTATGAAGCGCTCCTGTCCGCGCATCTCTATGAATCCTTCTATCATCAGCCTGCCGAGCAGCTTGCCGTCATCCGGAAGCTGATCCGGGACAATGATCCCCTCTTTGTTGCCAGGCTGGCGGTATATTTCCGTGAGCAGCTGCAGCTTAGGACCCTGTCTTTTGTGCTGACGGCCGAGCTGGCCGAAGTCTGCAAGGACAAAGCCCTCATCGGCATGCTGGTTGGTCGTGTGATCCAACAGGCCAGTGAGATACCGGCCTGGCTGGACAGTTATGCGCAGACCCGGGGAAGCAGGACCGGGAAATTTTTACGTATGAACCCGATGGTGAGGAAGTATCTGGCTATCCATTTTAACGGTCTGGATGCTTACCGTTTTGTACGGTTGACGAAAGTACAGCAGGCGAGGCTGAGATATACGTTGTCGCTGGTGAAGCCCAAGGCAGCCAGCAAGGCGCAACAGGCTTTATTCCGTCGGATACTGCAGGACAAGCTGCCCGCCCGTAATGCATGGCAGTCGGAATATGAAGCGTTGCTGCAGCTGCATTTTGACAGCCGCGAGCTGAGACAGTCCGCGCTGAGAGAAAAATGGAAGGAAGGCATCTCAACGTTCAGGATGGGGTACAAGACCCTGGTGGAAAAGCTTCCTGAAGTCCTGGCGGCAGGCGTCAGCGGGAAGGTCCTGAAGCTGGCGGCAGAATATCTGGGTAATGCTGCTGCTGTAGCGGGCAGCCGGTTATCGCCACAGCAATTTCTTGAGGTATATAGAAGACTGCAAGGAATGGAAAAGGGAGGAGCAGCCCTTTTAGAGGAAGCGTTGGAACAGGCCATCCGGCACAGTGCAGATAATCTGGCCGGCCTGGATGAAAATGGCAGGGTGGTCATCGCCATGGATGTGAGCCCCAGCATGCGCTATCCCGTAAAGGAAGGCAGCCTTGTGGAGCGTTTTGACATCGCGCCCATGCTGGCGATGTTGATGGCAGGAAAGGGAATGTCCGTATCCACGGGCATCATCGGCAATACCTGGAAGCATACGATGCTGTCTGCCTATCGCCTGTTCGATCAGCTGGATCAGCTGCGAAAAAAAGAAGGCGAGGCGGGATATGCCATCAATGCCCACCTGGTGATCAGGGATCTGCTGCGCAAAGGTGAAGTGGTGGATAAGGTGATGATCTTTACAGATACCACGTTATGGAATCACCGGCAATTCAACCAGGGTATGGAGGCTGATCCGGGAAGGATATGGAGACAATACCGGCTGATAGCGCCCCAGGCGAAACTTTATCTTTTCGACCTGGCGGGATACGGTAAAAAGCCATTGGAATGCCTGGAAGATGGCGTGTACCTGATGGCGGGATGGAATGAGAGGGTGTTCGGCGTGTTAAAGGCGCTCGATAACAGGGCCGTCGGAATGGAGGCTTTGGAAGAGATCAGTCTCTGAGACCTCTTGTGAATGAACCGCCGGGGAACAGGGCGTTTTAAGGTGATGCCAGGCTATATTTCAGTTTATGCAGGGAGGTATCCCCCTGTATCAGTGTATTGAAATTTTTATACCGGGCGTTGTATGCGGGTCCTAATAACCAGGCGGGATCGGAAGCTCCCTTGTTCATCGGCTGGTACTGATAAAATTCCGCGCCTCCTAGCAGGGTCTTGTGAGAGCGCTGCAGCGTGGGGAGATCGCAGGCGCTGTGCATTTCGATGAGCGGGTAGCCGTTGACGACAGTGTAGTCGTTATAGGATCTGCCTGTGTTGTTGGCGTTGGAAAAATGGATTGTTTTCCCCGAGGGATCGACGGCTGTCACAAAAGTGCCGGATGGCAGCATCGGTATATCCAGTCTGTCGCCTACCACAGGGAACATACCCTGTACATTCGTCAAGGTATTGCTTCCGGCGGCTATGTCACCTGTAAAGGGAGAGTTTTGGTATACATAATAATCCATTACGAGGGACAGTTTCATCCCATCGCGGATGCCATAGGCGAGGTTGCGGAGATGAACGACATCATGATCGATGCTTTCGATATATCCTACCGGATAAGCATTGGCAATCTGTTTGGTGAACTGATCCTGGCAGGGCATACCTGGTGTCAGAATGAAGTCGCCTGGTCTGAGCAGGCTGGTCTCTGTACTGTTGTCAAGCTTGAACCAGGCGGTCCATTTTGAGATGTCGACATGGAGGGCGGGTGTTCCGGACAATTGAACGACCCTTTCGCAGGTGTTGTTGTAGGTGAACTTGTAGAGCAGATCGATCGAATACGGGTCACGGAACAGGTAGCTATTCCCGTAATACACCGGGTCGGGGCCTACGCCATTGGCCAGTAAGAATACCTTGCCGGCTGTGGTGATCATCGATGTGTTGCCGCTGCCCAGGACGCCACCTGAATAGTACATGACTACGTTGTTGAAATGAGGTGCGGCGCAATCCCCGCAATTGCCCATAGCGGCTGTCACCGGGGGTTCGTTCATGATACCGTTGTCGAAACGATCGTTGGTGTTTGAAAGGACGAGTCTCATTCCTTTGGCGCCTACATAGTGTCTCAGCATACAGCTGTGAAAGGATGCGGCGTTGCCGAGAAGGATAAAGTCAGGATACGGCAGACCCGGATTGTCCGTGGAGAAATTCAGCTGACAGTCTTCGAACGAGACGGTGGCAAGGCCGCTGACATAACCCACCTTGAACAGGCCTTCCGCATAGACATTCCGGAAGACCCCGTTGAACGAGGCTGCTGTGATAGCGCATAGCTGTTTGGTGTATCCTGCTATATTGACGCCGTCGACCATGGGAACTGCCGCGCCATCTCCGTGACGAATGCCATAGGTGATATTGTCGAACAGGGTATGTGTAGTCCCCCAGCATTTCAGCCTGTCCACATGACATTCTTTGGACTGCGCCTGTCCCATGGCATAGCCTACTTTATTATTGCTGATATCGCAGTCGATGACATTGATAAGATCCCCGTTCTGCTGATTGGAGGGCGTGATCATGACCCCTACGATGAAATTACTGATGGAGCATTCGTCTATCCGGACGTCGGTGGAACCGCTCCTGTTCAAACCGGCCGGGTAATAGGCGTGCAGGCCCGGGTAGAGGTCGGAATTGGAGGGGTATGCGGTGGAGTCCGAAAAGGGGTCGATGACGACACCTGCGTATGGGGACATCGTATTATTCCTTGCCGAGCCGTCATTCCATTCGGAGAAAGACAGGGTGTCCACCTGTATTTGATTCAATCTGTTTGGGAAGGTGAATTTTCCCCGGATGATCAGGTCTTTTATCAGCACGCCTTTGCCCAGCTGCACTCCGATGGCGAAGCTATTGTTAAAGGAGGGCGCGATGGAGGCACTGCCTAACGCGAGGTCCTTGGATCCTGCAGGGCCTTCGAGTGTTATACTCGTCTGTCCGTAGACCTTTCCTGTAAACCGGACCACTAACAGGGGGTGATCGATACGGTAGAGGCCCGGAGGGAAATAAAGTGTTCTTGGTGCATGATCGTGATTAAGGATATAGTCGATGCCTTTTTGAATGGCGGGGGCGTCATCCGAAGTCCCTTTACCTATGGCGCCAAACCATCGGACATTCAGCAATTTTCCTTCCACCACCCTTTTCAGGCGGATGCCGTTGGCCGTGACCAGGGTCATAGCGCTGTCATCCAGGCTGGTCTTGTCATACGGGTCGACGGTAAATACTCCCTGCTGATCGGATTCTGTGACATAGAGGAGTGTACCGGGCACGCCGGCCGGGGTGCTTTTCCGGATGCCGGACATTGTCTGGGCGGCCAGTGGGCCGGTGTAATAAAGAAAAATACCGAGTAAAGAGATGCGAAGTAGTTTCATAAGAATGACAGGATTTTATCATTTATGAGGCGGCTGCGGTCTGCAGGCGGCGGGCTTTTGTACGCTCCAGTCTTGCCTGGCGGAACCTGTCTATTTTTTGTGTGATCAGCATCGACACTGTATAAGCAGCGATCAGCGATGTGATGACGATGATCAGCTTATTCAGGTTTTCATGATGGCTTACTTTGGCCAGCGTCGCCATGAGCACATAGACCACCAGCTCGTGGCAAATGTAAAGCTCGTAGGAGAAATCGCCTATTTTCTTATCGAGCCTGTTCTTTTTGAATTTGCTGAAAATAAAGGGCAGGGAAAAAGTAAAGAAGCCGATGGACAATGCAAAGAGCGCCCAGTTACTGACCAGGTAGGAATAGAAAAAGAGTACGGCCAGGACAAAGCCATAGTAGATGTTGGAGCTCCGGCCGTCGAGCCGGGTCTGCAGGCGGACGAACAGCGGTGACTTATAGAATCGGTAGCTTACTATTCCCAGCAGGAAAAAGAGAAGTTCTGCGGGGAAGAAGCGATACGTCCAGGGGTCGAAATTGAGACCATTGGCGTACAATGCGATCTTTAGTCCTATGCCGAGGGCGATCAAGATCCCAAGGACCTTTGTGGACAGTTTGACCAGGAAGGGGGCTATCAGATAGAACATCAATTCCAGGCTGATACTCCAGGCCTGCGGGATGGCCAGCAGCCGGACGAGGACCACCGGAGAGTCGGCAAAGTTGGTGGCGAATGCTATGTGGTAATGTGCGTCTGTCTTTAGAAAGAATAAGATGTCCTGACCGAAGATGATAAGATTGGGGAGCATGAGAAAGCCCAGGGCGCCCGGGGACAGTTTTTCCTTGGCAGACAGTACTTTACCTACCATTCCGGCATCATAGCTGTGGGTTTTTAGGAAATAGACGAAGGAGCAGGCTATGGTTACCAGCAGCACGAAGAGGTAGGCTGGATAGATCTTCAGGAACCTATTGGTTATAAAAAGGCTGTAGGAATTGTATTTTTCTGTGAGGATCAATGCCATGTAGAAGCCGGAGATGATAAAAAAGAGCTCTACGGCTGTCGGGGGCGGGGCGAGCTGGAAACCAAAAATACCGCCCATATGACCCACCAGTACAGACAAAGCCAATAATATTCGAATTACTCCCATACGACATTGGTAATTAAGGTCCTACACTAAAAACAGTACAAGTATATATATTTAAATCCGCATTGGGCGGCAAACCATTGCTTTTTTCCTAACTTAGATATAAATCAGTTAGGTGCACATATGACTGCTTCCTCGTGGCCCGCTAAATTTTATCGTCTCCGACGATGGTTTTGGCTGTTGTTCCTGGTTACCATCGGCTATATGATCTGGCTAAGGAGTTACCTGTCGCCGCTGAGCTCAGGCGAGATCGTGCAGTTCGAAATCGCCAAAACTGTCGTAAAAGCCAATGCCATCATCCAAGACTGGAAGAGTTCGGGTAAGTATGAACTGGGCGTCAAAAGCACTTCACTGGCCTACCTGTTCATTGTCTTATATACCCTTGCCATTGGATTGGGCTGCCGGTTTCTTTCCGTGTGCACCGGGAATGAAATACTGATCAAAGGGGGACGGGGTTTTAGCTGGTTGATACTAATTGCCACAATTTGTGATATCTTTGAAAATATCGCCTTGTCCAAAACATTATCCGGTACCATCTTGCAAATGAATGTTTCGATCGCCTACAACCTGGCCCGTATTAAATTCTCCATTGTGATCGTATGCATTTTATTCATCGTTGCCTCGACCCTTTATTGGGTTATTGGCAGGTTTTCGAAGGACGGACGATGAATAACGCAATTTATCGAAGATAATTTTGTGTTGCATGTGAGTGTTTTTGAAAAAATATAGTGGTATGATCAAAAGTTATTTAGTAAACAATTTCCCTTCACTGGGCAGGTTCAAACGTCTGGGAAAGTCCTGGTTCCATAGTGTACAGCGGATCAAAAGCTCCTATTCCCAGCATGGGGAGGACGCTATTATCGCGGAGATACTCAGCCACTATGATCTGAAGAATTCCGTCTATATCGACATTGGGGCCAACCATCCGTCCGACATATCCAATTCTTATCTTTTATACAGGAAGGGGTACCGGGGTATCGTCATAGAGCCCAACCAGGAGCTGATCGGTCTTTTTAGAAAGTTCAGGCCCGGGGACATTGCCCTGCCCATCGGCTGTGGTAATACGAATACCGTCCTGCCTTTTCACATTTCCAAGACCCCGGTGCTCAGCTCTTTTATGGATACGCGGGAAAACAACGTATACAAGACGATGTATATACCTGTGATGCGGCTGGACGATGCCGTCCGGGATATAAAATTTGACTTTGTCAGCCTGCTGAGCATCGATGTGGAGGGGTTGAATTACGAGGTGATGGAAGGGGGGTGGGAAACCATCAACAAGTCGTTGTTGCTCTGTCTCGAATACGACACGGATGAAGACCGTCAGAAATTCAGTGATTTTCTGGGCAGGGATTTTGAATTATACCAGGACATAGGGTGTAACCTCATTTTTGTCAACAAGGTGTTGAGCCGGCGCCGCCGTGTGGTCCGCAGCCCTCAAAGCATGTTTGCAACCGCCTAGACCTTGATATATATCTTTTTTCTATCCAGGAGATAGCATAGCGCCCACAGCAGGAGGATGTTGAAAATGGCGTAGGCCAGGCTGCCGTTGAGGTTGCCGAAGGCGGGTGCGAACCAGTGGTCGTACATCCAGCCGCTGACCCCTTTGTAGATGACTTCGCCTTTCTCGTTGGCGCCGTCGGGTATTCGAATAAGTCCATAGATCCTGGGCAGTATCCCGCTGACCATGAAGATAAACAGGGCATTCTTTCCAAAGACGTCAAAAAACCTGCTCCATCCGCCCTTGTGTCCCTTCATTTCGATGACATACATCAGCACGCACAATACCAGTATGGCCACGCCTGTCGTATACACTACGAATGAGCTGGTCCAGATCTTTTTATTGATGGGAAAGATCATATCCCAGCAAAATCCTGTGAACACCAGGAGACATCCGACGACAAAGAGTCCGGTGATCATTTCAAAGGTCTTGCCCTTCGTGACAATATAGTTCCCTACGAGATAGCCGAAGATGACCTGTGCGATGGCTGTCAGTGTGCTGGCGAGCCCTTCCGGGTCGAAGGGGACGCCTTCTCCTTTGTACATATGCGCCACACCCAATATGGATCTGTCGATGGCGGTACCAAAATACCCCTGGAGGCTATAGGGATCGCCTGTCTGTCCGGCCAGGAAACACAAGGCCCAATACCCCAGCAGCAGCGTGGCGCCTGCGACAAAGGCGCCCTTTATCCTGCCATAGTAAATAATGAGGGAGGCGAATACATAGGCCATCGCGATGCGCTGTAATACTCCCAGGATGCGGATACCGGTGGCCGGGGCGCCATCCTGCACCGGGTCTGCCCAGACCTTGCCGACCAGGTGGCCGTGTGACCATTTTACAAAAGGGAACCAATTGAGGAACAGGCCGATAGCAAAAATCAGGAGGCCTCTTGTCAGGACTTTTTTTAGGAAGACGGTATCACCGGCCTGTTGCATGCGGGGCATGACGAAGGCGAGGGCATTTCCGACCGCAAAAAGGAAAAAAGGAAAGACCAGGTCAGTCGGGGTGCAACCATGCCAGGGGGCATGCTCCAATGGGGCATAAATATAGCTCCAGCTGCCCGGATTGTTCACCAAAATCATCAGAGCTACCGTGGCTCCGCGAAAAACATCAAGGGAGTAGAAACGTTGTTTCAACAGCGGGAGATTTGTGGGGGAAGTTAAGCAATTATGAATTCCCATCCCTGTCTTAATGGTCTGTTTTTCAAGTGGCAATTAAAGTTATTGATAATTAAAATCTCCTATATTTGCAGCCAGTGGATTAATGGTGGATTAATATGGCGAATCGGTAAAAAATTGTATAAACATCGACGCAATAAATCCGGGTCATTATCTGTTTTTGTGTCCTGAATCCCGGGAACCCTTTAAATTTTAAGAATCCTGTGAAGAATAAGTTGAGCGACCTATTAATATAAAACTATTATGGACAGGGTATAAGGAGTATTTCTCGTAAAGACTCGCTTGTACCCTTTTCTGTTTACGCAATCCCCAACCCTTTAGAATAAATAATAATTGATCATCAATCAGTTAAAAAAGCTACATGTGACTGAGGTGGCGAAGCTATGTCCGAAGGAGAAAAGAATTGGTATGTAGTGTATACTAAGCCCAGATGGGAGAAAAAAGTATATCAGCTTCTTGTAGAAAAGGGGATGGAAGCTTATTGTCCTTTGAACAGGGTAAGAAAGAAGTGGAGCGATCGGTATAAATGGGTGGAAGAGCCGTTGTTCAGGTCCTATGTATTTGTGAAGATCGGGGAGGAAGAAAAGACGGGTATCCGACTGATCAACGGGATCGTGAATTTCGTATACTGGCTGGGTAAGCCTGCCATTGTAAGGGATCATGAGATAGAGACGATCCGTAAGTTCATGAATGACTATGTGGAAGTTTGGGCGGAGCCGCTGGTGTTGCCGAAGGATGCCAGGGTCACGATACTGAAAGGGGCTTTTATGGATAAGGAGGGTATCGTGGTTATGGCGACGCGCAACAGGGTGAGAGTGCTTATCGAAAGTATAGGATATTCGCTGATAGCTGTTGTCGACCGGTCGAATGTATCGGCAGCGGTGGAGAAACAGCAAGGCTAAAATTATTTTATAAATATGCAGGCGCTAACATTTATCAGAAAGACGTTTTTTGTGAACCTGGTGGGGGTGGTCTTGCTGTCCATGATCTTTTGCTCTTGCGGCGATACCAGGCGTCTGACCTATATGCAGGGGAAGTTCGATACCGCCAAACTCAGTCAGATACAGATCAGCGAGCCCGTATTTCGGAAGGGGGATCTCGTCAGCATCATCGTATACAGTGATAACCCTGCGGCTAC
>Ga0105237_10003385_pt1 | contig 18967 bp, 19 predicted proteins | sample KBSC24metaG_FD_81520 | JGI IMG/M metagenome (GOLD analysis project Ga0105237, IMG submission 81520) | Corn rhizosphere microbial communities from Kellogg Biological Station, Michigan, USA - KBS C2-4 metaG | ecosystem: Host-associated > Plants > Roots > Rhizosphere > Soil | place: Michigan, USA... | reverse complement strand
CGCGAGGGCCAGGGCCTGCGGCACAAGCTGGCGCGGACGCAGGAAGGACGGCTCTACCCGCTGCTGGCCGCGCACCGTGACGAGACGATCGAGCGGGTGATCCAGGAATTGCTTTTGCCGGATGGGGCGCAGCCTCGGCTGCAGGAGCGAGCCGATGGAACGGCGGTTCCGCTTTCATCGCCACGCTTTCTGCTGCCCGCGCCGACGGAGGAGAGCCGCGCGATTCTGGATATCTACGAGCGCCACCTGCTCGCGGGCGCGCGGCGGGAGCGGAGCGCCGACGGGCGGTCGCTGCGCTACCTGGACAAGTGCGAGAACCATTTTCTCCTGGCGACGGCCTACGCGGCGCTGGCGGAGCTGCTGGTGACGGAGGCGCCGGGAACCGCGGCGGTTGTCCCGGCGTTTCGCCCGATGCCTCGGGCGCGGCATGGGCGGGAGCGGAGCAACGGCGTGGTCGGATGAAGCCGGTGAAAGGAAAACGGCGGAACGGAATTTTTAAAATATGAAATCTTCGACTTATCTCAAAAATCTTCAGGCGGCGACGAACTGGCGAGCCCAGTACAATCCGCTGCGGGGCCTGACCATCGCGCGGGTGGTCTCGATGCTCGAAATGGCGGAGCGCGGCGATTACGCGCGGTTGCAGTGGCTTTACCGTTTCGTGGAGAAGCGGAATCCGACGCTGCGCGCGGTGCTGCAGCGGCGGCAGTCGTCGCTGACGCGGGTCGACTGGGACATCCGGGTGCGCGGCACGAGCGACGCGATGCTGAGTCCGCGCACGCTGGCGGCGCGGCAGGCGGCGGCGTTGCGCGAGGCTTACGAGCGGATCGGCAACCTGCGGCAGGCGGTGGCGTTTCTCGCGCTGGCGGAGTTTCGCGGTTACGCGCACCTCGAGCGGCATGACGACGCGCGGGGCCGCACGACGTGGCTGGAGCCGGTTCAGCAGTGGTTCTGGGCGCGGCAGGGTCCGGAGGCGCCGTGGCAGTACAATGCGACGGCGCGTCCGGGATTGCCGCTGCCGGCCGATCCGCTGATCGATTCGTCGCGGTTCATCTGGCGCGAGTGCGATGCGCCAGTCGACGAGGTGGCGGTGATCGCGCATGTGCGGCAGAACCTGAGCCAGAAGGATTGGGACGGCTTCGTGGAGACGTACGGGCTGCCGCCGCTTTTCCTGGAGCTGCCGCCCGACATTCCCGCGGAGCGGGAGGCGGAGTACCAGGCGCAGGCGGAGGCGATCATCGGCGACGCGCGCGGGACGGTGCCGCACGGGACGCGCATTCACACGGTGGAGGCGGGCGGGCGCGGACAGAATCCGTTCGCGGAACATCTGCGTTACCAGGACGAGATGATCGTGCTGGCGGCGACGGGCGGGAAGCTGACGGTGCTGGCGGAGGCGGGTTCCGGGACGCTGGCGGGCGCCGCGCACCAGCGCGCATTCGACGACCTGACGCAGGCGGAAGCGGCGATGATCTCGGAAATTTTCCAGCAGCAGTTCGACCGGCCGCTCTTGGAGCAGCTTTTCCCGGGCGAGCCGCAGCTGGCTTATTTCGAGTTGGCGGCAAACCGTTCGTCCAATCCGGCGGAGGTGATCGAGCAGGCGCTGCAGCTGGCACGGGCGGGGTACGAGGTCGATCCGGCGGAGTTGTCGGAGAAGACGGGGTACCGGATCCGGCTGCGGAATTATCCGATCGCGCCGTTGCCGAAGGCGCCTTCGCCTACTTCGTCGTTGGAGGCGGAGTCGATCAAGGAAGAGAGCTAAGATGGAGGACCAATAATCTTGGCCACGATAATATAGATAACGGTATATGCGATCGAAAAAACAAAGAGCTTACCCCAAAGCACCCCCAATTTTCGTGCTACCGCATCTTGTTCAACAGAGGCCGAATAGTGTCCGGTGATTCTTAAAAGTAAGTATCCCCACAAAATGAATAATGAAAAGGCACTGATGCCAAAACCGATAAATCCAATCGATCCAAACAGAATAAAAATTACTTTCATGACTGGGATCTATATGTGGTTGGACATGAAATTAACTTACTTGGGAAATCTATAAATATCAGAAAATGAATTCACCAACTAATTTTCAACCAGTGCCCGATGGGTGGTTTCACATCGCACCGCATGGGACCTTTCCGCACCCGGGGGGTGCGATGCAGGTGATCGATGCGGAGGCGTGCGAGGCGATGGTGCGGACGTTCGGCGAGGAGGCGCGGCGGGCGAATTTCCCCGGGCTGCTGGTCGACTTCGACCATTTCTCAAACGATCCGGCGCATCCAACGACGGCGGCGGGGTGGATCGGCGGGCTGGAGCACCGCGACGACGGGCTTTACGCGCAGATCCGCTGGTCGGACCTGGGGTTGCGGGCGCTGAAGGGCGGGCGTTACCGGTTGGCGTCGCCGGTCTGGAACCGGGCCGATTGTGATCAGTGGAGCGCGCCGGTGCCGCCGGAGGGGCGCGAGGCGGTGCATTTGCGCCCGCGGCGGCTCGACCGGCTGGCGCTGACGAACGATCCGAATCTGCCGGGGCTGGCCCCGCTGTCGAACCGGGTCGAGATGCTGGTTCGTGACACCACAGACGATGACGAAACGGAACAACACATTTTCAGCGAGCCCGCGACGGCGGAACCGCTGGAACCAACAACCATGAATCTTCGAAACGAAATTCTTCAACATCTTCAACTGGGCGGCGCGGCGACGGATGGCGAGATCTCCGAGGCGCTCCGGCGCCGGGCGGACGAGCTCGACACGTTGCGCAACCGCTGCGGCCAGTTGCAGGAGGCGCAGGCCGAGAGCGACCTGGAACGCTTCGCCGACGTGATCACGAACCGTGATGTCGTCCGCGCGCAGCTCCTGGCCAATCGCGAGAACGCGCTGGCGCTGCTGCAGTCGCTGCGGCGCCCAGAGCCTTCCGCGCCGTGGCATCAACCGCAGTCGCGGCGGCCGCAGCTTCACCTGCTTAATCCGGTGGCGGAGTCCGATCCGGCCTCGGCCCGCCGGGTGGCGAACCGTGCCCGCCAGCTCCAGAGCCTGCTGAAAATCGGCCACCATGCCGCTTTTCGCCTGGCGGAAGGAGAGGCGGCGGAACCGGAGGCGGCGTGACCTGGCACAAGCCGCCCGCGGTGATGCTGCGGGTAAACGCTTTTATGAATCCGCTGCAGGCGGGAACGGGACGGAAGTCCCCGCACCGGAAAAATCAAAAACTTAGTATCCGGCGATTCATTTCGTCGGCGAAGGAGAAAAATTATGAGTCAAAGTAATACCCATGAAGGTGATCTCTTGATCACGGCCAACGAGGATCTTTCCGCCTATGCGGATGTGCTCGTGGCCCCTTACAACAGTTCCGGCCAGCTCGTGGTGACGCGTCCGGCGGCCAACAACGACTACGCGATTTTCGTGCTGGTCTACGGCGCGCCCTCGGGCGGCAAGGCCACGGTGCGTCCGCTCGATCCCAACCGCTCGGTCCGGGTGGTGGCGAAGGGCTCGGGCAATCCGGGCGACCTGCTCGCGCTGGCCGACGGCGGAACCGCCGCTGACAAGGGCAAGGTGCGCAAGCCGACGGCGAGCGGCACCTACCGCCTGGTCGGTGTGGCCGAGGAGGCTTTCGTCGACGGCCAGTTGGTGAGGATGCGCCCGACGTTCGGTTCGCTGACCATTTCGTAAATCTTCCGGCAAGCAAACGTCGGTTATCCAAAGAACGGACGACACGGAGGTCGTCCCTCCAGAAAACAGAATACAAAAATATTATGCCTAGTTTATCCGCAATCACTTCCAGCCCGATGCTGCGGGAGTTCGCCCAGGGCGCGGCCCAGTCGGCCGTGCAGCCCGTGGCCGATTTCCTCGCGCCGACGGTGGAGGTTCCGACCAGCATCGGCCGTTACAAAATCTACACCGAGAAGAATCGCTTTTCGCCGCCCGACACGGCGCGCGCCATCGGCGGCCGCGCGACGGTGCTGAGCTTTGACGCGACCGACGCGACCTACAACTGCCAGCCGAACGCGCTCGACTTCCCGATCGACTTTCTCGAGCAGATCGAGGAGGCCGCGCTGACCAACGCGCTGATGGAAGGCGCCACCATCGTCGCCGAGGTGGCCGCACTCTGCCATGAGCAGAACGTGATCAACGCCGCCGTGGCCGCGACGACCGGAGGCGCCTTGGCCAAGACCTGGTCGGGCGGCAGCGGCAGCGACCCGATCGACGATATCGACGCGCAGATCCTGAACGTGATCAAGGCGGCCCGCTATGGATCGCTCATGGGCGTGGGCGTTCTTTTCGGCGCCGGGGCCTGGCGGCTGTTCAAGAACGCGCCGAACGTGCGCGAGCGTTTCGTGGCCGCCGGCGATTATGCGATGCCGAACGTGACGCCTGCTGAGGCGACGAAGCTCTTCGTGGGTAATCCCGAGGTGCGCACATCGTACATGGTGGTCGATTCGGCCAAGGAGGGCCTTGCCCCGAACGTGAGCTTCCTGCTCGATAATTCGGTGCTGATTTTCGCCCGGCTGCAGAATCCCACCCGCCGCGATCCGTCGTTCATGAAGACGTTCCGGCTGATGGGCAATTACATGGTGCCCGGTTCGTACCTGCGCGACGACGGCCGCGTGGAAGTGGCCAAGTTCGACTGGAGCGAGGCGGTGGCGATCACGAACAGCTCCGCCGCGCAGCTGCTCACCGTTTCCTAAATCTTCCCAACTCCGGAAATTCAGTCCGTCCGATCCGGGCTGAATTTTTTGACGGAATTACGGAATCAAAGGGAGGAGAAGACAGCTGAGGCGATGTCTCGGGCAAGCTCTCCAACTTTGCGGCGAAAGGGACGCGTCTGATCTTTCGACAGGCTCAGGATGACGGCTGTTTAAACGCTTTTTTTATGAAATCAAAAATTTATGGCATGGATTGTACCGACTGAGGCGGATGTGCTGACGGTTCTGTCGGAAACGGAACTCGCGAGCTACCGCGCGCTGGCGACGGCGGACGGCCAGGCCGATCCGCTGCTGCCGACGTTGGCGCAGGTGGTCGACTTGGTGCGCGGATACGCGGGCGCCTGGAGGCCGAACACGCTGGGGCTGCCCGGGACAATCCCGCAGAAGCTGCTGGCTCCGGCACTGGACCTGGTGGCGGTGCGGTTGCCGCAACGGGTAGGCGTTCCGCCGAAGGACGTGCGCCGGGCGGCGGCGGACCAGGCGGTGCGCCTGCTGGAGCAGGTGGCGGCGGGCGAGTTTAATATCGAGGAGCCCGACGACATCTCATCCGAGACGACGGCGGCTCCGCGGCCCAGCATTCGCGCGGGGGAACGTCATTTCACCCGCCGTACGGAGGAGGGCACCTGATATGGCGAGCATCCTGGCCTCTCTGCAGCAGGAGATAGCGGACCGACTACTGGCCGATCCTTTCTTCGCGACGATTCCGGTTTTGGTGGAGCAGCCCCGCGACGCGGCCTTCGAGCTGCAGGCGGGGGTGGCCCGCGCGGGAATCTACGCGGTGGTGCTAGTTCCGCAGGCGGCGGTGAACGCGCCGACGGCTCCCGGTCCGATCTTCGATCCGGTGGAGATCGCGGTGGTCATCCGGGAGAACATTCCGGTCGCGACGGGTCCGCACGCGCTGGAAGCGGCGGAGACGGCGCTGGCGCTGCTGCATCTTTACCGGCCGGTGACGATCAACGAGGTTTTTTCCGCCGCGCCGCACGCGTTGCAGCGGATGAATGAGCCGGGCGTGGTTGCCTACGAGATGCGGGTGCGGACCCAGGCGTGCGCGACGTATGCCGTGCCGCAACTGGATGCACCGGAGATCGCGAGCGCGGGAACGCAATCGCCGCAGACGGTGACGCTGACGGCAAGCGAGCCCGGCGCGGCGGTCTATTACACGCTGGACGGTTCGCAGCCTGCGCCGCGTTCGCCGACATCAGTTCTCTACACGGAGCCGTTCGCGGTGGAGGCGCCGGCTTTGTTGCGCACCCGGGCGTGGCTGGCGGGGTATCTGGCGAGCGTGGAGGCGCGGGAAAGCTTTACCTAAATTTATGCCGATCATTCGTTCCACTCTTTTGTCAGGTCCCGCGTCGGCGACGTTCAACGGTCATACGTTTTTCGCGCAGGACGGGATTTTGGTGACTCCCGCGCTGGAGGAGACGCCGGTCGATTCGGACACGGAAGGCGTTGTCGACGGGACGGTCTCCGATGTGCTGGTGAAGATTCAGTTCACGCCGTCGGCGCCGTTTGCCGATGTGACGACGCTTTATCCGCACGCGCAGGCCGCGCCAGGGACGTCGCTGTTCGGTTCCGCCGACGCGCCGCTGGTGTTGATCGCATCGAACGGGATGCGGCTGACGTTCGCAGCGGTGGCGATCGCACAGATGCCTGATTTGTTCCTGACCAGTCGCGGACCGGCGACGGGGGCGGTGACGTTCCTGGCGCGGGGTGCGCGCGGGGCGGGGCTGACGGCGGCGGATCGCTGGGTGACGGTGGATGCGGCGGCGGTGCCGCTGCCGTCGCGGGCAACGCCGCAGCTGGCGGATGATTTCACGATCACCTGGGGCGCGGCGCCGTGGAGGAATCTGCGGGCGCGCGATGGGGTGCGGGTGCGGTTCGCGATGAAGACGAGGCCGGTGCGGTCGGATGCGAACGCGCTGCTGGATTTGACGCTGGAACGGCTGGAGGTGGAGGCGCGGTTTGTGCCGTCGACCCCGGGCGGTCCGGCGGAGGCGGACCTGATCGCGGCGATGCAATTGCAGGGGGCGGGTTCGCTGCCCGGGCGGTTGCTATCAGCGGCGGGTGCGGCGCTCGATATCGCGGGTGAGCATCTTTTTGTCCGGTTGCCGCTGGCGCAGGTGACGCGGGGCGAGCTGGTTTTCGATGCGGTTCGTCCGCGGTTGGGCGAAATGGTGTTCAAGGCGGGGCGGGCGTTTCTGGAAATGGGAGTGCCGGAGCCGCTGGCGGTGCTGGCGGAGGGTCGGCCTTAATCCGGCCATCAATTAATTTTATGCGAATTTCTCTCAATAATGTGTGGCTGACGAATGACGGCGTGGCCGATCTCCAGGCCTGGACGGACGCGCATGATGTGCGGCTGAACGGGCGGCAGGTGGTGCAGGACGCGCAATTTTTGCGGGCGGTGGCGGCGCAGCCGCTGGCGCGCGGAAATCAGATGAACCAGCTCCGCTTCACGGTGACGCGGCAGCATGCGAGCGTGGCCGAGGCGGCGGCGTGGACGCTGACGGCGTTCAGTTCGCTGCCGGCGGAGGGGACGGTGGTGTTGATTTGCGGGGCATTGGGTGAGACGCCGGTGACGTGCGTTTTTAGCGCGGTGCTGGAGGAGGTGCCGGAGAGCGTTTTCCGCGGCACGCGGACGGATACGACGTTCGTGCTGCGCGGAGGGGCGATCACGGCGCTGGCACCGACGGCGGAAGCGGTGGTGGACGGCGTTTCGTTCGCGACGGTTTACGGCTATCCGCAGGGGGGCTCGCCGGACGGCGGGAATCTGGCCGATGCGCTTTTGCCGACGGGGCTGAATCTCGATGGGGGGACGTTGGGGTGAGGATTTGGGAAAGAAGCTGATCAAGGCGGCTTGTGCCGCCTCCGTCGCCCGGAGGTCGACGGCTACCAACTAATTTTAAATATGGCTCAAAAAATTCAAATACGGCGGGGCCTCGAGTCCCAGCGTTCGCTGATTGTTCCGGACGCGGGGGAACCGCTTTTTACGACGGACAACAAGCAGTTTTTCATCGGGGACGGGACGACGCCGGGCGGGCTGCTGATAGGCGGCGGCTCGGCGGTGGCGTATGTGCAGAAGTTTCGCGGCACGCAGGCGATCACTTCCGGGGCGGATTCGGTGACGCTGACGGGGCTGGGGCTGCCGTCGGTTCCGGCCCAGGTGCTGGTGACGGTGCGGAAGGCGGCGGGCGGGCTGAATCTTTTCGCGACGGTGTGTGACGGTTCGGTGAGCGCGGGGGGATTCACGGTCGATCTCTCGGGCGTGACGGACGCGTCGACCTACAAGCTTGATTACCTGGTGGTGCTATGAGTGGAATCTGGACGTTGCGTGATGCTGCGGGCGTGGAGAAGTCGGCGGCGGACTGGGGCGTGCGCGATTTGATGCGCGAGCGGATCAATCAGGCGTCCGACTTTGTGACGTTTCGGGTCGAGGATGCGTCGAGCGACGCGGATCCGGTTTTCGCGCACGGCTCGACGGTGCGGATTTTCCGCAACGGGCTGCCGTGGTTTTACGGACGGGTGACGGAGGTGCCGGGTCGGGCGGCGGCGAAGGCGGAGGAGCAGCTTTACCGTTTGGCGGGACCCTGGTGGTACCTGGAGAACCTGGTGTTCCAGCAGATCTGGCAGACGACGAACGGGCTCGATTCGACGCTGGTGCCGGTGAACAAGAGCCGGCTGATCCTGGGGCAGAAGAGCGACGGGACGAAGCTGGCGACGGGAGAGGCGATCGTGGAGGTGCTTGATTATGCGATCGCGCGCGGGGTGCCGATCACACGCGGGGCGGTGACGCCGAACGCGGTGGCGCCCTATGCGGAGGCGCTGGACCATTCGTGCGCGGAGGTGATCCGGAACCTGCTGCGCTGGACACCCGACGCGACGGCGGCGTTCGATTATACGACGGAGCCGTTCCCGACGCTGTCGATCCGGCGGCGAGTGGATTCGGCAACGGTAACGTTACCCGCGTACGGTGCGCCGGTGTCGGCGCTGGACCTCACGCCGCGGCACGATTTGCAGGCGCCGTCGGTGGTGCTGAAGTTCGAGCAGACGAACGACATCGATCACGACACGTTCACGTCGCTGATTGTGCAGCCGGCGCCGCCGGAGGCGACGGGGGATGAGTTGGGGGCGCTGGTCATGACGCTCGATCTGGCGGGAGCGCGGGCGACTTATCAGAAGCAGAAGGTGCGGACGAGGCCGATTCCGGAGAGCGATTCGGCGGCGGAGGTGATCAGTTGGTGGAAGGGGAAATTTCCCTGGTTATCCGACTTTGCCGATGCGGACCTGATGGTGGTTCCGGGCTCCCATACGGTGACGATGGAGCATCCGGAGAATTATCCGGGAGTGTCGTTGTCGGATCTGCCGAACGAATTGTTGGAGGGATCGGTGTCGGCGTGGATGAATCTGCTTTCGGCGCCGTTGCAGGTGCGTGCGGTGTTGAAGTACACGGGCGCGGACACGGACGAGTCGGCGGAGGTGTGGGGAACGGCGAAGCAGCGGAATCTCTACACGCGGATCACCGGGACGAATGCGCAGACGCAGACTTACAGCCGCCTGACTTCGGCGACAGAGGCGGAGGCGGTGCCTGAGGGGTTGGCGCAGGCGCTTTACGACGCGGTGAGTCCACTGCAATACGATGGATTGGTCGAGTTGACGGAGGGGGAATGTTCCGTCATGGCAGCGCCGGGTTCGTTGCTGAACCTGACGGGCGGCCGTGCGGAATGGGCGACCATGTCGGCGCAAATCCAGCGGGTGGAGGAGTGGCTTGATTTGGGGAAGACGCGACTGACGGTGGGTCCGGCAAAACATCTCGGGCATGCCGACCTGGCTCGGCTGTTACGGGCGAATCGGAACCGGCGGATTTCGTACCGGTTAGGCGAGCGAACGAGCGGCAAGGGGAGCGGTAATTCGGCGAAGGTGCAGGGTGGCGAGCAGTCGCCGCGTTCCGATTCGCTGTTCCGCCCTTCCGCCGGGGGAACTCCCGAACCGGATCGGCCCTTCGAGCTGGTCGACGCATCGGACACGACGGGGCTGAAGGTGTCGGTGAACGCGAATTCGTTTCTCCAGCTGTCGCTGACGCCGGACGATACGTTTGCGATCGCGGGCCTCGGCGCGGCGTTGGCAGTGGAGGCGGGGACAAAGGTGTGGCTCGAAGTCGATTTCACCGATTACGACGTGACGGCGGCGTCAATCCAGTCAGGAAGCTCGGGCTGGAGCGGATTCCCAGTGCCGTTCATCTATTCGGGTGATGCGCCGAACCAGACGTTGACGAGCGCGTTCCTGTTGATCGGTTACTTGGCGGCGGCCGATTCGTCGCTGGACGGGACGGTGATCACGGGCGGCCCGGCGGAGACACCGGTGAGCGCGAAAATCATCCAGTGCGTGACGCAGGACGTGCTGCTGCGGAACGGGTGTTTCAACGGGCAGCCGGCGGTTTTCCCCTTTCCGCACCATGCCCCTTCGATCGCATGAAGATTAATTATTTCGAGACGTCTTTTTTCCCTTTTTGCGTTCCGGTGAAGGATGCCTCTTTCGCCGCGAGTGTGGGGGCAGGAACGGTTTATCCGGCGGGCTTCAGCCTGGATCAGGCGATGCAGCTTTACTGGCGCGCGAAGGACTACCATCTCATGGCTTCCGGCAACGGGGTGCTGGGCGAGGTGACGCAGTCGTTGAGCGTGGACGGGTTGCTGCCGCCGCGGAACAAGGTGGTGGGGACGAACAGTTACGGGCCGCTGGACGGCTTTCTGCCGACGGGACTGGGCGACCTGGTTTGCGGGCGCGGGTTGCGGCAGGTCGTGCCTGGCTCCGGGACGATCGTCGCGAGCGGTCCGGCGGGGAGCGGGACGAAGCCCGGGGCGCTGTTCAACCTGCAGGTGAATCTCTTTTACCCGGAGATCATCGTGCCTGATCCGGTGGTGCGGTACGGCGGGCTCTGGTGGCCGGTGATGAGCGTGCAGTGTGCGGTGACGAACACGGTGGATCTCGATACCGGGGGCACGTTGCGGATTGTGTTCGAGATGACGAGCCTGCCCGGTGCGGATGATACGGTGAATCTCGGTTCGTTTTCTTTTTTCGGCGTGGAGGTGCCGGTGTTTTGTTCGCCGCTGGCCCCGGCAAGCGGTCCCGATCCTGCGGAGACGCGGACGTTTTCGGGCGCGTTGACCGTGGCCTCGGAGTGGGACTGAAGCCGGTTTTTCCGGAAGGAATCCCCAGTGTTTTTTTAACTCTTAATTTTTTCAATTTCTATGACTTCATTTCCATTCTTTTCCAGACAGCGGGGGGCGACGGTGGCGGGAATTTGCGGACTGGCGCTGAGCTCGGTATTGCTGCTTTGCGGCGCGGGTTCGGTGCCGGTCGAAAATTTCCTGCCCCAGGGTTCCATGCAGGCCGACCTGAATGCGGGCGGCCACAATGTGACCAACGCGGCCACGATAAACGCGACCAATTCGATTTCGGCGCCGACGATCAGTTCGACGAATTTCACCGGCAGCGCTGCGTTTGCGAACGTGACGGTTTCGGGCACGGCGGCTTATCAGCCGCTGAAGGGAGCTCCGGCGACGGCAGCGAAGGCGGCCTCGGGCTCGGTGTTCGTGGCGGTGGGCGATTCGATCACGCTGGGTACGACGGCTCCGCTTCCGGGCGATAGCAGTTTGTCGTGGGCGAACCTGCTGGCTTCCTACCGATTTTTCGGAGGGAGCGGTACGACGACGTTTTCCAATCTGGGGATCAGCGGCTGGAAGGCGGCCGACTGGGCGGGAAGCAGCGGGACGCAGCAGGCTTCCGGCGTTTGGTCGGGCGGGACGTATATGACGGGCACGGCTCATTCCTCGCTGGCGGGAGCGGCGGCGGGCAAGGGTTACACGACCATTTTTCTGGGATCGAACGATATTCGGGGTTTCACCACGGCCTGCAACACAACGAACGGTTCAACGGGCGTGACAATCACGGGTTCAACGGCGGGGATCGTGAACGGGATGCAGGCCAGCGGTTCGGGCATTGTCTCCGGCTCAACGATTACAATTTCGGGCACGTCGGTAACATTATCTCAAGCGGCGACGGTCACGGGTACGGGAGCGAGCCTGAAGTTTTTTTATCCCGCGACAACGATCGAAAATAACCTTCTGGCGCTCTACACGCAGGCGCAGACAGATATCGGAACTCACGGCGCCATTGGGTCGAACGGGGTGATCGCTTTTACGGTGATGGACAGCGGTGATTTCAATTCGGACCAGGAGGCGGTGCGGCAGGCGGTGAATGGATGGATTCGCGGCACAACGGCTGCGGCTCATTATAATTACCTGGTCGATGCGGATCGGCTTTTCCCGAACGCGTCGGATCCAAACTGGTTCATCGTTTCAGGCGGCATTGGGATTCATCCGGCGGCCCCTGCGAACCGGGCGCTGGCGGAATATATCAACCGAATTTTGCAGTACGGGAGTCTGTCTGTTTTTGATTCGGGTATTTTCAACCAGACACTCGGAGCAGCACCGCTTTCAGCCACGGGGCATAATCAGTCGCTCGGTTACTATGATTTCAACGGACCGTGGGTTAGCAGCACGGAGGCACAGGTGAACATAGGGGGCGATGGGATCTCATCCTATGCGATGTTGAATCTGAACAATTACCTGGGTGCGGTGCAGTTCAATACGCCGACGGGGCCGTCGAACGCCTTGGAGAACAATTGGTCGTTGGAAGTAGCTTCTCCTTCCGGAGGTGGCTCGAATAATTTCACAATTAAACGTTTCAATCCAACGAACGGAGCTTACGTCGATACGCCTTTGGCTATCGCATCGGGCAGTGGTCTGGTGAGTCTGAATGATGGGGCGACGATTTCGGGCACGGCGACGGTGAGTTCGCTTTCGAGCGGGTTGGTGAAATCGGCGAGCGGTGTTTTGAGTAACGGGGATTTGTCGGGGGATGTGACGACTTCGGGCGCACTCTCCACGACGATCGCTGCCAATGCCGTGAGCAACGCAAAGTTGGCGACGATGGCGGCGAATACGGTGAAGATGAACAATACCGGTTCGACGGCGGTGCCGACGGATGTGACGACGGCGAGTGCCTACGCGGCGCTTTTCGCGACGATCGCGACGGGGATGGGTGATTTGGTTTACGGTGGAAGTAGCGGCGCGCCGACACGGTTGGCGGCAAATACGAGCACGACGAAGAAGTTTCTGACCGAGACGGGGACCGGTTCGGCGGGGCAGGCGCCGGCTTATTTCGATCTGTTCGGGACGAGCAATTTCTTTGGCGCGGCTCAATACGTCTTTGGCGGGGATCCGCTCAACGGAGGCGGTTATCTGGGCATTCAATCGAATGCGCAGGGAGGTGGGTTGTGGTTCACGGGTTCGGGGACGACCAATGAGTGGTCGCTCAATTACCAGGCGAACGTTTCCTCGCTGCGGTTGTTGCGGAATATTTCCGGGACGATGTCTCCACTCTGGATTGTGGATAACAGCACGGGGCGCTTTTACCTGACCGATGTGGCTAACCTCAACAATGGGCCCTATGACTCGGGGGACTCGATGACGGTGGGGGGGTCGCTGGGCATCTGGTCGCGGAATCCGGCGGGGCCGCACAGCGAGGCGCATCTCGATTTTGGAGATGTCTACCTGGGGACGGGCTTCAAGTATTTTTCCTGGCGTTGCCGGTCCGATGACGCGGGTGAACTGGAGCTCGATTCGTATACGAGCGGGACGAGCAACGGAGCGTCGATCCTGGTGTCGAGCACGGGGGATGTGAATGTTCGGACCATGACGACGGCGAATACGACAGGAACCGTCGCGTTTAATACATCGGGCTATACCGAGACGATTTACAACACGTCGGGAACCACCTTGGCCTCGGCGACAATCACGCTGCCGACGACGAACACGAAGGGGCAGGTGGTGACTTACACGACCCATGGGGCAGTAACGTCGGTGACGATGGCGGGGGCGACGGTGGACGTGGGCCCCGCGGTGACGTCGCTGGCGGCCGATTCGACAGTGCAATGGCAGGCCGAGTCGGCCAATGGTCATTTCGTGCGGATCAAGTAATTCAAATCGGGGGCGCGCCTTTTCGGCGCGTCCCTTTTTTCATCAATGAAAGGACAGATATGAATTTTATTTTCAAGGCGGGTTTGACGAGAAGACGGATAGCGGCGGTGACGATTTTATCGCTGGGAGCGCTGATGGGAATGGCGGGATGTGCGACAACGGGTGGCGGGACATCGGGGGCTACGGCTGCATCGACAATTGAGACGTCGCTGCCGCTGATCCGGACGGGAGCGGCGGTGGCGACGGGGGCGGTGCTCGATTTCGCGGTGAAGCAGAGCGTGACGCGGACGCGTCTGGCGAATGAGATGTATGCGGCGGCGAACGCAGTCTACTCGCTTTCGGGCGGGACGTTTCCGGCTCCCTCACAATTTCAGGCGACGATCTTGGCTTTCGACGGTTCGCAGGCGGATGCGGCTTATGCGCAGTTCGCGACGGCGATTTCGAGTCTTTACGCGTCGTACTATGTAAAATGGGCGACGGGTGACGGACAAACGGCCGCGGCGATATTGAATGCGATCGCGGGCGGGATTGAGGATGCGACGCAGGCCTATGTGACGGTGCCGGTGGCGGGAGGAAATTCATGACGGCGGTCTCTTCTCCCTCGATCATGTGCGATCCGCGTTCGGAGGAGAATATCGCGACGCTGTTGCCGGCGGCGCAGCGGCTGGCGCGGGAGTTGTGGGCGGTGGCCAATGACGGGCGACTGGGACCGGGAATCGCGGTGAAGGTGATTGCAGGGACGCGGACTTACGCGGAGCAGGAGGCGCTTTACGCCCAGGGGCGGACGGCGCCAGGAACGATCGTGACAAATGCGCGGGCGGGGTTTTCGAATCACAATTTCGGGATTGCGTTCGATGTGGGGATTTTCAACGGGACGCTTTACCTGGACGAGTCGCCGCTTTATGCGCGGGTGGGGAAGGTGGGGCGCGATTTGGGGCTGGAGTGGGGCGGGGATTGGGTGAGCTTTACCGATGAGCCGCATTTTCAGCTGAAGTCGTCCTATTCGCTGGCGGAGGCGCGGGATTTGGTGGCGGTTGGGAAGTGGGAGGGGTTGTGGGGGTGAATTTTCGGAAAAGACATTTGAAGTGCGACGGTCATAGACCGCCGCTACATTAAGGAATAATGAGCTCCGCAAATTTCCCGATTTTTTTGGTGGGGGCGACGGGGGTGGGGAAGAGCGAGGTGGGGCTGGAGCTGGCGCGGCGTTGTGGCGGTGCGATTTTGGCGATGGATGCGATGCAGGTTTATCGCGGGGCCGATATCGGGACGGGGAAGCCGTCGGTGGCGGAGCAGGCGGAGGTTCCGCACGGGGGGCTCGACTTGGCGGAATTGGGGAGTTCATTCGATGTGGCGCGGTATCTGGAGCATGCAAAGGAATTTTTGCGCGAGCAGGGTGAGGCCGGTCGGCGTGTGATTGTTGTGGGCGGGACGGGGCTTTATTTTCGGGCGCTGACGCGGGGGTTATGCGAGGCACCGCAGGGATCTGATGCACTGCGGGCGGAGCTGGGGGCACTTTCGGTGGAGGCATTGCGGGCGCGGTTGGAGCGGGTGGATGCGCCGATACTGAAGCAGATCGATACGGCGAATCCGCGGAGACTGGCGCGGGCGATCGAGGTGATGGAGTCGACGGGGCGTTCGTTGCGGGAGTGGCAGGAGGAGACGCCGGAACCGTTGGTGCGCGAGTTCGGGGCGTTCTGGCTTTGCCGGGAGAAGGGAGAGTTGGAGGAGCGGATTGCGCGGCGGGTGGAGGCGATGTTTGCAGCGGGGTGGGTGGAGGAGGTTCGGGGTTTGGTGGCGCGTTATGGGTTGGAGGTGGCGCGGAATTTTGCGGGGATTGGGTATGGGGAGATTGCGGAGGCATTGGGGGAAGGGGAGGCAATGGAATTGCGCGGACAGGAGCGTTCCCAAATGGAGTTTGGGAACGAGGGACAACAAGGGATCCGAGCCGCCCGGGGAGAGACCGTCGCGCGGCGCGCGACGGCTACCTTGCCAGGTGACATTACGGTGGCGACGCGGCAGTATGCGAAGCGTCAGTTGACTTGGTTTGCGCGCGAGACTAGCTTGCGGAAAGTCATGCTGTCCGGTTCACAGCCACTTCCCGCGGCCCTGCTCTCCCTCTTTTGAAAGCCTCCCACCTGACTTCCCCGCCTCCCGGCAATGAGCGCACCCTGCTCGTGGGACTGGAGCGCCCGGACGAGAGCAAGTGGGATCACGCGGAATCGTTGCAGGAACTCGGCGAGCTGGTGAAGAGCGCGGGGGGCGAGGTGGTGGAGACGATGGTGCAGCGCCGGCAATCGCCGACAGCGGCTTATTACATCGGGCCTGGGAAGGCCAATGAACTGGCGGAGCTTTGCAAGTCGGGGAACATCGGGACGGTGATTTTCAACGATGAGCTGAGCCCGGCGCAGAGCCGGAACCTGGAAAAAGTTTTCGAGCGGAAGATACTCGACCGGACGCAGCTGATTCTCGATATTTTCGCGCAGCGGGCGAAGTCGAAGGAGGGGAAGCTGCAGATCGAGTTGGCGCAGCTGCAATATCTTTTGCCACGTCTTACGGGTATGTGGACGCACTTGTCGCGTCAGAGTGGCGGGATCGGGATGCGGGGGCCGGGCGAGACGCAGCTCGAAGTGGATCGCCGCCGGGTGCAGGAGCGGATTGCGCGGTTGTCGCGGGAGTTGGGGGAGGTGCGGCAGCAGCGGAGCACGCAACGGGCGGGACGGCTGCGGCAGCATTGGCCGATTGTGTCGCTGGTGGGCTATACGAACGCGGGGAAGTCGACGCTGCTGAACCGGATGACGAAGGCGGAGGTTTACGCGGCGGACCAGCTTTTCGCGACGCTGGATCCGACGACGCGGCAGTTCATTCTGCCGAACAAGCAGAAGCTGCTGCTGACCGACACGGTGGGATTTTTGAAGGAGCTGCCGCACCATTTGATCGAGTCGTTCAAGGCGACGCTGGAGGAGGTTGCCGAGGCGGATTTGTTGCTGCACGTGGTCGATCTGAGCCATCCGCTTTACGAGCAGCAGATGGCGGCGGTGCAGGTGGTGCTGGAGGAGCTGAACGCCTGGGGCAAGCAGATGATCGTGGTTTTTAACAAGATCGACCGGGTGCCGAATCCGGCGCTGGTGGAGCAATGCCTGCATCATTATCCGGGGAGCGTGGCGATTTCGGCGGTGACGGGGGAGGGGTTGCCGGAACTTTTTGGAGAGATCGAGCACCAGGTGAAGTCGTGGCTGCTGCGGGTGAAGCTGGTGATTCCGAATCATTTGACGGCGCTGGTGGCGGAGCTGCATCGGGTGGGGCGGGTACTGGATGTCCAGTATCGGGGGGATGCGGTGGCGTTGACGGCGCATGTGCCGCCGCAGTTGCAGGGGAAGGTCAAGCCGTATGTGGTGGAAGAAGAGAAGGACGAGAAGAAGAGGGAGATGACGTAGAGTTTTGGCGACGGATTGGTTTTTCGGGAAGGCGAAATAGTTAGAGGTCCTTCGACAGGCTCAGGATGACCGATTTTTGAAGAGTCGCTGACGCGACTTGCGGCGCGCGGCGCGAGAGGGCTACCGCTGATGATTTGCGGAGGATTGCAGGGGAGGGGGAGAGTCTTTAGGGTGGCGCGATGACGGGAAATTCGATCCGCGAGCTGCCGCCGGCGGAACGGCCGCGGGAGCGTCTAGTGAGCCAGGGGGCGAATGCGCTGAAGACGGCAGAGCTGCTGGCGATTTTATTACGCACGGGGACGAGCGGACGCCCGGTCCTGGAGCTGGCGGAATTTTTACTGCATCACTTTGGTTCACTGGAGGCGTTGAGTCGTGCGCCGGTTGGTGAATTGGCGAGGATCAAGGGAATGGGTCAGGCGAAGGCGATCGGGCTGAAGGCGGCTTTTGCTTTGGCGGCGCGGCTGGCGCGGAGTGAGGCGGAGGCGCGGCCGGTGGATACGCCGGAGGATGTGTCGCGGCTGCTGGGCGAGGAGATGCGGCTGCTCGATTACGAGAGCGTGCGGGTGATTTGCCTGAATACGAAGCATAAGGTGCTGGCGGTGGAGGAGATTACGCGGGGAACGCTCAATGAGAGCCTGATTCATCCGCGGGAGGCGTTTCGCCCGGCGCTGACGCGGCAGGCACATGCGGTGATTCTGGTGCACAATCATCCGTCAGGGAGCACGGCGCCGTCGGAGGCGGATGTGTTGGTGACGCGGCGGATGAAGGAGGCGGGAGAGCTGCTGCAGGTGGAGCTGCTGGATCATGTGATTTTGGGCGCGCCGGGCGGAGGGGAGAAGGGGTATTTCAGTTTCAAGAATGAGGGTCTTTTATGAATACGCAGGTTCATCCGACGGCGATTATCGATTCTTCGGCGCAACTGGGTGCGGGGGTGCGGGTGGGACCGTACGCGATTATTGAGGCGGGATGTGTGATCGGGGAGGAGTGCGAGATTCGGGCACATGCGGTGATTTGCGGGAAGACGGTAATGGGAGCGCGGAACCGGATTGGATATGGAGCGGTGATCGGGGCGGAGCCGCAGGATTACGCGTTCAAGGAGAATGGTTCACGCGTGGAGATTGGATCGGGGAACCGGATTGGGGAATACGTGACGATTCATCGGGCGACGAAAGACGGAGGCGTGACGCGACTGGGGGATGATAATTTTTTGATGACGGGCGTTCACCTGGGGCACGATTCGCGGGTGGGGAACCGGGCAGTTCTGGCGAACAATACGCTGCTGGGTGGGTACGTGGAGGTGGGGGATCGAGTATTTTTAGGTGGGGCGACGATTGCGCATCAATTTGTGCGGATCGGGAGTTTCGCGATTACGCGGGGCGGGACGCGGCTGGGGAAGGATGTGCCGCCTTATTTCATGGCGGTGGCGACGAACCGGGTGAGCGGGTTGAATCGCGTGGGGTTGCGGCGGGCGGGATTTTCTCCGGAGACACGGCGGGTGATTCAGGAGGCGTATGCGTTGCTTTACCGGTCGGGTCTGAATGTGAGCCAGGCGCTGGAGAAGTTGCGGAAGATCGATTGCCCCGAGGTGGCGCGGCTGGCGGAGTTTATCGCGGGGTCGAAGCGGGGGATTTGTTCGGATCGTGGGACCGGAGTCGAGGAAGAAGAGGATTAGGAATCAGGCGGTCGGTATTTCGCGGAGAGCCTGGCGCCGTTTGTAGTAGGCGGCGCGCCAACCTTCGATGGGTTCGATGAGGAATCGATTCAGGAGATACGCGGCGATGACGGACATGAAGACGGCGAGGAGGATG
>Ga0105237_10003383_pt1 | contig 18969 bp, 17 predicted proteins | sample KBSC24metaG_FD_81520 | JGI IMG/M metagenome (GOLD analysis project Ga0105237, IMG submission 81520) | Corn rhizosphere microbial communities from Kellogg Biological Station, Michigan, USA - KBS C2-4 metaG | ecosystem: Host-associated > Plants > Roots > Rhizosphere > Soil | place: Michigan, USA... | reverse complement strand
CTCGAGCGTCAACGGAACGCCGCGCACCTCGCGCCAGCGCTTCAACTCCATCATCCGGTAGGCGCGCCGCTGCGGTGAGCGCTTCGGCAGCGGCAGCCCCCCGGTCTGCTCGAAGATCGGACCGAATTTGCAGGGCTTGATGTTGACAGCAGCGCCGTGTCGCCGGGCGATTTCGGCCAACGGCGCGCTGCCGAGATAGGTCCAGGGCGAGTTGAGTGTCATGTAATAGTCGATGATGACGGGCATGATCCGGAATGTCCCAACTCGCCTGATTGTCGAGGCTAGACCGACTGGCGCCGACCGGCAACCGCTTTGACCCACGAGCACTTTCGCGGTAGTTGATCGCGGATCTTTCAGTTGCATTGAAAAGCCGGGAGACCGCCTTGGGACGCAAGAGATATTTGGCCTGCGCCATTCTCTTGTGTTGTCTGGCCTCTGCCGCGCGGGCTGCCGGCATTCAGCTTCTCGAATCCAATCCAGCTCTGGCGGGCGCCATCTGGTATCCGTGCGCCGCCGCGCCGCAGAGCGTGCCGCTCGGCAGCCTGGCGGTGCAAGTCGTCGATTCATTCCACGGCGTGAAGGACTGTCCCGTCACCGGCACCAAGCTGCCGCTGGTCATTGTCTCGCACGGCCGCGGCGGCTGGTTCGGCGCGCACGATGACGTCGAGGAAGCCCTTGCCGACGCCGGCTTTGTGGTGGCCGCCATCAACCATCCCGGCGACAACGGCAACGATTCCTCGAAACGAGAGGACCTGTCCACCTGGGCGTCGCGCCCGGAGGACATGGTCCGCCTGCTCGATTTCATGCTGAACGACTGGAAGGACAGGGCGACGATCGACCCCGCTCGCGTTGGCTTCTTCGGTTTCTCGAAGGGCGGCTATACCGGCCTCGTGCTGGCCGGAGCCAAGCCGGATTTCGGCAGGTTCGCACATTATTGCAAGGACGCGACGGGAGCTTGCGGGGAACTCCACAACGGTGAAACCCCGCCGGACCCGCCACACGATACGCGGATCCGCGCCGCGGTCATTGTCGATGCACCGAGTGAAGTTTTCACGGAGGATAATCTGGCCGCGATCACAATCCCCCTCCAGTTCTGGCGATCCGAGCTGGGAGGCGGAGGCGTGGGTCCGTCGGGTACCGTGCGCCTCGCCAACAGCCTGCCGGGCCTGCCGGACATTCACGTCAGCCCAGCGGGGCACTTTGCCTTCCTGCCGCCATGCTCGGCGCAGTTCGCGGCGAAGTTGCCGCGTCTTTGCACTGATCCGCCCGGCTTCGACCGCGCGGCCTTTCACCGCGACTTCAACGCGAAGGTTGTCGGATTCCTTCGCGACCATCTCATGGGTAACGGCGGGACGCGGTGAGCCGACGTCGCCGAGCCGTTTCGCCGGAACCGTTGCCCGGAAGCGGTATTCGCCCGACCGGAGCTCAGCTGGTTGCGCCACCCTTCTCATCGGGCCGCGCCCGGCTGTGTCGCACCGCAGCAAGCAAATAAATTGCCACAAATGCGCCAGCGGACGGATACAATCCGTCCATTGCTTGATAATAATGCGCTGGGGCTTGGCGAGTGAGTATAGGGCCATGCGAACAACAGGAACGGTTTTTCAGCCTGAGCTGATCGCGTTGATGAGGGCAGTCCTTGACGATGCCACGGCGATGCTTCCCGAAGCGAAGCGGACGTCCTCGATGAAAGCGGAAATCGCGTCACACATCCTCGCCTCCGCCGCAAACGGCGAGCGCGACCCGAAAGCACTCAGAGCGAGTGCTCTGTCGGCCGTCGTGGAATGCACGCACTACTCTCACGACATCGGCCCGACCCGCAGGGTGGTCTAAGCTGGGTACGCACCGCGAACCGCAATCGCGATCATGAGCCCCGCGACGTTGCCGCTCGGCTGTCGGTGACGCACGATCGCACGCCTGCCGCATCCATGGGATTTGGCGTGCCCGGTATTCGTGCGCGAAACTTTTGGTTGCGTTGTTCAGCTGCGATGAAGCAATTCATCTCTCGAATTTGCCGCGCCATGGATTGCTTCGCCGGCGCATGACGCTGGTCGCAAAGCGCTTCATGGTCACCGGCAACAGCGCCCCCGTCCGGCGCGATTGTCTCCATCGCCGACAGGCCCGCAACGGGCTCACGCCTGAATACCGCGCTGAACCAGAAGGCGCTCGGCGCTGTCGTTCCAGACGTCCATCTTGACGATCTGTCCGTCCTTGACGACGAACCGGTCGACATAGCGGTTGCCGTCGAACGGGGTGCCGTCGAGCCACTCGCCATAGAGCGTGCCGATGCTGTAGACCACGGTCTCGCCGGCGCCGGGGCAGACGTCGAAGCGATCCATCTTCTTCTTGACCCAGCGATAGCGCCGCGCGTTGAAACCGGCCGGCCCGCGCGGATGATCGAACGCGCGGCCCCCGGTGAAGGTAATCACCGTGCCGGGCTTCATGAACACCGCCGCCGCATCCGGATCGGGAATCATCGAGGCGGTGAGATAGGCTTTGACGATGTCGGCATCCGACAAGGGGCGGATGTCGGGTTTCACGGTCACGGACATGGTGGCGCTTCTCCTCAGGCGCGGGCCATCTTACAATTGCCCTAGCATATTGCATGCCATTATTTTGGACAAATTGCACACGCCGTCTGCACACAATCCGGAGTTGCCGCAGAATGGACGCTTCCGCCCCTTCAACTGCTTCATCCAGCCACGCCATGAGCGCGCGCACCGCCTTCGACCAGGTCTTCCGCAACGCCGTGACGCGGTTCTCGCCGACGCCGGTCGACATCGGCGTATCCGGCGGCCGCATCGCCGCCATCGCACCGCATCTCGCCTGCGACGCGGTCGAGATCGATATCGGCGGCAGGCTGGTGCTTCCAGGCTTCGTCGACAGCCATATCCATCTCGACAAGGCCTGCCTGCTCGGCCGCTGCGGACACGTTCAGGGCAGCCTCAAGGAGGCCATCGCCGCGGTCGCTGCGATGAAACGCGATTTCACCGTCGAGGACGTCCATGCCCGCGGGGCCAGGGTGATCGAACGCGCGATCGTCCACGGCACCACGCGGATGCGAACCCATGTCGAAATCGATCCGCGTATCGGATTGCGCAGCTTCGCAGCCATCAAGGCGCTGAAGCGCCATTATGCCTGGGCGATCGACCTGTCGCTCTGTGTGTTTCCGCAGGAAGGCCTGACCAACGATCGCGGCGCCGACGAACTTCTGCTCGAAGCGCTCCGCGACGGCGCCGACGTGATCGGCGGCTGCCCCTATACCGACACCGATCCGCATGCGCAGATCAAACGCATCTTCGACCTCGCCCAGCAATTCGATCTCGACGTCGATTTTCATCTCGACTTCGATCTCGATCCGTCGTGGTCGCATATGGAAGAAGTCTGCCGGCAAACCGAACGGCGACATTATCATGGCCGTGTCGCGATCGGCCATGCCACCAAGCTGTCGGCGCTGCCGCCGGATCAACTGACGAAGGCGACCGCGCGCCTGGCGCAAGCCGGCGTCGCCGTCACGGTGCTTCCGGCGACCGATCTCTATTTGATGGGCCGCGACACGACGCACAGCGCGCCACGCGGCCTCACCGTGGCGCACAAGCTCGTCGAAGCCGGCGTGCTGTGTTCGGTCGCCACCAACAACGTGCTCAATCCCTTCACGCCATTCGGCGACGCGTCGCTGCTGCGGATGGCCAATTTCTACGCCAATGTCGCGCACGCCGCCGTCAGCGACTTCGAGACCTGCCTCGACCTCGTCACCGACCTGCCGGCGCGGCTAATGAACCTCGCCGATTACGGCATCGCCGTCGGCAATCCCGCCGACCTCGTGGTGCTCGACACCGACAGGGGCCGGAACGCGATCGCCGAACTGCCCGACATGCTCGCGGGGTTCAAGCGCGGCCGAAAGGCGTTCGAGCGGCCCCCCGCGGTCCTGTTCAAACCCGCGTAGCGACGGGGAGTCCCGGAATTGTGCGGTTGGAATCGCCGTTGTACTCGGTCGGAATTGGATTATAGTGATCCCCTTCGGCGATAGCCGTTAGGCATTTTATGGTTGGTGACGGGCCCGTCTGTTGAGGCGGGCCGTCGCCGTTTAAGGGTCCATAACTTTCGGGGTCTATAACCGTCTGCAACTCTTGGGGTCGATGGCGATGACGCGCTCTGACCGGCCTGATCATATTCGGATTACGTCGCACCCCGCGCCGGGGGCCAAGCTCGCTTTCCCGATCCGCTGGGGCGCCCCCGGCGCGCGCGAACGCGGACCGGTGATCGGCACGGTGTCACGGCCGCGGGATCGTAACGTCATCGGCACCCATGGCGGCTCCTATTCGGTCTATCGGGCGCTCGCGGTGTCGTCCGGGGCACTGGATCCGATCCGGCGTCCCGATCTCACCAATACCCACCCCGCCGCAACGGTCGGACCGTTTCCGCAATGGAGTGATCCGCAGCGCATCGTGTCGCTGGACCCGTGGGGACACCTCGCCGCCGAAACCTTCGCGGCCGAGATCGCCGAGGGCATCGATATCCGTCCGAGCATTGCCATCACCCGCGCGCGGCTGGATCTGCCCGAACTGCAGGCGGCGATCGCCGCCGGGCGGCTGCGGCATGACGGCGAGGTCGTGCACGGCAATGGCAGCATTTCCGTGGTCAAGATCGCGGTCGACCCGGTCTGGTATCTGCCGGGCCTCGCCGAGCGGTTCGCGACCACCGAGAACAATCTGCGCCGGCAATTGTTCGAACAGACCGCGGGCATGTTTCCCGAACTGGTGACACGGCCTGACCTGCAGGTGTTCCTGCCCCCGATCGGCGGCACCACGGCCTATCTGTTCGGCGATGTGACCAAGCTGCCGGACCACAGCACCAGGATCACCTGCCGCGTGCATGACGAGTGCAACGGCTCCGACGTGTTTGGCTCCGACATCTGTACCTGCCGGCCCTATCTGATCCATGGCATCGAGGAGTGCGCGCGCGCCGCGCAGACCGGCGGCCTCGGCATCATCATCTACAATCGCAAGGAAGGCCGTGCGCTCGGCGAAGTCACCAAATTCCTGGTCTACAATGCGCGCAAGCGCCAGGAGGGCGGCGATGCCGCCGCCCAGTATTTCGAGCGCACCGAATGTGTCGCCGGGGTTCAGGATGCGCGCTTCCAGCAACTGATGCCGGATGTGCTGCACTGGCTCGGCCTCAAGCGCCTCGACCGCTTCATCTCCATGAGCGACATGAAGCACGATGCGCTGACCAGCCAGGGCATCGAAATCGTCGAACGCGTGCCTATCCCTGACGATCTCGTGCCCGCCGACGCCCATGTCGAAATCGCGGCCAAGAAGGCCGCCGGCTACTACAGCCCCGAGCCGATGCAAAGCCCGACCACCGCGGTCGGCCGTTCGCTCGAGAAATATTGAGAATCCGGCCGTGTCGCTTGCGAATCCGGAGACCACGGCCGCGCTGTCATTGTTGAGCGCGAACGCCGTGCGCGAGCGCGCGCATCGGATGCTTGCGCTCGGCCTCGATGACGGCTTGGCGAACTTCCGCATTCATCTCGATCGCCTGGATGACACGGTCGACCTGGTGCTGAGGGTGACGCGGGCGGCGTATCCCTCCGACGTGATCCCGTTCCATTCGCGCTGGCGCCACTTCGTCATGAACGGCAGAGATCGCTGGGCTGACATCGCCGGCCAGCGCAACTGGCCCGATCTGGCGGCGCGGGCGCGCGCGGAATTCGATCTCGCCATCGTCAGCGTGTTTCTCGATGCCGGGGCCGGCCCATCGTGGCGTTACCGCGATCCCACCACCGGCTCGGCCGTCGGCCGTTCCGAAGGCCTGGCGCTGGCCAGCCTCGCCATGTTCGGCGACGGCGTGTTCTCCGCTGATCCGCGTCAGCCTTTGCGGGTCGATGCTGATGTCCTCGCGAAGATCGCCGTGGCCGACCTGGCGCGCGGCCTGCAGGTCTCCGACGCCAATCCGCTGGTCGGCCTCGACGGTCGTGCCGATCTGTTGCACCGGCTGGGCCGGCTGGTCGCCTCGAAGCCCGAGGTCTTTGCACTGCACGACACGGCTCGGCCCGGCGGACTGTTCGATCGCCTTGCACTGCTGGCCGATGATCAACGACGGCTTCCCGCCACGATGATCCTGAGCGAATTGTTGCGACAACTGGGGCCGATCTGGCCGTCGCGGCTGACGCTGGGGGGGATTGCACTCGGCGACTGCTGGACACATCCCGGGCTGATGACTGCGGACGCGACCAGCGGACTGATGCCGCTGCACAAGCTGTCGCAGTGGCTGGCCTATTCCCTGATCGAGCCGCTGCAAGGGGCCGGTATCCTCGTGAGCGATATCGATGGTCTCACCGGCCTTGCCGAATATCGCAATGGCGGGCTGTTCGTCGACATGGGCGTGCTCGCGTTTCGCGATTCCGATGCGGCGCAGCAGCAGCACGAGGTCGGATCAGCGCTGGTTGTGGAATGGCGTGCGCTGACGGTGGCGTTGCTCGACCGCCTCGCCGATTGCCTGCGGCAGCGGCTCGGGGTCGATGCAACCGCGCTGCCGCTGGCGAAAATTCTCGAGGGCGGCACCTGGGCCGCGGGCCGGCTGCTGGCGCGCGAACGCCGCGCCGACGCCTCACCGCCGGTGAGGGTCATCAGCGACGGCACCGTCTTCTAGATCGGCAGGCGTCGACGGCGTCACAGCCATCGCGAACCTGATCACACCGCCGACGATTTTCTGAAACGGATGAGAGCGCATATTCCGATACCGCTCCATGTCAGTGCTGCACGGCCATTCGACGCCTAGTTGCAACGCGCATCTTTTGCACTTGGTTCGTCGCGGCGGCATTTCGACGCGGATGCCGCATCACGCTTGTCGCATTCATGTCGGCATCGCCATCGCGAACGCGCACGATGCGGTCCGACAAAAATTCGGATCACGTGTGAACTAGGTTACTTGTACGTTTTAAATTTATCCAATACACGTTAAGCGTGATCGCCCGCACGGCTGGGAGAGACGTTGTGACGAGTTCGTGGACAGCCGCGACAACGACTGACGATCTCTACGGAAGCGGAGATGCGCCGTGATCGATCAGGCGATGCTCCTGCTCCGCAACACCTTGAACGCCCATCTCACGCTTGCTGCGCCCGGGCAGGATGCATCCGCCGAAGACGCGGTGGTTTTTCTCGATGGCGACAAGACCGATCCGATTTCGTTCAAGATCGGCGCGGTCACGATGCTGCTGATCAATGTCGAGCAGGAACCGATCCTGCGCGCAGCCAATCCGTATCAACGCATGGGTTCGGATGGCACGCCGTACCGGTCTCGACCCGATATCCGACTGAACCTGCGCGTTTTGTTCGTGGCGCGTTTCAAGCAATACGAACAGGCCCTCGCCAGGCTGTCGCAGGTCCTTTCATTCTTCCAGTCGAACCCGGTGCTCGACGCGCTCTCGGCACCGAGCCTGCCTGCCACGATTCCGCAATTGACCATGGAACTCGTGACCCAACCGCTGAACGAGCAGAATGATCTCTGGAACGCACTGCGCGCAACGTTCCAGCCGTCGCTGCTGTACCGGGTGCGCATGCTGGTGTTCGAAGATCAGCAGGTCGAGGTCATCGGGCCCGTCAAGGGCGCCGCCGAACGGGAGTTGCGCGATGCCAGCAGCACCGCTGCTTGACCTTCGCGTCACGCACCCGTTCTACGCCGATCTGCGGTGCGGCGATCTCGTGATCGAGCCCTCCGCCGCGACGGCGGCGCTGATGCGCCGCCTGCGGCTCACCTGCAAGACTTTCCCGGATCATGTCAGCCTCTACGCCGAACTCACTCCGAACGGCGCTGCATTCGCCGCCGCAGCGGCGCCGCTGTCGCTCGACTTCATGCTGCGTCCGCGCGGAACGGAGTTCACGCTGATCACGGACCTCACAGGCGTTGCCGCGCAATCGGCGCCGGTGTTCACCAATGCCGGCGTCGCTCCGGCCGACCCACTGAACCTGCGTCTCACGACACGCACGGCGCGCGCGACGGACACGCTGACGGTGAGCGCGCCTTCGCCCGGTGAAACCTTCGTGCTCGCCGCAGCCCCGCTGGCTGGCACCACCGCGGCGGACATCACCGTCACCGGTGCTGGAGCGGTGGGCAACATCGCCGCCGACCTGCGGCGCATCACGATCAACACCTCGGGCCTTGCAGCCGGCGCCGCATTCCTGGTCTCCTATCCGGTCCGCCCGGCGCGACCGAGCGGCGCGCTGGCGGAGGTGTCGCTGGCGCTCGACGCCGCGCTCCTGGCTCCCGCGGCGTCGGCGCGCGGCTTCGTGGTGCCGTTCACCGCAGCCGCGGCACCATGGGCCTATTATGTCCTCACGGATTCGCCGGCCGACATGTCGACGCTGCGCATCGTCGATGCCACGCCCGGCAATGGGCCGCGCCGCGTCACGTTCGCAGATTCCGGCCGCGTCGATCTGACCAAGACCCCGGACAGTTCTGACGCGGTGGCTCAGGACCTGATCCGTCGCTACCCCAGCCGGCGGGTGCTGCGGCTGGTGTCGGATGCCGACGTGCCGGCACGCGAACTTCCGCTGGCCCAGCTCGAACTGCATCTCGGCGACGCGCGGCTGATCGCCAGCCTGCCCAATCCGCGACCCGACAGTTTCGTCTCACTCCGTACCGCGCCATCACCGGCTCCGGCGCGGATCGTTCTCTACAGCGTACTCAACCTGCTCTCGAACTGACTCGAACGACGACACCCATGACGAACCAGCCTGAAGGTGGAGAGACATGACGATATACAAGACCCCGGGCGTCTATGTGGAAGAGATCTCCACGCTGCCGCCATCCGTCGCCGAAGTGTCCACCGCCATCCCCGCCTTTTTCGGGTACACCGAGAAGGGACCGGCGATCGCGAGGATCAGTACGTTCCTGGATTACATCGCCGCGTTCGGCGGAGCCAAGCCGACGGCGTTCGCCGCTACGACCGCGACCGATCCTGTCACCGGCCTGCCGGCAGTGACGGCGATCGATCCGGTGCCGCAGACCGGGCCGCTTCCCGACCGGCTCTTGTACTATGCGGTCAACCACTATTTCGCCAACGGCGGAGGGCCCTGCTACATCGCATCGCTCGGTCCCTATACGCAGGCGGTAGCGAAGGCCGACTTCCTCACGGCGCTCAACCTGCTGGCGCTGGAAGACGAGCCGACGCTGATCGTGCTGACGGATGCGGTGCTGCTGCAAAGCGCCGATTATTTCGAGGTCGCGCAGGCGGCCCTGTCGCAATGCGCACGGCTGCAGGACCGGTTCACGATCCTGGACGTTCCGGCCGGCGACGTCGCTGCGTTTCGCAACGGCATCGGAACGGACCACCTGTCATACGGCGCCGCCTATCACCCCTGTCTGCGCACGTCGCTGAATTTCACCGTCGACGAGACCGTCATTCAGGTCAAGATTTCCGACGCACCGGTCCCACAGACGGTGAAGGAAGCCGGATTCCCGACGGGCGCCGCCAACGGGATGGTGGTGTCGTTCACCGGGACCGACGCCATGACCCCGAAGGTGCAGATCCTGGCGGGGGTGGCGGCACAGGCCGTCGACTTCACCATCACAGCCGGCAAGCCGACGCTGGCGATCAACAATATCGCGGGAGGCAAGACCGCGAAGCAGGTGGTGGACCAATGGGCGATCTGGAAGACCACCAACGCCGCGCAAGGCTTCGACCTGCGGCTGACCGGTGACGGGTCGGCGCCGGTTCAGCCGACACCGGCCGGCGATGGCGCCGACCTCGTCAAGGTGGGTGGCGGCGCGGCCGCGCCGAATACGCTGGCCGCGCTGCGGCTGACGGACACCGCGCGCTACAATCAGGTCAAGGACGCGCTGACCCGCAAGCGCGTCACCTTGCCGCCCAGCGCCACCATCGCCGGCATCTATGCGCGGGTCGACCGCGAACGCGGGGTATGGAAGGCTCCGGCCAATGTCAGCGTCATGGCCGTGGTCAGCGCCGACAAGAAGATGACCGATGCCGATCAGGAAGGGCTCAACGTCGATCCCACCGCCGGCAAGTCGATCAACGCGATCCGCGACTTCACCGGCAAGGGCACCCTGGTCTGGGGCGCGCGCACGCTGGCCGGCAATGACAATGAATGGCGCTACGTGCCGGTCCGCCGGCTGTTCATCGCGATCGAGGAGAACACGCGCAAGGCCAGCGCCTTCGCGGTGTTCGAGCCGAACGACGCCACGACCTGGCTGAAGGTCCGCGGCATGATCGAGAGCTACCTCTATTCGCTGTGGGAGCGTGGCGCCCTGGCCGGCTCGACGCCGGAAGCCGCCTACTACGTCCATGTCGGACTGGGCAAGACCATGACGGCGCAGGACGTGCTGGAAGGGCGGCTGATCGTCGAGATCGGTATCGCCGCGGTACGGCCGGCGGAATTCGTCGTGTTGCGCTTCATGCACAAGCTGCAACAGGCCTGAATCCTAACCCGAATTCAAGGAGCGTTCCATGGCCGTCAGCGCCAGTGAAATCAAGGCAACCTATCCACTGCCCGTCTACAATTTCCGTGTCGAGATCGGCGCCGACGCGGTGGCGTTTTCGGACGTCTCGGGCCTGTCGATCCACTACGACGTCACGACTTTCAAGGAAAGCCTGACCGGCGGCGGAACGCCCGGCCCGCGCATCATCCACATGCCGGCGCAGCCGCAACCGGTCAACGTGACCCTGAAGAAAGGCGTCGCGCGGGTCAGCAGCGCGGCTGCGCTGTATGGCTGGATCAAGACCGTCGCGCTGAACCAGGTCGAGAAAAAGGACGTGGTGGTCCGGCTCTGCGACGAGCAGGGCAAACCGATCATCAGCTGGAAGATCGTCAACGCCTTCCCGACCAAGCTCGATGCTCCGAGCTTCGACGCCAAATCGAACGAAGTGGCGGTCGAATCCATGGAGCTGCGCGCCGACGCGATCACGATCACCGAGGCATGAGCCGCAGATGACCGACAGCACGGCCACACAGAAGGCGTCCTACCCGCTCCCCGCCTATAATTTTCGGGTGACGGTGGACGCCGAGTCGGCCAGCTTCACCGAAGTGTCGGGCCTCACCATCGAATATGAAACCGTGACCTACCGACACGGCTTCAGCCGCTGGCAGGGCGAGCGCGTGACACGCGTGCCCAAGATGGGCCATTCCACCGTTACGCTGAAGAAGGGCACCACGGCCAGCAACACCTTCCTGACCGACTGGCTGACCGCCGATCCGCCGTCGGCGCGTGCGATGGCGATCAGCCTGTGCGATGAGGCGGGCGCGCCGGTCGTGGTCTGGCATATCAAGGAGGCCATCCCGGTGAAGCTCGGCGCGCCGAGCTTCGAGGTCAGCGGCAATCAGGTCGCCATCGAGACCCTGGAGCTCCTGGTGAGCTCCATTTCCGTCGAGCACGTCTGATCATGCCCGTCAGTGACCTTCCGCTCAGCTTTCGCTTCGGGGTCTTCTTCTTCGTCGGCGGACTGATTCCCAATCCGATCGATATCCGCTTCCAGAAGGTCTCGGGGCTCGGCGCCACGGTCTCCCTGAAAACGCATGTGGAGGGCGGCCAGAACCTGTACGCGCACCGCTTCCCGGATTCGATCGGTTACCAGAACCTGGTGCTCGAACGCAGCGCGGAGCTGATCTCGCCGCTCGATATCGAGTTCAACATCTCGCTGTCGCTGTTCAAGTTCGCGGCCTCCAACGTGCTGGTGACCTTGTTCGACGACAGCGGCGTGCCGACGGCGGGCTGGATGTTCCTCAAGACGTTTCCGGTGCGCTGGTCGACCTCGGACCTCGACGCCGGGCGCAACGGCATCGTCATCGACACCATGGAGCTGGCCTACACCCGCATGCAGATCCTGAGGCTGTGAACCATGCCCGTCGAAATCCGCGAGTTGATCATTCGTGCCGTGGTCGATGCCCGGCAACCCGCCGAGGGAGCGAACGCTCCGGCGTCGGAGAGCGAGAGGGAGGCGCTGGTCCAGGCCTGTGTCAATGAGACGCTTCGCGTTCTGCGCCGCCAGAAGGAGCGCTGACGATGGGTTTCCCCGACCTGTTCAAGCTGGAAAAACTGAAAATCTCCGCGTTCACGGATGTGGCGCGGTCGAAGGAGGTCCCGGACTCTCCGTTCGAGGCCATGTTCAATCCTCAGACCCTGACCCAGACGTACGGCATTCGTTTCGACGCCGGCAAGGGCCACGGCGGCACCGAGCAATCCGCGACGTTCGTGCGGACCAACCCCTCTAGTCTCAGCCTGAAGCTGCTGCTCGACGGCACCGGCGTCGACGAGATGGGACTGGTCAACCTGTTTTCGAAGACCGTTACGGTGCAGGATCGGATCGATAACTTCCTCGCCATCGCCTATTACGCGCAGAGCGATACGCATGAGCCAAGCTTCCTGCGGGTCAAATGGGGCGCGATCGACTTCCCATGCCGGCTGACCAGCGTGGTCATCAATTACACGAGCTTCGATCGCGATGGCTCCGCGCTGCGGGCCGAGCTGGACATCACGCTGACCTCGGACGACGATATCGCCAAGCAGAAGGCTAAGGCCGGCAAGACCTCTCCCGATGTATCGCACGCCCGCCTGGTGCACGGCGGCGATACGTTGCCGATGATGACACAGGCGGTCTACGGCTCGCCGGCGCCGATGCTTCGGGTCGCACGGGCCAACGGACTTGACCATATCCGCGGATTGGCGCCCGGACAGACGCTGATTTTCCCGCCGCTGGCCCGCTAGGAGCGCGTCGTGGCAGACCGGTTCAACATCTCCACCATCCTGATCGGCGGACAGGCGCTCGGCCCGTCGTTCGATCTGCTGGGGATCGATGTCACCCGCGCCGTCAATCGGATTCCGGTTGCCATGATTTTCGTTCAGGCGCCCGGGCCTATGCTCGGCGAAACACCGCTGATGGAGGGAGGACCTTTCACGCCCGCGGCGGAGGTCGAAATCAAGCTGCAGACCGAGGATGGCGACGACGTCAGCATCTTCAAGGGCGTGGTCACGGGGCTTGCGGTTCACACCCGTGACGGCGTGCCGACACTGGAAGCCACCGTCAAGGACAAGGCGATCCGCCTCGCCGGCGCCCGCCACAGCAAGATCTGGTCTGACACGGCCGACTCCGAGGCGATCCAGGGCCTCGTCGAGGCGGCAACGCTGAGCTTCGGCGATCCTCCCGATACGCAGCCCGTGCACAAGGCGCTGGTCCAGTACGAATCCACCGATTGGGATTTCATCCTGTCGCGCGCTGACGCGCTGAGCCTCCTGGTGGTCGTGCAGGACGGCACCATCACGTTGAAGAAGATGGATCCCGGCGCCGCCGCAGCACGCACCTTCTCGCTGGGTCTCGATGACATTACCGACATCCATTTCGAGCTGGATGCCGCCACCCAGACCTCCAGCCTGTCCGGCCTGGTGTGGGATCCCGACCAACTCGCCGCCGCCGGGCCGGCCGATGCCGACGTGCTCGACCTGCCGCAGGGCAAGATCGGCAGCGACCCGGTCGGCGAGTCGCTGGGCATGGGACCGGTCCATGTGACCCACATGGTGCCGCTGCCGGCCGCCGAGGCCAAGGCCTGGGCCTCCTCGCGCATGGCGCGCGCCCGGCTGGCGCTGATCCGCGGCCGCATCTCGGTGCCGGGCCTTTCCGATGTGCAACTGATGGAGATCGCCAAGCTGGAGGGCTTCGGCGACCGTTTCAGCGGCAGCGCGCTGATTACCGGCGTGCGGCATCGGCTGGACTCACAGGGCTATTCGACCGATCTGGAATTCGGCCTGTCGCCTGATCCGGTGGGACGCCTGCCCGAGATCGCCCCGATGGCGGCGGCCGGACTGGTGCCACCGATCTCCGATCTGCAGATCGGCGTGGTGCAGGACGGCGACCCTGACGAGCAGGGCCAGATCCAGGTCACGGTGCCCGCGATCCAGACCGACCAGCCCGAAGTGCTGTGGGCGCGTGTCGCCAGTCCGGATGCCGGCAACCAGCGCGGCGTCTGCTTCATGCCGGAGCCGGGGGACGAAGTGCTGGTGGGATTCCTGGCCGGCGATCCGCGCCATCCGGTGGTGATCGGCCGCCTGCATGGCAGCAAGAACGCGCTGCCCGACGACTTCAAGGACCGCAAGAAGAAGGGGATCGTCACCCTGCAGAAGGCGCGCCTGGTGTTTTCCGAGGCCGACAAGCCCTCGGTCACCATCAGCACACCGGGAGGCCGTACCGTGGTGCTGGACGACGACGGCGCCACCATCACCATCTCGGACCAGAACAACAACACCATCACCCTCGACGCGAAGGGCATCTCCATCGAGTCGGGGAATGACCTCATCCTCAAGGCCAAGGGCGCGGTGAAAATCACCGGCAGCACGATCGACCTGAACTGACCGCTAGCCGCCGCACAAGGAATGACGATGCACGACCGCGCAGACATCCGGCACCAGATCGCCCAGGTCCTCACATGACCGGCGACGCCACCTATCTCGGGCGCGGCTGGGCGTTTCCACCGGAGTTCGGTCCGGGAGGCGCCGAGGTCGCCATGGTGGCCGGAGAGCAAGACATCGCCGAGAGCCTGATCATCCTGTTCGGCACGGCGCTCGGCGAGCGCGTGATGCGGCAGGATTACGGGTGCGAGCTGTCGCGCTATCTGTTCGAGGAAGTTGACCAGTCGCTGCTGACCTCGATCCGTGGCGCGGTGAGCGACGCAATCCTGAATTACGAGCCCCGCATTCGTCTCGACGGCGTCGACGTCGAAGCAGCCGATGTGCCGGGCCAGATCACGATCGGCGTGCGCTATACCGTGCGCGCCAACAACACGCGTTTCAATCTCGTCTACCCCTTCTACCTGAACGAAGCGGAGGGTCGGCGGCCATGAGCGACGTCATCCTGATCGACGGCGACCTCGCGATGTTCCAGCCGACCTTTGGCGCTGCGACCGTGGTCGTTCAACCCGGGCGCATCACGGCCAGCGGGCCGGCGCACGTGACCGGCAAGCCGGCCTGCGTGGCCGGCGACGAAAGCAGCGTTTCGGTCCCGGGCTGCACCTACATCGCCGGACAATACTCGATCCCCGGAACCGGCACGCTGGCGATCGCCTCACTCGCCGGCGACCAGCAGGCCCAGACCACCAGCACCGGCGGCAAGAAGCTGCTGCTCAAGGGATCGACCTTCACGGCGCGCTTTTCGGTGATGGTCCCCGCCATGCAACCGCCCCCCGGTCCGGGCTCGCCGATTCCGGATGCGACACCGAGCTATTCCGGCAGCGGCAGCTTCGTCGCCGTCGATGCCACCGTGAAAGCGAGTTGAACCGTGGCCCCGGCCCCCACCGAGCTTCCGACCCCGCGCCGCGACGGCACCAGCCAGGCCGCGCGACTGAGCGCAGCGCTTGATCCAACCACGATCGGGTTGGACGAACGGACCAGCCGCGACCTGCTGACGTTCGCCAGGAAGCATGCCGCGAAGCTTGTTTATTATGATGCCGACAACGAGCCGAACGGAGATTGGTCGGACTTCTTCACGAAGGATCTCACCAATGATCAGATCCTCGACTTTCTCGACAATCCGAAGCCGGACGCTGATGCGCGGCTGCGTCGACCGCATTTCGTGTTGTTCCTGGCGCTGCTCCGGCTGCTTGCCACCGCGCGGGACGCGCTCAACGGGCTGAGCCGCCGCCACCTCGATTATTATTTCCGGGAGGTGCTGCGGCTGGCCCCACAGCGGCCCGAACCGGACCGCGCTTTCGTCGTGTTCGACCTCGGCACCGGCACCGATGCGGTGCGAATTCCCGTCGACACCCGCTTGGCGGCCGGTCGCGACGCGGCGAAACGGGAGCGATTCTATCGCACCGAAAACGAGCTGATCGCCAACCGGGCGAAGGTTGCGCGGCTGGCCTCGATATTCGCCGACAAGCGCATCATCGATCTCGCCGATGCGCGAACCGCGCCGGTCGGAACCAAGGAGGACAATTTCCTCGCCATGCTGGCGCTGGCGCTCGGCGAACCCGTGCTCAGCCCGGCCATACCCGGCCAGCCCATATCCGGCGGAGCACTGCCGCCTTATGGTGGACAGCCGGTGACCTACGCGAAGCTGGATTCGCTCGCGGCGCTGGTGGAGTTTTCATCCAAGACACTGTTCCTGCAGCAGTTCGAGCTGCGGCAACTGGTCGACCGCAAGCATGCGCGCGACACCGCCGACGCCGACTGGGCCAAGATCAACGGCATCCTGCAGACGGCAGGCCGCAAGCGACGCAATGATCCCAACTTCATCTTCAATCCCGCCAATCCGCGCGATTTCAACGCCAATCTGGCGGCTGCGCTGAATGGCGCACCGGATCTGTCCGGTCTGCCGGAGATCGCCACGGTCGACGATCTGTACGTGCAGAGGTACCGGCAGGACGTTCAGGACGCCATCGTCAAGAAACTGTTCATGGACGTCGACACGTTCGTTGCCATGATGAATCTCAAGCGCGCATCCGATGCCGACTGGCGCGTGATCAATTCGCTGCTGGAACATGCGGGCCGCCTGAAGCGCAAGGACGACAAATTCAGCTTCACGCCGGCCGATCCGACGAACTTCGCCGCCAACATGGCGACGGCAATCGGCCCGGTCGATTTCGCGCCGACCGGCACCACCACGATCGACGGCTACGCCGCGGCGATCGTGACGCTCGAACGCTACATGTTCATGCCGGCCGACACCTTCGCCGCGATGATGAGGACTGCGGACAAGCCGAAAGATCAGGTCCAGGAGCGCAGCTGGCAGGACATCTACAGCACCCTTCGGGAGGCGCGGCGGCAGAAGGTGTTCGCGGCGCGGCGCGACGTGCTGCGCAAGACGCGGGAGGCGGTAGCCGATCCGGCGGTCGGGCTCCGTGCGATGCTGGTCCTGGCCTCCGGCGAGACCACCGGCGCCGGGACCGATGTCCTGCTCGCGGGCTTCGCCGACGTCATGCCGCCGGCCGAACTGGCTTTCTTGGCAGACATGGCGAAGGCGCCGGCGGCGGTCACGCCAGCGCAATGGACCCAGTCCTACGACATTCTGGAGCGGGCCTGGCGCAAGCAGATGCAGATGCCCGATCCGCTGCCGCGACGCGAGGACTGGCTCAATCTCTACGCCTATGCCGACGCCACCACGGTGCGTCCGGCGATTGGCGATACCCCGCGCTGGAGAACTTTCGGCGCCGCACCCGAGACCCAGACGGCCGATCAACCGCCTCCCGACATCATCGGCCTGGCGATCGGTTCTCCGTTGTTCGCCCTGAGTTCCGGCGGCCGCCAGATCACGATCACCCTCGGCTTCGCCAATGACGGACGAGGCGCCCTGCTGGCGCCCAACGAGACCGCGTTCTCGGTTCAGGTCAGCAGCGACAAAGGCTGGATCACGCCGGCCACCGTCGAGATCGTCGATGGCGCCGCCGCCGATTACACCAAGCTCGATGACATCGCCGCGATCCCGGCCGGGACCAGCCTGCTTGGACTGCGGGTGCGGCTCACGATGCCGGCCAGCGCTCCGGCGATTGCGCCGCTGCCGTCCGGACAACAGCTCGCCGACTGTCCATGGCCGCTGCTGCGCCTCACGCTCAAGCCGATCTGGGATCAGGCGCGGGGCCGCTTCGTCATCCGCTATGACCGCTTCCGCACGCTGCGGCTGGTCCGGGTGCATCTTCGCGCCGCGACCGGCTCCTATGAGGAGTCGGCCCCCAGCGGCGATCCGATCTCCCCGCTACTGCTGGAAAGCGACACCGGCCCGCTCAACGGCAAGCGCCCGTTCGAACCGTTCGGCGCCCAACCGGCGGCCGGCGCCATGCTGTGGATCGGACATCCCGACCTGCTGCGGAAACGGCTGCGGTCACTGCGACTGCGGCTGGACTGGATGGGCGGCACGGACGATCTGAACACCGTCTACGCCAATTACCCGGCCCCCCAGAACGGCGTCTTCTCAGCCAAGGTCAGCCTGGTCCAGGGCACCGCCGTGGCGCCGCTTGGGAAACCCGATACGGCGCCGCTCTTTACCGTGACCAATGCAAAGCAGGACACGACCAAACAAAAGATCATCGAGATCGCCGTCAACGACAGCCTTGCACCCTACACCGTGCCCGTTCCGGACCAGACCCTTCCGGTGCGCGACATGCCGCGCGTGTTGCGGCTTGAATTGTCGCCGATCGGGTTCGGCCACCAGGCGTATCCCGGCCTCGTCACGACCAATGCCATCAAACTCGCCGCCGATTCCGCCAACGTCCAGGTCACGAAGGTCGCGCTCGATCCGACCAAATATGCGGTCGGCCAGCCCTACACACCGAAGCTGAAATCACTCGCACTGGAATTCCTCGCCGGGCACGAACTGCGGATGGAGGCCTATCAGCCGGGCCCGGCCACCGACATGGTGTTCCACATCCATCCGTTCGGAGTGGCCGAAGTCCAGGCGGCGGCTGACGGCTGTTCATTCCAGCCGGACTACAGCAATGAAGGCGAGTTGCTGATCGGCCTTGGCGGCCTGCAGCCGCCGCAAACCATCTCGCTGCTGTTTCAACTGGCGGATGGGAGCGCCAACCCGGATGCCGAAGGCCAGCCCGTGACGTGGAGCGTGCTCGACGCCTCCGGATGGGTCGCATTGCCGGGCGAGGCGATCCTTCACGACGGGACACGCGGGCTGATCAATTCCGGCATCGCGAGCTTCGCCTTGCCGTCAGCGGCCCCGGATCGGCGCCTGCCGTCCGGCTACTACTGGCTGCGCGCCGCGGTACCCACCGGCGCGGCGGGCGTCTGCGATACGGTCGCCATCCATGCCCAGGCGGTGACTGTGGTGCATGAACTCGCCGTCGGCATCGCGCCCGACCCGATGCCGCTGCCGGCGCTGACCATCAAGGCCCTGGTCACCCCAATCCCCGGCGTGGCGGCGATCCGCCAGCCCTATAGCTCGTTCGGCGGCCGGCAGGCGGAAAAGGACGACAGCTTCTACACCGCGGCAAGCGAGCGGCTGCGGCACAAGCAGCGCGCCGT
>Ga0105237_10003378_pt1 | contig 18981 bp, 20 predicted proteins | sample KBSC24metaG_FD_81520 | JGI IMG/M metagenome (GOLD analysis project Ga0105237, IMG submission 81520) | Corn rhizosphere microbial communities from Kellogg Biological Station, Michigan, USA - KBS C2-4 metaG | ecosystem: Host-associated > Plants > Roots > Rhizosphere > Soil | place: Michigan, USA... | reverse complement strand
TAATAAATTTACAAGTTTGATGAAAAGCATATCGTAAAACGGGCATTAAAAAAGGTAATATAAGACGAGAAATAAAATGGCGACAAAAGATTTAAATCTTTATTGAGCTCCGTATGATTTACTATAGCATAAGCGCCTTTTGTAAGCGATGGAAAATCGAATGCAGACTCTTTTACATCATCATAAAACACGCCCCGGCTTCGCGAGCTTTGGGTTTTGATTTCGGTTACATTAATTTTTTTGTACCTGCTGCCATCAGGTGCCTTTGTAAACGCTTCAAGATGGGTAAGTTCATCAAAAGAGCCGTGAAATACTTTGTACTTATTGTACAGGCCGTTGGCCTTATCATCCAGTACCGCAATTTCAACATACTCTTTTGTCTCGGCCTGCGGCTGATTATCTTTTATAAAGATTCTCGTCTCCCTGTTATAGTTTAAAAAAACAGCATAATCATTTGGATATTTTGCAGCCAGTTCTTCAATGCTTTGAGCATTTGTTGTAACGAATGATGTTACCAGTACTCCAAGCATTATCCATTTCACAACTTCTATTTTCATACTTTTCTCAAATTGGTTTATTGCGGGTTTAATGATAGTTTTAAAACTTTTCACTTCTAAAAGTACGGTATAATAATGCAATCCCGTTTCTTTAAGCTTAGGTCTTAACCAGTATAATTTTTTTTAAGCATGATGATTGATGGGTAATCATCTAACAAACTATTTTCATTTATCTTGCAACTCAAAATTGAAAAATATTAACACGTAATGATTGCTGCACTACTAAAAGGCTTAACATTAGGTGTGCTATTGGGTATCTCTGTAGGACCGGTTATTTTTTCGATCATTAAGCAGAGTATTAATAACGGGCACAAAGGCGGGTACTTGTTTATCAGCGGCGTATCAGCAAGCGATATTGCATTAGTGCTTGTCGCAAATCTTTTTACAACGCTTTTTCAATCTATAATGAGCCATGAAAAAATTATTGGCGTAACTGGTAGTGCCTTTTTAATTATTCTCGGTGTCTATTATTTCTTCTTTAAAAAAGTACACCTGGATGATGGCGGAAAAGCTGCTATAAAAACATTTCGAAAGCGTGATATGGCAGGCATTTTTGCATCAGGCTTTTTTATGAACGCCTTAAACCCAGGTGCTTTTCTTTTTTGGTTTGCTGCTTCTGCAACTATTATGGCTGATGCACAAACGGAAGATCACCCAATCGAATACCGCGTTATTGTCTTTGCTACATGCCTCCTTTTTAACCTGGGTGCTGATATTGCAAAAGTGTTGCTCTCAAATAAAATACGTCCAAAACTTACCTCGCATAATATTCACATCATTAATCGTATCTCGGGATTAATATTTATGGGGTTTGGCATTGCTCTAATATGGGGCATTGTTTTTTATGTAAACAAGCATAAATAATTTCTGATATTAAGCCATAAGTTTCTCTTCATACGGTGTATTTAACCCGGTAAACTTATCTTGTTATTTTGAGTAACCTTTTATGAACATCTTTTAACGTAGTCTTTAAACTCCGGGTCTTAGCTTTAAAGCAACTTATAAATACTCCATGCAAAAACCATTGCTATTGCTTTTGTTTCTTTGCTTGTTTTTTTGTTCCGTCAAGGCCCAGCATGATTTTATCGTATTAAAGAAACACTACAGAACTATTAAGAACTACATGAGCGGCTCTTATATAGAATGCCAGGTAAAAAATGATCAATGGATAAGCGGCTACATAAAAGCAATTAAAAATGACTCTGTTTTTATTACGCCAATGCAGGTTAAACAGGTTGGCACTATCTGGGGAGCTTATATGCTTGATACAAGCTGGTATGGCACTTACCCTGTTTATGTAAAAGATATTACAGCATTTCCAAAACAGTCAAAGGGTTCAGAAATTTTTACCAATGGAGCACTGCTTCAGTTGGGAAGCGGAACCTATATTTTATTAAACATCATCAATGGCTTGTCCAAGAAGGAAGAAGTTTTTTCGGGCAGTAACCTGGGTAACCTTGGCATTGCAGCAGGCGTTTTTGGCCTGGGTACTTTGTTGCATATAACAAACGACAAAGAGTGGCGCATTGGGAGAAAATATAAGCTTGAGTACATCAATTTAAAATAATAGCAAACGATCTTCTGACTTTCTCACTTCACAGACTTTCTCACTTTCTCTTTATCTTGCCGCCCGATGGCAAAGCAAGCACCCAAATCATTATTCAGGCGAATAATGCGAAAATTTATACGCATTTTTATTATTCTGTTTTTGCTTTCAAATGTTTATTTGATAGTATGCAAATGGATAATGCCACCTATTACCATTACGCAGTTTTTTAATTTTTTTGGTTATGGCCTTAAACGTGATTATGTGGGATGGAATGAAATATCACCCAACATAAAACTGGCTGCTATGGCAAGTGAGGACCAGCTTTTTCCTGACCATGATGGGTTTGACTGGAAAGCACTGGAAAAAAGTTTATCTGCCAATCCTAAAAAGAAAAACAAGATACGAGGTACGGGTGCAAGTACCATTAGTCAGCAAACAGCCAAGAACGTTTTTTTGTGGCAGGGAAACGGCATCTTGAAATATGTAAGAAAACTTCCTGAATTTTATTACACCAAGATGATTGAATGGATATGGGGCAAACAAAGAATATTGGAAGTTTATCTGAATACAATTGAAATGGGACCAGGTATATTTGGGGTAGAAGCGGCCTCACAGGCTTATTTTAAAAAGCCCGCAAAGGATCTTTCTAAAGCAGAAGCAGCAATGATTATCGCCTGTTTGCCCAATCCAAAAAAATTTACTGTGCAGCCTTTAAGCAAGTTTGTACGCTGGAAACACCAGTGGATATTAAGGCAAATGAATAATCTTACAGATGATGCAGATATTATGGCATTAACCAGGTAAGTCATCTGCTGTGTTTATAATTTATTGCTGATGATATAAGCGTCACTCATCAATTATAGCTAATGAATCTTCATTCAAAACTTCCGGATGTTGGTACTACCATTTTTACTGTAATGAGCCAGTTGGCACTGGAATGCAATGCCATTAACCTCGGGCAGGGCTTTCCCGATTTTCCGATGAGTGAAACGCTCACAGAGCTCGTAAGTAAAGCAATGAGAGACGGCTACAATCAGTATGTTCATATGAATGGCCTGCTTGCATTGCGTGAAGCAATTGCTGAAAAAATATTATTCCTTTATAAAACAACCGTTGATATTAATACACAGATTACCGTAACGCCCGGAGGTACTTATGCCATCTATACGGCGCTTACAACTATTCTGCAACCGGGAGATGAGGTAATTGTATTTGAACCCGCCTATGATAGTTACATACCTAACGTAGAAGTAAATGGTGCAAAGGCTGTGCGTATATCATTAAAGTATCCCGACTATTCCATCCCCTGGCAGGAGGTAAAAGAAAATATAACTGATAAAACAAGGGCAATCATTATTAACTCTCCGCATAACCCTACGGGTAGCGTGATAAGTGAGTATGATATTCAGCAGTTGCGGGAGATTACTGCAGGTACGAATATTGCAATCATAAGCGATGAAGTGTATGAGCATTTAATATTTGATGATATCCTGCACCAAAGCATACTCCGTTATCCTGACTTAATTGAAAGAAGTTTTGTATGCTTTTCTTTTGGTAAAACGTATCACTGTACAGGATGGAAGATTGGCTATTGTATTTCTTCGCCTGCATTGATGAAAGAATTTAGAAAAGTTCACCAGTTTAATTGCTTTTGTTGTGATACACCAAAGCAGGTAGCATTGGCACAATATTTAAGCTATAAAGAAGATTATCTTAACCTGGGAAAGTTCCTTCAGCAAAAGCGTGATTATTTTCAACGATTGATGCGGGCCACACCTTTTGTTCCTCTTTCTTCTCACGGCAGTTATTTTCAATGCTACAGCTACACTAACATAAGTGATGAACCGGATAAGGATTTCTCCATCCGCATTACCAAAGAGCATGGTGTTGCTTCTATTCCTGTTTCTGCATTTTACAAACATGCAACAGACAACAAGGTTGTAAGGTTTTGCTTTGCTAAAAAAGAAGAAACGTTAGAGAAGGCTGTTGAGCGGTTAAGAAATATATCCCCCATACTCTAAGAACCAGGAAATAAAAGCATAAGATAATTTCAGGTTGATGCAAGGCTGTAATGCTAATGCATCATACTACGCTGGCACTAAAGTTGATTTACCTATAGAAACAAGCATCAACATGTACAGCACTATACAAACGCCGGATGCAGCAGTATGTCATTTATTTCTTTACTGTTGTTTTAAAGATGGACAGATAAAAGAAGAAGAACTTGATAATGTTGCAGGGAAGTTTACCGCTCTCAACATGCACAAGGAGCTTAATTTTAAGGAAGAGATGATCTCGTTTAGAAATAATCAGCCACAGATTAGCAACGAAGAAGAATACCTGCGGAAATTAATTTCTGCAATTAACCCAACCAACGAAGCGGCATTATTTTCTTATTGTGTAGAATTAATGTTAAGCGATGAACTGCTTGACAACAGTGAAGAACAATTATTGGTTAAAATTGCTGAAATACTTTCTATTGACGATGCTGAGCGACGAGCCATTAAAAAATTGATGGTTCAGCGAAAAGTTGTAAGCACACAAAAATTCTTTTGACTTACTTTTTCATCGTTATCATATCTCGCTTATCCACTTTTTAAATGTAGAAGCATTTTCCTGGCTGATGATGATTTCTTCATTTACCGGAACGTTTAATTCAACGCTTATCTTGCTTTTGTCAACGGGTTTATACCTATTGATATAATTAGCGTTTACAATGTATTTTCTGTTCACCCTAAAGAACATACTTTCATCAAGTTCTTCTTCCAGCTCAGCGAGAGTATTTATTTCAGCAAGAAATTTTTTGCAGTCTTTATCAACTACAAAAACAACTTTATGTTCTGTGAAAAAGTAAGCAATGTCTTCCAGTTTTATGGTTTGAAACTCGAGCCCTTTTTTCACAACAACTCTTGATCTTTTCTTTTGCTGATGGTTAAAATAATCCAGCAGCGACGAGTAGTTGTTTACAAAATGACTTTGCAGGTTTTTATATTTTTTAATAGTATTATTTAGCCTGTTACAATCAATAGGCTTCAGCAGATAGTCTATGCTGTTATAGTCAAGCGCTTTCGTCATGTAGTGATCGAAGGCCGTTGTAAATATTACCGGGCAGGTAATATTAGCATGTTTGAATATGTTAAATGAAAGGCCATCTGAAAGCTGAATATCCATAAACACAAGATCCGGAAGGGGATTTTCATTCAGCCAGTTAATGCTGGTTTGCACACTATTCAATGTTCCGATAATTTTTATCTGTTCATCTGCATTCTTCAAACAATCAATAATATTTTCCAATGCCGGTTTCTCATCTTCAATAATTAATACTTTCATTACCGTATACTTATTATAGGCAGTTTAACAACGAAATTATTGTTCAACTCGTCTTTTAAAATGTTTCTTCTGGTAATTAGCCTATACCTGCTGTCTAAATTTGACAGCCCAATTTTTGATGAAGGCGCAGGATAAATTTTCTTCTTAATCCTGTTTTTTACCACTACATAGTTTTGCTCTACAGACACGTGAATTTGTAAAGGATCTGCTTCACAAAAATCATTATGCTTAATTGCGTTTTCAATAAGCGTTTGTAATGAGATGGGGGGTATTAAACTTTCTTCTGTATCAAGCGCATTTATTTCAATTGTCATGTTAATAGCATCAGCAAAACGTATTTTAAGCAGGTAAAAATAATTACTGATAAACTCTATCTCTTCAGCAAGCAATACCACATCTCTGTTTTTATTGCCCAGGATGTAGTGATACACTTTGGCTAAGGTATCATTATATAACTTGGCATTTTTTGTATCTGAAACAATCAGGTAAGAAAGCGTGTTAAGTGCATTAAAAATAAAATGAGGATCTATCTGGTTCTTTAATGCATGCAGCTCTGCCTGAGATTTGGCAAGGCTCAACTGCTCAACTCTTGAAAGTGTGTTTAACTGCTCTCTTATCAAAAAGAAATTTTCGTAGATATTTGTAACAAATGTTGCGGCTATTATAATAATGAAAGTGGTATTAATAAGTGGGTTCCAGTTAATTACCTTTTCGTGCGAAAAGCGCAACCATGCATAAATCAATACAATTGACACAATGCCGGAATAAACAATGTTGGAAAATAATAAAGCAATTATCTTGTTATAATAACTTTCTCTGCGCCATTTTATTTTTAAAGAGATAAACCTCATGAGCATTACATTACCCTGCCATATTAAGAAAGAGATAATAACAAAGTAGCTGTAGCTTAACAGTAACTCATGAGCTTTGTATGCAGAGTTAGTTATAAGTCTTGTTAAGTTTGGAATAAGAATACCCAGTAGGGGAATGCCTATCAGCTTAACAATTAAGTCATTAAAAAATCGTTCTTTACGTTTTAATGTTAGTGTCGGCGTTATTTCATCCACGTTGTTCATTGGTTGCAGCATTAAGGGATGACGAAGACTTATTAAACGCAATATTTAAGTTTACTATCGTAATAAAAAGTTAATTGTTACTAAAGTAAAAATTGTTCTTTGAACTGTCATTAGGTTATATGAATTTTGCCGGACTCAAATGATTCGAGAGGCTTGCTAAAACAAACGATTGTTATCTTTTGCCGCCGGTATATAAAATTCATAGCTTGGTAAAAGAATTACGGCATTCAGTCATTTTGTTTCTCTTTTTTAGAAAAACGCTCGTTACTTTCGAAGCATCAAAAGTTCAATTAAACATAAGTTATAAGCTTATTTAAAATAATAGAAGACAGTAGTATTTTTCTCATGTGACTCGGGTGGTTTCTACCACCTGTCATTTTTTTAGAAAGCTCATCCTTCTGCATAATTTCATCACTGCATTTCCGGTTTATATTACAAGTTAGTGATACAATAGAAAACATTTCAATAACCTGTATCAATGGTCCCACTGTTTACGTTAGAGTATATGTATAAAGTACATTTTAAAAGCCAGCTACTGCAATGACATTAGATGCACTTATTTTTTCCAACAGCCGTAATTACCGTTGGCAGCGACATAGTTTTTTCTGGCTTGCGTGGATACTTTATTACGCTACAGTTTCAGCTTTGTTATGGAAGGACGAGTACAGTTTTCTGAAAGGATTTATTAGTTCTTTTATAGAAGTAACTGTTTCCACTCCGCTGGATATGATGTTTTGTTACTTTGTTATTTACTTCTTATTGCCACAATTTCTTTTCAAGGGCAGATACGTTGCAATGGTAATTTTATGGATAGTTGCAAGCTTTGCCTTTATCGTTTTTTTTGAGCTCTACTTTTATTATGTAGTTCCTTTTATACGGGAACTTAACGGGTTGCCTGCACCAATGCCAAGAAAAAATATGCTTGGCAACTTTTTTAGTCTCTTCAGCCAGATTAACATGGAAGGGTGTCTTGCCGCAGCCATTAAACTTGGCAAGCTTTGGTATATAAAACAGCAGGAGTTAATATTACTGAAAGAAGAAAAAACAAAGAATGAAGCAACCGTGGAGAAAGGAAGCATACAACCTTTTTTCCTGGTGGATGTACTGGAAAGAGTAGAACGCATTTCTGAAGAAAACCCAGTTCAAATGCGGGGTATGATAAAGAAAATCAAGAGCCTGCTTATGTATGCCATCTATGAAAACAATATGAGCCGCATTGAAGTTGATAAAGAGCTTAAATTACTACATGAATATATAGAGCTAAGCAAGGCTACTTTTGAAGGACCCGTTGACGTTTCCCTAAAAGTGGAGGGGGATGTTGAAACAAATAAAATTGCGCCCTTTGTTATACTGCCTGTAACGGAAAATGCATTCAGGCAGCTTGCGCTTTTAAATATGCCGCAAAAAAAATTAAGCATATCCATTCATGTAGAGAATGGAAATTTTTACATGCGTCTTGCATGGAATAAGCCACCAGATACTTCCACTTTAATCAACAGCAGCAATGTAATTCTTCAGAATATTAATAAACGGCTGGATCTTATCTATCCACAAAGCCATGAAATAAAAGTGATTATTGAAGTAGAGCAGGTGGTGGTTAATCTTTATATCAATTTGAAGAAAGCTATCACGAAGTAAGTATATGGCAAGTGGTAAATGGGTAGTGGCAAGTAGATAAAACCAGCTTCTATCTTCCAAATTCTTTTAAAAAAAATACAATCGTATGTTTTGAGTGTGTAAGTAGTTAATAATAAATGGCGGGTAGGGTAAAACCAGCTTCTATCTTTTATATTCTCTTCTGCCTTGTCTTTCTGGCTCCTATCTTCTGTCTTCTTCCGCCTCCCGCTCTTACTTTCCCTTTTCAGTTGTAGCTTTGCGCTCAATTCTAAGAGAAATTAATATTGTAAAGATGAACCTGGATAGCCTGTATCAGAAAGCCCTGGGCTTTGAGTTTTTAAGTGTGGAAGAAGGTATTTTTTTATTTGAGCATGCACCTTTGACAGCCTTAATGTTTGTGGCTGATGAGTTAAGAAAAAAGCAGGTACCACACGGAAAAGTTACCTGGCAAATAGATAGAAATGTTAACACAACAAACGTGTGTATTGCTAATTGTAAGTTTTGCAATTTTTACCGCATACCCGGCCATGCAGATGCTTACATCACAGGCATGGATACTTACCGTAAAAAAATTAATGAAACCATTAAATATGGTGGCGACCAGTTGTTGTTACAGGGGGGCCATCATCCCGAACTTGGGTTGGATTTTTACACCAATACATTCAGGCAAATAAAACAGGAATTCCCGACCATTAAGCTGCACGCGCTTGGGCCGCCGGAAGTGGCACATATATGCAAGCTGGAAAAAATGTCTCATCACGATGTATTAGTGGCCTTAAAGGATGCTGGTCTCAATTCATTACCCGGCGCCGGCGCAGAAATTTTGGTTGACCGGGTAAGACGTCTGATAAGTAAAGGTAAGTGTGGTGCTGATGAATGGCTGGCCATTATGCATGAGGCGCATAAACTGAATATTACTACCAGTGCCACCATGATGTTTGGCCATGTAGAAACCATTGAAGAACGATTTATACATCTTACAAAAATTCGTGAAGTGCAGGCCAAAAAGCCAGAGCACGCAAAAGGGTTTCTTGCTTTTATACCATGGACCTTCCAGGACGTGGATACGCTGCTTACACGCATTCGTGGCGTACATAACCTTACCACTGCGGAGGAGTATATACGCATGATTGCTTTAAGCCGTATTATGTTACCTAATGTAAAAAACATACAGGCAAGCTGGTTAACTGTTGGAAGGCAAACTGCGCAAATTTGTTTAAATGCCGGCGCTAATGACTTTGGCAGTATTATGATTGAAGAAAATGTAGTGAGTGCAGCAGGTGCTCCGCATCGGTTTACTTACAGAACTATGCAGGAAGCTATAAAAGAAGCTGGCTTTCAGCCACAATTACGTAATCAGCAATACGAATGGCGCGATATTCCGGAAACAATTGTAGAGCAGGTGATTGATTACTAATATAACCCAATCAGTTTTTAGTGTATTCATCGTGAGAGGTGAAACGTCAATCGTGAGCTTTGCTTTCACCCTTTGCATGACACCTATATTCAAAACCATATAAAAAGCAGGGCAATTTTACAAATTGCCCTGCTTTTTATTACAATTTCTTCTGAAGAAAATGCTATACGATTACAGAGGAAGCACTGTCTATTACCTTGCTCCTTTCTGTTTTAAGCATACGGGATGGATAGCGGTTAATAACGATAAAATCATGTGTGGCCATAATGATAGATGTACCATAATCTTTGCAGATATTAAACAGCAACTGCATAATTTCATCGCTTGTTTCCGGGTCAAGGTTGCCCGTTGGCTCATCAGCTAAAATTACTTTGGGAGAATTTAATAATGCACGTGCAATGTCTACACGTTGCTGTTCGCCGCCACTCATTTCAAAAGGCATTTTAAATCCTTTGCTCTTTAGCCCTACTTTATCAAGTACATCATTAATCTTTTCTTCAATCAGTTTTTCATCTTTCCATCCGGTGGCTTTTAAAACAAACTTCAGGTTTTCATGCACGTTCCTGTCTGTAAGCAATTGAAAGTCCTGGAAAACAACACCAAGGTTTCTGCGCAGGAAAGGCACTTTCTTCCAATCCATTTCTTTAAGGTTAAAGCCGGCTACTGTACCTTCTCCCTCCTTAAGCGGCAGTTCTCCATAAAGTGTTTTTAAAAGACTGCTTTTGCCTGCACCGGTCTTACCTACCAGGTAAACAAACTCGCCACGGTTAACAGTAAAATTTACATCCTGGAGAATAAGATTGTTTCCCTGGTATATGTTTACGTTACGAACAGATACTACTATTTCAGACATAATGGATTTAATAATTCACTCAATAATAAACTCAAAGTTAGCCTGATATATCAAAAAATGGCAAAACATATTTAGAATCGTTTTAACTAAAAAAATAGTTTTATAACTAAATAATTAGTTTTATATTTGATTTATCAATTTAAGTTGATTAATACAACGCGAATGAAAAGTAAAGACACAATAAAACCTTTAACCAAGGCAGAAGAGCAGGTAATGCAGGCATTATGGAAAATTGAAAAAGGTTTTCTTAAAGATATTATCGATGAAATGCCGTCACCGAAGCCACATTCCAATACAGTGGCCACTATCCTTAAAATTCTGATTGAAAAAAAATTTGTAGAGACAGAAACATTTGGAAGAATGCACCAGTACCAGCCTGTTGTTAGTAAAGATGCTTATTCCAAAACATCTCTCAGCGGTCTTGTAAAAAATTATTTCGGAGGCTCTTTTAGTAAAGCCGTTTCGTTTTTGGTGGAAGAAAATAAGTTAAGTGTGGATGAGCTGGAACTTTTATTACAACAACTTAAAAAGAAGTAGCAATGCAAGCCATATTGGTATACCTGCTTAAATCGATCATCTGTTGCGGTATTTTAGTAGCTTATTACTGGCTAACGCTTCGCAACAAGCAATTTCATTACTACAATCGGTTTTACCTGCTCTTGTCAATATGCATAAGCCTTATTGTGCCGGCATTAAATATCAATTGGTTTTCGTTTGAAAGCGAAAGTGATAAAGCCATTGCTTTGCTAAATGTATTGTATCTGCAACAAACTTTACCAAATGTTACTGTTAGCGTAAATAGCGGACTAAACTGGCAGAATATATTTTGGGCTGCAGGCGTTGCTGTATCTGTTGTGATGATATTGTTACTTGTTTATCGCATCGCAAAAATTTATCGTATTAAAAGGAGATATCCCAACACGTACATGCAGGAATTTGATTTCATCAATACAGATCTGCAGCAGGCTCCGTTTTCATTTCTGAATAATCTTTTCTGGAGAGATGACCTGGCAATAGATGATTCAACCGGAATGCAAATAATGCAGCATGAGATAACGCATATCAAACAGAAACATACCTGGGATAAACTTTTTACACAAATTGTGTTGAGTATTTGCTGGATGAATCCTTTCTTCTGGCTCATTCGCAGAGAGCTCTGGCTAATACATGAGTTTATTGCTGATGAACAATCTGTAAAAGATAAAGATGCTTCAGCATTTGCTGCTATGCTGTTAACGCAGCAATATGGAAGCCGGATCTTTTCTCCCGCACAACCATTTAATTATTCGCCTATAAAAAGAAGATTATTTATGCTTACCACATCAAAAGAACCGCGCTATAGCTATGCCAGAAGGTTAATGTCTTTACCCTTGCTTGGTCTTGTTGTTTTCCTGTTTGCATTCAGGTTACACAAAAAAGAAAACATTGTTATACTCGATCAGAAGCTGGAAAAAACGTATGCAGATGATACAACAAAGGGTAAAACTACCAAGGATACTTTCACAGTCAAATATCTCATATCTGTTGAACCTAAAAAGGAACAGGAAGCCAAAGTGATCATGTCAAAAGTGGCTGAACCTAAGCCAAAACCAGAAAGCTATGGCAAGTACAAAGGCAAAGCGATAAAAGATATATTTATCAACCAGGACAGAACCCAGGTTATTCTTAACCTTGAAGATGGCCCTACCACGTCATTAACGATAGAAGAAGCAAAAAAAGAAGGCATAAATCTTCCTGGTTCAAAGCTTGAAGAGGTAGTTGTTGTAGGAAAACCCATACAGCTTAAAGAAAAGCAAACTGTAATCAAAGTGGGAGATACTGGTGCGCAGCCTTTAATTATTGTTGACGGAAAACCAAAAGAAGATGGATTGGTTGGTTTAAATCCTGAAGATATAAGTTCAATAAGCGTTTTAAAAGATGAAAATGCCACTGCTGTTTATGGTGAGAAAGGAAAGAACGGTGTAATACTTATTGTTACAAAAAAGAGTAATAAGGATAACAAAATAGGAATAACTATTGAAAAGATCAATGTCGAGGTTCCTCCAAAGGAAAATAAAAAAGATTCTAACAGGTAATTACATTTTAAGCAACAAATAAGCTGCTAATGTTAGATTTCGAGATTTACATTCAGTAATCATTCCTCTACCCAAACAACTGCAGGATAATTTAAAATAGGCTAATAGAATTATCTTGCAGTTATGTCCCGCAAAGCAGCACATAAAAAGAATATTCCTTTTCACCGGCTTGAACAAACAAATACCCTGGGCTTTCAGCTTGAAAAAGTAGATGACAGTATTCATCCTATCTCTGATGATGAAATTGTACTGCAGCCTCACAGGGATGATCACTATATTTTCCTGTTGCTTGAAGCCGGCTGTTGCAGTTTTATGGTTGACTTTAATGTGGTGGAAATGCATCATCAAACCATGCTGGTAATATTACCTGCACAGGTGCATCACTTTATAAATTCAGCCAATGCAACCGGATGGTTTGTTGCAATGGATGCAACGCTTGTAGGTGAAACATTCAGGCCTGTTTTCGAAGATCACCTTCATGAAATAAGGCCTGTTGCTTTAACTTCTTCAGACAACATGCTTCAATGCCTGCAATTGCTTTATAATGTACAACAACAAGATCCCTCCAAACCATATCGGCGTCATAGTATGTACGCATTGGTAAGTGCTTTTGTAGCGATGGCTGCATCTGTCATTACGGGGTTGAGTGAACCTGTAAAAGGCCAGGTTACCAGGCCGGTAAGCATTACCCGGGCTTTTAAAAAACTGGTGACAGAAAAGTTTGTTACCCTAAAAAATCCTGCTGATTACGCCGCTGAATTAAGTATTACTACTTCCTATCTTAATGAAGTTGTTAAAGCCATCACCGGCGCAACGGTAAGCTACTGGATACAACATGAAACAATGCTTGAAGCCCGGCGCCTGCTATATCACAGTGATCTTACTGTTAAAGAAATTGCCTATCGCACCGGTTATGATGACCCCGCCTATTTTCAAAGAATGTTCAGGAAAGTTTTATTATGCACGCCAATGGAGTTCAGGAACCGCTACCGTGAATTGTCCAATATCAACCTTTAATCGTCTATTGCCTTAAAAAAGAAGCTTTCGTTGCTTTGCGGAACAATTAAGAACACTTTTCTCGTCTGCAAAAAGACTATTATGGAAACCACAAGCAACAGCATCAAAAGAAAAACCATTTCATTAATAGAAAACAAACTTAACAAAACCGGCACTGTTCTCGACGTGCGTGCCTGGGAGCCAGCCACCATTTTTGAGGTGGATCTTTACCTGCCCTATGTTAATATGCAACACTGGAAAGACACGCGCCACTTAAAAGTAAGGGTTGCTCCATTTACTTATCGTGACTATACACCTGCCTGGTGGGATGCAGAAACACATACCTGTACATTACTTGTAGAGGCTGCACATAATGGCCCGGGAAGCCGCTGGGTTAAATCTTTGCAGCAAGGGGATGCATTACACTACATAGGCGAAAGTTCATCTCACCATCATACAGTAAAAGATGCAAGACATATCCTTTTGGGTGATCAAAGTGCGGTTGCGCATTTTGCAGCGTTAAAACAACTGGCTGATGATAACAGTGAGGTACATGGTGCAGTAGTGATAGAAGAACCACACCACAGAGATGAGTTTAACGCATATTTTCCTAAACTGTCACTTACAGCTATGGCCAAAGAGCATACGGCTGCAGAAAGCCTGGGCAAATGGCTGCAATCATTTAAGCCGTTTGTAGAAGACATTTTTTATATCGCAGGAAATAATAACATGGTTGTACAGGTAAGAAAAATGCTGAAGCAACAGGGCTTTTGGGGAACACAGATAAGAGCGCAGGGGTTTTGGAAATAGAACGCTGATTTGTGTGATTTGAATGATTGTTATGATTAATAAGCTTTTTTGAAGCTTGAGGCTTGAAGCGAATAGCTTAAAGCCTCAAGCTCCAAGCCTAAAACATCCGCAACTGGACACTGCTTTTTTTGGGTGGCTTTGCATCGCCAAAAACAGTTTTGCCACCATACTTCCATGCATCGTTTTTTTCTTTTTCAATCAATGCTTCAAAATTTTCATTGGGAATAAAATCTTTTTCTACTCTTACAGCTACTTCGTGCAATTTTTTGATAGCGTCTCTTTTGTCTGTATTGCCAAGCTTAGCCTGGTGGACAGCTTTCTGCAAAACGCTTATTGTCTCATCATAAACCCTGGTTGGTACCGGGAAAGGATGACCGTCTTTGCCTCCATGAGCGAAGGCAAACCTTGCAGGGTCTTTAAAGCGGGAAGGCGTGCCATGTAATACTTCACTTACAAGTGCAAGTGATTGAAGTGTTCTCGGGCCCAGGCCTTCAAGCAATAACAAATCTTCAAAACCTTTTGGCTGTTTTTCCTGCGCAAGCCATAAGATGGTGCCAAGCTTTTTTAAATCAACATCCTTGCTACGTACTTCATGGTGAGCAGGCATAATTAACTGAAATTCCCGCATCATTTTTTCTGGAGATTGATGAGTGATGTCCATCATGGAGTTACGTGCAGGGGCGGCGTTGTTATCCGTCATATTAAGAATTAACCCTGGATTCAAACCGCAGATGGCAGTATGGGGTTCATTTACAAAAGAGGCAAGGCTTTGGGAATGCCAGTGATAGCGTCTTGCCGTTCCGGTAGCATCATTCATGCCTTGCTGAACAACTGTCCATTCCCCTTCATTACTTAAAACAAAACTATGCAGGTATAATTGAAAGCCGTCTTGTACAGCAGTATTATCAACCTTGGCGCTTAGTTTGCTGCAACGGATAAGATGTTTAGCATCCAGGCCTGTCTGTTCACCAATGCTTAATAACTCGGCAGGTGTGTTGCGGCTATGGTTGCCTTTGCCGCCACAGATATAAATACCCAGGTCTTTTGAATGAGGGTTGATAGATTTTTTTAAAGCAGCGAGAACAGAAGTAGTAATGCCGGATGAATGCCAGTCCATACCCATTACGGCGCCCAGGCTTTGAAACCAGAATGGGTCGCTTAGTTTTTGTAAAAAGACAGAGCGGCCATATTCTGTAATGATTGATTCAGTTACTGCAAGGCCAAGCTTTGCCATACGATCAGCAAGCCATTTAGGAACATAGCCATTATGTAACGGTAAATCTGCAGAACCTGAATGCTTCATTTGCTAACAAAGTTAGCGAAACGAAAACATTATGCCTAAGGTTTTACTATGTAGAAACATTGTCTTTACTTGTACCACGACAATGTTTAAAACAAACTGCTTCTTCTTCTGCCACCCAATCCCAAGGCGCCAAGCAGGCTGCGTGTGATAACGCTTGCGGCCGTTCTGCCCACCTGCTTTAGTACGGGGTTATCGAAGAAACCCTCTTCTTTTGCGGCTTTCTTGGTTTGTTGTTTTTCTTCCTGTTCCTCTTGTGTTTTCTTTTGAGCATCTTCCAATTTGCCTGTGAGTATTTCGTAGGCGCTTTGACTATCGATTTGCTTATTGTATTTGCTGGCCAGCCTGCTTTTATTTACTAAGGCATCTATCTCTGTGTCAGACAAAACATCCATCCGGCTTTGAGGCGGGCACAGCATGGTATGTATAAGCGGCGTTGGTATGCCCTTTTCATTTAACAATGTTACAAGCCCTTCGCCAATGCCCATCTGGGTTAACAATTCATTGGTGGTATAAAAGTCAGATTCAGGAAAATTTTCCGCTGCCTGCTTAATGGTTTTTCTGTCGGCAGCAGTAAAAGCTCTCAACGCATGCTGCACTTTCAGGCCTAACTGGCTAAGTATGGAAGAGGGCACATCCTGCGGGTTTTGTGTACAAAAGAAAATACCAATGCCTTTGGAGCGGATTAGTTTAATGACTGTTTCAATTTGCTCAAGCAAGGCCGTAGTAGCTTCATTAAAAATTAAATGTGCCTCATCTATAAACAGCACAAGCTTGGGTTTGTCAAGATCACCTTCTTCCGGTGAAATAGCATAAAGCTCTGCCAGCAACTGAAGCATGAAGGTGGAAAAAAGTTTTGGCCGGTTCTGCATATCAGTAACACGAAGAATATTTATCATGCCCCTGCCATCATCGCTTATACGCATAAGATCTTCTACTTCAAAACTTGGCTCCCCAAAGAAAATATCGGCTCCCTGCTGTTGCAATTCTACTACTTTGCGTAGTATGGTGCCGGTTGATGTAGTGGATATTTTGCCATATTGCTTTTCCATTTCGGCCTTGCCTTCATCACTAATATATTGAAGCACTTTTACAAAATCTTTTAAGTCGAGCAGAGGAAGTTTGCTATCATCGCAGTATTTAAAAATCATAGCAACAAGTCCGCCTTGTGTATCGTTAAGTCCAAGAATCTTGCTTAATAAGATGGGACCGAATTCTGTAACTGTTGCACGAAGTCTTGCGCCTTTTTCATTGCTTAATGTAAGGAGTTCTGCAGGAAAAGCGGAAGGCATATAGGTAATGTTTAAGAGCTTGCAACGTTCATTCAATTTATCATTGGTTGAGCCGGCAGCAGCAATGCCGCTGAGATCTCCTTTTATATCCATCAGTACCACAGGAACACTTGCATTGCTCAACCCTTCGCTTATCATTTGTAGTGTTTTGGTTTTGCCTGTACCTGTGGCACCTGCAATTAGCCCGTGACGATTCATTGTTTTAAGCGGCAATAAAACATCTGCACCGCTTACGACTGATCCGTCAAGCATTCCACAACCTATCTTGATATATTCTCCTTTAAAAGCATAACCCTGTTGTACGGTTTGTAAAAATTGCTCCTGTGTTGGCATAGCAAAAAAGTTTTATAAAAGATAACAGATGGATGAAGGAAAGAAAAATTTTTGAAAGCATAGCAGAATTTATCATGAACTTAAATCAAGAGATATAATTTTGGCACATCACTAATGACAAACAAAGCAATGCTTAATCAACAGCAAATTAAACAACAGGCGGGCGAATATGCAGCTAAATATGTGAAGAACGGAATGACGATAGGACTCGGTACCGGTTCTACTGTCTTCTTCTTAATTAAAGCACTGGCTGAAAAGGTTAAGCAGGGCCTGCAATTTAGTGCCGTACCAACTTCTTTGCAAACAACCAAACTTGCACAGGAACTGGGTATTACGCTCACAACACTTGACGATGTAAATGAGCTTGCATTAACGATTGATGGTGCCGATGAAGTTGACCCTCAGTTGCAATTGATAAAGGGCGGTGGAGCTGCATTGCTGCAGGAAAAAATTGTTGCGGCAGCAGGCAGGCAACTTATTATTATTGCTGATGAAAGCAAGATGGTAAAACAACTGGGTGCTTTTCCTTTGCCTGTTGAAGTAATTACGTTTGGATGGAAGCAGGTACAGCAGAAAATTATAAAATCAGGTTGTGAAAATGTAGCATTGAGGATGAAGGATGGAAAGCCTCTGCTTACGGATCACCAACATTATATACTGGATTGTCACTATGGAAAAATAGAAGATGCTGCCTTATTAAATACATCTTTGCATGCTATACCCGGCGTTGTAGAAACAGGCTTATTCATTAACATGGCTACCAAAATAATTACCGGCCATGCAGATGGAAATATTGAAGAAATTTCCGTGCAGTAGAAAATCGAAGTCATTGTATTTTCTTTTAACGACAGTCGTAAGAATGTTTGCACAAAGTTTTGCAGGTCTAACCCAAACCGTTTTTCCCTTAACTTTACTTAAGCAAGCAATAACTATGATCTCAAAAATTTCTGAAGGCGTACAAATAAGCGTAGAGACTTTTTACCAGCAGGAGTACAGCAATCCGCTTAACTCCGAGTTTATGTTTGCCTATCGCATAACCATTGAGAACCACAATAATTTTACGATTAAACTACTCAGCCGGCAGTGGTATATTTTTGACAGCAACGGCCAGCAAAGAGAAGTAGAAGGCGAAGGCGTTGTGGGTCTGCAGCCGGTTATTGAACCATCCAAACAATTTCAATATGTAAGTGGTTGCAACCTGCGCACAGAAATGGGGCGCATGTACGGTCATTACATCATGGAAAATCAAAACACCAAATCCACTTTCAAGGTTAAAATTCCCCCGTTTGAAATGATGGTACCTTTCAAGAACAATTAACGTCTTATTGATAGCCGCATTCAGGCTCAGATTCTTTTGATACCAGCAAATATTCAATGATATTTCTTTGTATAGTAATCAACAAAAAGATTGGCTAAGGCCTGTTGTATGTGGTACAGTCAAATATAACTTATGAAAAAAAGCACGTTGTTTCTTTTAGTTGCCTTAATAAATGTATTGCCTGCCTTATCGCAGATAAATTACAGGCAGGAATTTCTTTCTTTATACAAAACAGTTCAACAGAATTTTCTTGACAGCAGTACAGGTTTTTATAAAGACATACCTGGCAGCACAGGCAATCACAAGTATTCTTACCTGTGGCCATTGTGCGGACTTATACAGGTAAATAATGAAGCTGAAAAAATTGGATATAAAAAATATTCTGTACGATATGTTTTAAGTGCAATTGATAAATACCGCAGCACAAAACCTCCAGTGCCTGGCTATGATTCTTATAT
>Ga0105237_10003377_pt1 | contig 18984 bp, 18 predicted proteins | sample KBSC24metaG_FD_81520 | JGI IMG/M metagenome (GOLD analysis project Ga0105237, IMG submission 81520) | Corn rhizosphere microbial communities from Kellogg Biological Station, Michigan, USA - KBS C2-4 metaG | ecosystem: Host-associated > Plants > Roots > Rhizosphere > Soil | place: Michigan, USA... | reverse complement strand
GCGCATCACCGGCTCGCCCCTTTCCATCCGGTCCGGGTCGAAATCGGGGAAGCGCCAGAGACCGTGCCTCGGCCTGCCCTCGGATACCTGCTCGCAATAAAAACGTTCTCCGCGCCGGATAATCGCCACCGTCTCGACCCGCTTCACCGTCGCCATCCGGGTCTTCACCGGAAATTCCTCCGCCCGGTCGCGGCCCGCGCAATTCTTTTGCAGCGGGCAGACCAGGCACATCGGCTTGCGCGGCAGACAGACCGTCGCCCCCAGTTCCATCATCGCCTGGTTGTGCGTCGAAGGATCGGAACGGTCGAGAAACCGATCCGCCACCGCCTGCAGCTTTGCGCGGGTCTGTGGTTTGGAAATATCGTCGCGGCAGGCCAGCAGCCGCGTCAGCACCCGCATCACGTTTCCGTCCAGCACCGCCAGCGGCAATCCAAAGGCGATGCTCCCCACCGCCGCGGCCGTGTAAGGTCCGATACCCGGCAGCGCCAGCAACCCCTCCCCGCTCCGCGGCATCTCCCCCTCCCGGGCAACCGCCTTCGCCAGCGCCTGCAAATTGCGCGCGCGCCGATAATAGCCGAGTCCCTCCCACGCCTTGATCACCACACTCTCCTCCGCCTCCGCAAGCGCCTGCCACGTCGGAAACTGCTTCAGCCACCGCTTATAATAAGGAATCACCGTCACCACCTGAGTCTGCTGCAGCATCAACTCGGAAACCGTAATCGCGTAGGGATCGGTCGTGCGGCGCCAGGGAAGATCGCGGCGCGAATGCAGGTACCACTTGCGCAAAGCACGCCGCATGACAGCCCAAGATTGAGAATCGACCGACATACCCTTAATCGAAATCACCGCTCCCGAACCTTGAGTAACTCCCCAATTTCAAAAACGAGGGCATCGCTGGTCGGGATCATGCCAAACCAGTAGTCGAAATTGCGGTAAACGAGTTCTTCTTTCCCGTAGTATGAATGCGAATCAGGCTGGCGGATTTTTAGGTCTTCCAGAAAAAAGATATACGAAACTCCCTTGAGGGGAGAACCGGGCAGAGCAACCTCCTTCATTGGACTATCGACCCGAAATACTACCTGTCCGCTAACAGGCTGGGGCGGATCTTTCGACCTCACGGCCATCGCAACAAATGAAATCGTAAGCATATTACTATTCGCAAAACTGCCCTTCAGGACTCGGTCAATTTTCAGTCGTGGAAAAAACTCCCTATATTCCGGCGTCAGCGTCACTCCATTGGGATAAGGCCCCGAATCCAGACACATTTCGCAAACTGTCTGCGGCGTGGCCATCACGATCAGGTCAGAGCGCTCTACCAATTCCCGAAGCAACAAATGAGGACTGGGTGCGTCAACCGCGCGAACCAAATTGGCAAATCCACTAAATAAGGTTTCGGCCAGACAGAGAAAGAATAGGTACTTGTTCATCCCTGGGATACCCCCCACGCGGATTTCATTTTCATCGCGTCTGACATCCTCTAATCATGAAAGCGGTGTCATCCGGGACTTGTCGAGATGACAGTTTTCCTAATATGCCTGAAACGAACAGCTTCACCTTCAAAATCGGCCCCGCCCAGGCGGAGAAGCTGCGCGTCATTCTCGAGGAAAAAGGATTCACGTTCCGCGAAGTACCCTACGCGCTTTACGGCGCGCAGAAACAGAAAATCACCGTCAACGCCTACACCTCCGGCAAGCTCCTCGTGCAGGGCAAGGGCGCGAAGGAATTCATCGAGTTCGTCATCGAGCCCGAAATCACCGGCGAGGCGAAGCTCGGCTATGACGAGGTCCATAGCCCCGAAATGTTCCAGCCCCATCTCGGCGTCGACGAAAGCGGCAAGGGCGATTTCTTCGGCCCGCTGGTCATCGCAGGCGTCTACACCGATGGCGACTTCGCGCGCCAGCTCCTCGAACTCGGGGTCAAGGACAGCAAGAAAATCACCAGCGACCAGAAGGCGCTCGACCTCGCCGACGAAATCAAGGAACTCATCGGCCCGCGCTGGAACGTCGTTACCATCCTGCCCGAACGCTACAACGAGCTCTACGTCAAGTTCCGCAACCTCAACCGTCTCCTCGCCTGGGGCCACGCCAAGGTGATCGAGAACCTGCTGATCCGCTGGCCCGCCTGCCCCCGCGCCCTCTCGGACAAATTCGCTCACGAAAGCCTGATCAAGCGGGCGCTCCAGGAACACGGCAAGAAAATCATCCTCGAACAGCGCACCAAGGCGGAAAGCGACATCGCGTCGCGGCAGCCTCCATCCTCGCCCGCGCCGCCTTCCTCGACCGGCTGAAATTCCTCGGCGAGAAGGTCGGCGTCAAGCTGCCCAAGGGCGCCTCCGCTCAGGTAAAGGCCGCCGCGCGGGAAATCGTCGCCAAGTCGGGAGCCGACGCCCTGAAATCGGTCAGCAAGTTCCACTTCAAGACCTTCGCCGAAGTCACCGGCCAAAGCGTCCCGCAAGAAAATCCAAATACCTAGTCGGAAACCTTGAAGCCTTTCACCGCGCCAGCGGCAAAGTTGGGGTTGAGTGGATTCACCGCCACCCGCTTTTCCGATGGAATCACCACGAGATCCATGTCCTCCATCGGAACGGCACCCAAAAGGACCTCATCGCCCAGCACCACCGCACCGACATAACACTCCCGGTTTTGAAACTGAATGTGAACGAGCCCCACGTAAGGGCAAAGTTGCTTTCTCCCATCGGCCGTCGTCACTTCCTTCTTGGAGCTCTCCAGCAACTGCAGCTGGTTCGCGACATGATCGGGAATGCACAAAAATAAAGCGCCGGTATCGGCCAGTGCATCCACTTCAAGGGCCTTCAGCGAAGGCACCCGTGGATTATCGAGCGAGATTCTGGCGGGGGACAGGCCCATCAACCTAGTATGCAACAGCAGAGGCGTTTCAAAAAGCACCTTTTTCCATCACAATTTCTTGAGCTTCGCGTTTAACCCGCGATATTGGTGCACCATGAGCTCAGCCCTTCTCGCCCTCGAAGACGGCAGCATCTGGCGCGGCGAATCTTTCGGCGCGCCGCTGACCGCCAACGGCGAAGTCTGCTTCAACACCTCGATGACCGGCTACCAGGAGATCCTCACCGATCCCTCCTACAAGGGCCAGATCGTCACGATGACCTACCCGCTCATCGGCAACACCGGCATCAACACGCTCGACGTCGAGTCGAACGTGCCCCACGTCTCCGGCCTCATCGTCCGCGAACTCTCTCCCGTCGTCAGCAGCTGGCGCAGCCAGGAGACGCTCGACTCCTATCTCAAACGCTACAACATCCCCGGCCTCACCGGCATCGACACCCGCTCGCTCACCCTCCGGCTCCGCACCCAGGGCTCGCTGCGCGGCGTGATGACCTCCGAGAAAATTTCCGACGCCGCCGCAGTCGACCTCGCCAAAAAGTGGTCCTACCTCGAGCGCGACTTCGTCAAGGAAGTGACCTGTCCCGCCGCCTACGATTGGGACCCCGAGGACAAGCTCAGCCGCAAGTGGACTCTCATCCAGGGCAAGCGGCCCGTGGGCGCGCCTCCCCTCACCGGGGAGGATTACCTCGAACCGTTGCCGCCGGTGAAATACCGCATCGCCGCGTTCGACTTCGGCCTCAAGACCAACATCCTGCGCCGCCTGCGCCAGCACGGCTTCCAGGTCCGCGTTCTTCCCGCCACCGCCAGCGCGGAGGAGGCTCTCTCCACCAACCCCGACGGCATCTTCCTCTCCAACGGCCCGGGCGATCCCTCCGTCATCGACTACGCCCACAAAACGGTCCGCTCGCTCATTGGCAAAAAACCGATCTTCGGCATCTGCCTCGGCCACCAGATCCTCGGCTACGCGCTCGGGGGCAAAACCTTCAAGCTCAAGTTCGGCCACCGCGGCGGCAACCAGCCGGTCAAGGACCTCACCACCGGCCGGATCAGTATCACCTCGCAGAACCACGGTTTCGCGGTCGATCCCAAGTCGCTGCCCGCCGCCGAGGTGGAGACGACGCAGATCAATCTCAATGACCAGACCAGCGAGGGCCTGCGCCATCGCTCCGTGCCGCTCTTCTCCGTGCAGTACCACCCCGAGGCCGCACCCGGTCCCCACGACGCCAACTACTTCTTCCGCGAATTCGGCACACTCATCGAGAACAGCCGATAGAGCAATAAGATTGATAAAACTGTAAAAATTCGTAGCGTTTACAACTATGCCCCGTTTAGTCGCACAGTCGCCCGAATTTGCCGGGAAAACTTTTGATCTCGCAGGTCCCGAAGTCACCGTGGGCCGTCTCCCCGACAACCAGATCCAGATCGAGCACGCCAGTATCTCGGGCCACCATGCCATCTTCCGGATCAAGGGGCTCGACTACTCGCTCAAGGACCTCGAATCGACCAACGGCACGCGCGTCAACGGCGAAAAAATCACGGAAGGCGATCTGCGCCGCAACGACATCGTCCGCCTCGGCAACATCGAGCTGCTCTACGATTCCGAGCATGCCGCCCCCGGCCAGCCGATGCCCACCCCCTCGCAGCGCGTCAACCTGCTCGAATGCGCCACGCACGGACGCCCCGCGAATTTCGTCAACGCCTCGCCCATCGCCAAAAAAGCACGCGGTGCGCAAAGCAAGGCCTGGACCCTCGCCCTCTCCCTGCTCTCCCTCGTGGCCATCGCAGCCGTCGGCTACTTCGTCTGGGCAATCATCCTCTCGGCGCCCGCGGTTTCGTAAACTGGATCATCACCCATTTACCCCGGCTGACTGCCCGGTCTAGCTTTATTCCGTGCCGGCGATAAGCCGCAATCACCTCCGCCTGTTGCGAACGCAGCACGCCACTTAGCCAAAGTTCGCCCTCCGGCTTCACGCAGCGGGCAATCGCCTCCGCCATCTCGGTCAGAATGCCACTGAATAAATTCGCCACGACCAGATCGTAACCGCCTCCGGGGGCCTTGAGCCGCCGCACATCGGCGCAGCGCCAGCGCACGAGGGAATCGGGAAAGTTATTCGCCTCATTCTCCCGCGCCGTCCGGATCGCGTCCGTCTCGATATCGGTCGCTGTAATTTTGCGCGCTCCAAAAGAGCGTGCCGCCAGCGCGAGAATGCCGCTGCCCGTCCCGAGATCGAGCATCGTGGTCCGCTCCCATTCCCCGCGTCGCGCCAGAGCCTGAAGCAACATCCGCGTCGTCGCATGCTCGCCGCTGCCGAAAGCGATGCCGTGCGGGATAAAAAGCCTTGGCACGGCGGATTTCTTTTTCCCCTGCGGCGCTTCGGGCACGATCTCCAGCCGTGATCCAATCCGGATCGGCGCGACGTTGAGCGGCTTGAGCCATTTGTCCTGGCCGATGGATTCCACCCGGCCGCCCAGTTTCCGAACCAATGCTGCAGCCTCCGTCCGCGTTCCGGGATAAGCCGTCAACACGGCCCGCATTCGCCCAACGCGCTCGGTCAGAACCCACGGGACCTTCTCCGCCTCCAGGCGCCCGGTCCAAAAATCGTGCTCATCCGGCAAAATCAGGCGACGCCAATACCAGGTCGTTGCGGATTTCGCACGCAGCCGGGAACCGCGCAAGCGTTTACTGCTGCTGCTCATCCGGCGACAAATCGGGCCGCAAAATGGCCTTGGTCGAAAGGAAGGCTGTAGGCTCTATCACCACGTCGAGCGTAGTGTTCTGCTCGAGACTGAAATGATGAAGGGCCCAGTACTGACGGCCATCGGGCCGCGCGGCACGGACCAGCAGGAAGTAAAAATGAGCCTTCTCACCCTCGGCGTAAGCATTGTCCTTCTCGACGTGGCGCCAGTTGAAGCGACCCGCAGGTGAAACCGGCAGCCGTCGCGACACGTTCGATTCCGACAGCGAATAGAGCTGCTTGTAGCGCACCGCATCAAGCCCCGTTTCCTTGGCCTGGGCCTTGGCCAAATCACCTTGGGCTTGCTGCAACTCGACCTTGAGCGGATCCTCCTCGGCCTGCGTGCTGGTGATCCGGTTCTGCAGCTCCTCGACCTTCGCGTTGAGCTCGCTCACCTTCGCCGTGGGCGAAAGCTGGATTTGCGCCGCCTGCTCGCGCAACTGTTGCTGGCGATCATCAACCGACTTGGTGAACGCGCGCCACTGCTTCATCTGGTCCTCGAGCCATTGGTGCTCCTTGGCACTGTCGACATTGGCGGTGACTCCGTAGAGAGCCAGGCGGTAGGCGTTGGCCCACACCTCGGGAGAATGGTAGGAATCATCAGGCTCGTACTTGAGCTTGAGCGATTTCGCCCGGTCCGCGATCGTCTGCTGCAGCTGGTTCAGACGCGCTTGGTATTCGTCCTCGAGCTCCTTGCCGGGACCGTCCCAAATGTGCTGCGCGCCCTCACGAGCCTCCTTGATTGTCGAGGCGATCTCGCCCTTCGCCGCGTCAATCTGCTCTTGCAAAAGACGAATGCGCTCCTCCCGCGAAGCGACGTCGGCCTGGGAACGCTGCACGTGGGTCTGCGCTTCGCGCAAGTCCCGTAATGCCAGCTCGCGGTCACTCGCCAGATCCTCCGTGATTCCCGCGGCTTGTGGACGGAAGTCGTAAACGATCCACGCCTCGTTGCCGAGGGTCATGCCCGCAGGCGGGATGATCTGACCCTCAATTCGGGTTTCGCTGCTGAAATGGAGTCCGCCGAAATAGAGCAATACCGCAATGACGAGGAAAACGATCCAGAAGGCAATCGTCTCTGACCGCCGCTTCTTCCTGACGCGAGTTGAGCGCGGTGTCGCAGCCGCCGCTGTCGCTCCGGCTGCTGCTCCGACGGGAACACCTTGGGCAAAGCTCTCCAGTTTCTTCGGGGCGTGAAGAGGCGCAGGGGTGACCAGGGTCGACGAAGGCATGGAGACTGCCTTGGATGAAGGAGTTGTCGCTCCCGGAATCACCGGCGGAGCCGATTTTCCGGCGGAAGCTTTTTCCACCGACGTTGGCGTGGAAACAGGAGGAGGAGCCTTCGCCGTTGAAGTCGCAGCTGGAGCAGCTTTTAATTCCGCTGGCTTGGCGCTGGAAATAGGTGGAGGCGTCGACGCGGAAGAAGGTGCACCTGGAACGCTTTTCGATTCAGCGGGCTTGGCCGGAGAAACCGAAATCGACGGAGATGTCGGCGTGGCAGGTGCCTTACCGGAAGCACTCTTCAATTCGGCAGGCTTGGCCGTGGAGATGGTTGAAGGTGTGGCGGCGGAACCGGTACCGGGAATGCCCGGCGGTTTTGCTGCCGCCGGTGTGGGAGTGACCGGAGAGCTCGTCGTCTTCGACGCAGGTGCGGGTTGGGCGGGTGACGCGGAAAGAGGCACCATGGCGGGCTTCGCGGGAGCTCCCGGCACTTTGGTCGGCAGTCTCGGAGAGCTCGGCGCGGGCTTCTCTTCGACCTTGATGGTTGGACTTGCCGTGGAGACTGCCGGAGTCGACAGCTGGGGCTTGGGCTTCGGCTTGGCCGGAGGGAAAAGGAAAAGCGGAACTTTCCCGCGCTTCGACTCGATCACCGGATCGCTCTTCTTCGAGACCGGCGTGGGGGGAGGAGTCGCCTTCGCAGCAACCTTGGGCGGTTCCTTTGCGGCAGGTGTCGGTTGAGACTGAACCGGGACGGGCGTCGCAGGCGGTGTGGAAGTCAGCGCAGGCGGCGTTGCTTTCTTAAGCGCGTCGGCGGGAGGAACTGGAGGTGGAGTTTTCTCCTCCCTCCGCGCCTCCGCCGGAAGATGGGGAGGCTGAAGTTTTTCCACGTGCGGCGCGGGCGACTTCTCGACCAACGGCGGCGCGTGACTCACGGAAGACGTAACTGGTTTCTCCACTGGCTTGACGGGGGGAAGCGGCGGCGGGCGCACTGCTTCCTTCGCGATCGGCGGAGGAGTGGACGCGGGCGTGGCCTTCTCCGTTTTTTTGGCCTGATCGGCCGCCTGCTGATTACGAGTGAAAACTTCGAGGCTCTGTAATTCGTCCTTGGGAGTGGGTAGTTCCCCCGGCTCTAAATGCTTCCAGTTTGCAGGCGGCTTCTCCGGCTCGTCGTGGTGGTCGGGAGGGAAAATCGATTCCTCGGAGGCGGTTGGATTCAGCGCAGGCTTCTTCAGAGTGATCGCATTCGTCTTCGTCACTTCGTCCGGGGCCGGATTGCTTTTCGCCGGGATCGGTGGAGGCGGCGTGCTTTTAACCGGCACTGTCGTGCTTTCCTTCACCGGAAGCGAGGGCGGCACCGGCGATGACGCATCCTTCTTCACCGGTGGCATGGTGATGGGCGTGCTCGGTCCCGTCAGACGTGGTAACGGCCCCGTCTTCACACCCTTTTTGGCATCCGTCTTGATCGCCAGCGGCGGTGGCGTACCTCCCGGGGCGGAAGGCCCGATGGGTGCGAGATTGATCCGTTGCCGCTGTGGGCCCGACGGAAGGGGCGGCGGCTTGCTCGAGATTGGGGTGGGCAGCTCTTTCGCCGAACCATCCGGCTTTTTCTCCGGATTAACCGACGGAACAGGGGGAGGCACCGAACCGGGGCCGCCTGAAGAAGGAATGGGTGGGGGTGTAGCCCCTTCGGGAGCAGGGCTATTATCCGCCATAATCCTCGGGGCTGAAATAGACGCCTAAAATCGCCAGCGAAAGACCGGATGACTGACGCGCGGCCAGCAACTGGCTCGTGACCTGAATCCCATCCATCGACCGCGCCGTCGAGAGGCGAACAAGCCCCCCGAAACTCCCCGACTGGCCCGATTGGGCACGCAGGGAGAGGTGTTGGGCGCGAATGGAGGAGTCTGGCATACGGTTAAGCAGACTTTTTACCGCATTTGTCGTGGATTTGCACTTGATTAAAATCAGCAGTCGGTTGGCTTCCGCCGCCGCCCCCTTCCCGCGGGGCGTTATGATGAAAATCCGCCGTTCCAGCGAGACCTCCGAGCCCAGGACAGAGGGAAAATCGCCTGTCACCGTGAAGCGCTGGAAAAAACGCGCTCGCGCCGCCTCCGTCTGCAGCACGCGGGCCAAATCGCCACCCGTCAGCAAAACCAGCGCCAGCGCGCCCGTTTCGAGACCGTCGGCAAGCGCCTTCCAGGTTTTCTCGGGAAGAAATTCGTCGCAGGCACCGAAGTGCCATCGTCCCGGCAGCAAGACCAGATCCGCGCTCGCCTGCAGAAATCCAATCGGCTGCTGCGCTTGCGCCGCGCGCGAGCCCGACAGGATCTCGCGGTAAACGGCCCCTGCGGCACGCGGAGACAGCTTGCCATTCGCGCTGAGACGCCGTACCCGCGCCAAAAGCTCGGCTTCGCGTTCCGGCACGTAGATGACCGCCCCGTGACGGCGCTTCGTTCGTCCGATCTCGCCGGAAAGACTAGTCCGCTGCTGGAGCAACCGGAGAATCTTCAGGTCGATCCGGTCCACCTGCAGGCGCAGGCTCCGCATCTCCCGGGCTAAATCCGACTTCGAGTTGTTGTTCTTGGGGGGCATGAGGGGGTTCCGGAGGCTGTAACCGGCGCAATTCATCGGCATTAGGAAGCTCTTCGAGACTTTTCAATCCAAAAAGCTCCAGGAAAAGGGGTGTCGTTTCATAGAGGAGCGGACGCCCGGGCTGCTCGGAACGGCCCGCCACGCGCACGACCTTCCGCTCCAGCAATGTCGCCAGCACGCCGTCGACCGCTACGCCGCGCACCGATTCGATTTCCGCACGCCCAATGGGCTGTCGGTAGGCGATCACCGCCAGAGTCTCCAAACCGGGCTGGCTCAGGCGTGGCGCCCGGGGTTGATCGAAAAGCTTGTTCGTCCAGATCGCGAACTCAGGGCGCGTCTTCAACTGGTAGCCGCCCGCGACGCCCTGCACCATGAGGCTGGAGCCGTCAGCCTCCAGTTGCACGCGCAGCTGCTCGATCGCCGCCTCGGCCTCCTCGGCGCTGATCTTCTCATGGGGAGTGGTCTCGGGTGACGGGGAAAACTTCGCCGCTTCGCGCAAAGCATGGGCGACGGCTTTGGGAGTCAGGGGCCGGTCGCTGGCAAAAAGCAGCGATTCGACGATACGGGGCAAGTCCATCCCCTCATCTTCAAAAATCCGCGGGCAAAAGGCAAGAAGCGACCGTCATGGATAGCGTCCTAATTTGAAAAATATTTTCGAAATAACCCTTCTGTCATCCTGAGCTTGTCGAAGGATCAGACGCGTGGAAAACAAGCTAAGACTGGAGAGCTTGCGAGACGATGACTTTTGCGGTCACTCCACCTTGGCGAGAAAAGGAACGCGTCTGATCCTTCGACAAGCTCAGGATGACGGGGGTTTTGATTAGGACTAACAAGGCCCACTCATTTCCCCTGCAAAAGCCGGGCCTTCGCGTCCTCGGGTAACGATGATTTCTGCACCGCCGCCGCTCCTCCGGTCGGATCGGATTTCATCCATTTTTGCAGGACATTAGTCACCTGTGCCTGACGCAGCTTGGGATCGGAGATCGACTCGGCCCACTGGTCGGCACCGTCAGGATCGCTCTGGAAAATCTGGTTGCTGAACGTCTTGGTCGCCGCGTCGCGGGAAGGCCCAATCGGCAGTTGCGACAGCCAGTTGGCCGCCTCAACCGGATCGCTCCCGCCCCATTTGCCTGCGATCCCCGCATAGGCGGCGTCCTTTTGCGGGCCGGCGGGAAAATTGGCCAGCCATTGCGCGGCAGCGGATGGATCGCTCCCTGCCCAGTTTCCCGCCACGGATGCGAGTGTCTCCTGCTGGACCGCGGGATCAATCGACTGGAGATACCGCGCCGCCGCCGCCGGATCGTTCTCCGACCATTTCGAAATGATCCGACCCATGGCCGAATTCCTCTCGCCTCCGTCCTTAAGCTGATTGACCCAGTTGAGAGCCTTGGTCGTATCGTCGGCGGAAAGCTGGTCCACCACGGAATCGACCAGCTGTTTTTGCCCTTCTCCCACGGGCATGGAAAGAACGTAAGCCGCAGCGGAATTGACATCGCTGCTGGCCCAATTGTTGGCGGACTGGGAAATGAGCTGGTTCTTGAATTGGCCATCGGGAAGTTTACTCAACCATTCCGCCGCCGTGGCGGGATCGCTGCTGAACCATCGGGTCGTCACCGTTTGCAGGAAACGATTCCGAGCCTCGCCCGGCGGCAGGGCATCGCCGTAAGAGAAGGCCGCGGCTGGATCATCCTGGGCCCATGAATTGGCGATCGACTGCATCGCCCCTTCCCGGGCGCTCCCCGGCGCCAGCCTGTTGACCACCTCCAGGGCCGAATCAATGTCGGTCCCGGCCAGCTGTTGCACAACCGAGCTCATCATCTCGTTTCGAAGCGTCCCCGTCGGCAGCGCTTCCGCATAAGCCGCCGCCGCCTGTGGATCGTTTTGGCTCCAGGAATCAAAGACCTGTCGCACCGTCGAATTTTTTTCCGCTGAAGAAGGCACACTTTGGGTCCAAGCCATGGCCGCCTGCGGATCGGTCTGAGCCCATTGTCGGAGCACCGTACCCTGGGCACTCCGGCGCGCATCCCCCCATGGCAATTGTTTTGCCCAGGCCATGGCCGAAAGGGGGTCCTTCTGTCCCAATTCTTCGGCTATTCCGCCTACGGCCATGCCGCGCTGCTGCCGGTCGGAAATTTTCAGCAAGGCCTGGGTCGCTCCATTGATATCTTTGTCCGCCCACGTCGCAAAAATGGCCATGCTGGCATAATTGGGCCCCTTCTCTTTCTGGATCATTTCCAGAGCGCGCGCGGGATCCTTTTTGGCGATGGCCAGCATCAAACCTACCATGGCTGTCTCGCGCTTCCTCCCCGCGGGCATTTTTTGGGTTTGAGCAAATGCCGCGCTGGGATCCCGCAGGCCCCATGCGTTATAGGCCAGGGGCAGCATCATCTGGGATATTTCTCCGCTCTCGCTATTTTGAAACATCCACTGCGAAGCGCTGTCGGGATCCAGATCGACCCACCGGTCCACCAGAATCGAAAGCATATTCATCGACGCAATCTCATCGGCCCCCATGAAGGTCTTAGAGTTCAATTGCCGCATAACCTCGGGCATGTCCTCCACCTGCAGGCTTTCCGCATAAGCGGTGATATCCTTGATTCGCTGGAAGGAATTATCCTCGTCCAAAATGACGGCAAGATCGCCCGCTTTTCCCGTGGGATGCGCCGCCTTTCCCTTTCCCGTGATGACACCTATGCGACTGGAAACGGCGTCACTGCCGTTGGAAAACGCATAAGAGGGAACAGAAGAACTCCCTGCCTTGGAAAATATCTTCCAGTGATTGATCCCCGGGGCAAACCAGCTCCCCGCGACAAAGCTGATCACCAGCGCCGTGGCAAATAGGAGAATACCCGGAAGTCTCATGGAGAGCCTGCCCTCTGAACGGGTCCACCCTCGCAGATTCTGAATGTGACGGCAACAGCCGACCGTCAACCTTTACGCTTTGTAACCAAAGAAGTGGTTCTCCTTGATACAGGTCGCCACTTCAGTCGGGACCATCTGCTCCCAGCTGTGATCGCGGTCGCGAATCTTGGCCAGGATGGCCCGCGAGAAAATGCCGAAGTATTCCTTGTGGTAATTCTCGATCGACTCGATGTAGCCGTTTTCCAGCAGGTGCTTGAAAAGATGGATGAGATGCTCGGGCAAATCGACCTCGCGGATGGAGACCAGCTGGTTGAGCGACGCATCCATGAAGGGATAGACGTAGAGCTTGAGGTCATTCTTGAAGAGCCGTCCGAACGACTCGAGAATGCCGCCCTCGAGCATATCGTAGTACTTCACGTCGAAGAGCTCCTTCAGGTTCGGGATGCCGAGAACCAGCCCAATCCGGCTCTTGGTATAGCGCTGGAGAAAGGCGGCCAGCTTGTAATACTCCGCATAATTGGAAATCAGCACCATCTTGCCCACGGCGTTGATCGTGTCCGCGCGGGCGAGGAAGTCGCGGTGATCGATCGAACCGGTCGTGAGCAGGTTGCGCATGGTGATTTCCATGAGTTCCACGATTTCGCCTTCCTGCACGCCGGCGTCCGCCAGGAAGTGCTGGCGCGCGCCGTCGAGCATGTCGAGATTGACCAGGGTGACGGGGCGGAAGCTGCCGCGCTCAACCAGGATTGGCTTCTTGTGCAGGACCTCGGACGGCTGGAGCACGTCGCCGTTCGCACCAATGAGCGTGGCGTTGGAGAGGCCCTTCTCCACCAGTTGCAGGCTCATGAGCCGGTTGTCGACGTTGCTGAAATAGGGCCCGATGAACTTGATCATGTCGACCTCGATCCGCGCAGTAGAGAGGCCATCGAGCAGCGAGGCGATCAACTTTTCCGGCTCGGCATGGAGGTAGAACGCGCCGTAGGTCAGGTTCACGCCGATGATGCCCAGTGCTTCCTGCTGCTGGAGGTTCTCCTTGTCGAGCATATTCACGTGAATGATGATCTCGCTCGGGCGCGCCATCGGCTGCATCTGGAACTTGATTCCGAGCCAGCCGTGACATTCGTTCGTCCCCAGGTAATTGCGGGCCGAGACAGTGTCGGCGAAGACGAAAAACGATGTGGTCTCTCCCCGCTTGGCGTTGAGCCGCTCGATCAGCAGCGCGAACTCGTAGTCGAGCATGTTCTGCAACCGCGTCTGGCTGACGTAGCGCTCGCCCTTGCCGTAGATCGCGTCCGAGAAAGCCATGTCGTAGGCCGAGATCGTCTTGGCCAGTGTGCCGGAGGCCCCACCGACGACGAAGAACCAGCGCGCCACCTCCTGCCCCGCGCCGATCTCGGCAAAGGTGCCGTAAAAGCGCCTGTCCAAGTTGATCTGGACGGCTTTTTCGTGCGTGGTGATCGTGGAAGTTTCGAGAGTGTGGAGGTCCATGGGCGTGGGAACGATTAAAGGGGTGTAACTGTCTTCAAGCGTGGCAAACATTCGGCCCGGCTGGCGAGCCCGATGATTGTTACATTATGCCGATGGGAGGATCCTGCCAATCCCAAGGCACGTCCACTGGAAATACGGATGGCTTTCTTACCCGGTCATCCTGAGCTTGTCGAGGGATCAGACGCGCCCTAGATCAACTAAAGGCTGAAGAATCAAAATCGATTAATTTTTGTGCATTCTTCAGCAAATTGATTGGGCGAAACGCGTCTGATCCTTCGACAAGCTCAGGATGACAGAGCCCAAAAGGTGCTGGAGTTTTTACGCGCGTGCGTCCAACCGCCCCCCACAGGCACTACTGAATCACCAAGTCGACCGTCCGCGGCATGGCCACGTGCATGTAAGTCCGGCAAAAATAAATGATATCGTCGCTGATCCGCACGCAGGTCCGGCGCCAGCGCGAAGCCGCATCGAGAATCTTGCTGCAATCGCGCAGCCCTTCGAGCCTCACCCCCGCGACCTGCACTTCGAGCGCGTCGCCCAGCCGCTGCTTGAGCAGCGGATAAAACTCGATCTCGTAGGGTGCCCGCGCTGCCAGATCCGACAAGGAAATAGAAACGCGCGGCGGCACGATGAGGCTGTTCTTCGCGATCTCCTGGTACCCGATTCCCTCCAGCGAGCGCCGCACCATCTCCTGCAAATGATCGAGCGGCAGCGCCGGGGCAACCCAGTCGTTCTCCAGGTAAACCACGATGGCCCGCGCCACCTCGGGAGCCAGGTGCCAGCGGGGCAACCCGGCCGCAGCCGCCGAATGCTCGATCGACTCGGCCAGCCAGCCTTCGGACAGCGGCACGAGCCGATCGTTCTTCCAGATAACGTGGGGCAAGCTTTGGGGCAGTGCGATCATAGGGCTATGATTCCAGCGTCAGGCTTTGGACTTCGTTCACGAATTCCTTGATGTCGCGGAACTTCCGATAGACCGACGCGAAGCGCACATAGGCCACTTCATCAAGGCGGCGCAGGTGCACCATCATCTTATCGCCAATCGCTTTGGTCGGAATTTCATCGCCGTGGGCTTTCACTAGCTCATCAATGATATCGTTGACTGTTCGATCGATTACCTCGCGGCTCACCGGGCGCTTCTCGCAGGCTTTATCGATACCGGCCACCAGCTTGCGGCGATCGAACGCCTCGTAACGCCCATCGCGCTTGAGCACCCGCAGGTCGTCCCGCTCGATTTCTTCATAAGTAGTGAACCGATGCTCGCAGGCGAGGCACTCCCGCCGGCGCCGGATTACGGTCTCGTCTTTAATGGCGCGTGAATCGATCACCTTATCATCACGAGCCTGGCATTTTGGGCAACGCATCTACCTGTGGTGGTGTATTGCACATGGATATCACAACCGCTGGGGGCGTCAAGACAATGCCTAATCCAAACCGTACATTCCCATCCGGAAAGTTGCATGGGTACGATCCGGTGAAATAATAACTTCTCCCTTCAACCCTTGGAGAGGTTTAAATTTGTGACTGACTTTTTCGACGGGATATCGAATCGACTGGTCATTTTGCTTTTCAGGATGGTCACCGGCAATTCCCGGGGAATTCTTAAGCCAATCCTCCATGACCGCGGCGTCGGCCGAGAAAGAGCCTCTGTAGCTGAGGCTGAATATCGTGCGAGACTCCGAAATCTTTAGGTCGCGAACCGTCTTTGGCAAAAGCGCCAGTTGCTCTCCAGAAAAAACGCTTCGAATCATTCCGGCACGAAAAAACATGTTGTCGACCATGCTTCCGCCCTCCCCAAAAAAGAACCAACCGAAAAGAGAGAAGAGAACAACGAGCAGAATGATCGCTTTGGACAGATTGAGCACAAACTCAAACAATATCTTCTTCATGACCCGTTCCGGTTACCGCCGCAGAATCTTCTGCGCCTCCGCGTCAATCTCCCACGCCTGCTCCAGCGTGGGACTCAGCACGCAGTAATGCCCCATCTTGCGACCCGTGCGCGGCTCGCTCTTGCCGTAGAGATGGAGACGCAGCCCCGGCAGCGCGAGGAGCCGCGGCCAGTCGGGCGTGCCGTTGGCCCAAACGTCGCCGAGCAGATTGCGCATGAGCACCGGGGACAGCAGCCGCGTGTCGCCCAGCGGCAGGCCGCACACCGCGCGCAGCTGCTGCTCGAACTGGCTTGTGACGCACGCGTCGAAACTGTAGTGGCCCGAATTGTGGGGACGCGGTGCGAGCTCGTTCACCAGCAGGTCGCCGGTGCGGGTCAGGAAAAACTCCACCGCGAGCAGGCCCACCACATCGAGCTTCACCGCGATCTCCGTCGCGATCGACTGCGCCCGCGCTGCGATGCTCGCCGCCAGCGGAGCCGGGGCAACCGAGGTCGCGAGGATGTGATTCTCGTGCTCGTTCACCGTCGGTGGAAAAGCCTGCGTACGGGACTCGCCGTCCGGTCCCGCATGGCCACGCGCGACCACGACCGAGAGCTCCGCCGCGAACGTGATCCACGACTCCACCACGCCGGTTCGGTCGCCGTGACGTTTCCAGACCGCACTCAGGTCCATGTCGGGCAGAATCTTCTGCTGCCCCTTCCCGTCATAGCCAAAATCGGCCGTTTTCAGGACGCAGGGACAACCGAGCGCCGCCACCGCCGCGTGCAGTTCAGCTTCATCGTTGACCACGCGAAAAGGCGCGACGGGAAAACCGCTCGCGCGAAGAAATTCCTTTTCGCGCCGCCGGTTTTGCGTGGTGTAAAGAACATCGCGTCCCGGCCGCAGTAGCACTTTTGGCGCGAGCGCGTCGAGAGCCGCCACCGGGATGTTCTCGAACTCGTAGGTCACCACCTTCACGCCCGAGGCGAACTCGAGCAGGGTGGGAATGTCGTCGAAGGCGGCGTTGTATTCGCGGTCCGAAATCTGACCCGTGGGACTGTCCGGCGTCGGGTCGACCGTGTGGACCCGGTACCCCATCTTCCGCGCCGCCAGCGCGAACATGCGCCCCAGCTGGCCGCCGCCGAGGCAGCCGATGGTGGAACCGGGAAGGATCGGATCGTTGTTCATTTGCGCGGCAGCTTCTGCGCCCGCACCGTACGGGTCAGTTCGGCGCGATAGCCCTCCCAGGCTCTCCGCAGTTTTTCATCCTGCAAAGCGAGAATCGAAATGGCCAGCAGCGCCGCGTTCTTCGCGCCCGGCACGCCGATCGCCAGCGTCCCCACCGGCACACCGGCGGGCATCTGGGCGATGGAAAGAAGCGAATCCAGGCCCTTCAGCGCCTGACTCTCCACCGGCACGCCGAGCACCGGCAGCGTGGTGAACGCCGCCGCCATGCCCGGCAGGTGAGCCGCGCCGCCCGCGCCTGCGATGATCAAATGGAGCCCGCGCCCCTTCGCCGAGCCGGCGTAACCGGCCAGCCAATGAGGGGTCCGATGAGCCGAGACGACATTCTTCTCATAGGGCACCTTGAACTCCTCCAGAATTTTCGCCGTCGCAGCCAGCGTCTTCCAGTCCGAAACGCTGCCCATGATCAACCCCACCTTCGGTCCCGATTTCGATTTCACCCCGCTATCTCAAAACGAGTCGCCCCGGTTGGCGAGACCTTTTCTTTGGGAAGAATGGGTTTGTCGCCTCCGTTGTCTCCACACACTCCCGCAGCATGCGGCAAAGCCCCTTCTCCGTCATCTCGAGCGGAGGTGAGCCGTCCAGCGGGTCTATTCGTAGGATCCACCCGAACCGCAGTCGAGAGATATGGTCCGCCTACGGAACCGATGATAAATCCATCCATTCCGGATTGCTCTGACGGATTAGCTCGACCTTCTTCGCCCGTGACCAATTCTTCAACTGCGTTTCCCGTGCCAGAGCACTGGTCATGTCCGGAAATGTCTCCACGTAGACCAACTGGTCCAGCTTATACTTCTTCGTATAACCGGGATAATGTCCTGTCTTATGCTGGCCCATACGTTGGTCGAGATTGCTGGTGACTCCGATATACAACATGCGGGACCGATTGCTAACGAAGTACACATATCCGGTTTTGTCACCCTGAGCCATCATGCCACCCATATCTCTCGACTGCGGTTCGGGCAAGCTTTGGGGATAAACTTATCGCACGCCTCACCTCCGCTCGAGATGACGCGTCCTTAATTTTTTCCCAAAATATTCCCCTCCCCCACAACGCGTTATTAAAACGTAGACAAAATAGGCCATACAGGGATAACGGTCTTCCGCCTTTCGTGCGATAGTTCCCGACATGCTCCGCCTGTTCCTCACCCACAGCCTGCGCTACTTCGCGCGGCATCCGGCGCTGACCGCCCTCAACATCGTGGGCATCGCCCTCGGGGTGACCGTTTTCCTCAGCATCCAGATCGTCAACCACAGCGCGCTCGAATCGTTCCGCGCCTCGGTCGACATCGTCGCGGGCAAGGCCGACCTGGAAGTCGTCGGCGACGGCCTCCGCTTCGACGAGGAGGCTTATCCCATCGTCTCCGCGCATCCCGATGTCGCCGCCGCCACGCCGACGGTCGAAGAGGTCGCCAGCCTCACCGATCATCCCGGAGAATACCTGCAAATTCTCGGCATCGACCCCTTCTCCAACCAGCCGCTCCGCACCTTCGAGCTGAGCGATGCCCAGGGGGAAAAGCCGGACGCCATCGGCTTCCTGCGCGACCCGAAAACCATCGCCCTCACCCGCAAGCTTAGCCAGCGCCTCGGCCTCAAGATCGGCGACCCGCTGCGCGTCGAGACCCAGACCGGCACCGAGACCTTCCGCGTCGGCTTCATCCTCGATTTCACCGAGGATGCACCCGGCGCCGACGACCACCTCGCCGTCATGGATATCGCCAACGTGCAGGAAAATTTTCTCCATGTCGGCAAGCTCAGCCGCATCTCTGCCCTGCTCCGGCCCGGCGCCGATTTCAACGCCGTCTGCGCCGATCTCCGCGCGAAGCTCCCCGCCAGCGTCATCGTCCACGCGCCCGACCGCCGCAACCGCCAGATCGAGCGGATGCTCGGCGCGTTCCAGCTCAACCTCACCGCGCTTTCGCTCATCTCTCTCCTGGTCGGCATGTTCCTCATCTATAATACCGTCGCCACCGCGGTCGTGCGCCGCCGCCACGAGATCGGCGTGCTGCGCGCGCTCGGGCTGAGCGGACGCCAAGTCCAGGCGCTCTTCATCGCCGAGGCGTTCCTGCTCGGCGTCGCGGGGCTGATCCTCGGCCTCGTGCTCGGGGTGTT
>Ga0105237_10003376_pt1 | contig 18992 bp, 24 predicted proteins | sample KBSC24metaG_FD_81520 | JGI IMG/M metagenome (GOLD analysis project Ga0105237, IMG submission 81520) | Corn rhizosphere microbial communities from Kellogg Biological Station, Michigan, USA - KBS C2-4 metaG | ecosystem: Host-associated > Plants > Roots > Rhizosphere > Soil | place: Michigan, USA... | reverse complement strand
TTTTGGGGATGGTTGTATGCCATAGAAAGACAAATTCGTTCAAAGGTTCCTTTGACTTATTTAAACATTTGGGACGATGTTCCCTACCCAATGTATAATCGTCCCTATTATGAATCATGCGATTTGTTGATGTCAATCAGCAAACAGACATACAACATCAATAAATGGGTGTTGGGAGGCGAAGACAAAGTAGCCACGATTGATTCTGAAAATACTAATGATAAAACGGTATTACATTACGTTCCACATGGTATTAATAGTGAAGTATTTCACCCAATTCCATCAGACGACGCAATTTTGAAGAAACGTCGTAAGGAAATCTTTGGAGATAAAAATTACGAATTTGTAATCTTTTACAATTCAAGAAATGTTCAGAGAAAGAGAACCAGTAACATCATGTTGGCCTTTAAAGCATTTTGTGATAATCTTCCAAAAGAACAATCAGCAAAATGTGTATTGGTGATGCATACAGAAGTTCGTCAAGATGCTGGAACGGATTTGATGGCAGTAAAAGAAGCATTTTGTCCTGAATATGATGTTCTGTTCTCTACGAACAAATATTCACCAGAAGATATGAACATCATGTATAACATTGCCGATGTAACTATTAATCTTTCATCTAATGAAGGATTCGGATTGTCAACGGCAGAATCGTTGATGGCCGGAACTCCAATCATTGTTGCCGTCACAGGCGGTCTTCAAGACCAAATTGGACAAGTAAAAGATGATGGTTCACCAATTGAGTTTGATTTACATTTTGGTTCAAACAATGTTGGAAAATACAAGAAACATGGCGTGTGGGCATATCCTGTATATCCTACTTCTCAATGTGTTCAGGGGTCTATTCCTACGCCATATATCTTTGATGATATGTCACGTTGGCAAGACGCAGCCGAAGGTTTCATGTATTGGTATCTCGCAGGTGCCGATAAACGTGAACTCTTTGGTATGAAGGGTCGTCAATGGGCTTTGAATGATGGCGGTATCAACGCCAAGAATATGTGTAATCAGTTTGTGAAGTGTATGGATTATACATTGAAAAATTTCAAACCTGTTAAAACGTTTGGTATCTTTACCGAGAAAGATTATGTTGGTAATTTGATGCCAGGTGGAATGGGATTTGAAATTCCTACCATTGACCAAGAAAAATTGAAACAACAACTATTGGAGGTTGTATGAATGTAGATGAGGCAATACAAATCAATAAAAAAAATATAAATGAAAAAAAATTGTTGCGTGAACAAGAAATAGAAGCATTTTCAAATCCATCAAAATATCTTGAAGAAATTTATTTAAAATTTTCAAAAAGTGATATTCCATCAATCAATTATATTCATCCAAAAGTAAGTTTGGTTGATAGAATTGCAATAATAACAGAATTAAAAAAACGATTTAATGTAACTAATATGTCATCAAAATTGCCGGGTCCGGATTTGGTTGATGATGAAAATGCTCCATTTATAATCGTTATAAAATTAATATAAAATATTGAAAAATTAGTTTCATTAGGTATAATAGGTTTTATATGAGTGCTACACTACAAATAAAAAAACTCAATGAGTTGGCCGTTACTCCATCAAAGGGAAGTCCTCAATCAGCAGGTTATGACCTCTATTCAACAGAGAAATACACACTAAAACCACTTGAACGTAAATTGTTCAAAACAGGTTTGGCTATGTCAATTCCAAGTGGAATGTATGGTCGTATTGCTCCGAGAAGTGGTTTGGCCTTCAAACAAGGTCTTGATGTGATGGCGGGCGTCATTGATGAAGATTATAGAAATGAAGTAGGCGTCGTTTTGATTAATCTAAGCAGTGAGGATGTCGCAGTTCCGGTTGTCAAGGATGGAAAAGAAACGGCAATTGCTCAAATCATCTTTGAATTCTATAACAACGTCACGGTTAGTGTTGTTCCAGAATTAAACACCACCGAACGTGGTCAGGGTGGATTCGGAAGCACCGACATCAAAAAAAAAGTAGAATCACCGAAAGAGGCTAATACACTCGTCCAAAAATGGAGAGAAGCCGGTGCCGAAGTTCCAGCACCACCAAAATATGAAACTATTGTCCGTGAAAGAGAAAAATTGATATCATAAATTATGAGTAAACCAATGTGTGTATTTCAGAGTCCTATGTGGACTCGAAGCGGTTATGGAGATTTAGGTTTGGCTTTGGCCAAGAGTCTTCTCCGTTATGACAAGTATGATTTATTACTTGTTCCTACAAGATGGGGTGGATGTAGCCGAAAGTATCTGGCGGAAGACATTACCGACCCTGTTGAACAAGAATTGTTCAAACGAGTTGTAAGACAACCAATCAATAAACAACCTGAATTGTTCATTCAATGTTCCATTCCTAATGAATTTCAGGCACCAGCAAAATACAATATTGGCATTACTGCTGGTATTGAAACTACTGTTGCACGTCCTGATTGGATTGAGGGATTAAATCGTATGAACGCCAATCTTGTAACATCCAATCATGCTAAGAAAGTTTTTCAAGAAGCATCTTATGCAAAGATGGATGAACAAACCAAACAAGTAATTCCTGGTCAAGAATTAAAATCTCTAAAGCCGATGGAAACTTTGTTTTGGGGCGCAGATACTTCCATCTATGGCACAGGCAAATCATTTGAACCGAAGGTTGAAATGGAATTGGCAGCAGTCAAGGAAGATTTCAACTTCTTGTTTGTTGGTCAATGGACGGGTGGAGGATTGTTTCATGACCGTAAAGATATCGGTGGTCTTATCAAGACTTTCCTTACTACATTTGCTAACATGGGCGTAAAACCAAAACCAGCACTTATTATCAAGACGAGTGGCGCGGCAATTTGTAACATGGATAAACACGACATGATTAATCGTTTGAAAACGGTTAGAGAAATTGTTCAGAAAGAAAGAGGAACAACCGACCTTCCAAATGTTTATCTTTTGTATGGTGAATTGACCGAAGTTGAAATGAATGCATTGTATAATCATCCAAAGATTAAGGCACACGTTTCATTCACTCACGGTGAAGGGTTTGGTATGCCATTGTTATTGTCCTCTTTGAGTGGTAAACCTGTATTGGCATCAAATTGGAGTGGTCATTTGGATTTCCTCGACCACAGATATTGCAAATTGCTAGATGGTGAAATCAAAACATTACCAGGAGAATGTGTTAATGAATGGTTAATCAAGGATTCATCTTGGTTTAATGTAAATTACTCCAAAGCATCAGAATCAATGAAGAATTGTTTCCACTTCTATCGTCCATATCTTGAAAAGGCAGAAGAACTTCGTAAACAAAATGAAGTCAACTTCTCTACACAAGCAATGGATAAGAAGTTTTGGGAATTTTTGGAAAACAACGTTCCTAAGTTTGCTACAGAACAAAAACTTGTTCTTCCAAAATTGAAAAAAGTAATCAAGCCGGTGGAAACTCCAGCCGCCTAATGAAACTATCATATCTAATAACGGTTCATAATGAAACCGATACTTTGATACGATTATTGGAAAAGTTAGTCAATAATCGTTTCAAAGATGATGAAATTGTCATATTGGATGATTTTTCTGATAATGACAATACTAGAAGGATTTTAACAGAAGTTGAAACTCTTCCAAACGTTTCTGTTCATCAACATAAGTTGGATAACGATTATGGAACCCATAAAAATTATGGAACCACAAAATGCACAGGAGATTGGATTTTTCAAATAGATGGCGACGAGAATCCTTCCGATGTTCTTATATTCAATATTAGAGAAATTATAGAAACAAATTTAGATATGGAATTGATTTACGTCCCTAGAATCAATGATTTTAGGGGAGTAACAGAAAATGAAGCACGTCGTTGGGGATGGAAATTATCACCATCACCAACATATCAAAATCGACCAATTGTAAATTGGCCAGACTATCAAAGTAGAATCTATAAAAGAGATTCAGATAGAATCAAATGGGATAGAAAGTTACACGAAAAAATTATAGGTCATACTAAATATTCGTTTCTCCCAGCCAATGAAGATTTGGCTCTATATCACGATAAAACAATCGAAACACAAATTAAAACGAACGAGAGATATAATCAACAATTTAGTGTTGATGATAACCTTGGTCACAAAGTAACATGAGCGAATGGGTAATAAAACAAGCGGCGTATAAACCAAAAATACGAGATTTGAATAATAATGATAAAACCTTTCAGGAAATTTATCAGGATGTTCTTACGGCTGGATGGAATACAGACAAGGGAACTACTCATGCTTATGTAGATAGTTACGCAGAATTGTTTAAACCATATCGTAATCAACCTATAAATTTGTTGGAAGTAGGTATTGACTTTGGATATAGTTTGGCACTATGGAGGGCCTATTTTGATAAAGCAAACATCTATGGTGTTGATATTAGAAATGTTCTACAATTTACCGAGGAAGTTAATCCTATCATTCACGATGGAAATGACCCAGGAATTGTCAATAAGTATTTTTCAAATTTAGAATTTGATATCATCATTGATGATGCAAGTCATGAAGTAGAACATCAAGTATTGAGATTTCCAATCTACTTTCCAAAATTGAAAAAGGGCGGATTATATGTTATTGAAGATGTTCAAGACTTAGATGGACAAGGACATTTATTGAAAGCATTAGACCCAACAGCAGAAATAATTGATAATCGTCAATTAAAAGGACGATATGATGATGTAATGTTTATCTACAGAAAGTGAATTATGAGCAAAGAGTATAATGATTTATTTACGTGTCCTGTTACACTGTCGGAAGACAAATTAACTTATTTGGACTTTGGATTGATGCCTTTGGTAAACAATCTCAATAATACCAAAGAAGAATCATTAAATTGTCCAAAATATCCACTTGCAATTAATTACTACCCTGAAAGTAAATTATCCATGCTATCCGTGGCAGTTGACCCAAACATACTATTTTCACATTATGTTTACAAATCAGGAACTAGCCAACCTTACATTCAACATTGTAAGGAAATGTTTAATTACATTTGTAGATTCGTAAATCTAAAAGACGAAGATACTTTTATTGATATTGGTGGTAATGATGGCACATTGTTGTCTGCTTTTCGTGAAATGACTGCAGAACGTGGAATGAAATTAGTAAACGTTGACCCATCTGAAAATTTGGGAAAAATAAGTAGAGAACGTGGAATTACGACTCTCACAAAAATGTGGAATTCCGATGTTGGTATTTCATTTGACGGGTCGGCAAAAATAATCACATCTACCAATGTGTTTCAACATACAGAACCAATCGGCAATTTTATCAGTGGAATTTACCACGCTTTAGCCGAAGGCGGAGTTTGGTGTCTCGAATTTCCATATTGGAAACATGATTTGGAAACAAACCAATACGACCAAACATATCACGAACACATCTATTATTATCTTCTAACTCCACTTGTTAGATTATTTGAATCAAGAGGAATGAGAATTATTGATGCTAGTGAACAAAAAATTCACGGTGGAAGTTTACGTGTCATTAGTCAAAAGAGAACTGGTGAAAATTATGTAATGCCAGAAAGCGTTTCAAAAATTCTCGAAGCAGAAAAGAAATTCGATACAGAATTTTACAAAAATTGGGGAAAGAGTATGAAAACTCACTTAACCAATAGCAAAGAATTTTTATTGAATTTGAAAAAATCTGGTAAAAAAATTGCAGGATTTGGTGCAGCGGCAAAAGGATGCACATTCTTAAATGCCGCAGAAATCAATAATGAAATCATAGATTACATTGTGGATGATACTGATACTAAACAAAACAAATTTATGCCTGGAGTTGGGATAGAAATCGTCAGTAGAAATACTTTGATTTCAAATCCACCCGACTACATTGTTATATTGGCACATAATTTTGCCGATTACATCAGAAATTCATTAAAACCCATTTACGATGGTAAATTCATCGTAATGTTTCCACAGCCTGTGATATATGACTAATCCACCATCTGACCAATTCATTAAACGTTTAATAACGTATTACAAGACTCATTCAGAGTCGTCGTGTCTTCCTATATGGACGGGAGTTTATAACCATTTGCGTGAACTTTTAGATAAAGAAGATGTAAACGGGCTTCGTAATAAATTGGATACTCTATACATCGACGATTTATGGGGATTGGATTACAATCAAGCAAATAGTTGGCAAATTCCACCTTATGACGATTGTTTTCATCAATGTCTCGATACTATAAATTCCGAATTAAAATTTTACAGTGAATCACCAGAAAAAACTGTTGAAGAACTCGAACGACTTGTAGGCATACCGTTTGATATTCCAGAATACCCACATCGACCAGTTACAAAAGTTGGACATAGAAATATTCCGTTAAGATTTGCAGTATCTTATTACATTTTTCATTGTTTGACGAGAGAATTTCCATATATGTGTAGTCCAGATAACGTTTTGGAAATCGGAGCAGGAACAGGATACTTTCCGTATCTTTTTCTACAGTTATATCCAAAAACAAAATATAACATAATTGATTTGCCAGTCATATCAGTCATTCAAACCTATATCTACGCAACTATGGTTGGTGAAGATAAGATTTGGTTCCACGGTGAGCCAAAAACCAATGCCCAATTGCGTATTTGGTCACCTGACAAGATAGATGATATCGACTTCACTATTGATTTGGCATTGAATCACAATTCATTTCCAGAAATTCACGGCGATGCACAATCAAAATATTTACAATTAATGAAAAGAACGTTTAAATCGGGTGGATTTTTCTATTCATTAAATTGGGAACCTCATAATAGTGACCAAACACCAGTATCCGTGGTGTGTGAACGTCATGGATTCACAAATGTATTTAGAAGAAATTTTCCAGTGGAAAGTCATGTTCACAATCCACAAAATATAGCATTTTTTGAAGAAATATACAAATTATATGAGTAAGAGTTTAATCGCCATATTACACTACAATTCCGTCCAATATACGGATAACTTGTATGAAATGTTAAAACCATATGAACGTAATGATTACGATTTGGTGGTAATTGACAATGGTAGTGATGAAGGCAAATCAAGTAAATATACCACATACCGTTCTGACGAAAATACTTGTTGTGGTGGTGGGTTGGATATGGCAATGAATCTGTTTATTGAAGACAAACAATATGATTCATTTACGTTACTCAATTCAGATTTAATCATTCACGGTTATAATTTTGTCAAGTCATTAAGAGAACAGTTATTCAAACAAGACGATTTGATGATTGTTTCGCCGTGCGTTATTCAACCAGAAAAGAATCAATGCTTTTGGAAACAAATGCACTCATGGAATGCAAGAGAAATACGAATAGTCCCATTTGTAGATTATCAGTGTGCTTTCATGAAACGTCAGTTCGCTGAAAAGGTTCAATCCTTTGGCAGTAAGTATGGATGGGTTCAAGATATTATGACCGGCCTCATTTGTGAGGAAAATAATTGGAAAATTGGAGTCTGTGATTGGTTGCCTATCGTTCATATTGGCAACGGAACCGTAAAAGATAATCCAAAAATGTCCAATTATAATATTCTTGCCCAACAGGAGATGGATAGATATTTCTTAGAAAAAGGATTGACAGACAGGGTAAATCAGTTAAAATTGAAGTCAATAGGTTATAAATATGAGTAAGATAAATATAGTAATTCCGATGGCAGGTCTTGGGAAGAGATTTTCAGATTGTGGGTATAGATTACCAAAACCATTCTTACCACTTGGTAATAAGACGATGATTGAATACGTGATTGCTAATTTGAATCAAGTAAATCAATTCAGCCGCCATTCATTTTTCTTTACTTTCATAGTCAATCGAAAACAATTGAATATAACTGAATTTGAAAGTAAGTTACATAAAATTTTCAATCAAAGTGATTATCAAATCATTGATATAGATTATGTTCCACAGGGGCCGGCAGATTCAAGTCTCATTGGAGTCGTTCAGACCGATATTCAACTCCCTCTTATTATAACAAACTGCGACCAAATCATTGAAGACTATAATTTTGAATTGTTGGAAAAGTTCTGTGAAATCAATTCCGTTGATGGAGTTCTTGGAACATTTCATTCATCAAGTCCAAAAAATAGTTATGTAAAATTAAGCGATTCAAATGAAGTAATTGATGTCAAAGAAAAAGAAGTAATCAGTAATGTAGCCACAAACGGATTTCATTGGTGGAAAAAAGGTTTGTATTTTGTCGAATCAGTAAATCAAATGAAACGTAATAATGATACGGTCAATGGTGAATATTACGTAGCACCATCCTATAATTACATGATTCAACGTGGTATGAAAGTTATGCCATACTCTTTCAATATGCACTACCCAATTGGGACGCCTAAAGATTATGAAGCCTATAAAGCAGCACGTCACCTATGAAAGTAATAAGAAATCAAAAGTGGACGGGAGGTTGGTTTGTTGGAAATTTTGAACCGTCGGCATTTAAGTCGGATGAAGTTGAGGTTTGTTTCAAACAACATCCAAAAGGTGAAAAATGGCCCAAACATTACCACAAAATTGCTACAGAAATTAACTATGTAATTCGTGGTAAAATGACGATTCAAAATGACACATTTAATCCGGGTGATGTTTTTGTGATTGAACCAAATGAAATTGCCGACCCTGAATTTTTGGAAGATTGTGAACTTATTGTAGTAAAAGTTCCATTTGCTCGAAACGATAAATACGAAGTTATATGATAGATATTTTTAGACCAAATTACGACGAATCAATTCTAAACAAGTATTACTTGGTTACTTACTATTTGGAAAGTAAAACCACGTTAAAAGATGCTGCGTGGAATCTGGCCATCGGACAATCCGTTGGCAATCCTCACAATCGTTCAGAATTTGAAACGGATGAACTGTTTCGTGACCATTCATGTTTGATTCTTGCCCATCCTGATGAATTAAGTGAAATTCAGAGCGGTGAAGTTGTTATTGCCTTTCCAGAAAAGAACATAAATTTTGAAGAAGATGGGGTTTCCTCATTATTGGTTCAAATTATGGGTGGTCAATGTGACATTGATATTATTCGTAAATGTGTTGTTAAAGACATACAACTAACTTTGGCGATGGAAGGTTGTTTGATGCGTCCTTACTTTGGATTGACCGGAATGAGAAAATTTTGTCAAGTCCCTGACGACCAAGTTTTATTCGGAGCAATCGTAAAACCAAAAGTAGGATTGTCACCAAGGACGCACCTTGAACTTGTAAAACAATTTATTGATAATGGCTGTAATTTTATCAAAGAGGATGAAATTCTTTCCAATCAGGCATTTTGTCCGATTGAAGAAAGAGTTCCATTGGTTGCCAATTACATCCGTAAAACCAATGCCAAGGTGTTCTATTGTGTATCGTTACAGGCCGATGCACATAAAGTATTGGAATATAGCAAACGAGTTTCAGAACTTGGTGGAAATGGTATTCATGTAAACTTTCATTGTGGAATGGGAATTTATAAATCCATACGTCAAATGAATCTTCCAATTTTGATGCACTTTCAAAAGAGCGGAGATAAAATTCTAAATTGTGTTGACCACAGATATTCCATTGACCAATCAGTATTATTTAGATTGGCCGCTTTGAGTGGTTGTGATACACTTCATGCCGGTATGATTGGTGGTTATATGGATAATGACACGGAAGAATTAAAAGGCATCATAAAACAATTAAATGCCATTGACGCAGTTCCGGCTCTAAGTTGTGGTATGCACCCAGGACTAATAGACCATATTACAGATGTATTAGGTCATACAAATTGGATGGCAAACGTAGGTGGAGCAATCACATCACATCCATCTGGAACTTCCGCCGGTGTAAGGGCAATGAATCAGGCAGTAACAAAACGTTATGGAGCCGAATACGAATCAGCAATCAAAAAATGGGGTAAGAAATGAAATTCATATCACACAGGGGCAATTTAGGCGGCCCAAATCCTACGAAAGAAAATCGTATGGATTACATTTTTGATGCTTTGAATTTGGGTTATGATGTAGAAATAGATTGTTGGTTTGAAAATCATCAGTGGTATTTGGGCCATGATGGCCCAAAATACAAAACAGGCATCACAATCTTTTCAAATCCTAAAGTTTGGTGTCATGCTAAAAACTCGGAGGCATTGATTCAATTTTCAAAATTGCCATATTGCAATTATTTTTGGCACGATAAGGATAATTACACATTTACGTCACAACGTTATGTTTGGTGTTTAGTTGGCGCCGATGTAATACCAAATAGTATCGCCGTATTACCTGAATTAAAATACCGTGGAGATTTATCAAAATGTGGAGGTATTTGTTCAGATGAAATCATCAAATGGAAAACAAAATTTGCTGATAAGAATAACTTCATAGCATACATGGACACATGAATAAATTAGTTCTATATTGCAAATCATTCAGTCGTGACCTTGATAGATGTGGGCGACTTTTACAATCAATCCTTCATTATAACAAGGATAACATACCATTCTACATATCAGTTCCAAAAGAAGATGTTACCACATTTAAATCTAGGTTAGGAACCGACTTTGGTGGTAATGGATACATCATAATATCAGATGAAGATATAATGAATGAAAATTTGGCCCAATCTTGGAAAAATCAACAAGTAGTGAAAATGTTGTTTTGGAAAGCAATCAAAACTGAAAACTATGTAGTTCTTGATTCTGATTCATATTTCATAAAAGATTTTTATTACAAAGATTTTCTTGTTACAGATTCAATTCCTTATACCGTAATGCACGAGCAAAAAGATTTGTTTCAATGGACAGCGAGATATAAGGATAATCTTGGGTTCAACCCACAACAGTCATTTGCCGAGTGCCGAACACCTATTCAAGAGTTATTTGATAGGAAAGGACGACTCTATGATTTTGGGCCTGTTCCGGTTATTTGGTCTTCAAAGGTTTGGCAAAGTTTGGAGGAAGAATATATTAAACCAAATAACTTGACTTTTGAAGGTTTAATTAATACAATATCCAGCGAGTTTACTTGGTATGGTGAATGGTTGTTGGTTAAAAAACCAATTGAATTGTGGCCTGTTGAACCAATCTTCAAGGTATTTCATTACCTTCCAGAATATCAACAATTGAAACAACAAGGTTATACCGAACAACATTGGGCAGATAACTACTTAGGTGTAGTAATGCAGTCATCATCAGGGTTGCCTTTACAGTATTAATGAACAGAAAAATAAAATGTAAAAAATGTAAAGCGGAGAATGATTATTATTTAATGATTCGTCATACCGATTTTACTCCGTGTAAATGTTTTCAATGTTGGTATTGTAAAACTAAAAATACTGTCAATGCGGAGACAGGCGAATATACTCAATAAAATGGATAAAAGCCCAATAACATTTTGTATCGGATGTTGCAACAATTTGAATTATCTCAAATTGGCAGTTCACTCCGTGCGAACATACTCACATTTCAAAGACGCCCCTTTTATCATCTTTGCAGAGAACTGCACAGACGGAACAAATGAATGGTTAAATGAAAATGCGGTAAAATACAATCTCAAATTCATCATTGAAAAGAATTCGGAAGATATGACTTGGGGAATTGGCGGCGGAATGAATTTTTGTGCAAATTTAGTAAATACAGAATATATCATGTTTCTACACGCCGATATGTTTGTATCTAAAGACTGGGATTTAAATTGTCTTAAAATATTTGAAAAATATGCCGAGCCAGCAGTAAGTTCAAAACCAAATATTCCTCTTTGGGTTTCTAGTCAAAGATTTCAACCAAATTGTTTCAGAGAAAGTGATAGACCAGGAACTTGTTTCTTTCCATATGAATTATTTGGTTACAAACATGATGATTTTGATGAACCAACATTCATTGATTATGCTGAAGAATTTTCTAAATTAAATCCTGATATTGAAATCAATAAAGGAGAAGGCGTATCCGGTTTGGTTCGTAAATCGGACTGGGATTTTATCGGTGGTAATGACCCAATATATGCTCCGGCTTACTGGGAAGATACCGACTTATTCATTCGTATGCAATTGGCCGGATTCAAATTCATTATGACCACAAATTCGGTTGTGTTTCATTTTGGAAGTCGTTCAGATAAGAGCAATTTTCCTGACGATACTATAATTCGTTCAGACCGCTCGAAGATGTATGAACAAAGAGGAGCACAGAGATTTTTTCAAAAGTGGGGATTTTGGCCAGTTCACAATGAACACCAATTTGTAACTTACCCACCAAATATTGACAAAGAAAAATATGAACATTTGATATCACTATGAAACAACTATCAGAACTAGCAAAGAACTTTAAAACCGACAAAGGGTTAGGACTTCATGAATACACGGAAGTCTATGATGATTATTTTGATAAAATCAAAGACCAAAAGATGAATTTCCTTGAAATTGGGGTATTCACTGGCGAATCACTAAAAATGTGGGAAGCCTATCTCCCCAACTCTAATATCATTGGATTGGATATCAATCCAGATTGTGCCCAATACGCCGGCGGACGTAGAAAGGTCTATATTGGTTCACAAACCGATGAAGTCCTTCTATACACAGTTTGTAAGGAAAATGCGCCTATTTCTGTCATTATTGACGATGGCAGTCATAACTGGGACCACCAAATCATCACATTTCGTGCGGCATTCCCTTTATTGAAGCCAGGCGGTCTTTATTTCATCGAAGACCTCCATACGTCGTATGCCGGTAATTGGGCTGGTGGCACGCAAACTGGCGTCGATTTCCTCAAAGGTTTGGTGGATGATGTGATGTTACATGGTAAGAGTTTCATGGGAACTCAAGAAATTGGCGGTCAGCCGTTATCATATTTTGAACATCACATGGAATACATTCATTTCTATAAAAGTCTCTGTGTAATCAAAAAGCGTGAAGTAAGTTTGTGATAACTTGTAGATTCATAGGTAAGTTAGGAAATCATATGTATCAAACTGCGGCGACGATTAAAGTTGCCGAACAGTTAAATACGGAATTTGTTCTACCTACTAAATCTCACGCAGGTCATTATGGTGATATTTCTCCTGATTTTTCTGGATTCTCATATCCATTTAAATTTCAAGATGTAAATCTACCAAACAAAATTAATCAACCAACATTCGGCTATACTCCGTTGGATATTAAAGATGATTCCGAAATGCATGGGTTTTATCAAGCCCATCAATATTTTGACGACATTCGTGATAAACTTATCAACAAATATTTTAAATTTTCAGATGAAGTGATTGAGAAAGCATCAAAATTTTCATTGCCTGAAAATAGTGTGGGGATAAGTGTCAGACGTGGAGACTATCTTGGATTGCAACACAATCATTGTGTTCTTTCCATAAAATATTATCAAGATTCATTATCAAGAATTTTAAACGAGATAAATGGCGATGTAGAAGAATTTTATACATTTTCAGATGATATACCGTGGTGTAAATCTGTGTGCGATGATAAAATGATATTTGTTGAAGCAGAACCATTTGTTCAATTGTATTTGATGACACAGATGAAACATCTTATTCTTTCTAATTCAACATTTGCATGGTGGGGTGGATATCTGAATAATAGAGGCGGCAAAATTGTTATTCCTGACCCTTGGTTTGGGCCTGCCAATGACCATCACGATACAAGTGGATTATATTATCCCACTTGGATTAGACAAAAGCACGAACGAGTAATAGCATGAAAGTAGCAATAATTATTCCAGGACAACCAAGAAATATTCAAGTAGCATACGACTCTCTTAAAGAGCATTACTTGGATAAACATGAGTGCGATTTTTTTATTCACACTTGGTTTGATTCTAAATTTCCTATCCACACATATCAAGGAATGTTGAGTTTATTTAAACCAAAAAAAATTCTAATAGAAGAACAAATCATATTTGATAAAGAAGGTAGAAAACAGGAACCTTGGAATACTCCATTACAAAATCTATTATCCATGTATTACTCTATGTTCATGGGAAATCAGATGAAATGTCAATATGAAGAAGAAAAAAACTTCAAATATGACTTTGTTATAAAAATGAGAAGTGATTTAAAAATTCACAGACCCATTCCACTTGAGGAAATTCAACCTAATAAATTGGCGCTTTACAAGTGGACACAATTACATTATACTGGCAGTTCGGATGTTTTTGCCGTGGGGTCGTCAAAAATAATGGATGTGTATTCAGATTTGTATAATAAAGTCATGTATTATTTGGATTCAGACCCAACATGGCAAATTGACGAACCTAAAATGAGAGCAGAATACATTCTACATCATCATTTGAATACGAACAATGTTCCGGTTCAAATATTTTGGCACGGCGACCAAACCGACCCAAGTTTCCATTTAATTAGATGAAAACACGCATTGTAATTCACGTATTACCTTTTGAAATTGATAGGTTTGAACATCAAATGTTTGAACTTAAAAAGAACTTTGCATTTCTAACAGAAGATGATGAAGTGGATTTTGATGTTACATTGAACGTAAATAGTTTACTTACCGACTGGGATAATAGTCAACTTCCTCAACGTTATTTTATAGATAGATATTATGAAATAGTATTAGGTCTATTTAACAAAGAAAAAATGAGTTTTAACATCAGCGCCAATAACGAATGTATGGGCGTAGATGATAAACGAAGACAGGCAATTAGAAAATACGCCGGCACCTGTGATAATTTTTTATATCTGGACAACGATATGTTTTATCCTAACACAACATTGAAATATATGTTGGACGCGGCTAAATCTATAAAAAACAAATATTATATCCTATCCCCACAATTGCCTAAATTATGGGAACCAAGTTGGGATGTGTTGGTCAATGAAAATTACATCAATAAACCATTTGAAGATTCAACTTGTGAAAAATATACCACCGACCAATTTGAAGTATTTACAAGAGATTATGGCGATATTGAAGTAACTCCCATTGATACATTTAAGATGGGTGGAGGATGGTTCAATTTGATATCTTCAAATCTTCTAGCATATACGGATATTCCAGATTCATTTGGGCCTTATGGTCTTGATGATACATTTGTTGTTGATGCTTGTAAGATTATGAAAAATGTTGGAATGGATGTTCAACAATATGTATTGAAGAATTTGGTAGTCACTCAAAGTTATCAATATGAGTTACACCACGTCTATAAACACTACCTTAAATTTAACATAAAACAGAAACAGATTTTTGCCGCTAATGCCCAAAAATCATACGGCGACGAAATTAACAAATTTTCAGAAAGATGTAAAAATGATATCATTCATAATTCCAACAAGAAATAATCTTTCATACCTTAAATTGGCTTATGGAAGTATCCGTAAATTTTATCCTAATGAAGAAATTATCATTTTAGATGATGACTCAAAAGATGGAACCGAAGAATGGTTGCATAGTTTGGAACACAAAGATTCAAATATTCAATTTTCTTACAATGTAGGAAATCAGATTGGTCATACTGTTCTATACGATGCCGGGGTTGATATGGCAAAAAATGACATCTTTACTATATTTCATGCTGATATGGTTTGTAGTCCAAATTATATTGAAAACCTTCTCAAACATTTAAAGCCAGGCGGAGTTGTCTCGGCCACACGAATTGAACCACCTTTACATCCTCCTGGAAAAGAAAAGATTGTAAAAGATTTTGGCACATATACAGAAGATTTTAAACAAGATGACTTTGAAATATTTTGTCTTCAAGAACAACAAAAGCCGGAGAATAAAGATGTTACCACAAAAGGTATATTTGCTCCGTGGGCCATGTATAAGAACGATTTTCTATCAATTGGCGGACATGATAAACTCTTTGCTCCATTTCCATATGAAGATAGTGACATCTTTCAAAGAATGATTTTGAAAGGATTTGATATCAAACAAAGCCGCGATGCTTTTGTATATCACTTTACTTGTCGTGGACATAGATGGACAAAAGAAGTTCAAAAAGATGATACATTCTACAAACTATGTTGTGCTAAGAATATGTCGCACTATCTTCGTAAATGGGGGTCTTGGATTGAGAACGATGAAAATTGTTATCCAATAATTCAGAACAAGTATGATATTGGATTTGTGGTTAGTAACTGCACACCTAATTTGTTGGGAATGTTAGAACCTTGGTGTTCTACACTCTATACAGATTTAGATGTAAAGTCGTTTGTTGATAATTTACAACCAGGAACTCAGTTTGATATGTCCAAACGTGTAAAAAAATTGACAGATGAAAAGACAAATCAAATTCTGTTGACATTTGATTCTAAGAAACTTACTCAACAAAATTTTGGAATCATCACAAGTCTGGCAAAAATTATTAAAGACAGTGGTGAAATTGGCACATTTGAACATGATATATTTTCTTTTGAAATTAAAGGATTAGATACATTTCAAGATAAATTGGTAAATAATAACGACGAGTATTATACAAAGCAATTAAGAGAGACTAATCCAGATGACCCGTATTGTATAAATACATTGTTTGAAATCTACAAAAAAGTAAATAAAACGGTATGATTGTTATAGTATTGGCAAGCATAATAACTCTAATTTTACTCGTTTGGTTTAAATCAGACGCAGTGATAGAATGGGGGTCTTTATTGGGAATGTCCAAATTTTTGATGATTGATGAATTCTACAAAATGAAAATGGAAGAATCCTATATTGGAATTAACTATCCAACTTTTCTAAAAATTAAATACCACAATTTTATCGTCAATATGTTGGCGTGTCCATTGTGTCTTGCTGTTTGGTTATCATTATTCTTATGTTCTGGACTATTTATAGTTAACCCACTTATCATGGCATTGATGCCTGTAATTTGTATTTTATCATTGATATTATACGGGGTTGTTACGTCACTATTAAAATTGTCTTAATGAACTTTAATACACCAAATGATTGTTACCACTTCTTAGTTGGGAATGGGTTGGTTGGATTGTGTCCAGAAACTCAGAATCTTGTTGCGTGTATGGATATTCTTGTCAGAATGTGTTCTTGTGACCCACAAGATAAGAAACAAGCCAGATTCAATCAGTGTAAACAAAACTACATTGCTTTTGCTGGAAGAGCACAAGTATTCACTGCACAATTGTTATCAAAAGTTCCAAATGATAATAGAATCAATTTTTATTTGAACGGACAGTTGCTTTCAACTATCACTCGTTAATCAACCCAAGCCTTTAGTGCCCATTCAACCGATGCCTGAATTGGTGACATGAAAATTCCGGCATTTGCAAGTTTTTCACTATTCAATACCGTATTAGAACGTGGGATGTTTGTAAGTTTGTCCAATTCTTCTGTGGATTCAAAATATTGAAAATCCTTGTTTTTGTCGATGTATTTTCTAATTAATACAGCAATTTCATCGGTTCTAATTCCACCAGGATTTGTGACGTGATAAGTTCCAAAAGGCACTTTGTCATAGAGACAATGGATACAGGCAGTTACCGTTTCTATTCTGTTTGATAATGAATTCTCGGCAACAATCAGTCTGTCAAATTTCATCAACTTGGTCAGATAGTTTCTTGGATTTGAAAAACAATCGAACGGTAATCTTATTCTCCAAATGTATTTTTTATCAACACTCAAAAGAGATTCTTCCGCCATTATTTTTGTTCCTGTGTAAAAACTACATTTATCTCTGAAACTCAGTCCTATGGCATCATCTTCTTTGTATCCACCGACAGTATAACCATTAAACACACATCCAGAAGATAGGTGGCCAATAATTATATCTCTATCTTTACAAATTTGACCTAACATTGTAGGAAAAATTACATTAGCCAATATGGTTATGTCTTTGGCCTTTTCACAATCAACGACAGAATTTGAACCAATAAATGCAGAACAATTTATGACTACATCCAATTTACCAAAACTGTTTATTAGTGATTCGAGTTCTTTGTAAGTATAATAACTACCATCAGGCTTTCTTGATGACGCCGTATGCAACTGAACGTCATGAATACGACTCAATTGATTAGTAAATTCAGAACCTATGTAACCCTTAGAGCCGAACAATAGAATTTTCATTTCAATAATCTTTCCTTCCAATCTTTAACCAACGGTTTTAGAAACATAATCTTCTTGGCAGTCTTCGTTACTTTGTAACCCGACGTAGTATGGTCGCCCAAGTAGCCGGCATACTTTTTAAGACATTCTTCTGGGTTTTCTCTAGCCAACCTACCTCTTTCACCCTTTTCCTTCTGCCACATCCTCATAGGAGTTTTTCTAATATGATGTCCTTGCGTTTCTCCAACCATCGTCCAATTATCTGCCAAGTAACAACTGCCGTTGCGAGTCTTTTGTTCCTTGTAGTCTTCAGCACGTTCAGGCTGAACGAAGGTTTCCAACAACAATAAATCATCACCATACTTTGATTTCCAGCGTTTTGCTCCTTCAATCCTCAATTGTTTTAAGGTTGATGACGCGGCATTTTTAATTGTTATATTTGGTGTAGCCAAACAAAACCTAGAATTGTTCGCCAAGTGTCGGAGATTTTTTATTTTGGTGGGATTATCCCATCCTATGAAATCGTCCCTAACACCAACGCCAATAGTTGCGGAAGATAATCCGATAGCCCCGATATGATTACCGGTAACGGACTCATACACAAGCCAACGTATATTTCTTGTAGGCGAATCTTTATATTTAACATAACTGTGATATTTATCAATAGTGTCTCTGAATATCTTATTTTGTTCAGGTGTAACACATTCCACCAGATACACTGATGAATTGGTTTTTACTTGATAGTCAAAAAAGGACACTTGGTTAGACATAACTTAATCTCTTCATTGAGATAAGTATTGTCCATCAAGTCGTCTGTGGTAATTTTATTACCGTTTACTCTTAGTTCTCTTTCGATTACCGTTTCCAATTCTAAATGATAATCTGCATTTTGTTGACAAATCGGGTCATTTTTGGCTTCTTCATCGTTTGGAGCCTTGTCAAATATTCTAATAGGGTCGCCATCGTCGTCACCATATTTATCATAAAATTGAACCATAGAATATCG
>Ga0105237_10003374_pt1 | contig 19005 bp, 15 predicted proteins | sample KBSC24metaG_FD_81520 | JGI IMG/M metagenome (GOLD analysis project Ga0105237, IMG submission 81520) | Corn rhizosphere microbial communities from Kellogg Biological Station, Michigan, USA - KBS C2-4 metaG | ecosystem: Host-associated > Plants > Roots > Rhizosphere > Soil | place: Michigan, USA... | reverse complement strand
GGCCGCGCGCCGGTCAAGAATGTGATCCTGCCCGGCCCGGGGGGCATTCACCTCGTGTGCGGCGCGTCGGGAAACAGCCGCATGGCGGACCTCACTCTCTCGACGCTCGAGGCGCTCGGCCGCGAACTGCTCAATCTCGCCCTGGATTTCGACGTGCTGATCATCGACACCGGCGCTGGCATCTCCTCCGCCGTCACACATTTCCTCGGGCTCGCGCAGGATACCATCGTGGTCGCGACGCCGGGACTCGCCTCGATCCTCGATGCGTATGGCGTGATCAAGCTCTCGCACGAGAACCGGCTCCCCACCCGCGTGCATCTCCTCGTCAACCAGGCCGAGACCCCCGAGCAGGCCGACACGGTGCGCGACCGCATCGCCGGCTGCGCCGACCGGTTCCTGGCCTCGTCGCTGCACACCTACGGCTACCTTGATCGCGACGCTTTGCTGGAACAATCGACCCAAATGCGCCGGCCCCTGATGGTCGGCCATCCGGGCAGCGCAAATGCGATGCGCATCCAATCCATCGCCGGGCAGCTCATGGAAGGTGTCAACTCCGGCGGCCCTTCGGAGAAAGCCGCCGAAGGCGCCGCGCCAGGAACGACCGAGTCCGTTTCCGCCGCTGCTTCCACTTCCGATTCCGCCGCCGCTTAATCCCGGAACCCCTTTCCAAAACAACCACCGAGCCCGTCATGGAAATACACGCCGAACCCATCGACCCCACGTCAACCGCGCTTTTCCACAGCCCCGCCTTGCCATCCAGTACAGATCCGATCCTCGATCTGCTGGAAAACGCGGCGGCGCAGCCCTCCGCACCCGGCCCCGAAATCGTGCCGTTCGCCCCGGCGGGCAACTTTGTGAGCTTCTTCGGGCTGAAGGAGAACCCATTTGCCGACTGCGTCCACCCGGCATTTTTCTACCGCACCGATGGCCATGCGGAGACTTTCCGCAGCATGATGCTCGCCGTGGAATTTCGTGCCTCGCTCGGCATGGTCACCGGCCCCAGCGGCACGGGCAAGACGCTGCTCAGCCAGCTCCTGCTTCAGCATTTCGAAGATCCGAAATACCGCGTGGCGCTCGTGCTCGTCACCCCTGGCCTGAGCAAGACGGGCCTGCTCCGCGAAATCCTTTCCGAGTTGGACCTCGCCCTGCCGGTCGGGATTCCGCGCGTCCAGGATCTGGTGAAGCAGCTCAGCAATCACATCATCGAGCTCCATGAGCAGGGCCAGCGGCTCGTCATCATCGTGGATGAATGTCACCTGTTATCCGCGGATTGCCTGCACATCATCCGCACGATCAGCAATATCGAGACGCCGCAGGAAAAACTCGTCACGTGCCTGCTCTTCGGCGAATCGCGGCTGGCGCATCGGCTCGAGCACAGCAGCTACGCCTCGCTCAATAATCGGATCTATCTGCGCGGCGAGCTTCAGCCCCTCACGCCCGCGGAAGCCGGGCAATACATCAAGTTCCGCCTCATGACCGCGGGGCGGCTCGACGAACTCTTCACCGAAGCCGCGTTGTCCGCGGTGCACGAAGTCTCCGGGGGCATTTGCCGCAGCGTGAACAAACTCGCCATGCTCAGTCTCATCGAGGCCGCGGACCGGCGGGCGGGCAAAGTCGATGAAAACCTCGTGCGCCACGCCGCGCGCCGGATGTAGTCGCAATGCCGGGCCAACCCGAACGACCGGCAGTACCGGCGGGCAAGTCCAAGACGGGACTGCGCCGCGGACAATTCACGCCGGGCAACCCGCTCGCCAGGAAAGCTCCAGCTCCGCGCCGCGACACGACGACGACGACCAGTGCCGAGCAGGCGTTGCTCTTCGACGAGGCGCCGGTGCGGAAGCAGACCTCCGGGTAGCGCGGGCTTCCGGCCCCGCATGCGGGATTTCGCGGGATTTCGACATTCTGTCGAAACGAACTTTTTTCCGGACTCAATTGGAAGTTCGCAACGCACGGGGAAGTTCGTCGCCGCAGGATGCGGCGACCCCGCATGCGGGACCGGAGGCCCGCGCTACCCGGATTGCTGCAAACGCGCGTTCCTTGACCTTTGAAAGAGACACGCCGGACTACCCAGCCGTGAGCGCCGCACGCTCGTTTCCGAGGGCGCCGGTCTTTTCGAGGAAGTAATCGTATCCTCCAGGATACGGCCGCACCGTGCCGGCGTTCACGTGGAGCACCTTGGTCGCAAGTTTGCGGATGAAATGCACGTCGTGCGAGATGAAGACGAGCGTGCCCTCGTAATGTTCGAGCGCCAGGATCAGCGACTCGACGGTGTGGATGTCGAGGTGTGTCGTCGGCTCGTCCATGAGCAAAAGGTTCGGCGGATCGACGAGGAACTTGATCAGGTTCAGACGGGTCTTCTCACCGCCGCTGAGGATCTCGGTCTTCTTATAGATCTCCTCCTTGCGGAAGAGGAATGAACCGAGGATGCCTCGCGCTTCGTTTTCGCTCAGCAGGCCGTTCGCGTCCATCACCTCCTGGAGCACCGTCTTCGCCGGATCGAGCGTGGCCGAGCGATGCTGGCTGAAGTACCCGATCTTCGCATTCAGGCCCGGCTTGCGTTCGCCCTTCTGAAACTCGAGCACGCCCGCGAGGAGCTTGAGCAGCGTCGATTTGCCCGCGCCATTCGGGCCGACGAGCACCGTACGCTCGCCGCGTTCGATGCTGATATCGAGGTTCCGGTAAACCACGTTTTCCCCGTAGGCCATGTGGATGCCATTGAGCGCCATGACCTGCGCACCGCTGCGAGGCGGCTGCGGGATTTGGAAGCGGAATGGCTTCTTCGGCGGCAGCGGCTTTTCGATCAGCTCCATGCGCTCAATCTGCTTGAGCTTACTCATGGCCTGCGACGCCTTCGAGGCGACCTGCCGGAACCGGTCGTAGAATTCGCGCAGGGCCGCGATCTCCTTCTGCTGGTTCTTGTAGGCGGCGTTTTGCTGCTCGTAGGCCGCTTCCCGCTGGTCGAGAAACGCAGTGTAGTTGCCCGTGTAGCTGTTCAGCTTCCGCTCATTGATCTCGTAGACCGTCTCGACGATTTCATCCATGAACTGCCGGTCATGCGAGATGAGCAGCACCGCGCCGGAGTAGTTCTTGAGATAGTTTTGCAGCCAGAGCAGCGAGAGCAGGTCGAGGTGGTTCGTCGGCTCATCGAGCATCAGCAAATCGGGCTCCATCACGAGCAGTCGCGCCAGGTGCGCGCGCATCACCCAGCCGCCGCTCAGTTCCTTCGCGGGCCGGTCGAAATCGGAATCCCGGTAGCCGAGGCCGGCCAGCATTTTCTTCGCCTTGGCATCCACTTGCGGATCGCTCAGCGCTTCGTGCTTGGCGTGGGCTTCGAGGTATTCGGGGCCATCGACCGTGCCGGCCTTTTCGAGCTCGTGCAGGCGCTTCTCCAAGGCCGGAATTTCGCTGGCGCGGCCGGTGGCCATGTCCATCACCGTTTCCTCCCCTACCGCTTCGGCCTCCTGCGGCAGGTAGCCGATCATCGTCCACTCGTCCCGCTCGACGGTGCCCGAGTCGGGCTCTTCCCGCTTGAGGATGATATTGAAAAGGGTCGATTTGCCGGCGCCATTCGGGCCGACCAGGGCCACGCGCTCGCCGTAGTTCACCTGCAAGGCGGCTTCCTCAAAGAGGACGCGGCCGCCGTGACTTTTCTTGAGATTGCGGATCGTGAGCATGGGATTCGGTGTTTGGCGGGCGCATTCGTTACTCGCGAATGACCGATTTCGCCAGCGAAAGGTTGCGCGGGTCCGGTTTGAGAAGCGTGCTTCCCTATTTGCCCAGCGCGGTCTTGATGGTTCCGGCCACTTGCTCGGCGAGGATCTTGTAGCCCGCGCTCGAGAAATGGACGTTCTTCGCGAGTTGGATGCCGGGCTGCTTCGTCACGACGGCGTGCAGATCGTCAATGGCCACGCCTTCGTCCTTCATCACGCGCAGGGCGGCTTCGTTGTATTTTATTTCCAGGCCGGGGTCGCGTCCGCCCGCGCCTTCGGGTACGGGTGTGGTGGTGGCGAAGATGAGCTTCGCGCCGGTCTTCTTCATTTGCTGCACGAGCGTGTGCAGGTTCTTCTCGTAATCGGCCAGGGGCACCCACACCGGCTCGCCAGGCACGATCTTTCCATCCTTGTACTGCTTCAGATCGTGCAGGCCCCAGTTGAAGTGGATCATGGGGGAATATGGTGCAATGCGCAATCCGCGCCCCTTCAGGGAATCAATTCACGGAGCCGCCAGCAAAGGAAATTCAGCGATGGGCGCCGTGGATCAATTCCATCCAGTGCAGTAGAAATCCCGGCAGCACGACATGCCCGAGCAGCATGAAGAAGATGAGCGGTTGCTTGGGCCCAAACCACAGGACGAGGATGACGCTGAGCAGTGCCTGAAGGAACGACGCGGAGAACTGTCCAGCCGTGCCTCGCGCGACGGCCACTGCCACCACCACGGCGCTGGCCCCGTAGAGCAGCAGCGCCAGCGGGTTGAAAACGAGCCCCGGGACGAGGGCGATCACAACGATGGCCAGCGCATAGACCATGCCCGCGAAGCGCAGCTCCCGGCCCATCGTCGCGTGCCGATCCGCGAGGAGCGCCCGGCGGCCGTGTTCGGGATCGGCCGGGTCGGCAGACGGCGTGGAGGGCACATCCACGAGTACCGCATTGCAAAACACGCAGGTCGGGAAACGCTCGTCGTTCTGAAAGGAACACGTGGGGCAGATTTTCATGTCGCGAGAATGGGGCCGGCGGCGCGCAGCTTGTCATGCCGGGGAGCCCGCGGCAATCCCACTGCGGGAAAGAGGATGGTGGAAAGCGGATAGCCCCGCCCTCTGGAAACCACGCCGCCGCTCGAAAACGAGGCTCTCAACTATCCACTCTCCACTATCACTATCAACCATTCGACCACCGAAAAAGATTTCGCTCCTCGTGGAATCGCGGCATTTTCCCCGCGCTTTGCACGATTCGCATACCCCAACCACCCAGCCATTTCCAACGCCGGCGAAATCCGCGCGCGCCGCTGAGTGGCTGCTCTTTCTCGCCTGCTTCTTCGCTTTCGCCTATTTCAACCAGGGCGGCGGGTGGAACCAGAACTCCCGTTTTGCCGAAGTGCGCGCCATTGTCGAGGAAGGCCGCTTCGCGATCGACGACTTCCTCGTTTACAAGCGCGACCCGGCCACGGGCGGAAACGATCTCGTGCGCCTGCCGCTCGATCACGCGGAGTACGAGTGGCAGGGCCGGCGCCGGCTGCTCGCGTGGGTGGACATGGTCTACTCGCTCTATCCGGTGACCAACACTCCGAGCACGCCCGACGTGGAACTGGTCCCGATGATCGAGGAGTGCAACTCCGGCGACATCGGCTACGTGAAAAGCACCGGCCATTTCCATCCGAACAAGCCGCCGGGGACATCGTTCTTCGCCGTGCCCGCCTACTGGATCATCTTCCACGTCGAGCGCGCGATGGGCATCAATCCCGACCATTGGTGGCCGCTCACGGTCAACGCCTGGCTCGCCTCAGTCTTCAGCGTGGGACTGGTCTCGGCCTTCGGGTGTGTGCTCGTTTTCCGCTTCGGGCGCGAGATGAGCGGCGGCCGCTGGACGCCCGCGCTGCTCGCCGCGCTCGCCCTCGCCTTCGGCACCACCTACTTCCCGTTCGGCACCCTGCTTTTCGATCACAATCTCACCGCCACCCTGCTCTTCGGCGCCTTCTTTTGCCTGTGGCGCCTGCGGCAGAAAAGTCATCCGCTGCTCTTCGGGATGCTGGCCGGCCTGTGCGCGGGCATGGCCGCGCTGACCAACTACATCGCCGCGGGGGCGGGCGTCTTCCTCGGGCTCTACGCGCTGCTGGCCACGCAACCCATCACAGCGGAGGTGCGCAGTTGGAACTGGCGGGCCGCGCTCTATTTCACCGCCGGAGTCCTGCCAACCTTCCTCCTCCTGTGCGGCTACAACGTCGTGAATTTCCACAGCCCGTTCAAACTGGCCAATGATTTTCAGAACCCGCTTTTCCGGGACACGGACGCCTTCCTCGGCATGTTCCATATGCCGCGCGCCTATGTGGCCGGGCTGATCGCGGTGTCGCCGTACCGCGGCATCTTCTTCCTGGCGCCGGTGCTGATCATGAGCCTCTACGGGCTCACCGTGTGGCTGCTGGAGAGAAAATACGCGCCGGAGGCCCGGCTGTGCCTCGCCATCTTCGGCTTCTTCTTCTTCGTGAACGTATGCTTCAACGGCTACCATGGCGGATTCGCCGCCGGCCCGCGCTATCTCGTCCCCGGCCTGCCCTTCCTCGCGCTGCCGCTCATCGTTGCGTTCCTAAACTTTCGCATCCTCACGGTCATCCTGGCCGTCATCTCCATCGTGCAGCAACTCCTGCTCACCGCCACCGATGCGCAGAATTCGCTCGCCGTGGGAGGCCATGCGCGCATCGACGACGCGCATCGCAAGGACGACTTCTGGTGCCAGATCGTGGGCGAATACGCCTGGCCGCTCTTTGCCTACGGCCGTGACTGGCCGGTGCTGAATACGCTCATCAAAGTGCAACTCGAGAACAAGGCGGACGAACTCGAAGCGGACAACGTCCCCGAGGCCGAACGCAAGCCGCAACTCGACGCGCTGGAACAGCGGCTCCGCGAACACGTGGCGAAGGGGGAACCGGGGGTGGACGAGCCCAAGCCGATGATCCTCGCCGCGATCAAGGGACCTGTGTCGGTCAATCCCATCGGCGCCTACGACGGCCTGCTCACCTTCACCTTCTTCCCCGCGAACTCGAAGGAGACGGATTGGAATTCATTCAACATCGGCGAGTTCCTGTGGCCGCAAAGCCGCTGGAGCATCCTGCCGCTCCTGTTCGTCACGGGAGGCTTGTGCGGGTGGCTGCTGCGCGTGGCGATGCGGCGGGATGAACGGGATGAACTCAGCCCGGGGTACTCTGAGCGTGCGAACCCGAAGGGTTCAATCCCCCCTACTTCCCGGTAAAAAAGTTCTCGATCTGGCGGCCGCGCTTTTCGAAGTGACGGCCGATCCGATTCAGAAACCCGGGCAACCCTCCCGGCCCATGATCGGAATCGCGATCGTCCGCATCATCCGAAGAACGCCGCGGCGGCTGTGGGTTGTTCCGGTCGTCGAGATAAGCGTGATCGTCCATTGCCGGACCGTGCGGCCGGTCGAGCTGGCGATGGAGCACCGTGCCACTGTCGGCCGCGATCGTCAGCGAGCCCGACCGGCCATTGCGGCCATCGAACAACTCCAGCTCCCATACCGGCGCGCCGCCACCGGTCCCGGCCTTGAGCAGAAAATTGACCCGGTCAAACGGCACATTGGCCTTTTGCGCTTCCTGGTTGGCGATGGTGAAGGCGCCCTCGGAATCGAGGTTGAGCTGATTGAAATTCATCGGGTTGCCAAGGCCTCGCGAAGTCGGCGTACTTTCCCCCACGATCTTGCCCTTCTGCACCTCCAGCTCGCGGATTCCACCCCGGGCGCGGGGATCGTCGATCACGATTTTCCAAACTTGCGGCGACGGCGTGCCGTCGCGTCCGCGGAGCTCGAGGACATGGTTGAGCACTTCCTGCCCGTCCCGCTTGCCGATCGCACGCAGCGCCGAATAGGCGGTATCGGCCGCTTGTGCCAAAGTGGCCACGGCCAGGAAGAGTCCAACGACAATAGGAGCTTTCATTTTTTACAGGATGCAACCGGTGTAAAAATAATTCCAGCGAGAATCCTCGGACGGTCGCGGTCTTTGCGCTTTCTTCCCCGGGTTTCCTCAGTCATTACTCAGGGGAGATGTCGCTTTCCCCAGTCCTGCTCGAGCGCCAGTTGAAGCTGTACAAGGGCCTGGTCGAGGTCAGCGCGCTGATCAATGCGATCACCGAATCCACGGAATTGCTGCCGGCGATCCTGGAGGTGGCGCGACGCGTCATGGAGGTGGAGGCGGCGTCGCTCTTCCTTGTCAATGCCGACAACGAGCTGGAGCTGGCCTGCGCCAGCGGCGGAAGTTCCGCCCAAACCGGCGCCCCGACCACGAAGATCATTGTGCCGCGCGGGCGCGGCATTGCCGGGTGGGTGCTGGAGCACGGCGAGGCGCTGCTCGTGGCCGACGCCTATTCCGACCCGCGCTTCTTCGCCGATGCGGACAAGAAGACCGGCTTCCGCACGCGTTCCATCCTCTGCGCTCCGCTGCGACGCAAGGACAAGGAGATCGGTGTGCTCCAGCTCCTGAACCCGCTCCAGCGCGACGCCTTCGACGATACGGACATGGAGGTGTTTCGCGCCTACGGCAACCTGGCCGCGACAGCCATCGACAAGCTGCGCACGATCGACCGCCAGCGCGAGCAGCAGCGGGTCGCGCAGGAGTTTGCCTTCGCGCGGGAGATCCAGGCGAGCTTCCTGCCCCAGTCGCTGCCCCAGCTCGCGCACCTTCATTTCGCCGCGAACTATCGCCCGGCCCTGAATGTGGGCGGCGATTTCTACGACGTGCTCGAACTCAGCCCCGACGAGATCTATGTGGTCATCGGCGATGTTTCGGGCAAAGGCATGCCGGCGGCGCTGCTCATGGCGCAGGCCTTGAGCATCCTGCGGCTCATCCTCAAGCCTGGGCTCTCTCCCGTGGCCGCGATGGCCCGCTGGAACGCCATGCTCAGTGGACATACGATTCGCGGGATGTTCATCACGGCCATGCTCGGGCGGATCAATCTCGCCACACGGCAGATCGAGCTGTGCAGCGCCGGGCACTGCCACCCCTTCCTCGCCCATCCGGCGGGCACGGTCGAGGAAATCAAAATCGCCGGTTCCCCACCCCTGGGCCTGCTGCCGGAGCTGCCCGCGCGTTCCCACGCCCTGAAGCTGGAACCCGGCGACTGGCTGGTCCTGTACACCGACGGCCTCATCGAATCCTTTAACCGTGACGAGGTGCCCCTGGATCGCGAAGGCGTCGAGAAGCTCCTCGCGCGCCGATTCGATCGCGCCACCGATGTAGTTGACGTGCTCACCGCGGGGGAACTAAACCATCGCCAGGGAGCCGATCCGCACGACGACCTGACCATCCTCGCATTTGGTTTTCAATGAAGCGCGAAATCGAATTTGCCAGCCATCCCGCAAATCTCTGCCTCGTCCGCGATTTCGTCCGGCAATTTTTGAAGGCCGTCGCGTTCAGCGACACGGAAAAGGATCTCATCGTGCTGGGCCTCGACGAGGCCTGCACCAATGTGATCCGCTACGCCTACCACCACGAGTCCAACCAGCTCATCTGCCTGGTGTGCGAACAAATCGATGCCGGCATCCGGTTCCGGCTGCGTGATTTCGGAGTCCAGGCGGAGCCGGAAAAGCTCCACGGCCGTCCGCTCGACCTGGTCCAGCCCGGCGGCCTCGGTATCCACCTCATCCGCCGCGCGTTTGACCAGGTGGATTACAACCTGAAGAAACAGGGAACTGAGCTGGTGCTGGAGAAACACTTCGGACGGGATGAGAAATCCAGGCGGGATTGAGTGGTCTGAGGAACGAAGAACCTCCGAGGCGGCGCACGGGACAAGCGGAGGCCGGTGCCTTTCGGGCGAGCTGATCTCTTCCGGCATCTGACGCCACGCTGGTGAGGAAAGACAGGGATCACAGGTTCTTCGCTCCCTCAGCCGTAACGATGCAGTTGGTTTTCAAATTTCGAGCGGCAGGTACACTGTGGAGGACGCCATTCCGTCAGCACCCATTTTGGTGATGGCTTAAAGCCATCCCGAGTTTGGGCGGCGACGGAGCGCCGACCCTCCAGTTTGGGACGCTGTCGAGCACCATCTGATGGAGAATCTTACCTTAGCTGCATCGTTACGGCTGAGAATGACGGGAAGAGGGGGCGCGTCCGGTAAATCCAAACCCCAAAAAATCTACGCAAGATGCGATGACTTCAACGCATCCGAGGACGGATCCTTCTCCGTCTTTCCACTCCCGTCCTGCCTTGCCGCCGGCTTCGGCACGTCGAAAACCGGGCGACTCCAGTTACACTGCACGCAACGCCAGGGGTGGATGCGGCGCCCGATGTAGATGGAGAGCCAACTGATCAGCCACAAACCGAAGGTCACCACCGAGAGAAGAAAATGAAAGAGATGGTGAACCTGGGTCCGCTCAAACGTTTGTTGATGGCGGCATCTGGGGCAGAATCCACGAATCCGGTCAGGGGTCATACCTTTTGCCTAACTGCTATGTTAGTTTTCCCGGATTGCCTACCGGAAATGGAAATCATTCATCGGATAGTCAGGGCGGGATGATCCCATTGCGGATGGCGTACCGCACCAACTCGGCCAGCGAATCGACCGCCAGCTTGCGCATGATCCGCGCACGATGTGTTTCGGCGGTTTTGACACTGATCTTTAAAATCCGGCCGACTTCTTTGTTGGTTTTTCCCTCCGCGAGCAGTTGCAGGATCTCGCGTTCCCGCGGAGTCAGCGGACCCCTCGGCCGGCTGGATGGCCTCCAGCCGGGCCTGCGGAACTCGCGGGTGTGGATGCGGGCGGCGACCGGTGACGTAAAGAACGTCTCGCCGCGCAGCATGGCGTTCACCGCGGAAATCAGATCTTCCCCAACTGCGGATTTCAATACGTAGCCGCGCACCCCGGCGGCCAGAACTTCCCGCACCAGCTGCTCGGGTTCGTACACCGAGAGAATGACAATCTGCGTTTCCGGCGCGCGCTTGAGGATGCGGCGCGCGGCCTCCATGCCATTCAATTCCGGCATCGTGAGATCCATCACGATCACCTGTGGAGCCAGCGTGCGGGCGAGCTGCACCGCCGTCCGGCCGTCGCCGGCTTCGCCACAGATCTCCCAGCTCGGCTGCATCTCGATGAGCGCGCGCATGCCGCGTCGCATGATCTCGTGATCGTCCACGAGCAGGATCCGAGTCTTCGCCTGGCCTTCCATCATCGCGGAATTCTCGCCGTTACGATTGCCCCGGGATTGCCCGAGTCGACGCACAGCGTGCCACCGATTTGCGCGAGGCGCTCGCGCATGCCCGCAATCCCGACCCCGGCGCATTCGGCCACGCTCCTGGGAAGTCCGCGCCCGGCGTCACGCACCTCCAGTTCGATCGTACCGGCCAGCTTGCGCAAGCGGATGGCGGCCGTTCTGCTCGCGGCATGCCGGTGAATGTTCGCAAGGCTTTCCTGGACCACCCGGAAGATCGTCAGTTCCATCAAATCCGGCAAACGGCCAATCGCGTCGCAGAGATCGAGCTTCACCGCGACCCCGCTGCGTTTGGCGAAGCCCTCGACGAACCAGCGGAGAGCCGCGGGCAGGCCGCACTCCTCCAGCAAGGGCGGATGCAACAGGTAGCTATGCGTGCGGAGCTCCCGCTCAATACTCTGGGCGAGTGCCAATCCATCGGCCAGCATTTCCGCCTGCTTCTGCCGGGGCATGTCCGCCCCGCCATTCAAGGCGGTGAGATTCAGCGCCAGCGCGGCCAGCGATTGGGAAGTCGAGTCGTGCAGGTCCCGGGCGAGCCGCCGGCGCTCTTCATCCTGCAAACGCAACAGCCGCCCGGAGAGTTGATGCAACCGCCGCTCCGCCTTTTTTTGTTCCCGGATGTCGCGGACAATCGCCGAGGTGCCGATGACCTTTCCAGTGGGGTCGAGCAGCGGAAAGATCGACAAGGCGACTTCCATCAATTCACCGCTGCGTGACACCCGCACGGTTTCGAAATACTCGGTTCGCTCACCGCGGCGAGCCCGCTGCTTTAGCATTTGCGCCTCGGCCACGAGATGGGCGGGGGTGACGCGCAAGGACGTCTGGCCGATCATCTCGTCCGCCCGGTATCCGAAGATTCTTTCCGCCGCGGGGTTCCAACTGACAATCTTCCCCGCCAGGTCGGAACTGATGATCCCATCCGCCGAAAAGGCCACGATCAGCCCCATATGCTCCAGTTGCGAGGTCCTTTCGCGCACGCGCCCCTCAAGTTCCGTATGGGAACGCTGCAACTCCTCGCGCGTCCGGCGCGCCTCCGTGATGTCGGTCAGCGTGCTAATGTAGCCCACGACGCGGCCCTGCTCATCGCGCTCCTCCGCGATCTGCCCCAGGACCCAGATCACGGCGCCGTCCGCCCGCACGTACCGGTGCTCCATGGAAAACTCCGTTCCTTCCCGGCCGGAGCGCTCCCATTCCTCGACGACCAACGGCACATCCTCGGGATGAACGGAGAGCTGCCAGCCCACCCCCAGCGCCGCCTCCATCGGCCGCCCAGTCATTTCGCACCACCGCTCGTTCACATACGTGCAGTTACCCTCGGCGTCCGAGCGGAAGATCGCCACGGGCGAAATTCGCAGCAGCAATCGCATCCACTCTTCGTCCCAATTCGCGGGCACGGTCTTTCCCGCCAGCGTCCGTCTTCCGTTGACGCTCACGAGAACTTTTGCCTCAGTGCCACTTTCCATGGCGAGGAATGTTACCGATTCTTTCGCTCCCCGCAATACCAGTCGTAAGTTTGTTGGATTCCTTCGCGCAACGAGATGCGCGGCCGCCAGCCCAAGCCGGTGAGCTTGGTCGTGTCGAGCAGTTTGCGCGGCGTCCCGTCGGGCTTCGTGGAGTCAAACGAGAGCGCGCCCTTGAAACCAACGACCTCGCAAATCAGCTCCACCAGCTCACGAATGGTCACGTCCGAGCCGAAACCCACATTGACGATGTCGGGCGCATTGTAGTTCTCGAGCAGGAAGCGGCAGGCGCCGGCCAGATCTTCGACATGCAGGAACTCGCGGCGCGGCGTGCCCGTGCCCCAGACCGAAACGGTGGAGTCGCCCCGCTCTCTCGCCTCGTGGACTTTCCGGAGCAAGGCCGGCAGGACGTGGGAGGTGTTTAAATCAAAGTTATCACCCGGCCCATACAAGTTTGTCGGCATCGCGTTGATGAAATTGCGGCCGTATTCCCGCGCGTAGGATTGGCAGAGCTTGATGCCCGCGATTTTCGCCAGCGCGTAGGGTTCGTTCGTCGGCTCCAGCTCCCCGGTGAGCAGCGCGCTCTCCGGGATCGGTTGCGGGGCGAATTTCGGGTAAATGCAAGAACTGCCGAGAAAGAGCAGCTTTTCAGCGCCGAAGTCGTAGGCCGCCTCGATCAGGTTGTTTTGGATGTTCAGGTTCTCAAGCAGGAACTCGACCGGGAAATCGTTATTTGCCTTGATCCCACCGACTTTCGCCGCGGCCACAACGACGACTTGCGGGCGCTGGTCCTGGAAGAAAGTCCGCACCGCATCCCGCTGTTTGAGATCGACTTCGGCGCGAGTCCGGGTGAGCAGGTTGGCGTAGCCCGCGCCTTGCAGTTCACGAAGGATGGCGCCGCCGGCCAGTCCACGATGACCGGCGACAAAGATGGAATCGCTCTTTTTCACGGCGCGCACGCTAGCACGGCCTTCTGATTCGGGAATGATGAAGTGCGCCAGGATTCGGTATTTTCAAATGCCCGCCCATCCGTGCATCCTGCGACCCCATGCGTTCGCTCCTCCTCGTTCTCGATAGCGTCGGCTGCGGCCACGCCCCCGACGCCGCCCCTTACGGCGACGAAGGAGCGAATACCCTGGGCCACATCTTCGAGGCGCAGCCCGAACTCACACTGCCCGCGCTTTTCTCCCTGGGCCTGTGGAAGATCCTCACGACGGATGTCCTCGATTACCGGTCGCGCGGCACGATCGCCAGTTTCGGCCGGATGCGCGAGCGCTCCGCCGGCAAGGACACGACCACAGGCCATTGGGAGATCGCCGGCATCGTCCTGGATCAAGCGTTCGCCACCTTCCCCACGTTTCCGCCGGAACTTGTCAGCGCCATCGAGCGCGACGCCAAGGTCCAGTTCATTGGCAATTACGCGAGCAGCGGCACCACCGTCCTGGAGGAACTCGGCGCCGAGCATCTCAAAACTGGGCGGCCCATTCTCTATACCTCGGCCGATTCCGTGATTCAGATCGCCGCGCATGAGAACGTGATTCCGCCGAAGCGGCTTTACGAGATCTGCCGCATCGCGCGCCGCCATGCGGACGCCTTGCGCATCGGCCGCGTCATCGCCCGTCCCTTCGAAGGCGAGCCCGGCGCATTTCGCCGCACCAGCCGGCGGCACGATTTTTCGATGGTCCCTCCGCCCACGGTGCTGAATGCCATTGCCGAGACCGGCCTGCGCGTGGAGGGAGTCGGCAAGATCAGCGACATCTTTGCCGATAGCGGCATCACCCACTCCACGCCCACCGCCTCGAACGCCGAGGGCATGGCCGTGATCGACCAACTCTGGGCCGACGGGCAGGATGGGATGATCTTCGCCAACCTCGTGGATTTCGACATGCTCTACGGGCATCGCCGCGACGTGGCCGGCTATACCCGCGCCCTGGTGGAATTCGACACCTGGCTCGCCGGCTTCCTCCCACGGTGCGACGAGGACGATCTCGTGATCATCACCGCGGACCACGGAAATGACCCGACGTGGCGCGGCACCGATCATACGCGGGAGGAAGTGCCGCTTATGGTAGTGCATCGGCGGGCCAGTCTTCCGCTTGGAACCCGCAAGACCTTTGCGGACGTAGCCGCGACACTCGCCGCGTATTTCCGGCTGCGGCATCCCTGGCCGGCCGGCAAGTCCTTCCTCCCCGCCCGCTGATTCCATGCACATCCCCACTTTCATCGAACGCAAGCGCGAGGGCGGCGAGCACGAGGCGGCCGACATCGAGACCTTCATCAAGGGCTTCACCACCGGCGAGATCCCTGAATACCAGGCCGCGGCGTGGGCCATGGCCGTCTTCTTCCGTGGGCTCAGCGCGCGGGAAACCAGCCAGCTCACCCGGGCGATGATGAACAGCGGCAGCGTCCTGCGCTATCCGCCCGGCTCCCCGCCCAAGGTGGACAAACACAGCACCGGCGGCATCGGCGACAAGATATCCCTGGTGCTCGCCCCGCTCCTGGCCTGTGACACGCTCTGGGTTCCGATGATCTCCGGGCGCGGCCTCGGCATCACAGGCGGCACGCTCGACAAGCTCGAAAGCATCCCGGGTTTCAATGTCTCGCTCACCGAGCAGGAGGCCATGGCACAACTGGCCCGAGTCGGGGTCGTCATGATCGGCCAGACCGGAGACATCTGCCCGGCGGACAAGAAGCTCTACGCGCTGCGCGACGTGACCGCGACCGTGCCCTCCCAGCCGCTCATCGTGGCCAGCATCATGAGCAAGAAGCTCGCGGAGTCGCTCGACCGGCTGGTCCTCGACGTGAAGTTCGGCTCCGGCGCCTTCATGAAGACACGCGAGGAAGCCGCGTCCCTGGCCGCCGCGCTCGTCGCTGTCGGTCGCGAAATGAACGTGGAGGTCAACCATGTCCTGACGCCGATGGACGAACCTCTCGGGCGAAGCGCCGGCAATGCGCTGGAAGTCGCCGAAGCCGTGGACTGCCTGCAAGGCGGCGGGCCGACCGATACGGTGGAGTTGACGCTCGACCTGGCGGAGCGAGTCACCAAGGTCTCGCGCGCGGATCTCAGACACTGGCTCCAGGACGGCACGGCGTGGAGGAAATTTGTCGCCATGGTCGAGGCGCAAGGCGGAGACGCCGGCGCGCTCGAGCGCATCACCGAGATTCACCAGGCGCCGGTCATTCGCGAGATCCCCGCCCCGCGATCCGGCCTGCTGAAACGGCTCGATGCCGGCCTGATCGGCCGCGCCTGCGTGGCCCTCGGCGGAGGCCGGACCAAGGCCACCGACGCGATCGACTTCGCCGTGGGGTGCGATGCGTTCAAGAAGGTTGGAACCCGGGTCTCAGGCGGGGAACCGCTGCTGAGAGTCCATGCGCGGACGAGGGCGAGCCTGGAAGCGGTGCGACCGATGATTGAGGCCGCGGTGACGGTGGAGTGAAACGCCAGGCCCAAATCGATCTCGATAAAGCCCTCGTCAGCCACGAAACGCTCCTGCCATCTCGCGGGTTCCCCCCTCCCCGCCATTCTGAGGAACGAAGAACCTCTGATCTCTGCCTTTCCTCACGAGCCTGCCGTTAGTTAGATGCCGGAAGAGATCAGCTCGCCCGAAAGGCACCCGCCTCCACCCGTCCCGTGCGCCGCCGCCTCGGAGGTTCTTCGCTTTCGCTGCCAATGACGTCTTTATGTAAGAGGTTGAAAATGAGGATACCCAGCCCGGAGGGCTGCGGAGAAATTAGCCGGTGGTGCAGCGAGGAACGAGCGTAACCACCGGTCCCACGCCCCAAAACGAGATGCGCCCCGAAGGTGGCGGGAGAACTTCTCTTGCCCCGCTGGGGCAAATCCGTTGGGGGTGGGCGTTCCGGTGGTTGCGCTCGTTCCTCGCTCCACCACCGAGAAGGTGGCTGAGGTGCTGGTGGTAGCAGGTGCTTTTCGGGCGAGCAGGCTAATTTCTCTCATCCCTCCGGGATGGGCGTTGCAACACGTCATCCACGCACCAAGAATTACGCCTTCGTTTTTACGGGGGTCTCAGAATGACGGGCAGGGGACGCGTCCGGTCATTCCACATCTGCTCGATCTCCACGATCCATCACTCCAGCACCACTCGCACGGCCTCATTCACCAACCCCCAATCCACATTTTCCACCTGCCGCCAGGACCCAATCCCTGTCGGCAGCACGAACACGTTCTTCCCGTCGCGGAATTTCTTGTCCATCTGCATCGCCCGGATGATCCGGTTGTGCAGGTCGGGATAGTCGGTCCCCGCCTGTTGCGCCCGAAACTCACGCATCGTCGCCGGCAACCCCGCCACAGCCAGCAAGCCGCGCAACCGGCGATCGAACGTCTCATCCACCATCCCTAGCTTAATCGCGAGGTGCGTCGCCGCCACCATCCCCATCGCGATCGCTTCCCCGTGAGTGGGAGCCTCGCTGGCATTCGCATCCGGGTTGTAAGCGCTCAGTTCGAGCCCATGCCCGATGGTGTGCCCAAAATTCAGCACATTACGAATCCCCTTCTTGTCGAACTCATCCTGCTCCACCACGCGCGCCTTAATCTCCACGGACTGGTGCACGACATCCGCCAGCGTGTGCGGGTCCCGCGCCATCAGCTTCCGCAAGCCACCGGCCTCCAACTCTTCGAAGAGCGACCCCCGGCAAACCGCGCCGTACTTGATCACCTCGCTCGCGCCGCTGCGCAGTTGCCGCTCATCCAGGGTCTGGAGCAAAGCGAGATCGCAGACCACGAGCCGCGGCTGATTGAAGATGCCCAGAATGTTCTTCACCCCGCTGAAATTGACCGCGACCTTCCCGCCGACGCTCGAATCCACCGCTGCCAGCAGCGAGGTCGGCAACTGCACAAACGCGACCCCGCGGCGGAATATCCCGGCCGCGAATCCACCCAGGTCCCCCACCACTCCACCGCCCAGCAGGAAAATGAGCGGCACGGAGCCGGTATCCGGGAATTCCTGGAGCAGTTTCTTACAGGTCTTTTCGAGGTTCTTCCAACTCTTGCCGGATTCCACGCTGGGGATGTTGTGACGGACCACCCGCGTGAATGCGACCTTCTCCAGCGCCCGCCGCACCTTGGCGAAATGCTTCCCGCCCACCTGGCTATTGGTCAGCACAAATGCCGCGGTCTGCTTCAATCCCTGTTCCCGCACGATCTCCCCGAGCTCGGAAATGACGCCGTTCCCGATCAGGACGGGATAGCTGCGGGGACCTAGATCTACATCGACGCGGTTCAGCTTCATGAGAGCCCGCGATTTTGCCCATCCCGGCCCCGCGTGCCAAATGAAACTTTCCCCAGCGCTTGCGTGGGCGCGGGGATCGGCGCATCATTCGCCCCCTTTTTCATGAATCACCCGCCCGCCCTCCTCCGTTCGCTGGCCGAGAAAGTCGGAACGCCGTTCTGGCTCTACGACGCCCGCGTCATTCGTCAACGCATCGCCGATATCCAGTTCCTGACCAATACCGATGGGGTGCAGGCGCGCTTTGCGATGAAGGCCTGCCCAGCCGCGAAAATCCTGAAGGAGATGAAGGATGCCGGGATCTGGATCGATGCTGTCTCCGGTAATGAAGTGCTGCGCGCGCTCCGCGCCGGGCATCCCGGCGGCCATCAGCCACCGGCCATCTGCCTCACGGCCGACGTCTTCCGGGACAATGCCCTCCCGGTGGTGCTCGAGCACGGGATCCTGCCGAATATCGGTTCCCCCGGACAGATCGCCGACCTGACCCGGGCGGGCTACCGCGGCCCCATTTCGCTGCGCGTGAATCCTGGCTTCGGCCACGGGCACGTGAATTCCTGCGACACCGGCGGCCCCAGTTCCAAACACGGCATTTGGTTCCAGGACCTGCTCGCGACCAAGGAACTGGCGGACAAGGCCGGGCTGGAAATCACCATGCTGCACGCCCACATCGGCAGCGGCCCGCAATTCCAGGAATTGCACGATAACCTTACCCGCCTCGCCGCGGACTTCGTGCAATTGCTCACGAAGTTTCCGCAGGTCAACGCCGTGAGCCTCGGCGGCGGGATTCCGCACAATTACAAGGACCACGGCGCGCAAGTTCCGATCGAGCCCCTGCATGAGCTTTTTGATTCCTGCCATCAGCGGCTCCGCTCGGCCGCGCGTCATGACCTCCGGCTCGAGATCGAACCCGGCCGCTACTATGTCGCCCCCGGCTGCACTCTGGTCGCACGCGTCACGGACGTGAAGCAAACACGCTCCAATGAAAAAGGCAGCGGCGCGACCTTCGCCATGGTGGACGCGGGGTTTGTCGACCTGGTCCGCCCGGCCATGTACGGCAGCTACCACGCCATCGATATCGTGGGCAAAGACGACGAGGATCCGAACGTCCCGCGCGAACCCATCGTTATCGCCGGACCGCTTTGTGAGAGCGGGGACATCTTCACCCGCGACGACCGCGAACTGCTCGCCCCACGCCTGCTCCCGCGCCCGGTCGCTGGCGACCTGCTCACCCTGCGCGACGCCGGCGCGTATGGCTACGCCATGTCGAGCAATTACAATTCCATCGGCCGGGCACCCCAACTCTGGCTCGAAGAAGACGGAAGTATGGAAATGATCTCGCGCCGCGAGACCATCGATGATCTTCTCAAGGCCGAAATCAGC
>Ga0105237_10003372_pt1 | contig 19013 bp, 19 predicted proteins | sample KBSC24metaG_FD_81520 | JGI IMG/M metagenome (GOLD analysis project Ga0105237, IMG submission 81520) | Corn rhizosphere microbial communities from Kellogg Biological Station, Michigan, USA - KBS C2-4 metaG | ecosystem: Host-associated > Plants > Roots > Rhizosphere > Soil | place: Michigan, USA... | reverse complement strand
TCGGAACATCCGCACGGGCTGAGCGATACGGATTACGACGCCCTTTTCACCAAAGACAAACATATCATCTTCGCATTTCACGGTTACCCCTGGTTGGTACACCGGCTGACCTACCGCAGGACCAACCGCCGCATGCATGTTCGCGGCTATAAGGAAGAAGGCACGATCACCACGCCTTTCGATATGCGGGTACAGAATGACCTTGACCGGTTCCACCTGGTGCAGGATGTCGTGGATCGTCTGCCGGGTCTGGGTAGTAAAGGGGATTATCTCAAACAGATGGTACACGACAAACTCATAGAACACAAACATTATATCGACCGGCACGGCCAGGACCTGCCGGAGATCCGCAATTGGAAATGGAGCGCCAAATGAATGATCATGGACCTACAAGTACTTAAAGACACTGCCAGGCGCATGGTCGCCGACAACAAAGGCTTGCTGGCCATCGATGAGAGCACGCCGACCTGTGACAAACGATTTGCCGCATTGGGTATTCCGCAAACCATCGAAAACCGCCGAGCCTATCGGGAATTGATCATCACCACTCCCGGGCTCAACGAGTTCATCAACGGCTTGATCCTCTATGACGAAACCATCCGGCAGCAGGATCGCGATGGCACTCCCTTTATAAATATTATCAGGGATGAGGGTATCATTCTCGGAATAAAGGTGGACTCCGGAACGCGGGACCTGCCAGGCTATACGGGCGAGAAAATAACCCAGGGCCTGGAAGGCCTGCGCGGCCGTCTTACCGAATATCGCGGCATGGGCGCCCGTTTCGCCAAGTGGCGTGCCGTGATCACCATGAGCGTAGGGATTCCAACCAAGCCCTGCATCGACGCCAATGCGCAGGCCCTGGCGCGTTGTGCACTTCTTTGCCAGGAAGCCGGACTGGTCCCCGTGGTCGAAGCGGAGGTGCTGATGGGAGGCGAGCATACGCTGGAACAGTGCCGCGTGACGACGACCGCCGTCCTCCATGCTGTTTTTGAGCAGCTCTATTCTAAGGGGGTGGTATTGGAGGGAATGATACTGAAGCCCAACATGGTGGTGTCGGGACTGACCTGCCCTCAACAGGCAACGACAAACGAAGTGGCCGACACCACCGTGGAATGTCTCCTGCGTGTCGTCCCGGCGGCCGTTCCGGGCATTGCCTTCCTTTCGGGCGGACAATCCGGAGTGGAGGCCTCGTCGCGGTTGAATGCGATGCATATCCGGTTTGCAGGTCAGCTGCCCTGGAGCCTGACCTTCTCGTTTGCCCGCGCTATTCAGCAACCCGCTTTGAAGATCTGGCATGGAGAGCAGGCGAACGTTCCGGAAGCACAGCAAGCACTGTATCATCGCGCCCAGTGCAACCACACTGCCTGCATGGGCCTCTACGTTCCGGAAATGGAATGGGCTAACGTTTGAAAAACAAAAAAATGCTCCTCTATGCCAGACAATGGTCAGGCTACCATCCTTTTATATCAACTAATTGTACATTTTAACAATGTCGACGAACTCCTGCGCATTTAGCGAAGCACCCCCGATTAGACCCCCATCGATGTCTACCTGGGAAAATAATTCGGCCGCATTATCCGGTTTACAGCTTCCACCGTACAAGAGAGTGGCATTATTCGCCGTGTCCTGCTCATATCGCTCCGCGATCGCCCGCCTGATAAACTGATGAATCTCTTGCGCCTGAGCGGCCGATGCGGTTTGACCTGTGCCGATGGCCCAGATAGGTTCATAGGCTATGACCAGTTGGCTAAACAGATCCTTTCCCAAAGGAAAGACACTTTCATCGAGTTGCCGCTTCAGAACACAGAATTGTTGGTTCGCGGCTCGCTCTTCCTTTGTCTCACCAATGCATACAATAGGCTTCAACGCATTACCCAAAGCGGCCGCCGTCTTCTTACAAATCAGTGCACTTGTCTCACAGTTGTATTTCCGACGCTCCGAATGCCCGATGATGACATACTCCGCGCCGGTTGAGCGAATCATACGGGCAGAAATTTCACCCGTAAAAGCACCCGCTTCGGCTTCATGGCAATTTTCCGCACCTACCGAGACCGCCGCATGTCCAACGGCCAGTTGTGCCAGGCTATGCAAATGTATATATGGGCAGCACACGACCGTTTGCTGGAAGCCCGTTACTTCCGCATGGACCATAGCGATTATGCTGGAAAACAAAGCAAGCCCTTCTGAATAGTCCATATTCATTTTCCAATTGGCCGCCACGATCTTTGCTCTCATCGATGTTTTTCGCTTTATAGGAAAGCTACGACTCCCCAAGTGGGTGGTTGTTATTCACTTCTATCGTTTTGTTACATAATTCACATTTTAGTCAGTTGCGGCATAGCATGTGTGAATCTCATAACCTTTTCCATCCGGGATGTAATAATTCGGCGGTCGGTCCTCGCTAACTTTATAGCTATTTCCATTGTCAACAAAAAACAGTCAATTCAATCGGTGTATCATGAAAAGCAAAAGTCTGTTTAGTGGGTTCATATTCCTCGTCATATTTGCTATCGGCATGTTTGGCGCATATGTGGTCTATCGCCCCAACGATACAACGGCCAGTATAGCTATCGGAGCGGGCGCCCTCCTAATCGCGCTGCTCATTTCTACAGCGATCAAGATCGCCGACCCCTGGGACAAAGCCATTGTGTTGCGGCTCGGCCATTTCCATTCCCTCCGGGGACCTGGTCTTTTCTTCATTGTCCCCATTCTCGACACCATACCTTATTGGATCGACACTCGCGTGATCACGACCTCCTTCAAGGCAGAAAAAACGTTGACCAAAGACACCGTACCAGTAGACGTCGATGCCGTTCTGTTCTGGAAAGTCCTGGACCCCAAAAAGGCTGCCCTGGAAGTTGCCGACTATAACAGCGCCATCAGTTGGGCTTCCCAGACTGCCTTGCGGGATGTCATCGGAAAGACCATGTTATCCGATATGCTGGAAGGAAGAGACAAGATCAGCTCCGCCCTCCAAAAGATCATCGACGAACGCACCGAGCCCTGGGGTATAACCGTCAATTCCGTGGAAGTCAAAGACGTCCTGATACCCGCCGCCCTGGAAAATGCCATGTCCATGCAGGCGCAGGCCGAGCGGGAGCGGCAGGCCCGTGTGATCCTTGGTGACTCGGAACGTCAGGTTGCCGAGAAGTTCGGCGAGGCCGCCCTCACCTATGCTAATAACCCCGTCGCGCTGCATCTCAGGGCGATGAATATGCTGTACGAAGGCCTGAAACAAAATTCGACGATCGTCATTGTACCCAGCTCGGCGATAGAAACCATGGGTTTAGGCAGCATGGCCGGCCTTACTGCCCTGACCATGGGCATCGGCCAGGACAAAACGACTAAGGAAAACGAGACGAATGAAAAGGCTTTGGCCGAATGAAAATGCAGTTAGGGAAAATCAGGTATATGACCTTAAGCCTTGCCGCCTCCGAACGCCAGGTTGTCGAAAAGGCCAAATAAGCCCGACCGTTGAGTCGCTTTTTGGTAGTTTTGCCCGGATATATACGGATAGGATTGCATTTGGTCCTGGAGATTCCCGGAGTCAATCTTTTTTCGTAATTTAGGTTAGCTCTTTGTGATACAAGCGTTTACGATAGAGATCAAGAAATGCAAGAATTGTTTTTACGAGCGAGCACCTATTGGGGACCTGGAAATGGTCAGCCTCCTGAAACCCGCTACAGATAAGGATTTGGAGGACCAGGTTCGACACCCTCCCTCTCCGCTGAAATTTGCATCATTTTGAACCCAGTTGGCCCTCGAAGAACATGATTCTTCCAGGCCTTTTTGTTCTCTTTGAACTCAATTGAATCAATTCGGCTGGAATTCTTTCCCCAGTCCAGCACGCTTCAACTTTCTTCAACGATTTATCACAATTGTCCTTACCGAATGGATAGTATTGTAGCAAAGGGAGTGTTTTTCGCTGCCTTGGTATGTCCCTTGGCCCAGGAACTGTGTGCAACTCCGTGCGCGTAATATACTTGATGGGGGCGGTTTTATCCTAACGATACCAACGAATTTTTCGTACAGTTGTGTCTACTTGAATTTGGTAAGACGAGTCCGTAGGAATACTTATCTGCCACCTCGCAATAGCCTCAGCTTTGGGTTTAATTTTTCCCCTCAGTTTTTCATAGGCAGAACAAGGATGCTCCCAAATCGCCATTATCACTTCATTAATGATATTTTCTTTGTCAGGCATGCAGGTCCTTAATGGCAAGCGATTCAGCATCGTGTCCAGCAACTTTGCACTGTTGTTGCTTTCTTGCCTAACCAATGCTTGTATAAAATCTTCATGATACAATATTTGTAAGGTGCGGTTGTAGCGATTTTTGAAAATCTTTTATTGCATAGTTGTACTTATTTTTTGTCCTACAGGACGATAACAAAAGGGCAAATTGAAGGAAGACTAGCAGTTTTGGCTTAAACATAAGAGATTTATAGGAAAGATTCAGACGGCGCTGGGTTTCCATAAAACAGACACGCCCAGGAGATTAACACGTATAGGATTTCAGCCGGTCGAATTCACCCCAGTAGGGTGGGCTCCTTCTATGGTGTGAATAGAACCAAAAAATCCTATTTTGTGGTTGAAAAATAGGAGTTTATGTATTTAGAAGCCAAAAAAATGCGCCTGATTGAAGATCTAAGAAACGTCAAGAACGAGGCGGTATTAATGCAGATCGAAAGTATTGTAAAAAAGGCCGCTAATATCCAGGAGGCTAGCCGGCCTTCTGCCCATGATTTTGTGGGTCTGTGGACCATGGAAGATGCCGATGCAATTGAAAAGTCTATTGAGGAAGGTTGCGAGCATACTCACCTGGATGATTGGAAATAGGTTTGCTCTCGATAACAGGTAGTTAACAATACCTAAGACATTAAAATGATCACTGAGCGCTATCCTCTCTTTTCCATAGAAGAGGACTCAACAGTTACATACGGTGCCTTAATACTGGCCTCCCAGAAGAAAGGAACGCCGACTCCGGAAAATGGTATTTGGATCGCGGCTATAGCCATCCAAAACGATCCCACTTTGAAGACTCTCGACAAACACTTCAACGAAATTGAAAGGTTTTCCTGATCACGTAGTCCAAATTCCATATATTTGTATTGTCAAGTGTATCGATACGCAGTACATTTGAAACCTTTCCAATGAAATGATACAATCAATTACTCATAAAGGATTGCGTCTCTTTTTTGAAAAAGGGAATAGCTCCAAGCTTCCTGCGGAGTATTTGGCCAAGATTGCCCTGATACTGGATGCTCTCGATGCCTTGGCGTCGGAAAACGATATTAAGGCCCTCGGAGGAGGTATTCACCTTCTGACTGGCAACTATGCCGGCTTTTGGTCGATCAAGATCAGTCCCAATTATCGGATCATTTTTCGATATAGCAATGGCGATGTATTCGATGTCGATTATGTTGACTATCATTAAATAGGAGGAACTATTATGTTGAAAAGAGCCTTACCCCCTGCTCATCCGGGGATTGTTTTGAAGGAATTGTTCATGAATGAGCGCAACCTGACCATTACTGACCTTGCAAAAGGCATCGGAATGACCAGGGCCAACGTATCTGCAGTTGTCAATGGCCGGGCCGGTATCAGCCCGGAAATGGCAGTCAAGCTTTCTGCCGCCTTTGGTAACAGCGCCACTTTTTGGACCAACTTACAAACGAATTACGAACTTTGGCATGCTGAACGGAAAGTCAAGCGTTCTACAATCCGGCATTTTAAGCTACCAAGAAACCGGCAGACGGCGCATGCATAACGGAAATGAGTTCCCAATGTGCGAATCATTATATACTAGGCTTAGCCTAATTTTCTCCCGAACCTAAATATAATATATATGCGAAGTTCCGGGGTCCGTTATTCCAGCGTATTTATTTCATTCCAGGGCAGCACTGTAATTCCGTTGCTTCGTTTTTGTATTTGATCGCCACCATAAATAACAATCCCTTCTGTCGTGCCTGTAATCTTATTCCAAAAATCGAAGTTTTTAAAATAGTCCGGCGTAACTGTTTTTCCGGATTTAATTTCTATTGGATACAAGCTTGTTCCTTTGTCGATTACAATGTCTATCTCATTCCCGGTATTATCCCGCCAAAAGTATAAATTGCGTGGCTCATTATTATTAAAGCGCTCCTTAACTAGTTCATTTATGGCAAAGTTCTCAAACAGGCTTCCTTTTAGAGGATGAAGAGGAATTTGGTCGACTTGGGTAATTCCTAACAGCGAGCATGCAAGGCCTGTATCGTAGAAATAAAGCTTTGGCATTTTTACCAGTCTTTTATGAAAGTTCTGGTGATGTGGTTGTAATAAGTATACAATAAAGCTACTCTGTAATATGCTTAACCAGGAGGAAATCGTTTTGCTGTCTACCCCTGCTTCAATCGCAAGACTGCTCATGTTTAACAATTGCCCAATGCGGCCTGCGCATAGTTTGATGACCTTTTCAAATGTAGCCAGGTCGCTGATATTTTTAATTTGACGTACGTCTCTTTCTACATAGGTGCTTATGTAATTTGGCAGCCACTTGTTGGGCGCTATATTGTTGTCATATATGGCAGGATACCCCCCTTTGAAAATAGCGTCTTCTAATTTCTGTTTATTTCCCATAAGCGTCTCCGCTTCTTTATTGGAAAACGGCAGAAGATACATATAGGCAATTCTGCCCGCAAGGCTTTGAGAAATGTTTTCTTGTAGTAAGAAATTGTTGGAGCCGGTAAGAATAAATTGACCTCTCGCCGGATTTTCATCTAATATTTGTTGAAGATAGGAGAATAGCTCCGGGACGCGTTGTGCTTCATCAAAAATGGCGCCTTCCTTGTATATTTCAAGAAACCCCCGTGGATCTTCTGTCATAAACCTTCTGTTATCCGGGTTCTCGAATGATACATACTGTTTGCCTCTAAAAACATCCCTGGCAAGAGTTGTTTTACCGGATTGGCGGGGACCGACGATCGCAATTGCTTTGAAGCTTTCGCTCAATTCCTTTACCTGTTTCGCCGCGATTCGAGTAATCATGCTCAAATTTACAATTTCGGAATCAAATTCCAAAATTGTAAAGACTTGTAGAAACTAAGATAAGTCAATATCTAAGCTGAATAAAAGAGTCCCTTATTTATTCCTTGAAGGCCTACGTTTTGAACTACCGTAAGAAAATTATGACCCGGGAATAAAATATATGTCTATGAATTTTGTGGGTTGAACAATGTTCAATAACTTTGCATGTATAATCTAAATAATCATTGGCAATCATGAAAAAAGTACTGATCACAGGCGCCAGCGGGGGCATCGGACTGGAGACGGCCCGTCAGCTGGCTTCCCGGAATTACCAAGTGACCCTGGTAGCCCGAAACAAGGAAAAATTGAACGCCTCGATAAAAAGCCTCCCAGGCAGCGGTCATAATATCCTGGTCGCGGACCTAACGGACAAAGAAGATCTCCAAAAGCTGGCAACTCATTTGAGAACAGAGAAATATGACGTTCTTATCAACAATGCCGGAGCGGGTATTTACGGAAAGTTTACGGAAATACCATTGGAGGGTCAATTGTCCAATATGCATCTGAATATGGATGCGTTGGTGATCCTGTCCTATGCGTTTTTGCAAAATGCTCAAAAGGGGGACACCCTGATAAATATCGCGTCGTTACTGGCCCATTCGTCCCTGCCCGGAGGCGCGGTTTATGCCGGCACCAAGAGCTTTGTTGCCAATTTCTCCGAATCCTTGTGGTATGAGTTCAAGAGCAGGGGTGTTCTGGTTATGGGTTTTAACCCAGGTGCGACTAATTCGGACTTCCATGCACACGCAGGCGGGCATGCCAGCGACTTTCCAAAATTTGTATTGTCTTCCGTTCCCGATGTGGCCAGGGAATTGGTCACAGCCCTGGAAAGGAAGCGAAAGCCCAGGGTGGTGCAAGGCTGGAAGAACCGACTAATGCTTTTTGGTTTTAGGTTTCTCGACAGGAAGTCCGCAGTAGCCATCATGGGTAAGATCAGCCCCGCCATGTAAGGTCAGCTCACTTATATTTGTACCTATTTATTATCGAAAAATGAACATTGCAGAACGAAAACAGCGGGAAAAGCAGGAAATGCACAGACGTATCCTCGACGGTGCGCGTAAAGTATTCCTTGAAAAGGGCTATGAGCAAACAAGCATGCGAAATATTGCCAGCGAGATCAGCTATAGCCCTGGGTTGATCTATTTTTATTTTAAAGACAAAAGCGAGATCTTTTACGAGCTACACAAGGAAGGATTCCACATGCTGTTGGGGCAACTGAAAGTACTGGTCAACGTGGCCGACCCCTTCGAACGACTAAAAGCCATGGGCCGCGCTTTTATTCAATTCGCCCAGGACAATAAAGATTACTACAACCTCATGTTTATCGTCGAGGAACCGGCCAAAATGTCCCAAGCCGGCGGCTTTACAATAGCGCAGGAGGCGATCGATCACCTTTCCTCGGTGATCAAACAATGTCAACAGAAAGGAAGGTTCAAAGACATGGATACCGAATATTTCACCTTTATGATCCTTTCGGCCCTTCACGGAATATGCGCGCTGTTCTGTAAAGACCGGACCGCCAGTTTTATGAACCATACCAATGAAGAACTCATGCAGCACGGATATGACTGCCTTGTTGCCTTGCTCGAAAAGGGGTAACCTTTTTTTTGCCTTATTATTGAACAGTGTTTAAATTTAAAACGGTGATTAATATTCATTTAAAACTTCGAAAGCTTTACCAATTCATCCTGGCAACACTGCCTATCGTTAGTGTCCTGGCGGTGAAAGGGCAGGGTCGACTGGACCAGTACATCCAGCAAGGACTCACCAGTAATCAGAGCATACGACAGCAAACCTTTACGCTTGAAAGAAATGTCTATGCCCTGGAAGAGGCCAAAAGCATGTTCCTGCCGGACGTTTCCTTTTCAACAACCTATTCAAAGGCGGAGGGGGGACGTACCATCGATGTCCCGGTGGGCGACTTGCTGAATGGGGCCTATGCTACACTCAACCAGCTCACGGGCAGCCATTCGTTTCCCAAGCTTCAAAACCAGCACAACCTGATCAATCCGGACAATTTCTATGACGCCAGGTTTCGCACCACCCTCCCGATCCTGAATGCTGAGCTGGTGTATAATAAAAGGATCAAGCAGCAACAGATAGATCTGCAAAAAGCGGAGGTACTTCTGTACAAACGTGAACTGGTTAAGGACATCAAAACGGCCTATTACAACTATCTGAAGGCCATCAATGCCACGAGGATCTATGAATTCGCGCTCCGTCAGCATGGCCAAAAAGGAAGTGGAAAGGCATGCGTTATGCATGGAGGAATTACAATCCATCGGGAAAAAGAACTTTGCAGTAGAGAGAATTAGCCAGGTTGCTCCCCAAAGCGTAGGAAATCCTGGACCGATACGCCAGTCATCCGCAATGTCCTTTATCGGACCGGGTCCTTCCGGTATTAAGCAATCAAAAGATGAATGCATACCTTCGAAATTCCTTGCGTCTTCGTTGTCGTATCAGCCAATATACTCTCAACAGGCGGTATAAAGTGGAAAAATCACTCAACTAAAACCTGCATTTTTTCGGGCGTTAGTTTTCCTTTTAAATAGGTCTCCAACTCCTGGGAAAATACAGAATTTGTTTGACAGCTTTCAAATAGCGATTCAATTTTATCGGAGCGGACCGATTTCGAGCTAACTAATCGGGCGAGCACGGGGTTGGCTGCAATCCACTCACACCTAAGGCAATGATTTTTCAGAAAAGACACCATGATCTCGGCCACAAAATCGTGAGGAATATGTTTGATCTGTTCCATCATTATAGCCAGGTCATCCGCGATGAACGCATAGTGCCCGGGATTAAAATGATCTGCATTGCCGATCGAAAACTTTTTATACATGGACAAAATTTTGCAGTTTTAAATGCCAAAAAATACGGGATCCTTCAGAGCCCCTTACGTCTATTCCACCTTCCGGCGTGATTCGCTTTCATTTGTATTATGGTCATCCAGAAAATGATTCAAGTGCATTGCATCTTCCTGGTTGGGGAATATATATTACGAAGATCGTTCCTTCATTTGTCCTGCTTTTTAGTGTGATCCTTCCGCCAAGCAAATCCAGATAGCGTGCTACGATATGCAATCCCAGACCCGTGCCCTGAATACCCGTGACATTATTTGCACGGAAAAATCGCTCAAACAGATGTTTCTGATCCTCTTCGGAAATACCGATGCCCTGATCGCTGACCGATATCTGCAGCTCTTCCGGTTCAAAGTAGCAATGAACTGCTATGACCGACTTTTCCGGCGAGTATTTGATGGCATTCGATACCAGGTTCATCAAAATATTTCGCAATATCTTTCTGTCCATAACAACAAGGTCACCGTCTATGGCACAGCTTAGTTCTATCTTTTGATCCTTTGGGTTTGATTGACCCAGTTCCTGCAGAAGGTCATCCACATCGGAGAAGAGCTTTTTCCTGCTTAATGATTCCATGTGTAATTCCACCCTGCCCTCTTCCAGTTTGCTAAGCGATAGAAAGTCCTCCATGATGCAACCCAGGTACTTTACCGCATTTCGAATCTTTTCAATATGCCTTCCCTGATTAGGCAACTCGCCCGGTGTCGCGTATCGTTGGATCAGGCTGATCGAAGAAAGAATGGTAGTCAATGGCGTCCGAAATTCGTGCGAGGCCATTGAAACAAATGTTGACTTTAACAAACCCAGCTCCTTCTCTTTTTTGTAGGTTATATTGAGTTCTTCCCAGGACTTTCCCAGCGCCAGCAAGGCTTCCTGCAACATGATGGTCCGATCATGCACTTTTTTTTCAAATTCCAGCTCCCACTGCCTGAGTTCGGCGGCGGCCCTGTCCAGCTGTTCCTTCCGGCTGAGTGATAACAGTTCGTCTTTATTCCGGGCGGTGTTATCTACGATAAATGCAGCGACAAAAGGTCTTCCTTCGAGTCCGCAATGGCTAAGACTGAGGTCTGCGGGAAACTCACTTCCGTCCTTGCGTGACGCGTAAAGAACGCGTATTTTATCCCCGGCGCGGGTCGGGGGATAATTGTAAAAATGTTCCCAGTATCCTTCATGCCCGTCGTGGCATTTTTGCGGGATCAGCAAATCGAACAACCGCCCTGCCAGTTCATCCCGTTTATAGCCAAACTGCATTTCGGCAAACCTATTAAGATGTATTATTTCCCCCGCCTGGTTGGCAAGTACGATCCCAATGGCGGCATTGTTGAATAATGCCTCATATTGTCGCGTGTCAACGTTGCCGTCTACCCCGCTTCTATACATATTATCGACTTCAGGCATAAGACAAAATTTAGGTCAATCGGAAATTCGAACAGGCGATCAACCGGTGGTTTCGTGACTATTTAGCGGTAATTCAACTTGCAATTCACATCCTTGTTCCGGATCGGAGGTGATCTTAATTTTTCCGCCATGTGATTCAGCCCTGCTTCTAATATTCATGATCCCTATTCCTTTACTGTCCCCGATAGTGTCACACCCTCGCCCATTATCTATGATTTGCAATATGACCTGAGACTTCTCCTGCGTTAAGGTAATTGTGGCGAAGGAGGCTTTTGCGTGTTTTAAAATATTATTCAATTGTTCCTGCACTATCCTTAAAATATCGAGCTGTAGCTTTTCACTCAACGCTGATTCGTCGATGCCTTGCTCCGTAAACTCAATTTTTATAACTTCTGTCGCATTCAGGTCGTCCAATAACATATTGATATTTTCAGAAAGACCCATAATGTGCTTTTCCGGGATGGTTAAACTCCTGGAGATGTTTCTTATCGCCTCGATCACCGTCATCAGATAGCCGGAAGACTTATTGAGGCACATCTCTCTATTGGTTTCGTCTGTCCTGGCCAGCTCAATATACATTTTAGCGGCGCCCAGTATCTGGTTGAGGTTGTCATGCAGCTCTTTTCCGATGTCGGCTCTTTCCCGCTCGCGCGCCGCCAGCACGGCGTCAGTGATCTTTTTTTGCATTTTAAGTCTTTCACGGCCTAAATTTCTTTCACTTTCCACGAGCTGGCTTTCCGCTACTTGTCTCGCGGTGATATCCAGGGTAGCACCGATCATGCGGGATGGTCTATTGTCATTGTCATAGAGGATATGAGCGCGATCCTGAACATAAGCGTACTCACCGTCCGCCCGTTGGAATCTATATTCGTCCTCCCAAACGGTGGCCGATCCGGTGACGAGGATGTCTTTTAGCCTTGTCAAAACCCGAACTCTGTCATCAGGGTGGAGAAGATCCTCCCAAAACTCTTGAGGAATGATCGCATTTACGATGGGATAGCCAAAGACTCTTTTATGGCCGCCATCTATCCAATACAACTCCTTTGCGGACAGATCCAATTCCCAAAGACAGTCGTTGGTAACTTCGGTAACATACCGATACAATTCGTTCAGCGTTTTCAACCTCGCTTCGGGAAGTTTCTGATGGGGCATTTGATTGCAGGTCTTAAATGATACGGACAACTGACTTTCGAAGAAACAGGTCACTACGTCAAACCAAGGCCCCATTTCTTCCCAATTTTGTACAAAATGATTCGGGATATCCCGAAAGAATACCGTGTGGTAAGCAGCCTGGAATTGTAAGGGAACTATCCCGGCAAGCGCTTTCCACAGATTGCGCCCGACAATATTATCCGCCTTTATGGCCAGCAAATCTTCCGCTGCTTTATTCCAATGCTGTACTATCCACTTACGATCTACTACAAAGAAACCATTAGGTATTATCTCGGTCATCGGTTTCTCCGGGTAGCCACTATGCGTGGCTGTCGGAAATGTTTTACTTTTTTGAAGAGAAATTGACATGTTAACGCAGTTACCAGCCGTATTTGCTAAAGTTGCATTATTTTCCTGAAGAGAATGTTACTCATTTCCGAGATTACATTACATAATTCACACCTCCTGGAGATGGAGGTATTTATCTACCTGATCGCGGTGGTACTATTTCAATAATTCTTTTGAAACTTCCGATAGAACCATTGTTTTACCCATTCGGCTGACCCGATATATATCGTCACGATGAGCAAGATCCAGCCATAGAGCGGCAACGGCAGGCGTGTAAAACCCAGGACCCCTGCCAGCGGCGAAAAAGGCAGCGCCAACACGACCAGAACGACGAGGGTTGTGGCAATCGATAAATACCTGCCCGGAAGGCTCTTTAGGAACGGCCGCCTGGTACGGACCACCAGCACGATCAGGGCGGCAGAAGCAACGGATTCTACGAACCAACCTGTCTGAAAGATCTTTTCATCGGCTTTGAAAAAATAAAGCAGCATACCGAAGGTAAGATAATCGAACACGGAGCTGAGCAGCCCGAAAGCGAGCATGAAGCGCTGGATGAAGCGGATGTCCCAGCGGCGAGGCTTTTCAATGGAAACGGCGTCCACATGGTCTGTAGCGATCGTCATTTCAGGGAAATCCGTCAGGAGGTTCGTCAGCAGTATCTGTTTTGGAAGAAGTGGTAAAAATGGCAGGAACAGCGATGCCCCCGCCATGCTGAACATATTGCCGAAATTAGCGCTCGTAGCCATTAACACATATTTCATCGTATTGGTGAAGGTTTTCCGGCCGATCAGGATCCCGTCCGCCAATACCGCGAGATCCTGTTCCAGCAACACAATATCCGCCGCCTCTTTGGCCACATCCACCGCTGAATCGACTGAGATGCCTACATCGGCCGTATGAAGAGCGGGGGCGTCGTTGATCCCGTCGCCCATGAACCCCACCACGTTCCCGGCTTTCTTCAGGAACAGAATGATCCTATCTTTCTGATTAGGTTCGACTTCCGCGAAAATATCGGTTTTATCTACCTGGTTAAGAAAAGCGCTTTCACTCATCTGTCGTATCTGTGCGCCGGTGAGGATCACCGGATCCGGAATACCGATCTGCCGGGCGATGCTGTCTGCTACCAGCGCGTTGTCCCCTGTGATCAGTTTCAGTCGAACCCCCAGCTGCCGGAGTTTAATAATTGTCTGGCCCGCGTCTTTTTTCGGCGGGTCGAATAGTGTTATGAACCCCAGGAAGATCATCTCTTTCTCTTCCTCCTTCGTAAAGTCCTTTGAGCCGGATGTTATTTTATAACCAACTCCCAATACCCGGTAACCAGCCGCGCTAAAAGCACGGTATTGGTCCATGATCAGTGCACGCCTGTGTTCCAGCGGCAATATGTCACCTTTTCCCGTCTCGGCCGTCGTGCAGATGTCCAGCATCACGGTCAGCGCTCCTTTGGTGATCGCCATGTTCGTTTCTCCGTTCCGTACCTGCACCGTCAGCCGCCTGCGGATGAAGTCGTAGGGTATCTCACATTGAACGGTATAGGCGGCTACGGAAGGCTTATATACTGCGCAGATCGCTTCGTCGATGGGATTGCGGAAGCCCTGCTGTAAGGCCGCATTCAGTCCGGCAAACTGTAATACTTTATCCGAATGCTGTCCGGTGATGTCCAAAGCGTCCTTTATAGTGACCTTGCCTTCCGTGATCGTCCCCGTCTTATCAGAACAAAGGATGTTCATGCTGCCAAAGTTCTCAACAGCAGACAGCCGCTTCATGATGACCTTTTTTGCCGCCATGGCTCTTGCCCCGGCAGACAGGTTGACGGTGATGATGGCCGGCAGCAATTGCGGCGTCAGCCCGACGGCCAGCGCCAGGGAGAACAGGAATGAGTCCAGTGCCGGCTTATGCAGGAACACATTGATCGCAAAAATGACCAGCACCAGGACCAGCGTAATCTCCATCAACATATACCCGAAGTGCCGTATGCCTTTTTCGAAATCGGTCTCCGGCGACCGAAGTCGCAGCCTGTCTGAGATCTTCCCGAATTCCGTATGTCTGCCCGTATGCACGACCAGGGCCCTTGCCTTCCCACTGATGACATGCGAACCCATGAACAGGGTATTACTCCGCCGGGACAAAGGAGTATCCAACGGAACCACCCCTGCATTCTTTTCCACCGGGAAGGTCTCGCCTGTAAAAGCCGCTTCATCGATAAACAGTTCCCGGCTGTCCAATAAAAGGCTGTCTCCCGGAACGACATCCCCTGCAGAGAGGATAACCACGTCTCCCGGTACGACCGTCGCCATCGGCCATTCCTTTTCCATTCCATCCCGCACCAGTTGACAGCGTATTTGCACCATTTTCGATAATTCCCGGACGGCATGCGCCGCCCCCTTCTCTTGCCAGAAACTCAGCAAACTGCTGACCAAAACAATGAGCAGGATAATTACGGTATCCGTCATGTCTCCCAACCCCATCGACAATAGGGAAGCTGCTATCAACAGTACAGTGAGCGGGCTTTTGAACTGCCGCACGAAAAGCAGGATGGCCGACGAATGCGCTGCGCCTTTCAGGGTATTGGGTCCGTAGGTTTTTAGCCGCTGTTCAGCGGTGGCCGAGGATAGCCCTTTGTCCGAACAGGACAAACTGTGCAGCACGTCCCTGGTGTCCAGGTTCCAAAATGCATCAAGCGGTGAAGCCAACTCATATCTGGCGGCTTTAGGAAGGTCTTGTGTCATAGTCCTGAATGTGTGAATTATGTAATTTAGACCAATTTCCGTGTAATGCCCATGAGGCATGGTCGCCGTATCTTCGTCAAAGCGTTTGAGAAGAATATGAAGTATAAAGGGCCAGAATGTATTCTGGCCCTTTTTTCCCGGGGTTGGTTTTCACCGACAGGATCACAACGATGTTCACGGATGCTGCGTGGTGTCGGGCTGCGGCATAGGTGTAGCGAGTGGAATAAAAACGGGCGCCGGAGAATACATTTTCAGCCTGGCCTGTGCAATGGCTATTTTATTTTTTAGCTCCATTATGTTCTTATTCAGGTCATCCAATCTCCGGGATTCCTTTCTCGCCTTGCCGGCATCACTTTTCGCGTCACCCGCCTTGCTATTGGCGTCACTGGCCAATTTCTTATTATTGGGATCATCGTTCAGCTTTTCAGCCGCCCTGACGTTGTCGCTTGCTGAATTCTGCGCATCGACGGCAGCGCTTTGCTTGTTCCTCGTCCTTTCATCTACCATATTTTGCAGTTTGCCAAGCTTAAGCTGATCCTGACTGATCTGCGCAACCAGTTCCAGTGAGTCGATGTTGGCCTTTTGCCCCCGAACCAAGGTGCATAAAAATAACATGCCGGCCGGGATCAAATACAATGCTTTTTTCATAATGTGTTTTTAAATGGTGAAATTATTTTTCTAACCTCGGAATTAGCTTTAATACAGTTCTTAAATAATTGTTCCTGGACAACCAGCAGAAGGGACATAAAAGATAAATTGAGCGAGATAGATGCTCTTTTTGGGAGACTATTAAAGGTACCACATCCGGCCAATAAAGTATTACACTATTCATGATAAAGCTTATATAATTCACACAAGGGCATTCTGCAGCGCAGAAATATATGCTTACATGTGTGAATCATGTAAGCAGCTGGCATAATGGTGTAGCGGATATGAGTGGAATTGTATTCACCTTTATGGAGTGCGTAATAACACAAATAAACATCAAAAAAATGGAAGATAAAGAGAAACTGGAAAATCAGGAATTGGAAAAGGCCAAGTCGCACATTATCGTGGAGATCATTGAATATGTCTCCAACTCGGTGGTGAGCAAAACGATTATAAAAAAGTCCACCGGCAATATAAGCGTAATGTCTTTTGACAGCGGAGAAGGACTGACGGAAAAGACGTCTCCCTTTGAAACCTTTGCCCAGATCATAGAAGGTAAGGCGGATATTGTTATTGATAATAAATCTCATGTCTTAGGAACAGGGATGGGAATCATAATCCCCGCACACACTCTTAATTTTATAAAACCCAATGGCCGGTTTAAAATGATCCTGACCATCATTAAGAGTGGGTATGAATAAATAAGTGCCACTATTTCGAGCTAAAATTTTCCAATTATGAATAAAAGTCAAACAACCCGCCGTAGTCAGGGCGCCCCCTTGGGTTTAACCAAACTTCAGGCTGCCGCTCCTGAGTCGAATACGATAAATGAAGGTGGAAGAAATAGCTCCCCGGGATATTTTTCTGCGCTGGTCCATGAAGTGAGAAATCCGTTGTGCAATATTAAGCTGGCGTGTGATGTCCTAAATTTAACTAACCTGGATGATGAGCAGAGGGCATACCTTCAAATTATCATGAGAGGCTCCACCCGGATCAACGACCTGATAAATACTTTATTGGAATCTAGTGGAATTGAGACTCCCAAATACGAGCGTTATTCGTTACAGCAATTGCTGGAGGACGTTTTGGTCATGACTAAGGATCGGATCTTACTCAAAAGAATTGAGGTGGCAAGGGAATATGCCGCACCGGAGCATGGCGTATCGCTGGACATCGAGAAAATGAAGATTGCGTTGGTCAATATTGTAAACAATGCGATCGAAGCGATGCCTTCCGAAAATGGAAAGCTGAGGGTTGCTACGAGATCAGCGGGGCAACTCAGCTCTATTGAAATTGTGGATAATGGCACAGGTATCAGCAAGGAGAATCTTAAGAAGATCTTTCAGCCTTATTTCACCAGTAAGCCTGACGGGATGGGATTAGGATTGTCATCGGCGCTTGGTATTCTTCGCGCAAATCATGTGGTGGTACATGTTCAGTCTAAAGAAGGCGTCGGAACGGGTTTTGTACTTTCGTTCCACGGCAGTTAATGAGCAGTAAATCGCTTAGAGATCTTCCAGCATCGATCGTCTTTTGTTCTTGAGCTCTTTAAAATGGGAAGGGGTCAGACCCGTAGTTTTCTTAAACTGTGTGCAGAGATGCGCCACGCTGCTGTAGTGCATCTTGAAGGCTATCTCGGTGAGTGTTAGCTCATTATAGACAAGCAGCTCCTTCACTCGTTCGATCTTATGTGCAATAAAAAATTTCTCGATCGTAATACCCTGTACTTCAGAAAAGAGATTAGCCAGGTAGGTATAGTCGTAGTCTAATTTTTGGCTCAGGAAATCAGATAAATTGATGGCCAGCGGTTCTTCCGAATAATGTACTAATTCAATAATGACGGTTTTGATTTTCTGGATCAGTACGCTTTTTTTATCATCCATCAATTCCAGTCCATATTTTAACAGACCTGCCTTAAACTCTTCGCGCCGGGCAGATGAGATATCCTCTACAAGGTCCGCCTCACCCAGTTCTACGGATAAATACTTCAAACCTAATTTTGTCAGCTCGTCTCTCACCACCATTTTGCAGCGGATACAAACCATATTTTTGATATAGAGTTTCAATAAGAAAAATATTAAATGATGAATTTTTCAAGGAATGGAAAGAGTTGGGATGCATGTAGAAAGATACAAAATATTTGTCATATTTCACTGACTGCTCCATTGTCCTTATGGGAAGGCATTATATCTTCAATAGCAAAAAAAAGGGGCAGGAATAGATATTCAGCCCCGTGTTTAAAATCCAATATCCTTGAAAGCCTGAGCAAAGATAGGCCCTGTCAAGGTGGTAATGCTATACGGTTCTCATTAACCATTATATAGTTCCCACATTTTCAACGTGCCGTGCCTGCTTGACCGGCGTCATAGTGTGAATTGTGTAATAGATGCGCAAAAGGATGTAACGCACACAAAGACATCTCCTGCTAACTTTGTCCCGGCTCTTCGCATGATGCGGAGACCCCATATTATGCATCAGACGCTTACCTCCATCCATCCTGTCAACAGAAACGAGCGGAAAGAGAACCTGATCGATCACATTCTGGAGCCGCCCTCCTATGGATGGAAGGACCGGGAAGGCCGCCTGATCGTTCCTACTTCCCGGCAGATCATGCGGGAATTTTGGTTCCGACTGAATATCTTCAGGACTAAAAAGAATTGGCTGGCCTTCTTCGGTTGGTTTAAGCTTGTGATCCTGCTTCCCTGCCTGTTTATCTTCTTTTTTCGATATTTCCATTTCTACCTGGTGGCCATTGCTTTTATATATAGCATGATAATTATGGGTACCCATGGCACTATCTGGTATCACCGGTATTGCACG
>Ga0105237_10003371_pt1 | contig 19015 bp, 14 predicted proteins | sample KBSC24metaG_FD_81520 | JGI IMG/M metagenome (GOLD analysis project Ga0105237, IMG submission 81520) | Corn rhizosphere microbial communities from Kellogg Biological Station, Michigan, USA - KBS C2-4 metaG | ecosystem: Host-associated > Plants > Roots > Rhizosphere > Soil | place: Michigan, USA... | reverse complement strand
CGGCCCTCGACGTCGACCTCATCGGCACGTGGGGCTTGATCCTCGCGATGCTTCCGCTTCTCAAGGCCGCCCCGGCAGCCCGAATCGTCAATGTCTCCAGCAAGTCCGCCCAGCAGATCGCCACCGGACTCGATCTCGGCGCGCCGCTGCGCGCTCCCGCGTACTCCATGGCGAAGTACATGCTCAACGTCCTGACCACCACCATGGCCCGCGCACTGGAGGACACGCCGATCCTCGTCAACGCCGTCGACCCTGGCGATACCGCCACCCACCCCGAACGCGGCGACGATGGCGACGACCGCTCGGCCGCCGAGAGCGCACGCGGCATCGTCTGGGCCGCAACGCTGGACCTCGACGGCCCGACCGGCGGCTTGTTCTACGACCGGCAGGCGATCTCTCAGCCCTTGACGAAGCCATTCGTCAAGGCGAATTCCTCACTGGCGAACCAGATCTCGGCGCGCGCCTGATCGTACTGGCCGCTTCCCGGCGTCCAGTACACACCGGTGGTGGTGTCGGCCTTGACGGGGTATCCCTCCGGCGCCCGATACGGGTCGTCGTGCGCCAGCCGCAACGCCGTCTGACCCGGCGTGGGCTCATCGAGCACGATCGCGGCGTGCCGACCGCTCGGCGGCCCACTGGCGGGCTCGGGCTCCTCCTCCGGCACGTCGGCGGCCAACGACTCGGCCTCGATGCGCGTCGGCGCGGTGTCGATGGAGTCCTGGTTGTCGGGGAAGCTTTCCAGTCGGGTGGTCGTCCCGCCGTCCTGGTCATCGTCGTGGTCCGCGTGATGAGCCGGGTCGACGTGGGGCTCGGCGGGGTCATCGTGGTGCTCGTCGCGGCCGTCGCCCGAGCTCATCGACCAGGCGCTCAGCGGGGCATAGGCCTCGTTGCCCGCGTAGCCGTGCTCGGCCGACGGCATCGGGCCGGACTGGAAGTCGTGGTCCTCGTGATCGTCGTAGTCGTCGAACTGGTTCAGCGGCTCCCGGTCGCTGCCCCGTCGCCGGTTCAGCAGCACCGCGACGACGATCGCGGCCACCACCAGCACGACCGGGATGACGGCGAGCCACCACCACTGCCGCAGTTTGGCGTACCACTTGCCGCCGTCCGCACTGGGCTGGCCCGCAGCGGGCGGCGCCTTCGGCGCGTTCTCCCCCGGCACCTCGAGGCCGGCCAGCCCCGACGCGAGGTTGGCCGGTTCGGTGGTGAACTTGTTGGTCGACTTGTCGTAGGTGATCGCGCCGCCGTTGAACTTCTGGGTGACCTGATCACCGTTTTCGTTCTGGTCCGCGGTCGGTGCACCGAGATCGCCCTTGGCTCCCCCGAGCTTGGTCCACGCAGCGTTCATCGCGCCGCGCACGATGACCGCGCCGAAGTCGGGCGTCCAGAAGATCACCGGCTTGTCCGCAGCGGCGAACGTGATGATCCGGCTCATCGGGGCCAGACCGGCGTCGGCCTCGTTGCTGGTGGGGAAGCCCAGGTCGCCCGCGGGGCCGCCGACGCTCTCGTACTTGGCCAGCACCTGGCCCGTCACCACGTTGGCGCCGCTATTGGGGCTGTAGAAGATCTTGCCGCCCGCGAAGGTTTGTACGAGACCATCGGCGCCGACGTTGCTCGGCGGTCCCTGCGCGGCGCCGAGCGGACCGAGTGGGCCGCCTGCGGCGCGACGGGCGGCGTTGATGGCCGACGTCGCGTCACCAGGAACCGCAAGGCCCGCAAGCTGATCGGCCAGCTCCGGCGGTGTCGTGGTGAATGCCTTGGTCTTCGAGTTCCACGACAGCTGGCCGCCCGAGAAGTTCTGTGTCGAGGTGTCCCCGTCGTACACCTCGTCATCGGTCGGGACGCCCAGCGGCCCTGCCGATCCGCCGAGCTTGTCCCACGCGGCGTTGATGGCGCCGCGGACCACGCGCGCGCCGGTGTCGGGGGTGAAGAAGATCACCGGGTTGTCGGCGGCGCTGAAAGTGGTGTTGCGGCTGTCCGGCGCCTTGCCAGCACCCTCGTCGATGGTGGGAAAGCCCAGATCGCCGTCCGCGGGGCCGCCCAGCGACAGGTACTTGTCGAGGATCGCGCCCTGCATGATGTGCGCGCCGGTCTCCGGGGTGAAGTAGATCTTGCCGCCCGCGAAGTTCTGCCCGAAGCCGGTGCCAGCGGCGTAGACGGCGCCGTCCTTGGGCCCCAGTGGACCCGTGGCGCCCCCGCCGGCATCCCAGGCCTGGCTGATCGCGGCGTCGGCATCGCTCTCCGGTGTCGCCGCGGCGACCGGGGCGAGCAGCACGACGGCAGCGGTCACGGCGAAGCCGACACCCACCCGCCTCGCTACATCACCCAACAGGGTTCGCAGCCCGGTCATCCGTCCTCCCCCGATCTGCAATGGTCCCGAAAGTATCGCGCCCGTCAACTGTGCGTCAGTTGACGTCCATCTTGAGGGATATCCAAGCGGTCGTGGGGATGTGTCGCGCAGGCGGCCCGCGATCCGGCGGCCCATCCGCGGGCCGCCACCTGGGCTAAACGCCCAAGCCGCGGCCGATGATCTCCTTCATGATTTCGGTGGTTCCGCCGTAGATCGTCTGAATCCGCGAATCCAGGAAGGCCCTGGCAATGGGGTATTCCCGCATGTAGCCGTACCCGCCGTGCAACTGCAAGCAACGATCGTTGAGTCGGACCTGGGCCTCGGTGGAGTACCACTTCGCCATCGCCGCCTGCTCGACCGTCAACTTCTCGTCGAGGTGTAGACGGATGAATTCGTCGACCATGATCCGAACCGCGGTTGCCTCGGTGGCGAGCTCCGCCAACGTGAAGCGGGTGTTCTGGAAGCTGCCGATCGGCTTGCCGAACGCCTTCCGCTCCTTGGTGTACTGCAGCGTGTTCGCCAGCACGGCCTCCATGCCTGCCGCGGCCATGACCGCGATGCTGATCCGCTCCTGCGGCAGGTTCTGCATCAGGTAGAAGAAGCCCATGCCCTCCTCGCCGAGCAGGTTCTCGGCGGGAACCTTGACGTCGGTGAAGGACAGCTCGGCGGTGTCCTGCGCGTCCAGGCCGATCTTGTCGAGATGGCGGCCGCGCTCGAAGCCCTCGGTACCCCGCTCGACGACGAGCAGCGAGAAGCCCTGCGCACCCTTGTCGGGGTCCGTGCACGCCACGACGATCACCAGGTCGGCGTGGATGCCGTTGGTGATGAACGTCTTGGCGCCGTTGAGCACGTAATGGTCGTCGTGCTTGACCGCGCGGGCCTTGATGCCCTGCAGGTCACTGCCGGTGCCAGGCTCCGTCATGGCGATCGCGGTGATCAGCTCGCCGGAGCAGAACCCGGGCAGCCAGCGCTGCTTCTGCTCCTCGGTGGCCAGCCGCAACAGGTAGGGCGCGATCACGTCGTTCTGCAGCGCGAAGCCGAGGCCGCTGTAACGGGCGGCGCTGGTCTCCTCGGTGACGATGACGTTGTAGCGGAAGTCCGGGTTGCCTCCGCCGCCGTACTCCTCGGGCACGGCCATGCCGAGGAAGCCCTGCTTGCCTGCCTCCAGCCAGACGCCGCGGTCGACGATCTTGTCCTTTTCCCACTGCTCGTGGAACGGCGCGACGTGGCGCTCGAGGAACGTGCGGTAGGACTCGCGGAACAGATCGTGCTCCGGCTCGAAGAGGGTGCGGTCGTACTTCACTACCTGGCTGGACGAGCCCATGGATTTCCTCCGGATATGAGGGAAGTTGAATGCGAAAGGAGATGCTGCGACCCTATACCACCCAACCGGATGGTTGGGTGGTCGTGGATTGGGAGCCCGAATTCCGGTGGCGAGCGGCCATAGACTCGGCGGCATGGGACAGGTTTCGACGTCACTCGCGCACTGGGGCGCCTTCACCGCCGACGTGCGCGACGGCGACATCGCCACGGTGCACGCCGACGGCGGCGACGAGGACCCCTCACCGCTGCTCGGGAACCTGCCGGGGTCGATCCGGCACACGTCGCGCATCACCTGCCCCGCCGTGCGACGCGGTTGGCTGGACGACGGGCCAGGGCCCAGCTCGCGCCGCGGCGCCGACGAGTTCGTCGCCGTGTCGTGGGACGAGCTCACCGAATTGCTGGCCGGCGAGCTGCGCCGCATCGTCGACACCCACGGCAACGAAGCCATCTACGGCGGTTCATATGGATGGGCCAGCGCGGGCCGGTTCCACCACGCCCAAAGCCAGGTGCATCGCTTCCTGAAAATGCTTGGCGGATACACCTTCTCGCGCCACTCCTACAGCTTGGGCGCCACCGGTGTGATCATGCCGAGGGTGGTCGGCACCCACGACGACCTGTTCAGGCGGTCGACGCAGTGGGACGTCATCGCCGAGCACACCGACCTGATGGTCTGCTTCGGCGGAGTCACGCTGAAGAACTCGGCGGTGAATCCGGGGGGCGCAACCGAGCACCTCACCCGCAGCTCCATGCAGCGCCTGCGCGAACGGGGCGGCAAGGTCGTGTCGATCAGCCCGCTGCGCGACGACGTGAACGGCGACTGCGAGTGGCTCGCTCCCGTGCCGGGCACCGACATCGCCATCATGTTGGCGCTCGCCTACGTGCTTGCGACCGACGGATTGGCCGACCGCACGTTCCTCGACACGTACTGCACTGGTTACGAGCGCTTCGAGCGCTACCTGCTCGGCACCGACGACGGCGTACCCAAGTCGCCGCAGTGGGCGGCGAAGATCTCCGGGCTGTCCGCCGACGCGCTGACCGACTTGGCCAGGCGGATGGTCGCCGGGCGCACGTTGGTGACCGTCAGTTGGTCGCTGCAACGCGTGCGGCACGGCGAGCAGGCGCCGTGGATGGGGCTGGTGCTCGCCGCGATGGTCGGCCAGATCGGCCTTCCCGGAGGCGGTTTCGGGCACGGCTACGGTTCGCAGAACGAACTCGGCATGCCACCTCTGCGCTGCCGGCTGCCAACGCTTCCGCAGGGCCCCAACCCGGTTCAGACGTTCATCCCGGTGGCCGCCGTGAGCGACATGCTGCTGCACCCCGGCGAGGAATTCGACTACAACGGGCGGCGGCTGACGTACCCCGACATCAAGTGCGTGTACTGGGCGGGCGGCAACCCGTTTCACCACCACCAGGACATCCCTCGGCTGCGCCGGGCACTGGCGCGCCCGGACACCGTCGTCGTGCACGACCCGTACTGGACGGCGATGGCCAAGCACGCCGACATCGTCGTCCCGTCGACCACGTCCTACGAACGCGACGACTACTCAGGCTCGCGCAACGATCCCCTGCTGATGGCGATGCCCGCGCTGGCCGAGCCGTACGCCGATTCGCGCGACGACTACGCCACCTTCGCCGCGTTGGCCGACCGGCTCGGCTTCGGCGATCAGTTCACCGAGGGCCGCACCGCCAAGGAGTGGCTGGTGCACCTGTACGAGAAGTGGTCCACCGAGCTGGATTTCGTCGTTCCGTCGTTCGAGGACTTCTGGCGAGAGGGCCGCCTGCGCCTGCCGACCGAGGCCGGGCTGACACTGCTCGCCGACTTCCGGGCCGACCCGGTGACCCATCGGTTGGGTACGCCGAGCGGGCGCATCGAGATCTTCTCGGCCGACATCGACGGGTTCGGCTACGACGACTGCAAGGGCCACCCGAAGTGGTACGAGCCCACCGAGTGGCTCGGCGGCGACCGCGCGGCCAGTTACCCGCTGCACCTGCTCGCCAACCAGCCCGCGAGCCGGCTGCACAGCCAACTCGACGGTGGTGGCACCAGCCAGAACTCGAAAGTCGCTGGGCGCGAGCCGATCAGGATCCACCCCGCCGATGCGACCGAACGGAACCTGGTCGACGGCGACGTGGTGCGGGTGTTCAACGACCGCGGGGCATGCCTGGCAGGCGTCGTGCTCGACGACGGGCTGCGCCCGAAGGTGGTGCAACTGTCGACGGGCGCCTGGTACGACCCCGAGGACGCGGGTGACCCGGACGCGCTGTGCGTGCACGGCAATCCCAACGTGCTCACCGCCGACGTCGGCACGTCATCGCTGGCGAAGGGCTGCACGGGCGCGCACGTACTGGTTGAGATCGCCAAGCACACCGGGCCGGTGCCTCCCGTGCGGGCACACCAGCCACCGGCGTTCGTCGAGCGATGACCGATTTGGTCGCGGTGCGAGAACGCGGCCAGATACTGCGCTTCGGCTTCGACGACGCGCTGCGCTACGCCGGTCCCGGCTCACCGGCCGGGGTTGCCATCGGCTTCAAGGCCCTACAACACGCATTCGAGGTGCTCAGCCCCGACGCTCCACCCGAACGCCGTGCGATCACCGTGCGCACCGCCTTCCGCGGACCCGGTGCCCGCGACGCCTTCGAGGCCGTCACCCGGGCCGTCACCGACGGACGCTTCACCGTCGATCGCCGGTTGCTCCGTGCCGACCGTGGCCGGCTGCTCGAGGACTTCGTGTTCGAGATCGGCGTCGGCGGACCCACGGTGACGCTACTGCTGCGCGACGGCTTCGTCACCGACGAGTTCATCGACCTCGCGCGGACCGAACGTCGCAGCCAGGACCAGGAGCGACAGCTCGATAGTCTCAAAGCCATTCTGGCACAACATGTTCTAAGTTCGGACGCCACCGAGGTCTTCGCTGACGGAGAGCGCGCAGTCGAGGTCCTCGGTGAACACCTAACCGACTAGCCCCCAAGGGGTTCCGTGCGCCAACACGACCACCTCGTCGGCGAGCCGCTCAGGCACGTCAGGGCTGAGTCGTCACGGGAGCTTGCGCGCTATTTCGCGGGCACCCGCGATCACCTGCGCGCCAGCGTGTTCCAGGTTCTCGGGAGTCAACCGGTGAGTCAGAAAGCTGATGCTCAGCGCGTACCGCGACGACTCCCCGTTGACGGTCGGCACGGCGGCGGCCACACAGGTGAGCTCCTCGGCGGCTTCCTCCCGGTCGACCGCGAAACCCCGTTCACGGATCTCCTCGATCTCGGCGGCCATCTTCTTCATCGACGTGATCGTGTGCGGGGTCAATTCCGGAAGCCCTGCGGAGGCCACGATGTCGCGCCAGACACTGTCGGGCATGGTCGCCAGGAGCGACTTTCCCAGCGCGGACGCGTGCCAGGGATCCGACTGCCCGACGTCGCTGACCTTCTTCACGGCGCGACGGCCCTCGACGACCTCGAGAAGGACCACTCCGTGCTCCTTGTGGGCAGCGAAGTTCACCGTCTCGTTGAACTCGAGGACCAGTCGCTCCATCGTGGGCAGTATCGCCTCGGACGGCACCTGGCCGGAGAACGCACGTTGACCCAGGCGGAAGATCTCCCAGCCGAGGCGGTACTGGGTTGAGTTGAACCGCTCGACGTATCCGAGCGAGACCAGGCTGTTCAGGTAGCGCAGCACGGTCGCTTCATTGAGGCTGGTGCGCCTGGCTATTTCGGTGAGATTGCCGGATTCCGCTTCTGCTACCGCGTCCAGGATTCGGGCAGTGCGCTCGACACCGATCAGGTTCGAACCCTTCTCCGGCGGTGCGTCGGTTTTCACTCAGTGAAGGCTACCAGTACCCAGTGATCGGCCCCACGCACCTCAACTCGCGCCAAGCTCCCTGTTGACACATCACCACCCGTCTCCTAGATTTCATCTAGCGCAGTCAAATATCATTCAGTGAAATAAGCGCCTTTCACGCCGTCCGCTCCTCGAAGGAGACACGATGCCCACCGCAGCAGCCGCGAGCCGTTCGCCGAAGGTCGACGGAGCCAGCATTCTGGCTTCACAAGGCTTCTTGCCGGCCGACGACTACACCCTTTCCCCGTCGACGAAGACGTTCGACGATGGCGGCAAGTATCGGTTGGAAATCTCTGGCGTCGAACGGCTTTCGACTCTCGAGGCGCTGCTGGACGAGTCCGACAAGGAGGGCGTGTTCATTCATCGCATCATCGCCTTCGGCGGTGGCACCACATTGCTGCGAACTGGGGAGCTGCGCGACGTGGCCGTGCTCGCCGCGGAGAACGACATCGAGCTGATCGCCGTTCCCGGCCCCCGAACGGGGTGGGACCTCGGACGGCAAGCACTGAGCAGCGAGGGCCAGGCCGGTGGCCGGCGCGTGCGGGGCCTCGACAACGTTCGGTATCTACTCGACGACTACCTGCGGATGTTCTCGACGGGCATCCGTGGAGCACTGGTGTGGGACGAAGGCGTCCTCGACATCTTGAACAAGGCCCGCGACGCGGGGCAGATCCCCGCAGACGTCAAATTCAAGATCTCGGTGTACGCGGGCCACGCCAATCCTGCCTCCATCAAGATCCTGCAGAATCTCGGCGCCGACAGCGTCAACCCCGTCGGTGACTTGAGTCGGCCGATGCTCGCCGCCATCCGACAGTCGGTCGACCTCCCGCTCGACGTCTGGGCCGAAACATTCGAGTCCTTCGGTGGAATGAACCGGTTGTGGGAAGCCGGTGACATCGCCCGCGTAGCGGGTCCCGTCTACTTCAAGATCGAGCCGGGCGAGTCCGAAGCCGTCATGTACAACGGGTGGGTTCGTCCCGAGTTCCACGAAGAATTGGTTCGTCACAAGGTGCGCCACGCCGCGATTCTCAACGAACTGGCTTCGACGAGCGCCCCCGACGTGGCGGTGTCACCGCGGCCACGCACCGCCGCGCGCGCCCTGACCAACTGATCGCGCATGCGACGGGTGGAGGAACAGTGACACAACGCCATCAAGCCGCGATCATCGGCTCGGGGAACATCGGCACCGACCTCATGGTCAAGCTCAGACGGTCACCGGTGCTCGACGTTGCCGCGATGGTCGGGATCGATTCGGCCAGTGACGGTCTCGCGCGAGCGGTGGCTCTGGATGTTGCGGTGACGGCTGCGGGCGTCGACGGACTGTTGCGGATGAATGGGTTCGACGACATCGGGGTGATCTTCGATGCAACCAGCGCCGAAGCACACGTCGCGAACTACGCGGTGCTCCAACCGACCGGAAGACGGGTCATCGACCTGACCCCGGCCGCGATCGGACCGTTCGTCGTCCCAGCGGTCAATCTGACCCAAGTCACCGGGCACCAGAACCTGAACACGGTGACCTGCGGCGGCCAGGCCACCATCCCCGTCGTCGCGGCCCTGTCTGCCGTGACCGCCGTGCACTACGCCGAGATCGTCGCGTCCATCTCGTCGCGTTCGGCAGGTCCGGGGACCCGCGCCAACATCGACGAATTCACCACCACCACGGCACGAGCGATCGAAACCGTGGGCGGGGCCGCCCGCGGTAAGGCGATCATCGTGCTGAACCCTGCCGAGCCGCCGATGATCATGCGGGACACCGTGGCCGCACTGGTGTCCACGGTGGACGCGTCGACCATCACGTCGGCGGTCACGGCCATGGTGGCCGACGTCGCGCAGTACGTTCCTGGTTATCGGCTCAGACAGGAGGTCCAACTCGCAGGCGTCCCGCGGCAAGATCCGCGCAGACGGCTCGTCGGCGAGGCCGCCAGGGACGTCGAACTGCATCAGGTGACGGTCTTTCTGGAGGTCGAGGGAGCCGCGGACTACCTCCCCGCATACGCGGGGAACCTCGACATCATGACCGCCGCCGCGGTCCGGGCGGCCGAACAGACTATGGGCGCCAACCGAATTCCGGAGACGGTCCGATGACGCCCGAGGTCTACGTGCAGGATGTGACGCTGCGCGATGGCATGCATTCGATCGCACATTCGTTCTCGTTGGCCGATGTGAAGCGCGTCGCGCGCGCCCTCGACCTCGCCGGAGTGTCTGCTATCGAGGTGGCACACGGCGACGGTCTCGCCGGCGGCAGCCTGACGTACGGAGCCGGCACGCACAGCGACGTGGAGTGGATCGCGGCTGCCGCCGAGGTCGTCCAGAATGCCCGCCTCACAACCCTTCTCATCCCCGGCATCGGCACGCTGGACGATCTGCGCGCCGCCGTCGACGTGGGAGTGACGTCGGTTCGGATCGCCACCCACTGCACCGAGGCCGATATCGCCAGCCAGCACATCAAGACGGCTCGCGACTTGGGCCTCGACGTCGCCGGATTCCTGATGATGTCGCACCTCGCGAGCCCTGAACAGTTGGCGGCACAGGCGAAGACCATGGAGGACGCCGGCGCGGAGTGCGTCTACGTCACCGACTCTGGTGGCCGACTGACGATGTCCGACGTGCGTGATCGGGTGCGGGCCTACCGGACCACGCTGGCGCCGTCCACGTCGATCGGCGTGCACGCCCATCACAACCTCGCGCTGGGAGTGGCCAATTCGCTGACCGCGGTGGAGGAAGGCGCCCACCGCGTCGACGCCTCCCTCACCGGTCTTGGCGCGGGCGCCGGGAACTGTCCGCTGGAGGTCTTCGTCGCCGTTGCCGACCTGAACGGCTGGCTTCACGGTTGCGACCTGTACGCCCTGATGGACGCCGCGGACGACATCGTCCGTCCCTTGCAGCGCCGTCCAGTACGGGTCGACCGCGAGACCCTCACCCTCGGCTATGCGGGGGTGTACTCGAGCTTCCTTCTGCACGCGGAGCGCATCGGCGCCGAGGTCGGAGTTCCGGCCCGCGATCTGCTCGTCGAAGCCGGCCGCAGGTCGATGGTCGGCGGCCAAGAAGACCTTCTCACCGATCTCGCTCTCGACATGAGGAGGTAGGAACAGCACTCCACCCGATCCCGGTTCACTGCCCCCTTGCCGCGGGGAACCGGGGGTCGGCCACCACGGATCGTCACCCGACAATTTCACGAGAGATGAACGACTATGGAGAACGTCACTCAATCCCTACAGCCACCGCGACGGCCGATTGCAGCGCCGCCGACCCCACCAGCCGGCGGTTCCCCGCCAGGCGGGCGGCGCAATCATGGGCTCAAGGAGAACAGCCTCGGAGTACCGAGCATCTTCTTCTACATCATCGCGGCCGCATCCCCGCTGACGGTCGTGGTGGCGTTGTATCCGATCATCATCGGCTCAGGCAACGGCATCGGCATGCCTGGTGCGTTCGTGATCGCGGCGGTCGTGCTGATGATCTTCGCAGTCGGCTACGTGGCGATGAGTCGCCACGTGACCAATGCGGGCGCCTTCTACGCCTACGTCACGCTTGGACTCGGACGGATCGCCGGACTCGGCTCGGCCTCTCTGGCGATCTTCGCCTACAACGCGATTCAAGCCGGCTTGTACGGCGGGTTTGGTTACTACGCATCCGAGCTGCTCAACCCGAGGCTGGGCATCGACATCCCTTGGTGGGCTTACGCGTTCGTGGCTCTGTTCCTGTGCCTGGCACTCGGCGTCCAGGGGGTGCACTCCGGAGCCAGAGTGCTCGGCGTTTTCATGACGCTAGAGGTCACGATGATCACGGTGCTCAGCATCTTCAGTCTGACCGGCGACAACGTCCCCGTATCGAATTTCTCGCTGCAGCCGTTCAGCCCCAGCGTCGTTCTCGGCGGCGCGCTGGGGGTTGCGCTGATGTTCGCCCACGCGTCGTTCATCGGTTTCGAGGGCTCGGCGATCTACGGCGAAGAAGCACGGGACCCCGCGCGCACCATCCCCCGTGCCACATATCTGTCGATCGCGTTCATGGGCATCCTGTACGCGGTGTCGGGGTGGCTCATCATGAATGCGCTCGGCCTGGACAAGGTCGTCGGCATCGCCAACGAGACTGGCGGCAACTTCATCTTCGTGGCGAGCGACACGATCATCGGGCACAACATCTCGTTGATCTTCCAGATCCTGATCGTCACGGCGACGTTCGCGGCGATCGTCACCTTCCACAACAACGTTTCGCGGTACCTCTTCTCGCTAGGCCGTCAAACGCTGGTGTGGAAGCCCCTCGGCTGGACGCTGCCGAGCCGCCAGACGCCGTGGGTCGCCTCGGTCGTGCAGAGCGTGATGGTCGGGATCGTCATCGCCGCCTTTGCGATTGCCGGCCAGGATCCATTCGCCACGTTGTTCACCTGGGCGACGGGGATCGGCACGATCGGGGTCATCCTGTCGCAGCTTGTCGCCGGGATCGCGATCTTCGTCTTCTTCCGGAAGTCAGACGTCGACAAACGCACGTGGAACACGGTGGTCGCGCCGATTCTCGCTGCAGTCGGACTCGGCGCCTTCTTCGTGTTGACGTTGAACAGCCTGGACGTCCTGTTGGGCGTGCGCGGCACGACAGCTGTGCTCATGCTTTCGCTGGTCTTCCTCGCCCTCTTGCTGGGTATGGGATACGGCGTCTACCTCCGCTTCTTCGCCCCGGCAAAGTACGCGGTCGTCGGCAAGGCCCTCAACGAGCGAGAACTGGCGGAGCCGGCCCCCGAAGCGGAGTAAGGCGCGACTGGCCCCCAAGAAAAGCGTGTACACCAGCGAGTTTGTTAGGTACATTTGTACATATCGATACGTACAAATGTTCCTAACGGAGGAGTGCAATGGCCTCGGCACCGCGGCGCGCACGTCGTCATGATCCGAACAGGAAGGAGCACATCGTGGAGTCAGCCCTCACCGTGCTCGCACGCGACGGCGTCGCAGGGATCACCCACCGCGCCATCGCTGAGGCCGCCGACGTTCCACTCGGTTCGATCACGTATCACTTCGCGACGCTCGACGACGTCATCCAACTGGCGTTCCAGACACACGTCGACAAGTTGGCCAGCCGCTTCGAGGCGCGATTGGCGTCGTGCGAGCAGGGGGCCGATCTGATCGAATGCATCGTTCTGGCGATCACCGACGATCTCGCAGCTCATCCGAACGAACTCGCGGTGACCTACGAACTCTACGGGGATGCGGTACGGCGGGATGCCAACAAGCGACTCACCCAACAGTGGATGGAACGCGCCGAAGACGCACTGGCCCAGTACTTCCACCGTTCCACCGCACGCCTACTCGACGTCGTGATCGAAGGGCTGATGGTGCACATGTCCATTGCCCAACAACCAATTCCGAAAGAGGCGGTCCGCACGCTCCTGACCACGGCAGCCAACGCCGGCAATGCCATCGACTGAATAGCCCTGTCAAACACTGAAATTGGAGTTGAACATGACCTTCCACCGCAAGATGTTCATCGACGGCAGTTGGACGGACGCGTCCGACGGCGCGGTCGACGAGGTGCGAGCCCCGGCAACAGGAGAGGTGCTCGCCGAAATCGCCCACGGGACTGTCGAAGACGTCGACCGCGCCGTGGCTGCCGCCCACGCCGCGTTCCCCGACTGGGCGCGAACGCCGGTCGGTGAGCGCGCTCGAGCCTTCCTCAAACTCGCCGACCGGATCGAAGACGACCAGCGGACCCTTGCCGAGATCGAATCGCAGAACGTTGGCAAGCCCATCAGCCTGGCACTCGAGGAGATGGAGATGATCCCCGATCATCTCCGGTTCTTCGCCGGCGGCGCCCGCACCATGGAAGGACGCGCAGCAACGGAGTTCGTCCGCGGCAAGACGAGCATCATCCGCCGTGATCCACTCGGCGTCGTCGGTTCGGTCGCGCCGTGGAACTATCCGCTCCTGATGGCGATCTGGAAGATCTCACCGGCGCTACTGACTGGGAACACTCTGGTGCTCAAGCCCTCTGAGCACACACCCTTCTCCGTCCTGCGGCTCGCCGAACTCGCGCAGGACCTGTTACCCGCCGGCGTCTTCAACGTCGTCACCGGCGATGGCGAGGACGTCGGCGCGCGGCTCGTCGCCCATCCGAAGGTGCGGATGTCCTCGCTGACCGGATCTGTCGACACGGGACGCGCCTTGATGCGCGCCTCGGCCGACTCCAATCTCAAGCGGCTGCACCTCGAGCTCGGCGGGAAGGCGCCGGTCCTGGTGTACTCCGACGCCGACGTAACGCTTGCCGTCGGCAAGATCATGGAAGGTGCGTTCTGCAACTCCGGCCAGGACTGTATGGCCGCATCGCGGGTCTACGCACACCATGCCGTGCACGACGACCTGGTGTCAGGGCTGGAGAAAGCGGTCAAGGAGCTCAACCTCGGCGACATCGCCGACGAGAACACGACGATGGGACCGGTCATCACCGCGGCCCACCGAGATCGGGTGGAAGGCTTCGTCGCCCGCGCGAAGGCTACGGGCCACACCGAGCTGATCCAGGGCGAGAACCCGGGCACCGGTTTCTACACCGCCCCAACGGTGGTGGTCGGGGCCAAGCAGGGCGACGAACTCGTCAGCACCGAGGTGTTCGGACCGGTTACCTCGGTGACGCGGTTCGGCGACAACGACGACGTGATCGCCTGGGCCAACGACACCGAATACGGTCTTGCGGCTTCGGTGTTCACCAACGACATCTCGCGGGCGATGACTGCGTCCAGTGAACTCCAGTTCGGCACGGTGTGGATCAACGACCATCTGCCCGTCACCCCTGAAATGCCGCACGGCGGCTTCAAACAGTCCGGCAACGGCAAGGACATGTCTGTCTACGCGCTCGAGGAGTACACCGAGATCAAGCACGTGATGATCAACCGTGAGAGCGCCTGACATGGCCGTGAGTGCGGTCAACACGTTCCGGCTGCGACCCGGTGTCACGACCGCCGAATTCGAGACCTTCTCACGCGAACTCGACCGGCCGACCTGTCTGTCCTTCGACGCCGTACTCGGCTTCGAGGTCTTCCTTGTCGACCAAGAAGACGCCGCCGACGTGGACGTCGTCGAGATCATGACCGTCAGGTCATGGCCGGAATGGGAACGAGTGCGCGACGCTGCACCGGAGCTCAAGGCCGTCGTCAAACGATTCGACGAACTGGTCGAGCCCACCAGCGTCTCAACCCTTCTCGCCCGCAATTCACCACTGCCTCAGGAGATCTGACATGCCGACGACATCGGACTACGACGCGATCATCATCGGTGCGGGCCACAACGGCCTGGTGACCGCGAACTATCTGGCCCGCGCCGGGAAGCGGGTGCTGGTGCTCGAGGCCCGTTCCGTCGTCGGCGGTGCCTGCGTGACCGAGGAGCTGATCCCCGGCAGCAAGTGGTCATCGTGTGCGTTCATCGCCGGGCTTCTTCGACCGGAGATCATCGAGGAGCTCGAACTAAAGAGGTTCGGGCTGGACCTGTACCAGGGGGATGCCCTGTCGTTCACCATCTTTCGCGATGGCACCACGTTCACGATGTGGAAGGAGACCGACCGCACTCTTCGCGAGATCGAGAAGCTCAACAAGAAGGACGCCCAGTCCTTCCTCGACTTCGGCGTTCGGCTGCAGCGTTTCGCGGGGTTGGTCACCCCGTATCTCCTCAGCTCTCCCCCACCACGCTCGGAGGTCATGGCCGCCTTCGAAGCCGCGGGTGAACAGACGCTCTTCGACGAATTCACACTGCTGTCCGTGCGCGATCTTCTCGACCGGTACTTCGAGGACGAGCGACTCAAGAGCATGCTCACCTTCTTCGGGATGGTGTCGATCTTCGGCGGCCCGTCCTCACCGGGAACTGCGTACACCTACGGCCACCACTCGTGGGGTGAATTCAATGGCAACTTCGGGCAGTTCGGCCTGGCTCGCGGCGGGATGGGTGCGATCACCGCAGCGCTGGCGGCCGGCGCTCGCCACCACGGCGCCACGATCCGCACGTCGACTCCGGTGGACAAGGTCATCGTCGAGCGAGGCGCGGCCACCGGGGTACGTCTCGAGGATGGCTCGGTCATCACGGCCGACCAGATCTTCTCCAACGCCGACCCAAAGCGCTCACTTCTACGGCTGATCGAACCCGGCGTACTGCCGGCTTGGCTCGTCCGCGACGTCAAGAACATCGATACCCGCGGCTCGATGGCCAGAATCCATCTGCTGATCGACGAACTGCCGCAGTACCTTCCGTTCCCGGACGCCACCGCGGGACCCCAGCATCACGGACACCAGCTGCTCGGACCGAGCCGGGAGGCCTTCGAGGAGGCATTCGAGGCACAACGTCGCGGAACCTTCCCCAGCACCTTCGTCATCGAGGCGGTCACGCAGTCGGTCACCGACGACTCGTTGGCACCCGCGGGGTTGCACACGCTGACGCTGGGGATCCAGCAACTTCCCTCCGAGCTCATCGGGACGACCTGGGCGGCGGAGAAGGAGAACTGGGCCGACCTGGTGCTCGAAGACCTGTTCGCCTACGCCCCGAACCTGCGCGACCACATCCTCGACCGGGTCATCATCACCCCTGACGACCTGCACAACGAATACCTGATCACCGACGGGAACATCTTCCACGGCAGCATGATGCTGGATCAGCTGTTCGGGGCGCGCCCGATCCCGGAGTTGGCGGATTACCGGACGCCGGTTCGCAATTACTACCTCTGTGGCTCCGGCACTCACCCCGGCGGCGGCGTGATGGGCGCCAACGGGCACAACGCCGCCAAGGTCGCTCTCGCCGATGCCGCGGGTGTCGCCGCAGCCACGAGCGCAGCAGGGGATCGGGTGGGCGGTCGCACGATCCCGTGGCAGCAGCGGCTGGTGGGCACCCTGATGGCGAGCAGGCCCGGTCGCTGGTTGGGCTACAAGGCGGCTCGTCAGCCAGCAATGCGCAAGATCACCTCGTACGCCGCGCGTGTTCGGTAACGACTCCGATCCGGCCGCGGTCAACGGAAGGGAAACTGTGGCACCGTCATCGAATGGCCTGAGAAGCGCCAAGTGGTTCGCGGGTCGCGACGTCCCCGGGTTCGTGCACCGGTCGGCGATGCGCGCCTCCGGCTTCTCCCGCATGGCGTTCGAGGGGCGCCCCATCGTCGGGATCTGCAATTCGTGGTCGGAAGTCGTCAACTGCAACATGCACTTTCGCGGACTGGCCGACTCCGTGCGCCGAGGAGTGCTGGCCGCAGGCGGATTCCCTCTCGAATTTCCCACCATCTCGCTCGGCGAGCAGCTGATGAAGCCGACCACGATGCTGTTCCGCAACCTCATGGCGATGGACGTCGAAGAGTCCATCCGTGCCTATCCCTTCGACGCCGTCGTCCTGCTGGGCGGATGCGATAAGACGGTGCCCGCGCAGCTAATGGGGGCGGCCAGTGCCGACGTGCCGGCCATCGTGTTGACCGGCGGGCCGGCCGCGCCCGCAGTCTTCGATGGCAAGCAACTCGGCGTCGGAACCGATCTGTGGGAGTACATCGACGACGTCAGGGCCGGCCGGATGTCGATGGCTGACTACGACCGTCTCGAAGCTGCCGCCGGACCGTCGCGAGGGCACTGTCCAGAGATGGGCACGGCGTCCACGATGGCCACGCTCGTCGAAGGCCTTGGCATGACGCTGCCGGGAACAGCGGCGGTGCCCGCGATGGATTCACGCCGACTCCAGGTGGCCGAGGAGTGCGGAGCGCGGGCCGTCGGGCTGGCCGTCGAGCAACTTCGGCCCTCCCACGTGTTGACCCGCGAGGCCTTCGACAACGCCATCACGCTGATGCTGGCGGTGGGGGGATCCACCAATGCGATCGTGCACCTATTGGCCATCGCCGGTCGTGTCGGTGTTCCGTTGTCACTGGATCGGTTCCATGAACTCTCCGCGCGCACACCTCTGGTGGTCAACGTACGGCCCGCAGGCGAGCACCTCGTCGAGCAGGTCTTCCACGCCGGCGGGATTCCGGCGGTGATGAAGGCCGTGGAGGCACTCCTGCACACGGATGTCATGACCGTCACCGGCAAGACCGTCGCCGACAACCTCCCATCCACCGCGGCCACCGACACCACCGTGATCGCCACGCTGAGCACGCCGTTCCAGCCGCCGCAAGGCCTTTCGGTGGTGCGCGGCAACCTCGCACCCAATGGTGCGGTCATCAAGTGCAGTGCGGCCAGCCCCGAGCTGCTCGTCCATCAAGGACCCGCGGTCGTCTTCGAGAACATGAAGGATCTGATGGCGCGATTCGACGATCCCCATCTCGAGGTGTCGGCGGACTCGGTACTCGTCCTGCGATCGGCAGGACCGCGCGGCGCCCCCGGCATGCCCGAGTGGGGCCAACTGCCCATTCCCAGCAAGCTGCTGAAGCAAGGCGTCACCGACATGGTCCGCATCTCCGACGCCAGGATGAGCGGAACCGCCTATGGGACTTGCGTTCTCCATGTAAGCCCGGAATCGGCCGCTGGCGGTCCGCTGGCGCTGGTGCGCGACGGTGATGTCATCGCACTCGACGCCCACGCAGGCAAGCTCGACGTACTGCTCAACGACGCCGAGCTATCGGCTCGCCGAGCCGAGCTGATGATGTTGGCGCCGTCGACGCCCGCGGCCCGCGGCTACGCCAGTCTCTACGTCGAGCGAGTCCTGCAGGCCGACCAAGGATGCGATTTCGACTTCCTGGTGGGACGATCGCAGCACCCCGCCGACGAACCCGACGCCGTATTCGACGGCTGGGTCGGCGGCTGGTGACCTCTCGCGACGTCACCAACTCCGCTTCGCACCGACCGGCGTCGGCGTCACTGCCTAGAACGTCGCGAAGTCGCGAAGGCTGGCAGCCAACGGAACCGGCACCCGCGCCTTGATGCGCGTGCCGGAGTCGGTGTGCTCGGTCGCGTCGATCCGCCCGTCGGCGTGCATGCGGGCAACGAGGTCGCCGCGATCGTAGGGAATGGTGACGTCCACGGTGGCGTCCCTGGGCTCGACCAGTTCGGCCATTCGGCTGCGCAGCCGATCGAGGCCGTCGCCGGTATGCGCGGAGACGAACACGGCGTCGGGCAGCGCGCGCCGCAGCTGCGCCAGCACCAGCCCGCTGGCCGCGTCGGTCTTGTTGACCACCAACAGTTCCGGCGGCGGGGCGATGTCGTACTCCCGGATCACGTCGTTGACGACTTGGCGCACCGCATTGACCTGAGCCAGCGGGTTGGCGTCCGAGCCGTCGATCACGTGCACCAGCAGTTCGGCGTCGACGACCTCCTCCAGCGTCGAACGGAACGCCTCCACCAGCTGCGTGGGTAGATGCCGCACGAAGCCGACGGTATCGGTCAGCACGTACGGACGTCCGTCATCGAATTGCCCACGGCGCGTGGTGGGTTCGAGAGTGGCGAACAACGCGTTCTCCACCAGTACCCCTGCGCCGGTGAGCGCGTTGAGCAAGCTGGACTTGCCCGCGTTGGTGTAGCCCACGATCGCGATCGACGCCACGTCGCTCTGCAGCCGGCGGCCCCGCTGGGTGTCGCGGATCTT
>Ga0105237_10003368_pt1 | contig 19022 bp, 15 predicted proteins | sample KBSC24metaG_FD_81520 | JGI IMG/M metagenome (GOLD analysis project Ga0105237, IMG submission 81520) | Corn rhizosphere microbial communities from Kellogg Biological Station, Michigan, USA - KBS C2-4 metaG | ecosystem: Host-associated > Plants > Roots > Rhizosphere > Soil | place: Michigan, USA... | reverse complement strand
GCACCTGTCATCGGCGGTGGATCCGTATACTTCGGCGACCTCCGCGGCAATGTCTACGCCCTCAACATCGTAACGGGAGCGCTTCTCTGGAAGGTTCGGGCCGACGATCACCCGATGGCCGTCATCACCGGATCGCCGAAGCTCGATGCGGGCCGATTGTACGTCCCTGTGTCGGGTCGAGACGAGTCCATCGCCGCGATCAATCCGTCTTATGAGTGCTGCACTTTCCGCGGCAGTGTCACCGCCCTCGATGCCGCCACGGGCAAACGAATCTGGCAAGCGTACACCATTCGCGATGAACCCAAGGTCACCGGGCAGAACGCCAAGGGCGCCAAGACCTGGGGACCATCGGGCGCAGTTCCGTGGTCGTCTCCCACGCTAGATGTGAAGGCGCGAGTCCTATATATAGCTACCGGCGTCAACTATTCCAATCCGCCGACCGACACCAGCGATGCGATCCTCGCTTTCGATATGGACTCCGGTCGTATCCTCTGGTCGCGCCAGTTCACCACCGCCGATAGCTATAACTTCGCCTGCGGTGCGGAAGACAAAACCAACTGTCCCAAACTGCCTTTCGTCGATTACGACTTCGGCCACTCACCCGTCCTCAGCTCATTAGGCAGAACTCGGATACTCTTCGCCGGTGACAAGGGCGGCACAGTCTACGCGCTCGACGCGGATCAGCGCGGCAAGCTCCTTTGGAAACAGAAGGTCGCTTCCGGCGGAGTCAACGGCGGATTCATGTGGGGCGGTGCGAGTGATGAGCAGGGCGTCGCCTACATCGGGATTTCCGACTTCACCGCAGGCAAGCCCGAAGTCGGCGGCGGCCTGGTGGCGTTCCAACTCAAGACCGGAGAGAAAGTGTGGATGACTCCCGCGCCCAAGCCCACATGCGTCGCGACTCCTGGCTGCAGCGCCGCGCAGCCCGCGCCGGTTACCGTGATTCCCGGTGTCGCGTTCCTAGGATCATCCGACGGACACATCCGCGCATATGAGACGACGAAGGGCGCGATCATCTGGGACTTTGATACCGCGATCGACTTCAAAACCGTAAACGGCGTCAAGGCCCATGGCGGATCGATCATCAGCATGGGGCCAGTGATTGCCGGTGGGATGCTGTACATCACATCCGGCTACGGAGGGAATGGCATGCCAGGCAATGTGCTCCTGGCATTTTCACTTCCACGCTGAATACACTTGCTTGCTTACTAGCTGCGCCGGATTGCCTCCTGGTTTTGGGCGAAACTTCTGCACCCTTCCGCTGTCGACTTCGGCCGTATAGAAGTTGCCTTCCTGATCCACGCTGAAGCCATGCACCCCCCAGAAGCCGCCGGCGAAGTCGCCCCAGATGCCCCACGAGTACAGGAACTTGCCGTCGAGATCGTACTTCAGCATTTTCGAGGTTCCGCGATCGGCGGCCCACAGCGTCCGGTCCGCGCCGATGTATAGCAGGTGAATGTCAGAGGGGTCCGCGCCCATGCTGAACTCGAAGAGATACTTGCCGTTCTCGTCAAACACCTGGATGCGCTTGTTGCCGCGATCGTTCACGTAGACGCGGCGCGTCTGCGGATCCACGGCGATGCCGTGCACATTGCTCATATTCCTGCCCCAATCCATCAGGAACTTGCCATTCTTGTCGAACTTCGCAACGCGGGTTCCGTTGTAACCGTCGGCGACGAACATGGTGCTGTCGGGAAGCCATGCCAGGAAGGTCGGCCGATTGAAGTGCGTCCCATCGGCGCCGGTCACCTTGGGTGTGCCGATGGTCTGGACCAGTTGCTTGCCGTCGTGCGAGAACTTATAGATGACGCCCATGTGGTCGTCGACGATCCAAACATGTTTGTCGGGATCGTAGGGGTTGATCGCGACGAAGTGCGGGCGCTGGAGAATCTTGTCCCACTGGGTCCAGCGCTCGACGATGTTGCCGTTGGCGTCGGCGATGACGATGCAGTTCTCCCACTTGGCGTCGACACCTAAGGTTCCCGACCAGCCATCGGTGGGTGCGCCGGGGATCGTTCCGCTCGCCCCTCCGCCGGGCAATGAGGCGGTGGTCGCGTCCCGCCAGGGCAGGCGGCCGATGGGAAATTGAATGCTCGGGCCAAAGTCGGTTAGCATCTTGGATTGCGGCCGCTTGATGTTGGGAAGCTCGCCGCGGAAGAGCATGATGATGCGATTCGGACTTTCGGCGTAGACAGCCTGGCCCGCGCCATAGGTCCACTTTTCGTTACCCGGAAGAGTGCTGATGTCTTTCGGCCAGCCTTTCACAATTTCATACTGCCCGAACATCTCCTGTCCGCCCTTCGATTGTGAGAACAAGACAGTCGCGACAAACACAAAAAGAAATATCTTATTCATCGAGTGGCTCCACTTTCAATATGGACGCGCCGTGGTTATTGCCGATCCATAATACCGGCTTCGGTCCGGAATTATCGACGAACACGCGGCGAATATTCGTGAAGCGAGGCATCAGATATTCGGTGAATTGTCCCGACTTGGGGTCGAGCCGCAACACGCGATCCGAACTCATGGATCCGGTCCACGCGTAACCCTGCTTGTCGAGAGCGACGTCATAAGGAGCGCTGAACGGGGTGGGAGCTTCCCATTCCTTCCAGCGGTCGGTCTTGGTATCGGGCATCTTGGTGTCAAGCATGGCGATTCGGTTGCCGCGGTATTCGCCGATCCAGAGCCGGTCCTCGGCATCCATTTGAGCACGACGCGGTGCAGACGCGCGCGTGGGAGTTGGGAAGAGACTGATCTTACCCGTCTTAGCGTCAATGCGTCCGATGTGTTCGGCGTAAAAGTCAGTGAAGTAAGCGTTGTTGTGCGAGTCCGGAATGACGTCGTAGATATTATGGTTCTCCCCCTCCTTGGCATCCTTGAAGGGAGCGAAATCCTCAAACTTGCCGGTGGCCGGGTCGAGGCGATGAATCATTGCGAAGCCGTTATTCTGGAGCCACACTTTGCCATCGACGTGACTGCTTTGCGGAGACGCCATGTTGACCTGCGTCATGTCCTTGTTGAACTCGCCGGTGAGCGGGAACATCTGGAAGCGCTCGGTCTTGGGATCGAACTTCGCGACGGTGGCCTGGAAGCTGACGCCGAACCACAAATTGCCCTGGGGGTCGGCGCGCAGGCCGAGCTCGCCCAGAGGCCATCCTGGCTTGGTGATAGGGATCGAGAATTCGGTCAGCTTGCCGGTCTTGGGATCGAACTTGCCGATCTCCTGCTCGCCGAAGTTCGAGTACCAGACGATGCCGGCGGAATCGACGATGACGTCATGAGGCTGAATGGTTTCGCGGGGCAGATCGTATTCGGTGATAATGACCTGCGTGCCTTTGGCTTTGGGGCGGGGCAGAGTCTTGAGGTCGTAAGTCCACGCGGACCCGGTGCTCAGGTTCACCGTACTCATATAGGCGGCCTGTCGCTCGCGGGCGAGGCGACGGCTCTCGCCACGATCTTCGAGCAGGCGTTCCGCCTTGCGGCGCTGCGGTTTCAGGGGCGTCGACTGATTGGCGTAGGTGCTCATGCGCTCCATCACCTGGATGAATTCGGTGGGGGTATGGCGCGAGCGCGTGATGAAGTCCAGGCGATGGCAATTGACGCAATTGAGCAGGAAGCTCTTCTGGTCGTCGGGGCCGGGCATGCTAAGGAGCCACTCCGCGTTAGAGAGCTGCGAGGCGAGGTCCTTGGTCTTGGCTAGTTTTAGGTCAGCGGAGGCGGTCTTGTTGGCGGCGATGTTGACGGCTCCCGGATCTTCCAAATCGTAACCCGTTGCGCGTATGCGGAGCGTGTAGCGGCCGGGGTCGAGACGGGTGCCAGGGAACGTGTATCGTCCAGTGGCGTCAGTGACGACGGTGATGGTGACGGGCGTGTTCGCGCGTTGGGCGCTTACGACGACGCCCTCTATGGGACCTTCTTCGGCGGAGCGGACGAGTCCGGTAAGAGCTTGGCCGTTTGCGATGCCGAATAGCGCGAGCGCTGCGGTAACGAAGACAATCCGGCGTGCGGCCTGCATCATGCGAAGTTTACTCCAAAGGCGGGAATGTCACAACCGAAGGTGAGGATAGATAGCGGGCTCAAAACCGTACCCCCGCGAAACGAAAAAGGGGTAACTTCAGCGAAACGGAACAATGGCCTTTAAGGCTCCTCGGTCTCCAACTCGACCTCGACGTTAAAATATGGAATCTTGCTCCACTGGTCTTTTCTATTGATGAGTGTCTCTCCTGAACCCATCTCGAAGATGAAGACCCTCCCATCCTTGTGCACATACGAATTTTGTGTGGAGGCCCACTCGCAACAAGTATGTGTGACTTTCTTCATGCCGAATTCGCGTACAAGGAATTGCTCCACTTCGGCAGCATGAGTGCCGTCGACGCGATAGATAGCCATCCACGGCTTGCCCTGCAACTCCATATGGCGGCTGCAACTGACGAACTCAAGGCTTTTCGGTTTCTTCTGTAACTTCGCCAGCAAATCGCAATTTGCAGAAGGTTTGTCTTGAGCCGCAAGTACGCCGACCGAGCACGCTATCAGAAGGAACGCGTTTAGGACACTCCTGCTCATTTTTGTACCTTCAACTGCCCTACATATTTTCCCATGGAATTCGGCACCCGATGCGAAATCAGGTAGTTGTAAAGCGCCGTCCATTTCTTCAATTCGTGGGTCGTGACGCAACCTTCGGAAAGGTGACCTACATGAATATAGCGGCTGCTATTCACGGTAGAGCCGTTCAGCCCTATCGGAAACCATATGTCGTTGCCGACCATCCCCGGCGTTGCCATTGCATAGCCCCTCGTGTCTCCATGTACCCGGTGCGAACTGTCAGGAGCGAGAATCGTATGGTCCCCTGGCGGAATTGGCGTATATCCGCCCGGTATATCCGCGCTTTTGCTGTTGAGGGTGACTTGCGCGATGACGCCGGGGGCGGTCAACTCGCCCCATTGTTGCCGGAGGCGTCCCTTGTAAGGGGAATGTTCATCCGATGGCTCTCCCTTATAGCGCACGATGACTTTTGCCGGCCCTTGCGGTCCGTTATCTGAAAGGTACTGCGCAGCGTGTTCCTTACTCAAACTTCCCTCTTGCCCGACAGCGATGTAACCTTCAGCCACCTTGAAGAATACCCGGCCCTCCGCTTCTTTTGTCACTTCAACGCGCGTATATTCGCATAGGAACGCGAAAGCGCCACCGGTCAGCTTGATTCTCAGCCAACCGTCAGCGGAGGCCTTCCGGGTGTATTTGCTTTTCCGAATCATAACCGGAACAGGATATCAAAAAGCGGGGCAAAACAGACCTCGAATTTGGGGGAAGGGGTCTTGAGCTCCGTCACAATCGACCGTTGTATTGTTCAAGCGTGACCTTCACGAGTTGAGCGCGGGTGTTCACGCCGAGCTTCTCAAATAACTGCCGGAGGGACGCTTTGACGGCGGCTTCTGAAATATCCAGTTGTTGGGCGATTTCCCGATTGGTGAGTCCTTGCAAGACGTGCTGAACAACTACGCGATCGCGCTCCGTGAACTTCGGATGGAGCCCTGCACGATCTCGGTCCACGGACTGGAACAGCGCCGTCAGATATTCATTTTCGATGCAGGCCTCGCCGGCCATCACTTTCCGGATGGCATCGCAAAGGACCTTAGTGGGATGGTTCTTGTGAAGGATCCCAGCTACGCCCGCTTGTACCAGCTGCACCGCTTCGCGCGCACTAATCCCGGCGGTGACAATGAGAATGCGACCTTGAAACGCCGAGGCCTTGGCACGCTCGACGAACTCTAGAGCCCGCTCCGAACCGAGGTCTACATCGAGAAGGACAACGTCTGTCTGGGAGTTTAAGAGGCGCATTGCCTCCACGCCGGAGGACACTTCTCCGATCACTTTCAGATCCTGCTCCGTCGCCAACATGCGCGCCAAACCTTCCCGGAACATGGCGTGGTCGTCAACCAGCAAAACTTTGATTACAGGATTAGATGCCGCGTTCATCGTCGCTTCACGGTGTCGAATTCCATGGCCTACACTGCTTCCAGCTCCACCGCAAAGGTGCAACCGTGCGCCCGCGGCTCGAACTTTAAGTCTCCACCGTAGCTTCGCACAATCGATCGGGAAACATAGAGTCCCAGGCCGCTTCCAGATGCTCCCGTTTGAAACGGCTGGAACAAATTGTCTGGAGCTGTTATTCCTGGACCCGAATCCTCAAATCGAACGATTACCTTCTTCAGCTCGTGAGCCACAGTGACGTTCAACACCTTTAACTCTTCCAGCTGCACGGCTCGATGGCTGTTCTGGACAAGGTTCAGGAATGCTTGCAGAAGACCGTGCGGCTCAGCCAGAACTTGTGGAATCTCGGCCGGTAAATGCCACTGAACTTTTCCGCCAATCTCGCGCCAATCCGATTCGATGACGATTCGGAGGTTGTCCAGCACTTCTTTCAACGGCACTGGTTCCAGTACGGCCTGAGATCTGGTTTGCAATTTCAACGATGCCATCGCTTCCAGCCCCTCGATCAGGTTCACCACCGCTTGATAATCCTTGTCCTGGGCCAGATTGTGCGTACGGCTCAGGCTTTCGCACAGACGCTCCAGCACGCCGCAAAAGTTACGGACCTCATGAGAAAGGGCGGTAGCCATAATCCGGTTTCCTGTCAGCAGCTGCCGCAGTCCTTGTTCCTCGCGTGCTCGCATTTCCTCAGAGGAATCCACCACAATTGCAGCCAGCCGGTGGCCTTCTGGCGTGTCATAGAGTGAAAACCACATGTGCGCCAGAAATACCTCACCGTTTTCGCGAGTGCCCTGGCATTGAGCCGCAGTGCGCAGACCGGCAGGCATGGTTTGCGCCCGCAAGGCATCCGCCAATACCGGCAAATAGTTGCGGATTTTCCGCCCCTGAACCGTCTCGCCGGCCGGGATGGTGAAAAGACTGTTGGCTGCGGCATTGGCGGCCAGAACAACGCCATTGCCGTCCACTGTAAGAATCGCTGCAGGACTGCTCTCCGCCATGACTTTCAGCTGCTCCTCTGCCTCATGCCGGAGATTTTGCTCGATCTGCATTCGGACGAGATGGCTTCGCACCAGCTGGTGATTTCGCACCCATCCAGAAACAAATAATCCCGAGACAAAGTAAGCTGCGACGGCGAACACAAACCGGAGCGTCAGCTCCGCGGATGACCCGGAGGTATCGAAAAGAGACCGAAGATACGAGCACAATATCGCAAGCAACGCGATCTCCGGGGGGCTTAGCGCTACGGCGCCCAACATCATCGGCAGGATGTAGAGCGGAGCCAAGGACACATTGCGGCCCACCAGCCAATCGAGATAGCTTGTGAGGGCCACGAGGATCGCGGTTGTGAGCAGGATTTTGACCTTTCCGGCTCGTAACAGGAGGGTAATCATGACCAGTAGTCCCAAGATACGACACGCTCGGGCACGCCGAAGTGCAATTCTTTTACGGTCGGCGGCTTCCCATCTAACTACTCTCAGATAGCAAGAAAAAGATCGTTAGATAGTCTAATGGCGTGGCAAACATTTAACTTGCATCAGGATTCCACCACATTGGCACTCAGAACGTCCTGTTGTTAACGTCGTTCGATCTCTATGGAGCTATCTGTAGAGGAGGCAGACAACTATCCTTAGAAGACATCAAAATTTTCAATTGGACAGTATCCGTCACCCGCCTTAGACTACTCTTTCGCCACGCCTGCGAACCATTCGCCCCGTCCTGCGCATGAGTTGAAGCACCCCTCGAATCCAAGCGAGTTGGGATGCAAGCCATTCAAAAAAGGGAGCCTCTTATTTTATGACTAACACTTTATCAATGGCCGGAAAGCTTTCCCGATTGCGGGACCGCCTACGCACACCGGAATGGCGCAAGTACGGGCAGATTCTGCTGATGGGTAAGTTCCTGGGCATCGCGTTGGTGTTCATCCTCGCCCTCTTCATGCACCCGGAGATGATGGGGATGGGAGCGCACGCCCAGACCCCCGATCCCGTGCTCAAGGGTAACGACATCGTGAACCCGCTCAATACAGTTTGGGTGCTGGTGGCGGCGTTCCTGGTTTTCGGTATGCAGGTCGGCTTCACCATGCTCGAGGCCGGATTCTGCCGATCGCGCGAAACCGTCAACGTCCTCATGGAGTGCGTGGTGGACACCTGCCTGTGCGGTCTTCTTTTCTACGCCTGGGGTTTCGCTTTCATGTTCAGCCACGGCAACGGATTCATCGGCATGAACTGGTTCTTCCTGAAAGGCGCCCCGGCGACGTATGAAGGCACAGGCATCGCGTTCCTGGCTGTCTGGCTGTTCCAGTTTGCGTTCGCCGATACTTGCTCCACCATCACCTCCGGGGCGATGATCGGGCGCACATCGTGGATTGGCGATCTTATCTATAGCTTCTTTGTGTCCGGCTTCATCTATCCGATCATCGGCCACTGGGCTTGGGGTCCGGATGGCTTCTTGGCAGTCATGGGTCAGCCCGGCTACTTCCTGCCCTGGGTCGGCACCGGCTTCCACGATTTCGCCGGGTCCACAGTGGTGCACACCATCGGCGGCATGGTCGCTCTCGCGGGCGCGATCGTTCTTGGTCCGCGGCTCGGCCGCAGGTTCAAGCGCGACGGCGGCGGGCCTATGATGCCGCACGATCTGACCATCGCTGCCGCCGGCGGCCTGCTGCTGTGGTTCGGCTGGTATGGATTCAATCCAGGCAGCACACTGTCCGCAATGGACTTCCAGGGTATCGGCCGGGTCGCGGCCAATACTACGCTGGCGGCGTGCGCCGCGGGGTTGACTGCCATGTTCTACGCGTACATGCGGAGCAACATCTGGGACGTCAGCTTTACGGTTAACGGTTTCCTCGCCGGCTTGGTGGCGATCACGTGTCCCTGCTACTGGGTCAGCCCCACCGGCGCCATTGCTCTGGGCGGGATCGCAGGTGTGATCGTGGTCATCGCTGTCGAAGTGATGGAGTATCTGCGAATTGACGATCCCATCGGCGCCGTTCCGGTTCATGGGATCTGTGGAATCTGGGGGACCTTATCGCTGGGCTTGTTTGCTGCAGGCCAGTATGGCGCGACGGGTCCGATTTCTCCGGATAACTCCGCACCGTTGGCCGGGCTGTTTTACGGCGGCGGCATGACTGTCCTGAAGGCCCAGATGGTCGGTAGCGCGATGATTACGCTTTCGACGTTCGGCGTCGCCATGGTGGTGATGTTGGCCATCAACGCGATGGGTCTATTACGTATCTCTGAGGAAGGCGAACTGCACGGTCTGGATCTCCACGAGCACGGTATCTCGGCGTATCCCGAGTACGTAATCGCGTCGACCGGAAGACCGGGCGGAATGGCGCCGGAGCCCGCCAGCCATGGAGTATCCTCGCTCTCAGCGAGTCCCAAGACGATCTAGTTTGGGATCGCATGCTCGATTTGAGGAAACTCCAGACGTTCCAAGTGGCCGCCGCGACAAGCAACTTTACGCGCGCGGCGGCCCAACTTGGGGTCTGCCAATCCAGCGTTACCGTGCATATCAAGGCACTGGAACAGGAGCTCGGCGTTCCGCTGTTTGAACGCTGCAGGTCCTCGAAACAGGTGCGGCTCACCGAGATGGGCCGCCAGATGCTCGAATACTCCCACAGGCTGCTAATGCTTGCGGAGGAGACTACCGCATCGATTCGCCGGCTCGCGACCAAAGGTTCATAGACCGTAGGCTTTTCGGACGCGACAAGCTCAGGCAGGCTCCTTGCCGCTCAGGATCGGCACATCCGTTGGAATGTTGTCTGTCCCCTTTCCGCATGCTTTGGGGTATTCTGAGCGCAATGCTGCATCTGTTCCTTTCTAGACGCTCGAACCCGAGGATTGGAATACGCGTCCTGATGTCTTTCCAGAAATTGCGCACAACGGAACGCCGCAGCAGCGGTTTCATCTCCCGGGGTGGTGGCTGCGGCGTCCTGTGCGCTTTGGTCATTCTGGGCACGCCCTTCCTATCTTCTCCTTTGGCCGCGCAATGGGTGCACTATCCCACTGCGGGCGCGCCGCGGAACGCAGATGGCACCGTGGACATGTCGGCCGCCGCGCCTCGGATGGCGGATGGTAAACCCGACTTTTCCGGAACCTGGACCAGTGACGAAATCGATCCGCGCCGGCCGGGAGTCGCGCCGAATCCTCACGATGCCACTAAATCGCGCCGCATGGTGAATCTCGGTGTCGAACTTCCGGGCGGACTGCCGTATCAACCTTGGCTTGCGCCACTCGTCAAGGAGCGCACCGCCAACCTGGCGAAGGACGATCCCCACATCCGGTGCTTCCCGGACAACTTTCTTCGGGCCTACGGGATGCCGCACTTGCTGAAGTTCATCCACACACCGAGTCTTTTGGTGGTGCTCAATGAATGGAACGCAGGATACCGCCAGGTATTCACGGATGCACGCCCGTTGCCTGAAGATCCGACGCCTTCGTGGCAAGGATATTCGTCCGGGAAATGGTCAGGGGACACGCTGACGATCGACACAATTGGAATACGCAACGGCACCTGGATCGATTGGAATGGCAGTGAGCTGAGCGAGGCTGCCAAAGTGCGAGAAGAGATGCGGCGCCCGGACTTCGGACACCTTGTAGTCCAGGTTACGGTCGACGATCCCAAGGCATACACGAAGCCCTGGACGGTCACGATCAAGGAACGCATCATTGTCGACACGGATTTGATCGACGAAGTCTGCCTGGAAGATGAGCAGTCTCTCAAGCACATGAAGTGATTCCAGTTCTCGCCCCGGGAGCCCTATGCCAATCGCTTGTGGCACGTCGCGCTTGCGCCAAGCACGAGCTGCTTCAGTCCGGTCTGTTGGAGATCCCGAACTGTTCGCAATTGAACATGCCGGTGAACTTTCCCGGACCCGGCTAGCAGTCCACGCGGATCAGCCAGCGCTGCGCCACCTACGAGTCCCAGCTTTACGCCGGACTTACTCAGGAGGAGTGTGCAAACCATCCCCTTGTAACCAGGCCCATAGCTGTATGCGAGCATTCGGGCGGGTGCGTCCACGCCTTCGCTCGCATCCGGTAGCCACTCTCGTAGCTGTTTCCTCGCCTGACGCGCCAGTATTTGCACGTCCTCCGGATAAGATCGGAGCAGTTTGTCGATCGCCAAGTTCACTGCCATTCGATTTGCGCCACGAATATCTTATCAACGACGGCGCCGACGGATTTTGTCGGGGCAGCGAGGATCCAGCATGCATTGGTGTATGCTTTATCCGAATGCCTCACCGGTTTTTTTTCCTTGGAATGGGCACGCTCTTAGCATCGACTCAATTGGCCGCGCAGTGGGTGCACTATCCTACTGTGGGAGTTCCACGGAAGGCCGATGGAAAGGTGAACATGGCGGCCCCCGCGCCGCGGATGGCGGATGGCAAGCCCGATTTTTCCGGTATTTGGATGACGGGAGAACCCAACATGCCCCGACCGGGCGGCTTGTCAAGTCCCAAAGAGACGTCCAGTCCCAGGCAGCCCCAGAATCCCAGCGACAATGCTGGAGATCAGAGCAATATCAGGGCCTCGCGCCAAATGGCGAATATTGGAATCGATCTGCCGGGCGGGTTGCCGTATCAACCGTGGCTGGTGCCCATCGTCAAGAAACGCACTGACAACCTGGCGATAGATGATCCCCACATCCGGTGCTTGCCGGACAACTTCATTCGCGCCTATGGTATGCCGCATTTGCTGAAATTCGTCCACACTCCCAGTCTTCTGGTGATGCTCAATGAATTGAACGCCGGATACCGCCAGGTATTCACGGATGCCCGGCCATTGCCTGAAGATCCGACTCCCTCGTGGCAAGGATATTCATCAGCGAAATGGTCCGGCGACACGCTGGTGATCGACACCATCGGACTGCGCGACGATACATGGATCGATTGGAATGGCAGTGTGGTGACCGAGGCGGCCAAAGTTCGTGAGCAGATCCGGCGTCCGGACTTCGGGCACCTCGAAGTTCAGGTTACTGTAGACGATCCCAAGGCTTACACCAAGCCGTGGACGGTCACACTGAACCAGCGCATCGTTGTCGACACAGAGTTGATCGACGAGATCTGTTTGGAAAATGAGCAGTCCCTCCAGCACTTAAAATGATTTCGGAAGGTGACAGCATGAAGCACAGAAAGATATCGTTCGCGCTGGCCCTTGCGCTGGCAGCGCCATCGCTATTCGCGCAAACATCGGAGCGTCCTTCCGATGTCGCGGGGCTGGCCTTGGTCGGGCACCAGGTTGCCGATCTGGAACGGTCCATAAAATTCTTCGAGGCGATCGACTTTAAGGTGGCGGAGGGGCCGGGCGCCTGGACCGTTGACAAAGAGCTGAACAAACTCGGCAACACGCCAGGAGCAGAATCGCGGACTGCAACCATGCGGGTTCAAAGTTCGGTGTCGGATGTCCCCTTCATACTGGTGCTGCGTCAATATCGCGGGATTCAGCGGCAGGACTGGAGCAAGCTCAATTCCTGGGATTTGTTAGGCAGCCATATCGATATGACAGTGGAGGGAAATGTCAGCGCCCTGCTGGACAAGCTGGAAAGCTTGAATATGCTTAAGATGCCGGAGGTCCAAGGCCTTCCCAATCCCCGCCAACAGCCGGGATTTCGCCGCTTTGCCTTTATCTCAGATCCAGATGGGCTGACTATCGAGTATTTCAGCAAACCGATTCTGAAGCCCGGCGATCCAGCCCCTGCACCCGGGGTTTCGAATTCCTCCGCCACAGCCCAAAACATCGAGCGTCTGGGCAAACAGGCGGGCTTCAATCACTATGCCGTGAACGTCATCGATCCCCAGAAAGCCCGCGATTTTTATGCGAAGGTTCTGGGCGGCGACTATCCGCCTTTCCAAAATACCGGCGCAAACCAGATCATGCAAAACGGCTGGTTCCCACAGGCGACGACGAACAACAATCTGCGCATCGAACTGGGTTATTTTGTCGTGAATAAAGACAAGACCGCTCCTCCGATCAAGTTCCAGGACATCAATGCTAACTTCGCCGGTTTACAGGTCAGCAACATTGAAACCGCTTATGGCCGGGCCAAGGCGAACGGTGCCATCACGGTCTCGGAAGGCGGCATTATCGATTTCCACAAAGGGCGTGCCGCGTTGATTCGCGATTCCGACGCGGGCGGCTATATCATGCTCTGGCAGCCTGCCAAGTAAAGAGGCGAAGTTCCTTCGCTACTTCACATCCTCGCCCCATAGTGCTTCGAAGCTCTGAACCAACCGGCGAGGCGGATCGACCTCACGCGGCGAAACCGAAAAATATGCATCAGGCATCAGAGCATCGGGTTACATGGGAGCCGTCGGCGAAGCCCTCCATGACGCCGATCAGGTTGCGAAAATCTATTTGCTTTTCGCTGCCCCGGGTGATGTAATTCTGGTGGTATGAAATCGGGGCTCCTGTGGACGCTGCCATTGGTCATGGCGCTGGGGGCGCAGGCGCCGGCAACGCCGAAGTTCAAGTTCGATCCTGAGTGGCCCAAGCCTCTACCGAACAAATGGAAGCTAGGAGGGGTTACGGGGTTAGCGGTCGATAAGGACGACAACGTCTGGGTATTGAATCGTCCCAACGATCTCACAGACATCGAGCTTGAAGCGGAGCTGAGTCCTCCGCTGGCCGATTGCTGCGTGCGGCCACCCGCGATGATCCACATCGACAAAAACGGCAAAGTTATTGGTTCCTTCGATGCGCCTCAAGGGCACGGGATGGCGGTAGACAGCAAGGGATTCGTCTACATCGGACAGAATACCGTTCGCAAGTACGATCCCAAGACCGGCAAGGTGGTCGGCGCGACGCCTCGCGCGCCAGAGACGGAGACGGGTGGAGCAGGAGGCGCCGCCGAGCCCACGCTTCCTCCGCATACTCCGGGCCGCGGCAGCGCAGGACCGGTCGCGGGATTTCTAACGCCGGCCGGTGGAAGGGCGCAGCCAAATCCTGCTCGGGAGGCAGCGATCGCGGCATTTCGCGCCAAGTACCCTCCGACGACGCCGATGATCGTGGGAGGAATCGAAGAAATCCGGCTGGATGAGCCGGCTCGCGAACTGTACGCCGCTGACAATTACCTGGGCGGTCGCGTAATGGTGTTCGACCTGGACACGCTGCAGTTCAAGCGCGGCTGGGGGGCGTATGGACACGCTCTATCGGCGATGACTGCTAGTGACGCAGATCGCGCGTACACTCCGGGTGGGCCGATGCCCAAGGAGTTTCGGGGCCACTTGACTCTCAATATCTCTAACGATGGATTGGTCTACGCGGCGGATCGGAACGCGAACCGGATCCATGTCACGACCAAGCAAGGAAAGTTCGTGAAGGAATTTATCCTGGCGCCGACGACAGGCGTCGGTGGGTCGACTGGTGGTGTGATGTTCTCGCCTGACAAGTCGCAGAGGCTCTTGTACATTTCCGATCTGACGAATAACCACATCTGGTTCCTCAACCGCGAGGATGGGAAAGTGGCGGGCCAGATGGGAAGCATGGGCGAGAATGGCGGCCAGTTTTACGGTCTCCACATGATCGCGGTGGATTCCAAAGGCAACATCTACACTGGTGAAGTGTTCGCCGGCGAGCGCGTGCAGAGATTCGTGCCGGTGAAATAAGGAGCAAACATGAAATTGCGAGTTGCTGCGATGTTGGCGATTGTCGCAGGCGTTGTATCGGCGCAGAACATCAACAAGTTCGTCATCTCAGATGAGGCCGCGAAGAAGACGCTGATCAAGAACGAGATCTCGGCGGATACGGCGGCGAAGGTCACGCAAGCTTGTATCGATTTCGCCATTAAGAATAATATGGCGGTCAGTGTGTTCATCCTCAGCCCGACGGGGCAGATCGTACATGCGCATCGCATGGACGGCCAGGTTCCGATCAACACGGAAACAGCGCTGCTCAAAGCGCAAAGCGTGCTGTATACCCGCGATTCGACGCATGCTCGGGCGAACCAAGTGGCTAACAACGTCTCGCTGCAGCTGCGCTGGGCCAAGCTGCCGGTATTTCCGACATCGGGCGGATTGCCGATCATCGTCGACGGCCAAATGATCGGGGCGATCGGCGTGGGCGGCGGGAATCGCGATGAAGAGTGCGCGTATCAGGCGCTGACTAGTGTGGTGGGACCGCAGCCACCCCTGGCGCCAAATCTTCCTGCTCCAGCTCCGGCGAAGTAATTCCTGGCCGACCTGGAGGTTGGAGATCGAGTTCAAGCGTCAAGTCTTGACTTAAAAAACCTCGACTGTCATACTGTTCGCAATTTGTTTGTTGTGCCGAGAGGGGCCATGACGTCTCGTTCAACCGCACTTTTTCTCATTTTGATGATTTGCTGCGCCGGTTTGTGGGCGCAGTCCGCTGCAAGTTCGCAGGTTACCGGTACTGTGCTGGATCCTACCGGCGCCAGCGTTCCGGATGCCCAAGTCAAACTTACGCAGACTGATACGGGATTAGTCCGAACGGCCACAAGCGGATCGGACGGGAGATATTCGGTCCTCAGTCTGCCTACGGGGCCATACCAGCTCGAAGTCAGCAAGCGGGGCTTCAGAACATCCGTGCAGACCGGCATCGTTCTGCAAGTGAACACTAACCCTGCGATTGACGTCGTCTTAAGCGTCGGCGCGGTTACCGATCAGCTCGTGGTGGAAGCAGCCACAACGATGGTCGAGGTGCATACCACGAGCGTCGGGCAGGTGATCGATTCTCAACGCGTGGTGGATTTGCCCCTCAATGGACGCAATCCCACCGATCTGGTTTTCATGGTGGGAGCCGCGGCGGCCGCACCGCCAGCCGATCTGGTATCGGCCAAAAACTATCCAGGAGAGCAGCCCATCAGCATTGCAGGCGGGCAAGCGACAGGGGCCACGTACACCCTGGACGGAGGAACGCACAACGATCCTTTCAATAACCTGGCGCTTCCACTTCCGTTCCCGGACGCATTGCAGGAATTCAAGGTCGAAACCAGCGCTCTGTCGGCACAGTATGGCCAGCATTCGGGCGGCGCGATCAACGCGATCACCAAATCCGGCACGAATGAGTATCACGGCGATTTGTTCGAGTTCGTCCGCAACTACAAGTTTAACGCGCGGAATTTTTTCCAACCCACTCGCGATTCGCTCAAACGCAATCAATTTGGAGGCACGATCGGCGCCCCGATTATTAGGGATAAGCTGTTCTTCTTCGCTGGATATCAAGGCACCGTCATTCGATCGAATCCGACGTCGGCGAACGGCACCGTTCCTACGCCGCAGATGGTCCAGAACGGTGATTTCAGCACGATCGCATCGAAAGCCTGTCAGACGAACGCGGTCCAATTGTTCGACCCGGCCAGTTCTACGGTTGCCGCAAACAGACTGCCCTTCGTCGGTAACCAGATTCCCGTCAGCTCCTACAGCCAGCCGGCGCTCAACATGCTGAAGTTTTATCCCACGCCGAGCGATTCAGTCTGCGGGAAGGAGTCGTTTGCGCCCAGGTCGGGTCAGGACGAACACATGGGAATCGCAAAGGGCGACTACCAGATCAATTCGAAACAGACCGTCTTTCTGCGGTATTTGGTGTCGCACGCTTTTCTGCCGACGCCTTACGACGGCGTAAACCCGCTGACCATGAATTCCTCGGGAGCGGACGATTTGGTGAACTCGGCCGTGTTCGGTCATACGTGGGTGATTAGCCCCACGATGATCAACGCGTTCAGGGCGACCTTCGACCGGTCGGCTGTCACCAAAACCCAGACGCCCACGTTTGACGGGCCGAGCCTGGGAATCAAGATGCACACGCTGGTGCCCGGACATATAGTGATCTCGGTGACTGGCGGACCGTCTAGTGCAGCGATCACCTCTTATCCGGCCTTCGATCCGACTACGGCCTTCCAGCTTGCTAACGATTTCACCATCATCAAGGGCAAACATCAGTTTGCATTTGGGGGAAGCTGGATCCGGCAGGTCCAATACGTATTCGGTCCGCTGAATGGTGATGGTGTGATCAGTTTTACGGGCTCGCAGACCGGCAACGGCACCACGAACGGTTTGGGCATGGCGGATTTTCTGCTCGGCAGGACTAACAGTTTCCAACAAGGTGGCGTGCAGTACGCATATGAGCGATACCACAGCCTGGGTCTCTATGCGCAGGACAACTGGAAACTGACCTCGCACTTGACGCTGAACTACGGGCTGCGGTGGGAACCCTACATCGGTGGCTCCATGCCGCTAGGCTATGTGATGCATTTTGATCGCGCGCTGTTCGATCAGAACGTACACTCGAGCGTATATCCCGGGGCTCCGGCAGGCGTGCTGTTCCCCGGCGACAAGGGGTTCGATACGAACGGACGCCCCTCCAACACCAAGTTGAATGATTTCGCGCCGCGCCTGGGCGTGGTTTGGGATCCCCAAGGGAACGGACGGATGACGGTGCGGCTATCCTGGGGAATCCTCTATGATATGCCGCACACGTTATTCGCCTATGGTTTCTCGCAGGCTCCCCCGTGGGCGGCCGTGATCAATTTGCCAACGGTCTCGCTGGCGGATCCATGGGCCAACTATCTCGGTGGCGACCCGTTCCCGTTCAATCTGGCCAAGAATGCCACGTTCCCGGCTTTCAGTAGCTACACGTCGTATCCGCTGAATATCCACGTTCCCTACCTGCAACAGTGGAACTTGAGCGTGCAAAAGCAAATCGGTGCAAACTGGCTGTTCTCCGCCAGCTACTTAGGGAACAGCACCATCCATCTGTGGGCTGAAGCGCCACTCAACGCGGCTGTGAACGTACCCGGCGCGACCATCGGGAATCAAAATCAACGGCGTGTATTGTACCTGGCGAATCCGACGCAAGGCCAATACTTCGGCACGGTGCACCAGCTCGATGATGGATCGACGGCGAGCTACAACGCCATGCTGATATCGGTGCAGCATCGTATTGCGAGCCACTTCAGCGTTCTCGGGAACTACACCCTTTCGCACTGCATTTCCGGGCCATTCACCTCGGAGTTGGATGGCAGTGGCTACGGCAATCCGGCGAATCGGAACTTCGATCGTGGCAATTGCGTGGGAATCGATCACCGGCACCTGGCTAACTTTACTGCGCTGCAGGAAACTCCCAGATTCTCTGACAAGTGGATCCGGGCGTTCGCATCCGACTGGAGGTTTTCGGAAATTATCTCCGTCCAGTCGGGGGGCTTTTTCAGTGTTGCGTCCGGCGTGGACAGCGCGCTCAATGCGAATCTAGGCGCACAGCGTCCCAATTACGTTGGTGGAGATCCTTACGCCAGTCCCACATGTGCCGCTACAACGCAATTCTGCGTGCCGTGGCTTAGTAGCGCGCCATTCAAACCGGCTACCACAGGTACGTACGGCAACCTTGGGGCGGCTAACATTGTCGGACCCGGAGCGTTCCGGTTCGACATGAGCCTGGTGAGGTCATTTGCTGTCCGCGAGAAGCAGAAGGTCGAAATTCGCGCGGAGGCGTTTAATCTGCTGAATCACTATCGGCCCGGGAATCCTGCTGCGACGTTCAGCACGCCCGCGAGCTTCGGGCAGATTACTGTCGGCGGTGATCCGCGCATCATGCAGTTCGCGTTTAAATATATATTCTGAACGCTACTTCTTGATGTGTTTTTCGAGCATCTGACGCCGCACCACCGCGCCATAGACGTTGCCGTCCGCATCTACACCGACGCCTTCGGCGCCGCTGTGCTCGATGGTGGTCGATTCCATATCTTCGATGAAGTATTGGATCTTACCGGTCTTGGCGCTGCCAATACGGATGCCCTTTTTCCACCCCGGCTGATCCGGGCCGAAGGATTCGGAGTCGGCTACATACATCGTGTCGTCTTTCATGATGAGGATGCCACTGGGGCGGCCCCATTGCGTCCATGTGTCGAGATACTTGCCTTCCTGATCGAAGATCTCGATGCGGTTGTTCCCCCGGTCGCCGACAAATAAACGCCCGCGCGAATCGATCGCGATGGTATGCGGGTTGAAGAATTCGCCGGGGCCGGAACCGTGCTTTCCGAAAGCCTTGATGAACTTACCGGTTTTGTCGAATTTTGACACG
>Ga0105237_10003366_pt1 | contig 19033 bp, 12 predicted proteins | sample KBSC24metaG_FD_81520 | JGI IMG/M metagenome (GOLD analysis project Ga0105237, IMG submission 81520) | Corn rhizosphere microbial communities from Kellogg Biological Station, Michigan, USA - KBS C2-4 metaG | ecosystem: Host-associated > Plants > Roots > Rhizosphere > Soil | place: Michigan, USA... | reverse complement strand
TCCACAAGGCAGACATCAATGCGCGAGCAGAAGCTGGATGGGCAGGTTGGACAGCATTACATGCAGCGGCAGAGCAAGGCCATCTTGATATTGCCACGCTTTTGCTTGATCGTGGCGCAGATGTCAATGCGCGGATGTCGTACCCTCCAAACCCGACAGCTCAACCTGATGAGCAGTCTTTGGTGGCACTTCCAGGTTCTCCCGCAAACGACGGAGAAACGCCACTGTATAGGGCTGCGAAAAACGGACATAGCGATGTGGTTGGGTTATTATTCCAGAGAGGAGCCTCTATCTTCGCAAGATCTCAGCAGCAGGAGCCAGTCTTATGTCTGGCTGGTCGAGGGCGCCACTGGGAAGTGGTTACTCAGCTCATACAGCAGGGAGCCGATGTGGGAGAAGCTGCAGATGATGGATCGACTATCCTGCATGCTGCCGCTCGATGGGGCCAGGTAGATTTAGTATCTGAAATACTAGACCTTGGCGCCATCATTGAAGCAAAGACTGTCAATGGGGTAACTGCTCTACATGAGGCAGTTGTGGGAGGGCACCTCGAGGTTGTGAGGATGCTGCTAAGTCGAGGTGTGAATGTCAATTCTTGCACACACTCAGGATCAACTGCACTGTTCATTGCCGCATCCGCCTGTGGATCTATTGCAATGGCTCAACTCCTCTTGCAACAAGGAGCTGATGTGAATGCCAAAATCTCCGACGGTAGGACGGCTTTGTTCAACGCCTCTACAATCATGATGCTAGACCTGTTCGAACGCTATCACGCAGACATGTCTGCGAGGTCTTCCTGGGGAACAGCTTTACACGACGCTATTTCAGGTTTCAAAGACATTGAGTTCATATGGAAGCTTATTTGTATGGGTGCTGATGTCCTGGCAACTACCACAAGCAAAGAAACGATGCTGCATTTAGCAGCTGAGCACGAGCGAGAGCCCGAACTCCTAGAGTTGTTACTTCAGTTTGGGATAGACAATGGGGCCAAAAACTTAGATGGAGAGACCGCACTCGATGTGGCGTTGAGAAGACTTGAATGGGGTGCTCCCCTTGATTCCGTGGTTGAATTATTGTCAAACAGCAAACCCAGCATTGAACAAGATATTGAAGGAAAAACTCCCCCACCAGGGCGTGGCTGGCTCAAATCGACCTGGCGGAGATTTAAAGGTGCACAGCCGATCGTTACCAAGGGCGGGAAACAAGTCAACTGAGCTTAGTTCCTCTACATAAGTACTGACATCGTTGGGCCCCTCGTACTGTGGGAGCTATTGATGTGGCAAACATGGACCTACATCTGTAAGGAAGGACCAAGTTCGCTGTTGTGGGCGGCTCATCGAGCCGATCTAAACCAACCCAAAGTTGTCTGACAAGGGCATACATACAAGTAATTTAAGAGGTTCGAAAAACACTTCGAGCGAAGTATCATCTAATGATTACGCTTCTGCTATCTAAATGGTCTCAATGCAATGCCTACCTCACCCATCTCACAACCAGGCTCGTCGCTATAACGACTCTCGCTTCTACGTGATCGAGAAGTAGCCGCAGCACCAGTGGTTCGTTCGGACTCTTCCCTGAGAGCAGTCCCGTTTTCCAGCTCTTGGAATACATCCGTATCTGTCGGGAAGAGGGCTTTCCTAAATCCACTCACGCCGCACTCTAACAAGTACACGCAGACAACGATGAAAACCAATGTCAACCACCAGGTGAGGTCTTTCCCAAATCCATTGAAGAACTCTCCACGTGCCTTGTAAATGGAAGTCGTCGAGTAAGTCAGGGTAAGTAGGATATTCCACCCAAACACCGCACCGACAGATAAGACGATGGAAAGGAACGCCACGATCGATTTGTTGTGCATCTCTATGATCTGTAACTTCATGCTGATCACGATTATTGCAGCGATGAAACCCAAGTCGCCCATCGGGAACAAGGAGTTGTCTCTCATCGTGGCATCCGCATTCGCAAACAAAAAAAGGATGCTGAAGTAGATGATCATAGATTCTGCCACAGCCATGGCCATCCATCCCAGATAGACCCAAATGCTGAAAGCGCCGTTGCTCTGGCCCATGCTGCTATAGAGTTCGGGAACAGCCATCAGTGTCGAAGCCGCAAGATCCTTTTCGAAGATCCCAATGACGATGACTGGAAGAGAGGTGAAAAGGGTATTAAATGTTGCGAGGCTGGAGGGCTCGTACAAACTCGTGCCAGTATAGCCATTCCATCGCTGGAAGAGGGCCTGGGTCAAGAAGAAGACAATTTCCTTCCATAATGTGCCGAGGACGTATTTACAAGTTCTGACATAATTCCATCGTCCGTGAACTAGAAGAAGTCTCTGGAGAAACCTAAATTGTGCAATCGAATAATCTGAGCTCCGGGCTGCTTGGAGTCCTTCCTTGCCAGTGATGCCTATACCAATCTGTGCCTCTTGAATCATCGCAATATCGTTTGCGCCGTCCCCGACAGCCAACGTGACGCAGTTGGGGACCCTTTTCCTGACGCTGCCCACTAACTGAGCCTTCTGGCTTGGTTGAGCACGACAACAGATTACTGAGTCTACCAAGGCGACTAGGTCAAAGAAGAGTGCCTCGAGAACTCCCGAGGGGTCCTCATAGATAGTTGCCAGGGTGTCGCCGTCAACAATAACCACACTGTGAGATGCCGCTTGCACGGTCGGAATACCAGACTTCATGGTCTCTTCTAACTCCATTGAGCCCAGCCTGCTCTTATCGGTCAGGATGATTATCTCCGAGTTCTCTTGGGTCAGACCGCAGGATCGGCCAATATTAATAGCAGTCTCCTGTTTGTCTCCAGTGAGAATCCAAATTCTGATGTTGGCACGGAGGAGTTTCTCGATTGTTTCTGGGACACCCAGCTGTAGTTTGTCTTCAAGACCAGTTACACCGGCGAGCTCGAAATCCACTTCAATGCGCTCTGCGGCGTCTTCGATCATCTTCTCATGGTCGGTTAAAGTTGTGGTGGCTTCGTCCCATATCTTTCTCCAGTCATTATATTCTTTCTCATCGAGAAAACGATAAGCATAAACTAGGGTTCGGAGACTTTCATTCGCAAAGCCTTTGATGCTCCGGATGCAGTCGTCAATGACTCCATGTGTGACTTCTTCTGCAATTGAAGGATTTTTGACATCCTGTGGGGCTCTCTGCACTGGTTTCAAACGCGCAAGAATGACGCTATCGGCTCCCTTGCATATGACGCAGATTCTGCTGTCGGGAAATCGCACGGCGACAGACATGCGTTTCCTAGTATTCGAAAACTCTATGGTGCTCAGAATCTTGTATTTCTCAGTCCTGTTGAACTTATCTTTTGGAGATGTGGTCTCGATGGTGACAGTGTCGTGTTCACGATTGCGCATGAGAAATCCCATCTCTTGTGCGGCTCTTACCAGCGCGATTTCGTCTGGAGAGGATGCCTGGAAGTCAAATACGGTTCCTTGCTCCCTTGTCTCCGGAACACAATTGTGGCAAAGAGCCATGCAAAGAAGCATTAGCCTTGCGTCTTGCGAGAATTTAGAATTGGGGCTCTGGAAGATATAATCAACAAGCTCTTCGGTCTTTCTCTCCACGCCGAGTCCTGAGCTTGGATATTCAGTGGAAGCATACAGTTTTGACTGACTCGCTACCCAGGTTGTATACTGGTTGCGGCTTTCGCCTTTATCAGCAACCAAGTTGCTTTTGGCAATATACAGTTTCCGAAATTTCATCTCGTTCTCCGTCAGTGTGCCAGTTTTGTCCGAAAAGATATGGGTAACCTGGCCCAAGTCTTCGTTGATGGTAGATGTCCTTGCTTCGAACGGAATATCCGACTTTTCATCGTACATTTCAACATCGGTGTTCAGGAAAAAGATTTGTGACAGCTTGATGATCTCCATGGTCGTGTAGAAGGAAAGGGGAACCATTGTGGCGAACATGATGATAAATCCAAAGATCTCCTGATGAAATGGCACGTCCGCTGCAGACAAATAGAAGAGCTTGCTCTCAATGTTGGATTTCCAGGCTTGATATGCGAGTGTGTTGTACATCGACAAGGCAACCACGAAGGAGGCGACAAGCATTATGATTCTATTAAGAACCGATTGCAAACGGGGAGCTTTTATCCGAGCATATCTCTTCTCACGTGGTCTCACTCGAATCTTGCACTCTTCCCCAGAGTAGACAACTATCGCAATGACTTCATCGGTATTTCGTATGATACTGCCGCGGAGGACGACATTATCAACTGTCAAAGGCAATGTTTGCTCATCGACAACCACTCTGCCTTTAAATGTTGATAAATCTGAATTTGGATCTTCAGTGACAAATTTGACAGAACAAACGATCAGTTTCTCGGGCGTAGCGCATGCTTCGGCGACGCTTTTGACAGTAATTTTTCTCTTCAAGTTGGTTTCTCCATCTAAACCCATTGTCTCAACGTACGTAACATTGCTCTCTCTCGCGCTCTTCGACTTCAGAAGCACAATATCAGCGGGTACAGGCTCATCACGCTTGAGTTTAATGATATCTCCGACGCTCAGACGACACCATTGTAATTTTCGCCAATTCAGAACCCCGGCTGTCAATGGTGCCGAAGTGTCGAGCGCCAAAGTATCTCGCGCGTTCTCCAGTTTGTCCAGACGATGTCTTCTATAATCATCGAATCCTTCCTTTGCCATTGAAATGCTAACAAAAATTGACAAAGGGATAATATTGGTCTTGTTGCCAGTCGTACTGAGACCCGGAATAAGTTGCATGATGGCAAAGCATAAAAAGTAAACATTGGCGAGTTTTGAGAACTGAGCCATCAATTGGAGAGGAATAAATGTCCACAAGGTGTATTGATTTGACCGGATTGAATTGCGTATGTATGATTTCCCTGTTCTCGGATCAAGCAATGGTCGTGTTCGATTGGCATTTACTTCGACCTGTCTGACGCCCTTGCTCCAGACTTGCTTGCGAGCTCGAGACACTTTCTGAGCAGAATGTCCCCATAGTTTGCTAAAGAGAGGTATTGGGGAGAATCTGATGCCCAAGTTCTTGATGAATGCTAGATAGCTTGGGGCTGAAGTGGTGGCTACGACGTCCTGCTCTGATTTTCTTGTCAATAAGGGGATTTCGACGCTGAATGAAGACGTTGAGCTTCGACGAGAGGCAGATGCGTCCGCTTTTGTCCCCAATGGCTGTTCTTGTCCCAAATAAAGTCCGTCGTTATCATCTGGGCGAATGAGGCTTTCCCTTGATGCAGAGCGTGGAGGACTCGGTGATCTCGAATATTGAGACGAATGCCTTTGAGGTTGCAATACGGGTGAAATAGGCATGGCTCCAAGGCTCGAGCACAAATCCACCAAGTTAGGGAGATATGGCTTTTTGACTTGCACCTCTGCAGCAACCCCCTGACGTCAATTCGTGGTATTATCTGCTGGCCACGAAAAAGGCATATATACTTCCAGTAATTATAATCAGGGCTGGACGAGTTCGATTGTGACAATCAGGCTGGGAATGGCCCCTTGAAAAGTTGAGGGAAGCTTGGCCTGGCCAAGTCGGGTGAAACGAGACTCTCCCAAAAGCGAAACCAAGGATTCAAGACACGGGACAAGGGGGAATGGGGCATCGGCCCGTGGGGGCGGGAAACTAGACGCGATACGACGGCGGTTCTCGACAGAGTGGGTCTTTGGGCTGTCAGGCTTTCAGCCTCGTCCTTTATCTCCTGCCCTCCTCGTCTTACTCTGCTATCAGATAACTTACCATGAGTTAGAGCTATTCGACTATCTCGAATCTCGCGCCTCTGGACATTGTCAATTCCCTGACATAACAACCTCTATTGATGAATATCGAGGGTTCGGCCGCCACGTAGTCAAACGAGGCAGTGCAACACGGAGATTTCTCTCGCCTAATGCAGCCACTTCTGTACCCTGCCAAAGATTGGGCATCCCATGTTGGCGTGGTAACTCAATTGGCTGATTGACCCGCAAATCATTTCTTCACTGCCAACCGGTGTGATTGAGAGGCTGGCGTCCTCCGTATCCTTGTCAGAGATTTATTATTACTGGTTCATTAGACAGCAAATACGGGCTACTCTGGGCTCTGTGCATGATACGGGGAAGCCCGCCTGCTACAGAACCATCCAAGACCAGGAGGAGGGTAAAGACTGAAAATAGCATCCCCCAGACACATACAGCCCTGTGAAAACCCAGCTCAACTCACTTCCGCAGTCCCAGGCCATATAAATGACCATATTCCTAAATAAGAGGTTTTCAGAGACTCTGAAGAAAAATAGAACAGGATCGCACATAGGATCGGGTCTTTTCTATCCATGCCCCTAGAACTAAGAGCCTGTTCTTGATCCGTTGCGATACCTTTGTTAGCATGTTATCATACCAACTCCGCTACAATGCATACCGATCCTGAGCGTCCCTCCACAATAGTCACAACTGCACAATATCCCAGCACCAAGACGAAGAGATCCCGCCGCAATCGGCTCCTAGACTCGGAGGACACCATACCAGTGATCAACTTTACCCTGATTATTTGCCTCGCAGTTGTAATTTGCATCATCGCTTTCTTAAACCCAAAAGATATGCTCCGTTCGAGGGCACAGTTTAAATCCTGGTATCCACAATATGTGTACCAGCTCTCAATCATTATGCGGGAGGACTGTCAGGGTGCATATTCAATCTATTTGTATGGGACGCGCCACAACACCACCGAAGTGACGCTATCGGGTGCCGGAAGGTATACATTATTCGTCGAGCCCATGATCAATTGTCTGCTTGAAAATTTGAGCGAATACATCAAGTACCAAATGGGCAGCACCCAGATAATGCTTGGTCTCACTCCAACAATCATTGCCTTACTGGGTGCCAGCTCGGAGGAGGTATGTCTTCTTGCTTTAATTGGGAGGAGGCGACTTTTGGGATTGTTGCTTGCCACTGCGTCGCCATCAATATACACAGAGAGAGCGTTCAAGTATCAAGATCCAGACAAAATTCTCAAGGAGCGGTTGCGCAATACTCCCCAAGATAAGGATCATGTTTTTCCTTCCATGCATACCAGACGGCGATGGTTCATTGTGCTGTTGGAATACCTCGCCGTCCTCCTGGCTGTTACAAACATAGCACAACTGAACTGGGACCTTGGTGTCAAATCGGTCAATGCGTTCAACGCAAATACCGTATTCATGCCAATGCTTTGGTCCTTGCTTGGAGTTGCAACGCATTTGGCCGGAGCGGTCGTGTTCAACATGAGAGCCCGTCGACTAGATGAAGAGAACACGTCCAAGCCAGGTATAACACCTCGATCAGCTCTCAACGCCATGAGGTTTAGAAGCCTGAGTTCCGCCATCTCGACCTTACTCAACTCACTGAGGAGGACAATTATGCGGGAGTTTTGCCTGGGAACGGAGGGACCAAAGGAGAAATTATACTTTCATCTCATCCCAGAAAGCCGGTTGTTTACTCTGCTGGCATGGCTGCTGTCCGTTTGCACCATATTTAATATCATCCTCGGCACTCTCATCCTGTCGAGCACAAATTTTGTTGGACCCAAAGACGCCCTTGGGGTCATGGCAAGATACATTCTCTCGGTCATCGTTTGTCGCGTGATACTTCTGTACGAATTGGCAGTGCTGAGAGTGGAGTATAAGAATGCGAATGCTCCGATATCCTTACCCCCATAGCAATTGGTATTTTAAGCCTCATGAACGGTAAATGGGCTTCCCGCGTGGGTTTAGCTAGGGCGCAGGATGCTTTCTCTTTATTCGAACATAGTAGGCGGATGAAGTAGTGCATGTAGTTTATGATGAACCGTTAGGGATGATGCGCGTGCCGGGCCGAACCTGAAGCATCTTCTTGAGTTTTACCATCTCTGCGTAATGCTTGTTGCAAAGACTGCACCACCCACAATCCAGTCTCGAATCAGTGGTAGGGCTCACCCACTTAGGTGCCAGTCGAAGTGATATTATGTAAGCAAGAACAATACAAGTTCCGTTCCCTAGGTCACTCCATGGCACTACAATGACAAAGAACTCTTAACTCCTCAACAGGTCGTGTGTGGTGCAAGTTTGTGGATCCTAAATTACGTTTCTCATTGCTAATGGGCCGGCATAGAGCAAGGACTGGCCAACCAACCAAAGTTGCTTTATGGGGAGTATAAGTGCCTCCTCCTCCTCCTCTACGCAGAACAAGCCCGATATGGCGGTTTCACTTAGTTGGCACAGGTTACTTAGTACCTTGGAAGTGATATATGACTCTAAGTTGCTATAGATGACTACCTAAGGTACACGTCATTTCTAGAGAACGAGATCGGACAATTAGTCTCTCTTAATGAGTCCTATGGCACTGGGGACTTCTTGGACTCTGACAATACTTCATCCTAACTTAGCACTGGTGACTTCTCAGATTTCAACAATGCTATCACTGATCAGCCCGACTTCGAATCGAAGTGATCCTTGACTGCCCTGATAAATGCCTGAGGGAGGCGGGCGTCACTTGCATGTTGCCATTTTGAGGCTTCTGGCTTGTTTGATTCGGCAAGTTTTGCTGTGATGATAGCGGTGCTAACTCTCAGGTATTCTTTGGTAAAAATCTCCCATACCTCCGGCTCGTTTGGGCGTGGGTAGTAGGGATCATTAGCAATGTGTGCCCACTTGAGGGCGTCAATGCTGTCAACTGATATCTCAAACCTTTTCACCTGGTTGAAGTCGAGGCACCAGGGAGTAACCTCACGGCGGATCGAATTGAAGTCAGTGTTGGGGGCGAGCTTCCTAACCTCACCCATCGGCGGAATTCCATTAGAATACTTAGGTGTCGAGCCAAGAACAAACTCCACGTCTCTCGCATCCATTTCTGCCCCCCAGTGGATGACTGCAAGCATTCCCGCAATGGAGACAGTGTAGTTTTCATACGGCATCTGCCCCTTTCTCATCTCGTCGAGGCTGAGTGGATAATTCACCATGGAGAACGTTTTAAGCCGTCGTGGTCTTGAGGTAGTAGTTTTGTCCTTCCCCAAATAGATTCTTAGGAGTGAGTCTTTGGTCTTTGGCGAGCTTCGGATCGTTTGTTGGAGCGTGCTGTCGCAGAATAGAGTAATGATGGCTTGGTGGATAGCATTTGGGACAGGAAAAATGCGTTGCGTTCGTAAGGCATTCGGTGGATTGGTGAGATCTACTGGTACTTCGTTCGGGAAATATCGAGCGTTCTCTGACCACCAATACTGCCGTGTAAACGGTATGTAGTCTTCGACTTGAGGAATTCGGATATCTTCCCGCAACAAATGTTTGTATTTCGCCCAAGCTTCGTAGATCGTCGCATAGCATATCATCTCATTCCACAGGGCTTGTGGACCGCTCGAAAGTCCTGTGGCTAATTTCAGCACACTATCAGTACCAGTATGTGCAATGATAACCCCGAATGACCCTGTGCCGAGAATGCGAAAATATCGAGAAGTTGGATATTCTGCCGATGTTTGGTCTTCCTGGGTGTCTTCATGGGCGGCTTCCTGGTCAGCAAAAGAAGGTACTGATATGACATGGCACTGAGAAATGCTGTGTAGGATTGCAATGGACTTGGTTTCGCGGTGCATAGTACTCATGATGACGGCTGTTTATCTGGTCTTGATGAATTTTGTTGCACTGGGGACTCGGTAGTATTTAATGGATTTTAGAAATCGAGATGAAGAATAGATATCTGTCTATATATACTGCCTCTAAAGTTTTCCTCTGGTTATGTCTATGGACACTTATTGGACAGCCAAAAAGACAAATGTTAAAACAGTGGGTAAAACTGTAAATGCGCTGGTTCGCAAATCCTTGCCATGGTAAGTGTCGCTGACCAGCAAAAGAGAAATCTCTAGTGCTTTTTCGGGCCTTAGTGTATTTATCTTGTCGCCAACAGGTAGAGATCCATGATTAATGAGAAAAGTAATTTGGGATCTACTTCCACAAAAATCATCTAAGAAATGCGCCGAAGCCAGTTACTATCAAGAGGTTTCCTATCCCTGTACTCAGCTACCTCTATATTCCTACGGATAGCCACTGTAATCAAGTACGTGTATTCTTCGTATCGCTTAGTGTCTCAACATTTGTGGTTCCGTGCCAATTCCACCTCAAAAACCAGCGACACTAACGAAAGGGAACATACATTACTTTCTAAATGGACCATGCTGCTAGGGTATCTGCTTGATCGTTCATTGGCAATTCCCCAGAAGCTTAAAAGACCGAATACCTCTTTGAAGTACCACTAGTCCTGGTCGGCGATCGACTTGTTCCGGGGCATATCATTCTGGCGTCTTTAAGGGTTAATTCTTCCACAACACCACAAATTTCCTCAGGATAAGGCGCAAGCTGTTTCCTGATTCAAATTTCCAAATCGCTCCTTGCCAAGAGGAATAACTGGCGTTGCGCGCAATAACCAGATACTCCCGATCGTTGATAGTGGCATGAGGCTGTTTGGTTATTCCATTATCAGTTCCTATAGTGACTTCATTGAACGTTATCCAGCGGATGGCACCATACCGGCAAACAACAACGAAAGGTAATTTCCATCATCAACACGCTCATTTTCTCCAGCCCCAGCACACCATAGCCGAGACAATCCTGAGAGAAGCTTATAGTTTCCGTAGGTATTGTGCTAATTCATGGTAGCACCACCTCTGGCCCATACAGGCTCACGGCTATCAACATCCCACTGCTGACGCCTATTGCTTGCCGAGGTTAGACATGCAGATTTCCTTGTGTTCTAGCCAATAGTCCGTGTGGTGCGAGGTACCACAGTCCTGCCACTACTTTACTAGAGGGGATGTGTCATCTGGGATACGAATGAGGGCAAAAATTCTTACCGCAGCCAATCTACGTCTTTCACAAGCGCCTGTGTCACTATTGGGACTGGCGCCAACTCTAGGTACCCAACCAACGCAGGCCAGTGGTAGCACTGTATTGCCTTTATTGAAAATTGTTGTTGGGGTCCCGAGGTATCATAGAGAGCTGTGAGAATGGTTGCTGATTCAGAGACCAAGGGGCTTCCCTCATATGGGCGCCTACATGTAGAAATATGCGGAGTAGCTGTGCGATGGGAACAAAGAGACTACGGATTGAGGCGGGAGAAGCATCATGCCGATGTGTAGCCCAATCATTCATCACCACGTTTTCCCATCGTCCCAGCCGCATTTGACACTTGCGAAATGCACGGTCGGTTTGCAAAGCAACCCAGATACTCTTCATTCTCGTTCGTTGGCCATCATGGCTTGCTGCTTGTGTACTGTTACAATCAGTTGTCTCTCTGCTTCTGTACAACTTGGTGACCCTCTTGGTGTCATCTGAGTCTGTGGAATTTTGGAGCATAACATTATTTCGTCGACCCGATCGCTGTTTCCAAACTCCGGCCAACGCAGTCACGGGCAGTGCGACGACAAGCGCCCATTTCAACCCTGACAATGTCCTCAACCATTCCCTCGACGAAGCGAATTCCGTGCAAGTACGCTGCACAGGGGGTTTGTAGATTTGGAAACTCCTGCAACTTCATCCACTTCGCTCGGGCGAGCCCACAAACCGATCTCGAGCTGACTCGTCCAATATTGTCCAACCACGAAAGGCGTGGCATTGGTCATGCAGTTGAGACTCGGTCAAGCGGGGAGGCCAAGTCCTCTCCGATCTGCAAATTCTTTCTACAAGGGTCGTGTAATAGGGGTGGCAGTTGTCTGTACCTTCACCCTTCACCTCCTGCTCAATCACAACATGTCAGCCCGGATACAGTCTCGCCTGATAGTTTTCTACACCAACAAGGTGAGAAATCTCCGCGATCAAGATCAGACTCTCGCTCGACAGTTCCATGCAAGTTTGTTTCGAGGTCTGGGGGCTGTCAAAATGCCTCATGTCCATATCTCCATCCATCCAGCAGCCAGGAAGCTGAGAACGTTGGCCACCAAGATTTCGATGGTGGCGAAGATGAGGTAACTGCTGCTTTGATATCTATGCGTTGAAAGCTGTCTGAAATTCTCCAGGATCACGACCTTGATGATTTCACCCGGAGTCTTTTCGGAGCCCTAGTTTCATTCGATAATATGGGCCACGTCCTCAAAGTCTCCCTTCCGACAGACTTCTCCCTTGCCTGCATTTCAGGTCTTGCACAAGGAACCACCCCTGAAACCATCGCTGATATCCTCCATGAGTTAGGGTTCAGAATAAGTACAGACTGCGTTCGAATTTCAAGGCATCCCATAACATCTGAGACGAAGGCTACGGTGAAGGCAGAAGATCCATCCTTTGCGAAAGAGCTAGGTTCCCGACTGAAAGATCTGAGGTCGGGCCTCAGCGCAGTGCCAATACCAATTGATACTCGGAGAACTGAATGCAAAAAAGTTCACATGTCTTGGCACAAAGCAACGCGAAGTGTTTGGCTAAACTATGGAAGTGAGGAGATAGCAAATATGGTTGCGCAGAAATTCAACAACGGTAGGTACAAGTGTTTAGGGCAGTTCATCAAATGTTCGGTTGCGAAACGGAGCTTTAGTCGGGCAAGCCATTCCCATAACCCTGTTGCCTGGACGATTGTCTTAAGTGACGTGCCTGGTAATGCAGCTGCTAGGGACGTTGACGACGCTATCAGAGCATCTTATGATAAGCAACAGCACATTGAGGTAGGACCTATTAGCCATCAAGCTTCAGATCCAGAAGTCAGTGTTAAAGTTCGATCGCTCTTAGAGGAATATGGCCAACTGGAGAATTTCTACCTTGGCCCCACATCCCAAGGGAAACGAGTGAAGGCTGCAGCTCGGTTTATGGAGGAAGCAGATGCAAAGCTAGCATGCTCACTAAATAACAAACGACTTGAAATCCTCAGTGGGGGAAAATTGACAGTAACACTGGTACAGTCAGCCAAGATCAAGATCCAAACGAAAATCTTTCTTGCATTGAAGAGCAGAATTGAAAACGAAAGAAAGACTTTTACGGAAAGGCATTTAGCATTCCGCATTTTTCCAAACGCCCACCAAGGGTATACAGTGCTTAAAGTCGAAGGGGACAATGCAGAGGAAGTGGCCTTTGCACGCAAAAAACTCGACGAGATTACGGCCGGAATGGTTCTTGAGGACCGCAAAAGTGCAGTTTGGGCTCCAGTTCTCAACAACAATAGCGGCAGTGCGTACAAGAAGCTCAAGTTATTCGAGCAGAAACTCGGGGTCGTGCTCCACAGAGACAAAGCGACGAGCCAGATCCGATTCTATGGACCTCCCGAAAAGTTACAGTCGGCCATTATTCAGGTCACCGAAATGCTCCAACAAGAAACAACCACCAGCTACGAAATTGATCTTAAGCCTCCAAACTTCGCGTGGATGCTTCACGGTGGTTTCAAAAGCATTGAGCAAGCATTGGGTAAGAATGTAGCTATTTTCAACGTGGTGTCGAAAAGGGTCACGATAACTGGCACAGAACAACAATTCAACAGAGCCTTAGCAATCATGGATGGTAAAGACATTATCAAGCCTGCTTCTCTCCCAGATAAAACCCCTTTGCTTGAAGGAGATTGTCCAATATGCTTCTGCGAGGCCGACAACCCTGTCCAAACTTCGTGCATGCATACGTACTGCATGGAGTGCCTAGAAGACTGCTGCAAGTCCGCGGCCTCTACCAGCAAAGATAGATTTCAAGTTGACTGCCAAGGCGACGGAGGTACTTGCTCAAATATCTTCTCTTTAAGAGAATTAAAGGTGCACCTATCGTCATCAATTTTCGAGTCTCTACTCAGATCATCCTTCGAAGACTACCTCCAACGTCGCCCGGACGCCTTTCGCTACTGTCCCACTCCTGATTGCGGATATATTTACCGGAACACTGCGAGTTCAGACGTGGAGCCTCAAACTTATCACTGCCAAAACTGTTTGGAATCAATATGTACCTCGTGCCACGCGCGCCACGGTACCTATACGTGTGCGGAGTACAAGGATATTGCCTCAGGTGGCTACGAGGCTCTGAAGCGTCTGAAGAAGGAACTGAACGTAAAGGATTGCCCTAAATGCACAACACCGATGGAAAAAACGGAGGGATGCAACCATATGACTTGTGGAGGGTGTAAGGCGCATATATGCTGGGTGTGCATGGCAGTCTTCGAAACGAGTCGTCCTTGCTACGACCACATGCACGAAATGCATGGTGGGATCGGAATTGAGCCTCTTCATTTAGAAGATTGGTAATCGGTACAGGCGGACTGACAGGGTGGCTCTACAACAACTTCTTGCTCGGTGTTGTCGGTGATCTTATTGCCGCCTTGGGAGGGAAGCGATCAGGAGAAGTGCCGAGAGACAGAATCCTCAAGCCTCTCAACATGACCAGGACGTTCTCCCGAAATGATGAGTACACGGATGAAAGAAATACTGCTCAACGCTACGAAGTGCTGGATAATGGAGAGTTCCTCCTCTTGGAACCTTCTGACCTCCAAGATGGTGGGTTGCGAGGAGCTTCGGGCTAAGTACGCAGCTGTGTGAGAGACATGCTGGTATGGGCAAGAGCTGTCAAGGAAGCAGAATCCGCAGAGATGAAAGGTCATCCACTTGACAAGGCGAATCCCTTGCGACATATGAGCCTTGCGAAATCAGCCGTCAGGCATATTGTCAATGGCCACCTTGGCTTCGAAAACTCTCATGGACTGGGCTGGTTCCGACATATGCTTCCCTCCATATTTCTCGGCTCAATTGGCCCCAACTTTTCTCTGTTGCCAGACCCCCCCGTCATCAATAAAGATGGACCTCCCACCTCGCAGTAGCCCACTGGGGAGAGTTTAGCGGCTTCCTCAACTGGCCCTAACTTGCTTTGGAGGCGCTACAAATGAGGGAATAGCTTCTGGGTCATAATCGAGAAGGCAGCGTTAAGGAAGAGGACTTGGACGAATTGGTTCCCTATATCTGGGTGTGTATAGATATGAGTGGTCGTGGCTAAACTAAACCAGCTATACCAAATAGGTTCAAACGTAGTCTAGCGTCCAAGTGTCAATCAAGAGCTTCGGTGTACGGAGTATGGAGTACTAATTGTTCAATATAGTTAGAGCATTGCCTACTTCGTAGTTAGTTCAAAGTCCTGTTACCCAGCGTACTCCGTACTCCGTCTTCGTACACCCTTGGCCCCCAACTCCACCACGTTCGCCTGCCCGTGTCTGGGGCGACCTGGGCATGGGCCAGAGCTGTGCTCTGAACAACGTGAGGTGTCCCCAGGGTTCTCAATTTCCGGCATTTCACAAACTTCGATAAAGGTCCACGTGCCGTTCAATCATGAAATGACGTGCTGCTTAATAGGCCGGATGAGCATCATCTCCTTCTGAGATACACACCAACATCCGAGAGGAGTTTACGAAGCCTAGGGCGAAGATTGACTCTGAAGGTATTGACAATCCACTCTATTCACAGCCCAATTGAACCATTGGTGATCATGGTTTACCAAAAAGGTTGGTAGTCTCATCCGAAGAGAGACGCTATGGATCTCCATTGTGTACTCTATCGTCTGATGCAGAGTTTCCAAACAATTCCCAGACTAGGAGAGATCGTCATGTCTCAACAACAAAGACGTCTAGTGAACTTGGCCGTCCTAGCACTTCCACTTCGCATCCACGTGTCAAACAATGGCTCTTCGTTAGCTATCTCAAATCGGCCGAACACTCACGCATTTATTGAACAAAGAATCGTTTTTTTTTGGTGCTTGACGGAAGTAGCCTCAGGGAGAGTCACTCTCCAGTTACCTTGCACGTTGGTCAATATGTTCCTGGGCTGGGGGTTGGATGGAGGCGCACCACATCTGCCCTATTGTTGCAGAGCCCATGTTCAGACACAGTGCGACCACCCTGTTATGAGGACAAGGCAAGTCATTGTCTCTATTCTTGAGAGTAGACCCGGCAATGGCTTCCTTTGCTTTTGAGTAAGTATAAGACCATAATACATCTCTTGAACCCCATCATCCAACTCTGCAACACCATAATAAATCTATTCAATACCATCATACATCTCTTCAATACCATCGTACGCCTCTTTGAACCGGTACCATCCAAACACTTTCCAGCACTACTAACAATATGTCCACTCTTCAAACCAGCTACATTATCTATCTCGTCTGCTTCAGCAATATGAAAACCGGCCACCGTACAATCTACATCGATATCGAGAAGGATGCGCGCGGGCATAAATTCCATGTGGTTGGCTCGCTTCAACAAGGAATGGCGTTCGAGACCATGGAGACCCGCCACCCGTTCTTCGATCCAGTATGGGAATGGATGAAACCAGTCGGTCGAGTTTCGCAAGAAAAGTTCGCCAAGTTCGAAGAAGCCTACAGGGCAGTTCCAGCACTGGCAAAACAGTATGATTTGGTGAAATTACTCGTCCCAAAGGATCAAATCCGCCATTGCCAGCACTGGGCCGCGGAAGCGATAGAAGCCCTGCAGCATGATCGCATCCTTGAGCCACTGGGACCGGCCGACCGTGGAGATGTTATCTATCGAGAATAGGGGAGAAGGTTGGAAACATTCGGCTAATTGGCGGAGTTATTCGCCCGCTGGACAGCGATTGCTGCAAAGTTTTATATTGACCTCATTGAGATTCATCAAGAGGGACGGAGACAATCTACAGAGGAGTGTCTGCGGGAGTAGTTACAGAAAGCTCAATAAGTGTACAGATCTCCACGTCTAAACCACAGAGTCTTAGAATAGAATTTTGATAACAAGAAGCCATCCATTTCGCTCTCTGTTTTTGGTACCCCCAACGAGGCACCGATCATGCACGCAGCAGTACCACTCGCGGTGTCCTGCATCCCGTAATAGTGCATCAACCTCAGTCCTGCCCATTCCCAAAAAATCCACGCACGAAGTTGGTACATCCAACCCAACTCAGCAACATATTCTTTGAGAAATCGTCGGATCCACAGAGCCCAATCGGTGCCGTATGACATATTCAGCATGATGTTGCAGTACTCCACGTAGCTCGGATACCAGCCTGCCTATGCCCAGTCGATTATGACCACCGTATTATCATCGCGTAAGAGGATGTTAGACGGATGAAGGCCAGCATGTGTAAATACGGAGTCATGGCCTTGGAAGATCCAGTGGAGCATGTGTTTGTTAAACTCGAAACGTAGCGGTGGTTTCGTGCGGTACACCGCCTCCGCGTTTAGAAGCAAAGTTTCAACCCATTGCTCCTCCGTATCGCATATTGGAACGTCGCCCCTATCGAGCGCGTCCAATCCACCTGTCGCATGAAATTCAATGATAGGCTGTCGCCATATGCCCCATCTCGTGATTGCAATTGAGGAGGGAGTGGATTCAAAGTTGAAGGTGCTATTCGGAACCTGCCTGTGCCTACCCGTCAGTTTCGGCACTTAAGCTGGGGTGGATGAATTCAACTGACGCAGGGTACCTGACTACATGTGTATACCAGGGTTGGTTTACAGGTTTCTAGTCATTGTTGCTGTGGACAGTTTGCGCTGGCCAGATAGTGGCGGGTGAAGGGCTGGGATCAGTGCAGTGATCAGGCGTTGGAAAATGCTACTTAGGTTTATACGAGCACGGGTTCTGTACTGCAAAGTGAGGTACTGAGGTACTGAGGTTCTGAGGTTCTGAGGGAGTTAAGAGGCAGTTACAGTTGGGTACCCAGCCAGCTAAGAACCTTTAAATAGTTAGTTAAACATATATCTCATCCTTTGTATCTTCAGAACTGGTTCCGACCAGGCCACTGGGATTGGCCCAAGGACTCAATCTTATTTGCATGGGAGCCGGCACTGACTTTGGTGATTTTTTCGGCGGTTGGATCGACGAAGCCCTTGGCTGGAAGTCCGAGTTCCTCGCAAGGCTTCAGATGTTCCACTACTGGGTCACATTGACTCATGCTGGGTTCCGATCCGTGCCTCATGCCGCAGGGAATGCTTTGGGCGCTCTTCATGGGGGTGTTTTCATTCGTCGCGCGGGAAACTATCTATGTTTAATGTCGCCTCACAGGCGTCCTTACTGGCTACACCGGCAAACACCTATTCAATACGCAGTGGGACACCCATATTGAATCCGTATGCGTACCTGCGTTGCAAAGGTTTGGTTTTGGTACCATGCTTGTCGTTTCCTTCATAGCCTTACTCAATGCCGTGCCGCGTTCTGAGCAAGCTGTCGCAAATTCCGCTTTAGTCGCGTTAAGTCCAAGGTCCGGCAGGTTCGACCTTTGGAGCAACCATATCCCCCACCGTCTTTCAAAATATGCTTCGAGCACGGCTCGAGCGACGACTAGGAGACTCCTACGAAGCCGATGAAATTAGCAAACGTGTGAGAGAATCTTTTGGCGCTGTGCCATCTGTCGGACCCAACCATTCGACTTTTAGTCGGAGAATGCTTTCCGGATGCTGTGCATGCAGTGTTCTTGCACACGATGATGGTGGCCCTCCTGGCCCTTCTTTCCGGCCTCTTCATCAAACAGACTGCAATTTATGATAAGCTATCGCGAAGCGACAATTACGACGAATAGAGAGAACTAAACATATGACAGGTTGTCAATCTCATGTTCTCATTCATCATGAAAAACGCCCAGTGCTATCCATCCTAGAGTTTATTGAATAGCTTAGGATTCAGAAATCCCCTATGCGAATGCAGACAGTCTTCGTGTCGGTAATTTCATAAATGCTTCACTCCGTGTGTTGATTGTAGTAAACATGGGAGAGTGAACAGTTGATTATTATTGTTGTTGAGGAGGCAAGGCCGGGACTCAGTCTTGCTGACTATTTCACAGGCTTGTAGCCCTTCTTCCTAGATGCACACGGGCCCATTACTTGATCTTTTCACTCTTCCGACAGGTGTCAAAAACGTGGGATATTTGCGAGAGCAAGCCCAGTTACTCACTATTCCCTATCTCAGACGGCAAGGCCCCTCCATCCCTATTCTGGTAGTGGCTCTTTTTTGCAGAAAATAGAGCCCAGCGAGTTCCTTCTCTAGCATCTATTCATTCCTTGGCGCAATATGCTTTGCGGGCCTCATTGGAGTAGATATTTGAGCTCCAAGGCCTTTAGAAGTACTTCTTTTCAATGTCATTGACACCAGTGT